>ERZ1034818.368-NODE-368-length-12875-cov-7.320983_pt1 | contig 12875 bp, 11 predicted proteins | sample MGYA00520595_ERZ1034818 | MGnify/ENA primary metagenome ERZ1034818 (study PRJEB33766, sample SAMN09781689) | gut metagenome | biome: gut microbiome | host: Homo sapiens | place: Madagascar | study: EMG produced TPA metagenomics assembly of the PRJNA485056 data set...
GGTTATGCTCTACCAACTGAGCTATTCCCGCATCCAATGCGTGCCATTATACAGAAAGATTTTTTCAGATCAAGATTTGTCAAAAAATTTTTCTTAAACTTTGATTAGTAATACCCAAAATTAAGTGGCAAAAAACTGCCACTACTATCTTTTTCTCCTTCACCTTCTTTTGATAATAAATCAAAATACAAAATTATTTCTCTTATTTATCAAAATATTAACAAAATTCTTTTATATAACATTTAAAAGTTGGCACGTAATTTTCATATAAATTTTCAAGCAAATAAAAGCAGTTAAAAAACTGCATATTTTAGGAGAGAAAAAAAATGTCTTTATATGTTCAGACCAATGTATCATCTCTGAACTCTCAGAGAAGATTAAACAGCGCAACCAAATCGCTTGATACAACTTACCAGAGATTATCTTCAGGTCTTCGCATCAATTCTGCAAAGGATGATGCTGCAGGTCTGCAGATCTCAAACCGACTGACCAATCAGATTAACGGTTTACAGCAGGGTAACCGTAATGCAAACGACGGTATTGCATTATGCCAGACTATGGAAGGTGCTCTTGATGAGACCACCTCAATGTTACAGCGTATCCGTACCCTGGCAATTCAGGCAGCAAACGGTACTAATACCACAGTTGACAGACAGGCTATTCAGCAGGAAGTCGCTCAGCTTTCAGCAGAAATCACCCGTATTGCTTGTAAGACCACCTTCGCAGGTCGTCAATGTCTAGCCGGTGTTGCAGGCTCTGATCATGGCGGTGTTCTGGACAGTAAGGGAAAAGTTACATTCCAGGTTGGAGCCTATGCCTTTGATACCTTAGGCGTAAGTATGTCAAACGGCTTTACACTGTCAGGAATCTACGCTGAAAAACACACCAAAAACATAACATCAGATAAACAATTAGACGAACAGAAGGCCGGACTATACCTAAACGCAAATAAAGCATACGAGTTTAACTGCTACACACAGTGTAACGCTCAGTACACCATTCAGGCTATTGATGAAATCATCAACGTGGTTGATTCAAAGAGAGCTGAACTTGGTGCTATTCAGAACCGTATGGAATCTACCATCAGAAACCAGGAAAACGTTGCTGAAAACGTATCCGACGCAAGATCAAGAATTCGTGATGCCGATTATGCCGAGGAAGCATCTAATCTGTCAGCACAGAACATCGTACAACAGGCTGCAACCTCAATCTTAACTCAGGCAAATCAGCGTCCATCAATTGCTATGTCTCTTTTAAATGGAGGTTAGTAGAACAGGTTTACAAGAACCGTAATAAGGTTTCTCTCCTGAGCATTATATGCTCATTGGCCGGGAAAGCATCCCGGCCCTTTTTGGAGATTCCTTGTCTATTGGCTCTTACTTAAAAATTTTATGCATATTGTTTTTCTGTGATCTGATCTTTCTTTAAGATCGGAGCTTTGCTAATGGCAATCATGTAATTCTCATAATAAAACTGTAACCAGATAATTTAGCTGTCTTTGCGTTACTCATTACCCTGTCATTTACTAGAATTAAAATGGCTATGGCAAAGTCAATCAACACTCAAATTACATCGATTTCCACTTACTACGCAGTCAACTAATCCCGATCATAAAATCTAACACATTCTTATAGCTATTATTTAATTCACTAAAGCAGCATTCAGTATTTAAGAATTATTCTTCCACTCTTCTAACAAATATCTCTACTAACAAATAAGAAGTGTATGAATTCTCGCAAAAACGGAATTCTATAAAACTTATCTCCATAACTTTAACAGCTTGAATTAACATGGCAAAAAATTGCCATTCAAAGATTAATTCGAGATTAACCTTTGATAATAGAGTAAATATCGATCATAAATATTCTTAATAATCAAGGCATTATTTTTGGTATTTCAAAAATTGGCACGCATTTTTCATATATAAGATCAACTTTAGAAAAAGTCTTTTTTCTGGAGAGATATAAAAAGGCTTTAGAGCTTTCTAAAGGATGAAATACCAAGTAATTGGATTTTTGGGGAGAAAAATAAAATGGCTCTATATGTAAAAACAAATACCTCTGCCATCAATTCGCAGAGAAGATTAAATTCAGCAACAAAATCTTTAGATACAACCTATCAGAGACTGTCATCAGGTCTTCGTATCAATTCAGCAAAGGATGATGCTGCAGGTTTGCAGATCTCTGACAGACTGACCTCACAGATTAACGGTTTAGGTCAGGGCAACCGTAATGCTAACGATGGTATCGCTTTATGTCAGACTATGGAAGGTGCTCTTGATGAGACCACTTCCATGTTACAGCGTATACGTACGCTGGCAATTCAGGCAGCCAACGGTACCAACACCACAGCAGACAGACAGGCTATTCAGGAAGAAGTAGCTCAGCTGTCAGCAGAAATCACACGTATCGCCTGCAAGACCACTTTTGCTGGACGTCAGTGTATTGCCGGTGTCGGTGGTGCTGATAAAGGCGGTGTTCTGGACAGTAAAGGAAAAGTGTCATTCCAGGTTGGAGCTTATGCTTTTGATACTTTAGGTATTTCTCTGTCAAACGGTTTTACAGTATCCGGTATCTGTCAGGGCGTTGCAAAACCTATTGCTGCAGCTGATGCTACCAAAATAGACTCAACAACAACTGGTATATATAAGAACGCTGCCGGTTTATATGAGTTCTCAGTACACTCTGCCTCAGCTGCTCAGTTCACTATTCAGTCAATCGATCAACTGATCAACGTGGTTGATTCAAAGCGTGCTGAATTAGGTGCATTACAGAACCGTATGGAATCTACAATTCGTAACCAGGAAAACGTATCTGAGAACGTTTCAGATGCAAGATCGCGTATCCGTGATGCTGATTACGCAGAGGAAGCAGCTAACCTATCAGCTCAGAACATTGTACAGCAGGCAGCAACAACTGTTCTGACACAGGCTAACTCAAGACCTCAGATCGCTTTAAGCTTACTAGGAAGCTAAGCTTAAGATAAAATAACTACTCCCCTATAGTACTCAGGAAAATCCTGAGTACTGGAGTAAGTATTTATCGAGATTCTTAAAATTTAGAAAAATGTAAAATTATAAACAAGCTATCTTTTATAGATATGCTTGGGTATCGCTATGCATAAACAGAGATACCTAGTTTTGAGGAAAGAGATTCTTTCTTTTCCTGATCGGACACTGCTGTATAAGCAGCTGCATATGATGATTTAGCTGTTTTTTGATTAATGTAGCGTTCAGCCTCTGCATATACGTTCTCTGAATTATCTGAAGCTTTAACTGTAGATGACTGAGGGTACCTTTGCTCAAAAGCTACCTTTGTGGCGTTAGCATCATCCTTATATGCCCTATTGTTTCTAGACTGCTCGTCAATTCTCTGACGGTTAGTAGTACTCTGTATCAGCACAGATGAGCCCTGATAACTATTTACACTGCTTACAGCCATTTAAACACATACCCTTTGGTTATTTCTTTTTTAGCTTCTTGATTTGTTATTAAAAACAAATTTTTTAATCTCAGATCATTTTAGTAAACAATGCCTTAAATATCCACTTTTTTGTAAAAGCAGTGGCAAAATTTGCCAGTTTAAGCATAGTTTAGTTATAAGTCTTAGTGATGTTGCTCTGATACTTTCTTCCAGGTAACTTCATTGCGCACATACAAAGGAAGAGCCTGTGATGCATCTACAGTCTTGCCTTCTTCAAAGAGTTCTTTACCCTTTTCTAAAATAAACTGAGCCTGAGGAAAATCAGCACTTACTTGGGCATCTGAATCAAAGCCATACTTTTGTAAAACAGCTACACCACTTCCTGCTATAAGGTAATTGTCAGTATTCAAAAGTGACTTAATTAAAGTAATAGCATCTTCTGGTTTTAACACACGCTCTTCATCTAAAAGTTCTAATGAATTGTTTACATACTTATATACAGCTAAATAAACTTCTCCCATACGTGCATCAATTGATGACACTACATAATCAGGATTTTTGTTGCTATCTGCTAAAGCTTCAATTGCTAGTGCTTCTAAGGAGGTTACTAAAGCTACCTTTTTATCTAAACCTAAAGCTAGACCTTGAGCAGTAGAAGCAGCAATTCTTACACCTGTAAAAGAACCAGGTCCCTGACTTAAGACAATTCCGTCTAAGTCATTTTTTGTAAGAGAGCTTTCCTTTAAGAGCTCATCAATCATAGGAATAATGATTTCAGCATGATGTTGAGGTGCTAATTCAGATTTAAAAGTAATTTTATCTTCATTTAAAAGTGCTACTGAACAATTCTCTGTTGATGTTTCAAGTGCAATTAATTTCATAAGATAAAATCCTCTAGTAAGAAAAGCATTTTTAGATATTGTAAACGACCATAAACAGCCATTTTGTGCATCGAGTAATTTTATACTTTTAGAAGTTGATTTTGAACACTTTATTCTTCAAAGAGTTACCTTTTGATTCTTTGATTTTTCATTTTGCTATTTAGATTTGACTTAGATGGGTAAAGAAGCATTGCTTTGAGGCTAGGCTTTAAAAGAATTCTAAAAGGCTCCTTTAAGCTAAGTAAGGAACAGCTTAAAGGAGAACGAATTTCCTATCTAACGAATTCAGTATAGGTAGGCATCGTTCCAGATCATGACATGTTTATATAATTTTCAAAATTTTTTTAGCTAATTAACTTTTTAAAAGCATCAGTAAAATCACCTAAAAGAGTATAAGTGTGCATATCTGGCAATGACTTTTTGAAGATTTTTCCAAAAGATTTATTCTCAAGTCTAGGATCGCAGATGACTAAACCGCCTTTATCATCTTCATGTCTAATCAGGCGTCCCACACCTTGACGTAACTCAATGACAGCCTCAGGAATACAGATTGAGATAAAGTGATTACTCTTACCTTTATTTTTAGCATCAAAAAGATCACATCTTGCTTTAAATATTGGCTCGGATGGTGAGTCAAATGGGAGCTTATCAATTATAACTAAAGATAAAGCTTTACCAGGCACATCCACACCAGCCCAAAATGAAGATGTTCCCACAAGAATCGATCTTCCATCTTCCTTGAATTTTGTAAGCATCTTTGAATTTGAAAGCATGCCGTTTTGACACAAGATCTTGCGCTTACCTTTAAATTTGGCAAGTAAAAGTTCATAAGCAGACTTTAGAGCTTGATGCGAGGTTGTCAAAAAGAAAACTCCTCCATCAACTGACTCGATTAATGGGGACAGCATAGTTATGATCTTTAGAATTCTACTGTTATCCGATATAGTCGGAAAATCAGCACTTGTATAGAGTAAAGATTGTTTTTGATAATCAAAACTGCTCTTTACGGTTAAACAGTTGGTATCTTTTCTTGCACCTATATCTCTTAAAAACTTATTAAAGTTTCCAGCCACCGAGATAGTTGCTGACGTCATCAAAACACTAATACCGTGATCTTCACACTGCGCTAAATATGGTCCAAAAATCTCCTCAATTTCAAGTGGAGTCAATGACAATGCATAACTTTTCTTTCTTACAGTTACAGTACCTACGTACTTACCATAATTTGGATTAGTGCAATCTGAGCAATCAATATTCATGAGTGCAACTAAAGTATCTAACTTGCAACTGATGTATACACAGCCACGAGAAAAGAAATCCTCGTCAAGATCTTTATTTTCTTTATATACCTTAAGATGATCTGTTAGAGCTCTATATACGTTACCTGCTAATTCCCTAAACTTCTCATTGCGATGCTGATATGCATAGAAAGGATCAGTATTGTTTTCATCATAGTCATTATATTTATAGTAGAGTAGATTTCTACAGTTCTCTCCTCCACCTTCAGCAGTTTTAAGATATGCGCCTAAATCCCTGTATGCTTTATAAAGCTTTTTATAACTGTTTTCAAAGATACCTAAAGGACACTTAAATTGTTTTTTCATGTACTTTAAGTCTTCTTCGAATTTCTTTAAATCACTTGACCCTACAGATTCTGAAAGATGCTCTCGTCCAATTGATGGTAATTCATGAGCCTCATCAAAGATGATGCTTCTGTACTTTGGCAATAAGATACTAGGTTGCATCACATCAAAAGGATTTTCAATTTGCATATCTGCAAAGAACAAAGAATGGTTTATAACAACAACCTTCGTTCTAATCGCCTTTTGCCTTGCCATAAAGGGATAGCACTCATCGTAATAAGGACACTTTTTCTTATAACAGTTCTCACCAGCACAGGTTACTTTACTTACTACTCCTTTTGAAAATAAAGAGTTCACCTCAGCAAAATCACATTGTGGTGTATTAAGTTCTAACTGATGTTCTGTCCTTTGAATTAGTAGTTCTAACTTTGCAAGATCTTCTTTTTTGATGAGATCTGACTTTTCATTTAAATATAAAAGCTCTTCATCTGAGGTATTTTCGTTTTCTACCTCTTCAAACTTAAGAGCATGTGAATTTACGAATTTCTCACTTATCTCATAGTACTTTCTCTTGCAAAGATAGTTGTTAAATCCCTTTAAAGACATAAAATCAGGAGGTAACTGTAAGAGATCGAACAGTCTTGGCAGATCTTTTTTGACTAACTGATCTTGCAGTGCTTTTGATGCTGTAGAAATAACAACAGTCTTCCCTGACAGGATTGCAGGAATAAGGTACGCAAAAGTTTTTCCAGTTCCTGTACCAGCCTCACAGACTAGTACACCCTCGCTTTCATTATTAACACATTTCTGCCAGGCATCAGCCATTGTTAGCTGACCTTCTCTTACTTTAAAGTCGGGGATTTTCTCAGAAAAAATTCCACCTTTGCCTAGGTATGAGATAGCGTCTTTTCTTCTTTGAAAAGAAAAGTCATCTGAATCAGTGTCATCGTAATTTACATTAGTGAAGTTATCAGCTGTTCCCTTATAATAATTACTGCTTTTAGGCTTATTGCCAATATCCTCACTATAAGTTACATACCAATCCATAAATATAAAAAGAACTAATCCTTGATAGCAAAACTTGCATAAACATCTGAAGAAATAGTAATTTTTTCAGGGCTATACTCTGTGTTATTATCATTTTCATCATTTGCTACAGCTAAAGTAGCTACCTTTGCCATTCTTGACTGAAGTCTGTAAGAAGATACGTTATTTGAATTTGTAAATTTCAAAGAACAAGCTTTTTTAATTTTTACACCAAAGCCTTTTGCTAAAACAGAAGCTTTGTTTTTGGCATCATTTATAGCTTTTTGATTGGCTTCATCTTCAAGTTTTTTGCTATCTTTGATGGTATATTCAAAGCCGTTAATTTCAGTAATACCAGCATCAACGGCAGCTGTTGTTAGTTTTTCAATTAAAGAGAAATCAGCTACTTTAAAAGTGATATCTCGTGTAGCCACATATCCTTCAAATACTCGCTTACCTTCATTTGTATATGAATATCTTGGATATAGTGAAATAGTTGAAGAAACAATATGCTCCTTTTTAAGACCTGACTTTTGAGCACTATCATATAGTTTAGTTACCTGTTTTTCAGTTTTTTCACGAGCATCTTTAGCATTCTTTTCCTCATTCTTAGCACTATAACTTAGAACTGCAAGATCTGGAATTGCCTCAACTTGGCCATGACCATTGACCTCAATGAGACCAGCCTCTGAGCAACTGTTTGCATATGAGTTATTAGAAAATGACAATAAAGTTGAAGATAACACTAAAAACAAGACTTTCTTATTCATGATAGACATCCAAAACTAGATAAAAACAAGACAATATCGCTTTTATAGCTTAAAAAGCACAAAGCAGCTTGCTTATTATGATACACGAAACTATGAATTTTGTTTTTTAAATCAACTAAGGTAGTTACCACATAGGTAACAATTAAGATAGAGCACGACCACAGTGTAGCCGTGCTTAAATAGGAAATGAATTATTTCTTATGTAACTGACGTGAAGCTTCTGCTGCAGCAACTACAGACTCTAATGAAGAGTGAGCATCTGATGCTGATTCAACAGCAGCACCAACAGCACCTTCTAAAATTGGAGCATCAGCAATTCTAACTTTGCCTTTTAAAGGCTCTTCTAACATAGAGATTGCTGCCTGTGAACTGATTACACCTGAACCTAAATCACATACAACAACGACACCGTCACCTTCGTTAGCGTTTTTGATAGCTTCTAAAATACGCTTTGGATCTGTACCAAGCTTACCCTCTGCATTTCCGCCTGCAGCAATAATTGGAAGCTTGTGATCACCTGAAGCAGAGATCTGCTCAACCATATCGCAGATGCCTTCAGAAACCTTTTGACTGTGTGATACCACCACAATACCAATCATTTATAACTCCTTAACAATCTTTATAAACTTTGCCTTGATAAACTTTGCAAAAAACAAACCGTGCACAGCACAATTTATGTAACACTCTAAATTTTCAATATTTTAAGCAAAATTCTATACCGAAACTTGATCATAATTCACATCATCGATTTTTATTATCTATTTGTTAATGCGACGAACGTAAAATCATGTTCACTTCTAAAAAAAACGAGATCTATAGCCAAAAGATCCAATTGCTAACCTTTTTATATGATCTTTAACTATAGTATCCATTTGCCATTTTTAAATACCACTAGTGGCTAAAACAATATATAGCACAGATACGACTTGCTTTGAACTATCAAAATTGATTTTTTTGTTAATTTTGCTATCTGTATTTTCTTATTACTGAAATAACTGGGCCTATGATCACAACTCTTGAGTTGTCAGTAATTTCAACGGGAGGATATTCCCTATTTCGAGGCAACAACATTTTGGTCTTACCAAAGCGAATTTCTTTAATAGTAAATTCATTGTCAACAGATGCAACCACTACATCTCCATCATGAACCTCTAAAGAGGAATCTACAAGTACATAATCACCATTCATGATCCCTGCTTCTTTCATTGATTCCCCTGAAACTCTATAAATATAGGTTGAAGATGGCGACTTTACCAAAAACTCGTTTACATCAAGATTTTCATCAATATAGCCACCATTTGGAGCCGGAAAACCAGCCTGAATGCTTTCCTGAGCTAACGGCAACTCTATATGAGTTCTCTCTTCTACAGCTTTACCAAAGGATTCAAGTGAGTCTTTCATAGGATGATATACGTTATTTAAAAACAGCCAGTCATTTGGAAAGATCATACGCCAAAGAGTAATTTTTGACCATTACTATGAAAACAATGATATGAAGCGATGTTTATGTGACTCATATATGATAAATTGAGCTTTCATCAAAATCTTATTTGATGAAAGCATATGGAGAATGAGAGATTAACTTTTAGAAAAGACGAATACTTTCAACTTTAGACCACATCGTCGATTGAAGAGCCTAAAGTCTTTTTCTCTTCTACAAAATCACTTTCAAAGTCATTATTTAATGTGCTCTCTTTTTCGTGACGATGCTCTTTTGAAGCTGTTTTATGTGATCTGTTTGCAGCTGTAGTTTCTCTTACCCTGCGATTAAACACTAAGCTATCAGGACCTAAAGCTACCCTAGGTACAATGGTATATAAAAAATCTTGACTCATATGTACCTCCTTTCTTGTCTTAATTTTTCCTCTTACTTATTTAACGGTTTTTATAAAAGTAAATTTATGTATTATTGACTTAAGTGAGAAAAATTATGATGCTATGCCTATTTGATAAAAATTCATCATGATACAAATCGTACTTTTTACTTGAAGTTCAAAGGTGAAGTTTATGCTATAATCGAGCTTATACAGTGATTTTTTTATTTTTAAAATTCAAATAATTGAACGGTGATAACATGAGCGAAGAGACTATTTTTACAAAAATCATCAACGGTACCATTCCTTCAAAGACCATTTACCATGATGATCTAGTTACAGCTTTTCTAGATATCAATCCTAAAGCTGAACACCATATTCTAATCGTAACAAATAAGCCTATTCCTTCAGTATCACAGGTAGAGCCTGAAGACGAGCAGATGATGGGACACCTCTTTATTGTTGCAAGAAAAATTGCCGAAGATCTTGGTGTAAATGAGTCAGGTTACCGTCTTATCGTAAATGTTGGTAAAAATGGATGTCAGGAAGTTCCTCACATTCATATGCACCTTTTAGCAGGTGGTTATTTAGGTGGTTTTGGTTTCCCAAATGACAAAATTTAATCCAAAGAATTTAAAAAAGTCTTTATTACTAAGCTGTATGTGTTTAGGTATACTTTCACTTACAGCATGTAATACTTATTATTTTGACAGTTCTGTAGGTCCAGAAGGGCAGACAGTTCAGGCAGAGCAAGTTCGTCCTCATAAAAAAGCTCCAACAAAAAATAATAAGAAAAATACTGTAAATAAAAAGAAGTCTCAAAATCAAACTGTTGTTAAGTCTGATGATAAAGCTAAAAGTGATCTTGTTGCAAAAGCTTTTAATCAGGAGATGCAGGCAGGTGTCGTAAAACCTTATGTACCAGATGGTGGCAAAGACCAAGCTGAAGGTTCCCTGTTGCCTGTATTAAACGATCTTAAAGAAAAAGAGAATTCTTCACCATTAGCATCTGTATCTGTAAAAGATGTGGTACAAGGTAATGTAGATCTTAATAATTTAAATCAGGATCAGAATGCTACTACTAATGTTGAAACTCAATCTAAAGTTCCACAATCATTTGTCCCTGAAGAAAATACTCCTCAGGACTTAACCAAACTAGAAAAAGAGGACAATGCAACAGCAGTTAACTCTCAAGAAGTAGAAATCGCAAACTCAAATGAGGAATCAACCCTTGAAAGTCTACAGAGTGCACCTGTAAATTCTAAGTGTGGAACCGCTAATACCAGCAATGCAGCTCAAATTGCCTACAAGATTGCAGTAGGTCAGGCTCAAAGGTTAAAAAATGAGCAAGGTCCTGTTTATATTGCACCTACAGTAGTGCCAGACAGCGTATCTGACTGTATAGGAGATCTTTCAGGCGCAATCCGTCAGGCATTAAATTCTGCAGGCATTGAAACTGTTGTAGGAGCTGGTGTTGATGTTTCACAGAACGCTGGTTCTTCTGCAGTTATTCCTTCTTTAGTAAGAGCGTGCAGACAATCTGGTATTCCTATCTTGAATGTCTCTGTAATTAGACACATAGGACCAAAGACTGTAATCAATATTAGAAACATGAGAGCAAAAGACGGCATCACGCTTGTTCAAAATACCTCTCAGCTTTAAGTGTAATTTTTTAAACAGTGACCTTTGGTCACTGTTTTTTTGTGTGTAGAAAAAGTGATTCAATTATCAGATGTAACCATCATGCGCGGAAGCAAGTACCTTTTAGAAAATGCTTCTGCTAGTATATTTCCTGGTCAAAAAGTAGGTATTATCGGAAGAAATGGTTGTGGCAAATCTACTTTATTTGCTGCAATCAAAGGTGAGATTGCACCAGAGTTAGGATCATTAACTGTTCCTCGCAATTTTAAAATTTCAGCAGTTTCTCAGCAAACTCCTTCTTTAGATATTTCCGCTCTTGATTACGTAAAACAAGGTGATAAGGATCTTACAGAACTTCTTGCTCAAAAAGAAAAAGCCTATGCTGAGAATAATGGTGAAAAAATAGCCTTAATCGAAGATAAATTAGGTATTGCCGGTGTCTGGACCATCGACTCTAGAGCAAAAATCTTATTACACGGTTTAGGCTTTGCTGAAGATGAAATGCAAAAGGCTGTAAAAGAGTTCTCTGGTGGTTGGAGAATGCGACTAAACCTAGCTCAGGCTCTTATTTATAAATCAGATGTATTGCTCTTAGATGAGCCTACAAACCATTTAGATTTAGATACAATTATCTTTCTTGAAAACTACTTAAAGAGTTTTGAGGGTACTATTCTTTGTATCTCACATGATCGTGACTTTTTAGATACTTTCTGCTCACATATTTTACACTTTGAATCAAACCATCTAGTCATGTATACAGGTAACTATTCAGACTATGAGAGATTGAGAGCAGAAAGGATTAAAAACGAAAAAGCTAATCGCCGTCGTGAAGAAGCTTCATTAGCTCATATGCAGGACTTTGTTGAGAGATTTAGATATAAGGCCTCTAAAGCAAAGCAAGCTCAAAGTATGTTAAAAGCTATTGACAGATTAAAGCTTACTGCCGTTACTCAAGAAGAATCCCCTTACCATATTAAATTTGCAGATCCTGAAAGAACTGTAGATATCATTGCAGATTTGAAAGAGCTTGATTGTGGCTATTCAGAAAATGACATCATTTTAAAAAAAGTTAACCTGATGTTAATAGCTGGTGACAGAATCGGACTTTTAGGTCGTAACGGTCAGGGTAAATCAACTTTAATTAAAACCTTATGTTCTGTGCTAAAACCAGTACATGGCACAGTGACCTTAGGTAAAGGCATTAAGATTGGTTATTTTGCTCAGCATGAACTAGATCAGCTCTCAGGTCAGATGAGTGCTCTAGATCATTTAAGAGCAATTGATCACAATGCTAAAGAAAAGGATTTAAGAACATTCTTAGGATCTTTCTCTTTTAGTGGAGATAAGGCCACACAAAAAGTTGAAGATATGTCAGGTGGCGAGCAAGCAAGACTTGCCTTAGCTATCGTTGCCTATCAAAAACCTAACCTCCTACTTTTAGATGAGCCTACCAACCACCTTGATCTTGATATGCGAGAAGCTCTGTCTTTGGCCCTATCAACATATAAAGGAGCCTTAATACTTGTATCTCACGACCGCCACTTATTAGAAGCTATTGCTGATAAACTGTGGCTCATCGATGATGGAAATGTTTCAGAATTTAACGGTGATCTTAATGATTACCAGGAATTTTTGAATAAAAAGAACCGCGAGTATAAAGAAAAACTCAACGAAAAGACTCAAAATCAACCTAAACAAAATTTGTTTTCAGAAAAAGCTAAAGCTCAAACTTATAAAA
>ERZ1034818.369-NODE-369-length-12798-cov-12.815428_pt1 | contig 12798 bp, 9 predicted proteins | sample MGYA00520595_ERZ1034818 | MGnify/ENA primary metagenome ERZ1034818 (study PRJEB33766, sample SAMN09781689) | gut metagenome | biome: gut microbiome | host: Homo sapiens | place: Madagascar | study: EMG produced TPA metagenomics assembly of the PRJNA485056 data set...
ATCCAGGCTTCCCATTTTGCCAAGCGTTGCATTGTAAAGAATAAATGCCCTTTCCTGTCCATTAGGCTTCAGTGCATACCAAGTAGCCCAAGAGTTTCCTGTGTTTATGCCATTGCCAGGCAGAAATACGTGAACTTGGTAGACAGATGCATTCTTGCCGCGGTAAAGGAGTTCCATAAGGCGATCCTCTTTTACAGCCCTAATCGAATTACGTGCTATCGTTTGGCAATGTTCCCACACTTCGCCTTCAGGGTGTTCCTCGGTTAGTGCAAGCCATTCCATCTTGGTTACTTTCTCAGCATCGTACTTCTTGGCTTTTTTGCCATCTGGATTCTCGGCAAGTCTTACTTGATATTCTAGCGCCCACCCCATATACTTCTTAGGAATGTAGCCCTCTATCTGTTTGCCATCCATCATAGTGAGGCGAACATGACGCATTTCTGGGTCGTCATTCTTGCGAGCGTGTGCAGCTATTGCTACCACCATTACTGCCATGAGCAGCCAAAACTTCATTGCTTTCATAATGATTCCTTTTAGTTGTTATTTATTGTTTGTCATCTAATACTTCTATCACTCGTTGTATCATAGAACTTCGGTTGTGTTCACCTAGTCCAATGAGTTTCTTTTCCCATTCCTGCGAAAGTCCTACACAGTGGCAAAGTTCTCGGATAAAGGATTTGTCGCATTTCTTATAGGTATCTCCCAGACATATAAGCTTGCCATCAGTCTGTCTGACATAGAAGTCGCAAGCCGTCTTGCTTGGGATGAAAAACATTGCTGCTGCTGTGTTACATTGCCTAGCTTTCATTCCTCCCATGTCCGTCACGGAATAACCTTGGGAGGCATAAATATAGACTTGCAATCGTGGGTGGTTGATATATAGCCAGCTCCATCCCACATTTTCCAAAGGAACAAGTGTGCGTACGTTTTGCTTGGAGGTTGCATTCCACACTACTACAGAATCAATGTTGGCGAAAGGTATCACATCGCTAGTGCATTGGCGAGAAAAGAAGTTTCTATAAACTTGAACATCCTTTTTCTTGCGTGGCAAGTCTATTCGGTCATTACTTTCATAGAGTTGCTGGATACCATTCTTTAGGTACACTCGTCCCTCGCATGATTGAGCTTGCATGCTAATAGTTCCCATATAAGCAAACAAAATGCTAATGATGAGATATATTCGCCTCAAATTTACCTCCTCATGCACGGCATTTTTGATCTTTCGGATGGTCTTGCCATTGGAAAGACGCCAACCTTCTATTTCATCATATTTGCACATAAGCGATTTCTCTTGATAATTTTTGCAAATATACGAGGAAACTTTCTGATTACCAAATAAATTAACCATTTTTTTTATAAAAATAGGCACGCATCCTTTCGGGGGCGTGCCTATAACCTTATTATTATATTATACCTTTATATTACCTTGACTCTCCCTTTCCCTCCTCTTCCATCAATCACGATTTTCTCGAAGACGATGGCTGGGTCGTTAGGAGTGAGGGTGAGAGTGTGGATGCCATCGGCAGTAGCCGGCAGTTCCAACTCTATCACTTGATCCACGATGCGAGTGGCTATCGTTGGATAATAGATATTGTAGATGTTCTCCGGCTTCTCGTTCAAATCTTTGTTGAAGTTAACCTCTACAGGAGAAGCGCCATCTAAACTTACACCATAGGTTAAGCCGCCCTTGTTGAGATAATCCAAGGTTGATTTGGTAATCACATGAATGCGAACCTTCTGCTTGCCATTGGAAACATTGCCATTAAATGCCTTGTCATCCGAAGTTTTGCCAACCGAAGTCTTGCTAACTTGCATCTTAAACTTGTAAGTGATGCTGGCTCCCTTTACACTCTTGGTATAAGGCATCAGAGTCATTGCCGATACGCTTTTGCCCATGAATGGAATCTCTGTCCATTTTGCCTCGGCAGCATCCGTCTTGCTGCTATAGTAAGGAGCTTCGATTTCTACCACGCCGTTGTTTTCGCTGATAATCACTCCATCCTTGGAGGTTACCCGGAAGAGTTCCGGACAGGTATCCTTCTCGAAATCATCATTCCAGCTCTTGTATCCGATGTGCTTCTGGGTCATCATTCCGTTCCACTTGCCACCCGACATCTTGTGGTTGTAATTGTGGCAGATGAGGGAATCGCGCTTGAAGAAGCGTTCGCATTCATCAGCCCAGATGTTCGCCTTCGGATTGTTCTGCTTGTAGAGAGCATGGTTCTGAGCCTGGGCAAAGTACATCTGGTGCAGATTGCTCATCAACTCGATAGGGAAGAGGATGATCTGACGGTAGGCATCGTGATAGGCTGCCGGCAGACTGTTGTACTGGCGTAAGGCATCGGCTTCGAGCTGGAGATACTGGTTCACCACCTCCTGCCATTCGCCGTTCTCCAAATTATAGGTGTTCTTGTCGAGCATCTCCGGAGTGCAGCGGCCGTTGTATTTGCATACGAGGTTCAGGATGCGTGCCGCTTCATCAGCCTGCGATTCGCCGAACTGCTGTGCGCACCAGTCGCGGGTATGACGGGTGATGCTGTTTACATTGTATTTGCGGGGATTCCAAGCCATGTCCATAAACTGGCTGATAGGATATTCCATCGGCTTGAGGTCGCCCACGTTGAGAATCCAGAGACGGTCGATGCCGTTCTCATAGGCAAGTGTCAACTGCTCCCAAGGGTTCTGCACGGGGGTAACATTGAGCATCTTCGAGTTTCTTGGCGCACCCACGTAATCTACGTGGTAGTAGAGTCCCCATCCGCCCTTGTGCTTTCGTTCCTGGGCATTAGGCACACGGCGCACGTTGCCCCAGTTGTCATCGCAGAGCAGCAGGGTTACATCGTCGGGCACTTTCATTCCCTTGTCGTAGTAATCCAATACCTCTTTATATAGTGCCCATACCTGCGGTGTTTCGCTAGCCTTCTTTCCCGTTACATCAGCGATAATCTTGCGCTGGTCGTTGATGATGTTGGTCATCAGTCGGGTATCAGCCTCTTCGCTCATCGCCTCATCGCCGTCGCCACGCATGCCGATGGTTACAATCTGTTCGGTACCCTTCATGCGTTCGATGCCTTCACGGAAGAATTTCTGCAGGTTAGCCTTGTTCTTCTGATAGTTCCAAGGTCCCCATCCCTTTCGGTTGCGGGCGTATTCCTGGTGGTTGCGGGCCATCGGCTCATGATGGGAAGTACTCATCACTACGCCCATTTCATCTGCCGTCTTCTCGTTCTCCGCATCGTCGGCATAGAAAGCCCAGCCCCACATGGCTGGCCACATCATGTTACCTCTCAGGCGCAGCACCAGTTCGAAGACGCGCTGATAGAAGCGGTGGTCGCCATACTCGGTGCCGTAGGTATTCTTCACCCACGAGGTGAGGCAAGGTGCCTCATCGTTGAGAAAGATGCCACGATAGCGTACGGCTGGTTCGCCATCGGTATAGATTCCCTTGTTTACGAAGATGTAGTCGTGATGCTCCACGGGCACGTCTGCCCAGTCATACCAAGGCGATACGCCCATCTGCTGGGAGAGTTCGTAGATGCCATAGATGGTTCCTCGACGGTCGCTGCCGGCGATGACGAGCTGCTTATCCACCACAGTGATGATGAATTTCTCGCGCTTGCCCTTGAGCAGATTTCCGTTGATGCGTTTCTGTTTGATGAGCTGGTCGATGGCAGCAGAATGTCCGATGGTTCCCACGAGGATGGTTGCCTTCCGGTTGGAGGTGATGGTGGTTTGGGAGCCGCTCACCTTGCTGATGTCCCTGACCAGTGCATTGGCAGCATAGCTCACGCCACGGCAGTCGTTGGCGTCCATATAGATTTCTACCTTGTCATTACCGTTGATGAGCAGATCGCCCTGCTTGAAACTGACGAATCTCTCTGCTGCACTCATGCTCATGGCTGAGAGGAGAGCAGCGGAAGCTAAAAATACTTTCTTGATGTTGTTAAGTCTCATATAAAAAATATGTTTATGTATTTGTTGTTTGATGGCTGCAAAGGTAGGAATATTCATCGTATTTTACTTTGTCAAATGTAATCTTTTCTTTATTATTTGTTTCATTTTGGCTTTCCATGCGGTTTCTGTACGTCTTTTTCCCTAAATGTTTTGTGTTTTCAGAGAAAAGTATTAATTTTGCATCATAAAATAAGATAGAAAAATATGATAGATAAACCGACCATAGCCCGTATTATGGACTCCACCAAGATAGAAGAGGTGGTGTCTGAATTCGTCACGCTGAAAAAGCGCGGCATCAACTATGTCGGCTTGTGTCCTTTCCACAACGATTCCCATCCATCCTTCTCCGTTTCTCCTACGCGTGGCATCTGCCACTGCTTTACCTGCGGAAAGGGTGGAAACGCCATCAACTTCCTGATGGAGCTGGAGCAGATGACCTATCCAGAGGCATTGAGATGGCTGGCTAACAAATACCATATCGAGATTCAGGAACGCGAGATGACCAACGAGGAGAAGCAGCGCGAAAGCGAACGCGAATCGATGTTCATCGTGAATGAATGGGCGGCGAAATACTTCCAGGATATCCTGCAGAATGATGTGGACGGAAGAGCCATCGGCATGCAGTATTTCAGAAGCCGAGGATTCAGAGACGACATCATCCGGAAATTCCAGCTGGGATTCGCCCTGAACCAGCGCACGGCGCTCTTCGACGAGGCGGTGAAGAAAGGATATCAGCCGAAATACCTGGTGGATACCGGTCTCTGCTTCAAGGTGGACAAGGAGGAAGCGGGCAACAAGAGCGGACAGGACAAGTATCTGGACCGATTTTCGGGGCGTGCCATCTTCCCGTGGCTGAGTGTGAGCGGAAAGGTGGTGGCTTTCGGCGGACGTGTGCTGGATACCCGTACCAAGGGTGTGAGCCAGAAATACGTGAACTCGCCCGACAGTATCATCTACCACAAGGAGCGGGAACTCTACGGACTGTATCAGGCAAAGAAGGCCATCGCCAAGGAAGACTGCGTGTATATGGTGGAGGGATATACGGATGTAATCTCCATGCACCAGTGCGGCATCGAGAATGTGGTGGCCAACTCGGGTACGGCGCTGAGCATCCATCAGATCAGACTGCTCCACCGATTCACCAGCAACATCGTATTGCTTTACGACGGCGATGCTGCGGGCGTGCATGCGGCGCTGCGAGGTACCGACATGCTGCTGGAGGAGGAGATGAACGTGAAGGTGCTCTTCCTGCCGGATGGAAACGACCCGGACAGCTTTGCCCGAAGCCATACCGCTGCCGATTTCAGAAAATACATAGAGGAAAATCAGAAGGACTTCATACAGTTTAAGACCGACCTCTCGCTGAACGGCGTGACCGATCCGGTGAAGAGAAGCCAGGCAATCAACAGCATCGTGGAGAGCATCTCGAAGATCAAGAACCAGATTACCCGAGCCTCTTACATCACCGACTGCGCCCACCGGCTGGGCGTGAACGAGGCGATTATCGTGAATGCGCTGAACAACTTCGTGAGAAACGGTATGAGCGAGCAGGTGAAGGCTGAACGGCGCGCAGCTGGGCTGAGAGACCCGAAGGCTACTGCCCCACAGCAGGGAATGCAGGCTGCCATGAGGGGCGTGACGCCGCTGGACAAGCTGCTGGAGGTGGAAGACCTGCTGGTGAAGCTGATCATACACCATGGAGAAAAGCATATCGTGGTGAAGGATGTGGAGGGCAACGATATTGAACTGCCGATAGCACAATATATCTATCTGGATATGTCGGGCGATGAGTTCAGATTTCATAACGATCTTTACAACAGAATCTTGCAGGAAACGCTGGAGCATCTGGAGGATGAGAACTTCGTGGCGGAAACCTATTTTGCCAACCATCCGGATCCGGAGGTGAGCAGAATTGCCAGTCTGCCGACGGGAGAACAGGAGGTTTCTACGGCGAGTCTGCAGCTGCAGCTGAATGCTGAGAAGCTGCGCCAGTTTGTCTTCAAGGATCTGCTGAGCTTCCGCACACATTATATCGCACAGCGACTGATAGAGGTGCAGCAGGAGTTTGCCAGAAATCCTACGAACAGGGAGCTGGTGGAGGAGTTTATGAAACTGAAGAAGATGAACTCGCTGCTTGCCAGCCAGACCAACTCGGTATTCAACTAGGATATTCTGATATCCCGGAAACTGGAAAATTAGAGAAACTTTAAAATGCGAAAGGTATGATATATATTCATTGGATTTATCTCTTGCTTTATATGGCAATCATGATTCCCGCTATCATCACCGTCTTGATGGACAACCGACAGCCCGCCAAGACGATGGCGTGGATTCTTGTGCTTGCCTTCATGCCTTTCGTGGGAATCATCTTCTACATCTTCTTCGGGCAGAACACGAGAAAGGAACGGCTGATCAGCGATAGAAGCATGGACCAGTTGACCAAGCGATCGATGCTGGAGTTTGCCGAGCAGGAGAATCTGCATATCCCAGCCAACAACAAGCCGCTGATGAATCTCTTTACCAATCAGAACTGGGCATTCCCGTTTAAGGACAATCAGGTGGATATCTTTACCGATGGTTATGAATTCATCTTATCCTTATTATATGAGATAGGTCAGGCGAAGCATCATGTCCATCTCGATACCTATATCTTCGAGGATGATGCGCTGGGCTATCTGGTGGCTGATGCCCTGATTGACAAGGCGGAACAGGGAGTGGAAATCAGACTGATATACGATGACGTGGGCTGCTGGAAGGTGAAGGATGCCTTCTTTGAGCGCATGAGGGAAGCGGGCATCGATGTGCATTCGTTCATGCCGGTAAGGTTTCCGGCGTTTACCAGCAAGGTGAACTACCGCAATCACCGCAAGATATGCGTGATAGACGGCAGGGTCGGATTTATCGGTGGCATGAACATCGCCAAGCGCTATGTGAAGGGCACCGGGAAGCAGAAGTGGCGCGATACGCATCTGAGGATAGAGGGCGGAGGCGTGTATGCCCTGCAGCGTGCTTTCCTGATAGACTGGTATTTTGTGGATCGTACCTTGGTGTCAAACCGAAAGTATTATCCTCCGGTGGATTCGAAAATCAGGAATAATTGTCTGGTGCAGGTAGTAACGAGCAGTCCGATTGCTCCATGGCCTGATATCATGCAGGGATATGTGCGCATTCTGCTTCAGGCGCAGAAGTATGTGTATATGGAGACGCCTTATTTCCTGCCTACCGAACCTGTGCTCTTTGCGATGCGCACGGCGGCGCTGGCGGGAGTAGATATCCGTTTGCTGATGCCTAGACATTCAGATGCCAGGATGGTGGAGTGGGCTTCGCGTTCTTATCTGATGGAGGCGATAGAGGCTGGCGTGAAGGTTTATCTCTATACGGGTGGATTCAATCACAGCAAGTTGCTGGTGAGCGATGACAACCTCTGTACCGTGGGCAGCACAAATGTGGATTTCCGTAGTTTTGAGAATAATTTCGAGGCGAATGCCTTCTTCTATGATGAGGAAATGGCGCAGAGAATCAAGCGGATTTATCTGAAGGATGAATCCAGCAGCATTCTGGTGGATGATGTGGCGTATTTCGTAAGGCGCCCGTTCCTGAAAAGATTGTTCGAGAGTATTGTAAGATTGCTTTCGCCGCTGCTGTAAAAAAAGAGGGTGTTGTAATCTTGCTTCTGCTTTAGTGCGTGTGTTGCAATCTTGCTTCTGCCCTTTATTGCTTTTTCCAATACGCCCTGAAAGGGCAGAAGCTCCTAGCCCAGGGCATCGCCCTGGGTAGTCTTGTGTTTCCCCTTTCGCCCTGTAAGGGCAAAAGCTTTAAAACAATCAGCAGATTTTATCTGAATATCGAGAAGTTTACGCTTCCGTAACTTCTATGCTCCAGGAATCTTGGATGGTCGGAGAAATCGTAGTTCTTGCCATGTTCGAAAACGAAGATGCCCTCTTCGTTGAGAAGGTCGCCATTGAGTACGAGGCCTGGAATCTCGGGGAGCTTCTCCAGTGCGTATGGCGGATCGGCAAAGATGAAATCGAACTTCTGCTTGCAGGTTCTCAGAAAGCGGAATACATCGCCGCGAATCAGAAGATCCCTGTCTTCGCCCAGTTTCTTGAAACACTCGCGGATGAAGTTGGCATGGTCGCGGTCGGCCTCTACGCTGATCACTCGGCTGCATCCACGGGATACCAGTTCCAGTGAGATACTGCCTGTGCCGGCAAAGAGGTCGAGGGCTGTGGCATCCTCGAAATCGATGTAATTCTGCAAAACATTAAAGATGTTCTCCTTTGCGAAATCTGTAGTTGGTCGCGCCTTGAACGAACGTGGTATGTCGAAGTGGCGACCCTTATATTGTCCTGTTATGATTCTCATAATTAACTTTTAACTATTAACTTTTAACAATCAGTTTTTAACAATCAACTTTTAACAATCAACTCCTACTTGCTTAAGTAGAGCGTCAGCAGATCGAACGGCATTCCCTTGATTTCCGTGATGGGCGCACGATTGAATTCGGCGCTTGGATTCAGGAGAAAAGTCTTCTTGACATAGAGCTTGGCGTTGTAGAGGAACCAATCCTTATCCGGAATATCGCCCGAAACATGCAGCTCATCCTGCATCTGCTGCAATCCCAGCTGCTTCCATACGAAGAGGATGAAGTAGAGTGCATCCTTGGCATGATCAGCCTGGAAGGAATTGTAGAACTTGAATCTGTTTTTCTCAAAACAGAAGATATCCACCTTCTTGTCGTGGAAATACGCATAGAGCTTGTGGTAGATACCCGTGAAGCTACGCTTGTGCAGATAGTTCCACATCGGCTGCATGATAGGAGTGAAGCGCACATCCTGGAAGTTGTCTTCTATCACCATCTTCAGATCCTTGTTGATTGGGAAAACGGCCACCACATTCAAATTCGGCTGCACCCTGTAGAGGATGGCATCGCTGTGGCTGCCCGTGAAGGCATGCTGATAGAGCACGGTGAGGTCTTCCTCGTGGAATTCCTCTATAGGTACCAGCAGGATAGGCGTATCGATATAGACACGCACCTTCTGATAGCCGCGCTGCAGAAGTTCGCTTTCGCCGAAAGCCTGTCTGAGGTTGGCTGCTATCGATACACCGCTTTTCACAGTGTAAGGTTCGTATATCAACTGGTGCTCGGCTTCACGATCTACAACCGAGAAGCTGAGTGTATTCTTGCTCACACGGATGGTGAGTCGTGCTTGCTGTGTTCTTTTTTTACCAATTACTTGCATTGTCGTTGTCTTTGGTGATGTCTCCGATCTTTAATCCAGGAAAGTTGCCGGCATCGGAAGCTTTTTCTGTTACCTGTTGAATCGCCTCCTCGTTGAGACCATCGAGATAGTCTTCGTAGGTGGCTCCACATTCCATCAGCGGAATCTGCTTTCCGCTTTTATGGATAATGGTAGTGGCGGCGAGCGAGAATTTCCTGCCATCGGAATAAGGGATGAGGGTATCCTCAGCCTTGAGATACTTTGCCTTGATGAGGACAGCAAAATCGCCGGTATAGACTCCGTACTTCGCCTTGTATCTTTCTTCGGCAGAACGGATGAGCATCAGTTTCTCCTTTACCTCAGCTTCGCGGCTCGCCATCTGTTTCTCGAAGATGAGAGGCTGGCTGATACTGAGAGCGCAAAGCAGCATCATGATGATGACGCAGGCGCCCAAGATGGCATTATTGTTTATTTTTCTTAATTTCATTCTCATTTCAAAAAGTATTAGTACTTTTGCATTGCAAAGATAATGCAAACGAGCGCAATGTAAGCTTGCTTACAGATTGCCGAGTGCAGCTTATCTTCTGCAAAGATAATGCAAAACGGAGACAACGCAAAATATTTGGTGTTGAAATTATTAATTATTAAAGGATAAATAACAAATTGATGATAATAGACGAGCTAAAATATAAGATATTGCAGCAATTTGGCTTTTCGCCAACCCAGGAACAGGCACATGCCCTGGAGGTGTTTGCTGAGTTTCTTACCGATAGAGATCCGCATGCCGTGATGATTCTGCGAGGTAGTGCGGGTACGGGTAAGACAACGCTCTCGGGTGCCATCGTCAGGACCCTGAAGGAGATTCGTCAGAAGGTGATGCTCCTGGCACCTACGGGTAGGGCTGCGAAGGTTTTCTCGCTGAACAGCGGTTCGCCTGCCTATACCATCCATCGCCGTATCTATCGTGAAAAATCGTTTTCGGGGGTAGAGGGACAGTTTAATCTGAATGATAATCTCTATACCGATACGCTTTTCATGGTAGATGAGGCGTCGATGATAGCCAATATGGGATTGGGAGGGATGAGCTTCGGAAGCGGATGCCTGTTGGATGACCTGGTGCATTTCGTGTATCAGGGACGGAACGACCGCTTGCTGCTGATAGGTGACAAGGCGCAGTTGCCTCCTGTCGGCGAGGAGGAGTCGCCTGCCCTGCATGCAGCGATGCTGGAGGGATATGGACTGAAGGTGTATGAATGTGATCTGAACGAGGTGCTCCGACAGAGCGAGGAATCGGGTATTCTCTATAATGCCACGATGATCAGACAGATGATTACGCACGATGACATCACCCAACTCCCGAAGATTCATTTCGCTGGCTATTCGGATATCAAACCGATGCCTGGAGCCGAACTGATAGAGGCACTAGCCGACAGTTATCACCATGTAGGTCTGGACGATACCATCGTGGTGACCCGTAGCAACAAGCGTGCAAACATCTTCAATCAGGGCATCCGCAATATGGTGCTGGATAGGGAGGAAGAGCTTTCGCAGGGCGATATCCTGATGATTGTGAAGAACAATTATTACTGGATGGAAGAAGAGAGGAAGAGTAATAATAAACTTCAAAGTAACGATATTCCTGCTTTTCTGGCGAATGGCGATCGTGCGAAAGTGCTGAAGGTGCGCCGCCGCATCGATCTCTATGGCTTCCGCTTTGCCACGCTTCTGCTCCAATTTCCCGATTACGACAATTACGAGCTGGAAGCTACGGTATTGCTGGATACATTGACGAGCGAGGCGCCTGCCCTGACCCATGAACAGCAGGAGCAGCTCTTCTATCAGATAGAAGAGGATTATCAGGATATTCCGCTCAAGGCAGATAGGATGAAGGCCATCCGGCAGGATCAGTTCTTCAATGCCCTGCAGGTGAAATTCGCATATGCTGTAACCTGCCACAAGGCACAGGGCGGACAGTGGGCACATGTGTATGTGGATCAGGGGTACATGACGGATGATATGCTCAATCCCGATTATATCCACTGGCTCTATACCGCCTTTACGCGAGCTACGGAAATGCTGTATCTAGTGAACTGGCCGGAGACACAGACGGCTCTTGAGTAGAATCTCATCCCTCTCTGGCTTAGATTCAGATGGGTATAGCTTCGTTTCAAATAGTTTCAATCTTAGGTTCAAACCGGTTCAATGTTAGAGAAAATGGTAAATAAATGACAGAAAGTTTGATAGTCTGAGAAAAAAGTAGTACTTTTGCAACGAATTTATTAATTTATCATATATAAAGAAGTAAATGGAAAATAGAAAAGTAGCTTTAATTACAGGTATCACAGGTCAGGATGGCTCTTACTTAGCCGAATTGTTGTTGAGTAAGGGGTATGATGTTCACGGAACAATCCGTCGCTCATCTACCGATTATCGCGAGCGCATCGCACATTTGGAGGGTACCCCAAACTTTCACCTTCATTATGCCGACCTCGGTGACTCTATGAGTATCATCCAGGTGATGAATAAGGTGAAGCCAACCGAAGTTTATAACCTCGCAGCCCAGAGCCACGTACAGGTGAGCTTCGACTCTCCTGAGTTTACTGCCGATGTAGATGCAACAGGTGTGCTCCGTATCCTGGAGGCAATCCGCCAGTGCGGTTTGACAGAGACCTGCCGTATGTATCAGGCTTCCACATCAGAGCTTTATGGTAAGGTAGAGGAGGTTCCTCAGAACGAGAACACTCCATTCCACCCTTATTCTCCATACGCTGTAGCCAAGCAGTATGGCTTCTGGATCGTCAAGGAGTATCGTGAGGCATACAATATGTTCTGCTGCTCTGGTATCCTCTTCAATCACGAGAGTGAGCGCCGTGGTGAGACTTTCGTAACCCGTAAGATTACATTGGCTGCAGCCCGCATCAAGCAGGGCAAGCAGAGCAAGCTTTATCTCGGCAACCTGGATTCTCTCCGCGACTGGGGTTATGCCAAGGATTACGTAGAGTGCATGTGGCTGATTCTCCAGGCAGAGAAGCCAGAGGATTTCGTGATTGCAACAGGTAAGCAGCACTCAGTTCGTGAGTTCGCCCAATTGGCTTTCCACCACGTAGGCATCGAACTGAAGTGGGAAGGCAAGAATGAGAACGAGAAGGGTATCTGCGTTGAGGGTCCTGAGGAGCTTATCGGCAAGACTCTCGTTGAGGTTTCTCCTGATTTCTATCGTCCTACCGACGTGGTTAACCTCTGGGGTGACCCAACAAAGGCAAAGGCTAAGCTCGGCTGGAATCCAAACACCACCTCTTTCGAAGATCTCGTCAAGATCATGGTAGAGAGCGATATGGCCAAGGTGGCTGCCGAGGCTGCCGGTGAGAAGGTTCGCTGCAACCTCGTGGAATACTTGGAGAAGGGTATTGTTAAGTAATAGTTAACAGTTGATAGTTAACGGTTGATAGTTTACAATAATAATCAATGTTATCAAAAGATTCTAAGATTTATATAGCAGGACACCACGGACTCGTGGGTTCTGCTATCTGGAATAACCTCGAGAAGAGAGGCTATCATAATCTGGTGGGTCGTTCTCACAAAGAACTCGACTTGACCGACCAGTATGCAGTAGAGAAGTTCT
>ERZ1034818.371-NODE-371-length-12715-cov-17.296761_pt1 | contig 12715 bp, 10 predicted proteins | sample MGYA00520595_ERZ1034818 | MGnify/ENA primary metagenome ERZ1034818 (study PRJEB33766, sample SAMN09781689) | gut metagenome | biome: gut microbiome | host: Homo sapiens | place: Madagascar | study: EMG produced TPA metagenomics assembly of the PRJNA485056 data...
AGGGAGTTATTCCGGCCTGACAAGAGGAAATTTAAAATAATTTTCTGACCGCGCAACATTCAACCAAATCAGCCTAAAACTGCCAGTTTTTCGAGCGTTTCGAAGCCGTAACGCTGTAAAACGGGCAATAATTGTTCAGCTCCTGGCGTCATTGCCATACAAAAGGCAATATTCGCATCGGCAGATTTTGCATCCGGGGCTTCATGTTCTAACAACCAGGCCGTTCGGCGAGCAATCGCTGCGCCAGAATCCACCAGCCGGGTTCCCTCTGGCAGCACTTGTAACAGTTCTTCTTGTAGTAGAGGGAAATGGGTGCAACCCAATACAACGGTATCTGGCGGCTCTTTCATTCTTAACCACGGGCGTAGGATACGTTTTAGTGCATCCAGAGAAACATCTTCGCCATGTAGCTTCGCTTCAGCCAACTCAACCATCTCTGCCGAGCCCAGCATTTCTATCTGGCATTCATTAGCGAAACGCGCGATCAGCTCATGAGTATAAGAACGTTTAACTGTTCCGCGGGTTGCCAGTAATCCGACAATGCCATTTGCCGTCAGACGTGCAGCAGGTTTAATCGCCGGCACGACACCAACAACCGGGAAGTCGAACTTTTCGCGTAATGCAGGAAGTGAAACGGTACTGGCAGTGTTGCAAGCGACCACAGCCAGCGCAAGGGGATAACGTTCTTGCACCGCGGTGACAATTGCCACCACTCGCTCAACAATAAACGCTTCGCTTTTTTCGCCATACGGGAAAGCGACGTTATCGAAAGCATAAATGTAATGGAGATCCGGTAAGAGATGCCGGATCTCGTCATAGACCGACAACCCACCGACGCCGGAGTCAAACACCAGCACGGTGGGACGTGGTTCAGAAGGTGTAGCTGCCAGACAAGGTGTATTCCCGTCCTGCAGTTTGGTAGCCATAGACTGTCTCATAATCTTTGTCGAACAGGTTGGCTATTTTACCACGAACTGTCAGGTGAGAGGTGACCGGATACGCAACCGCAAGATCCCACAAGCTCACACCGCCCATTTTAACGGTTTGATAAGGATAAGATGAGTAATCCTTATCATAGCGAGTGCCTAAATACTGATAAGTAATACCCCAGTCGAAGTCATACAACTGCCAGTCGAGCTGGTATTTCACCTGCTGTTTAGCACGGCGTAACAACGGCGTGTCGGTAATCGCATTGCGCGCATCGACATAATCATAACTCACAGTATGCGTCAGTGGTCCGGTATCAAAATTGGCGGTCGCCTCGACGCCCTTAATCCGCGCTTTCCCTTCGTTGTAATATTTCAGGGTGTGATCATCATAATCGATCAAGTCACTGACATCGTTACGATATCCGGAAATACGCCAGTTCACCCCAGCGGTTAAGCCTTCAAACGCGCCTTCCCACTGTTTGCTTTTCTCCGGGTCCAGATTCGGATTTCCGTAGAAGCCATACAGTTGCCCCAGATTTGGTGCCTTATAAGATGTCCCGTAGGAAGCAATGAAGCGATAACCTTCGATGAATTCCCAACCGGCGCTGGTTTGCCAGGTTCCATGACGACCAAACTGTGAGTTATCGTCACTGCGTGCTGCGCCTTCAAAGGTAAAATCGCCGACTTGTTGCAGCCCGGTCAGATAGATGCCGGTATTACGTTGATCATATCCATCCTCAACATAACCTGTACCCGGCGTCGTAGTCTGTTTCTGCCAGTCGACACCCGCACCAATACTACCGTGACCAACGATGACATTGTTTGCCCACTGGACGGTGTATTGCTTCATCTCATCGAGCGTCGCCGACGAATCATAACGACCATAATGGGGATCGTAGTTGTAATCTTTGCTATGGCTATAGCTGGTAATGAGTTGTGATTTAATCAGTTCGCCGTTATAGCGCAGCCCGGCGTCCCAACTTTGGCTATAGAGTTTACGGGTATCGAGCAACGGTGAACCGGGAGAATAATACGCGTCATAATTGGTACGGTTATCATAGCCATAGCCGCGCACAAAGCCGCTCCAGGCATCAGTAAAGTTATGCTCCAGCGCGCCATAAAGCGTTTTACTTAAAAAACCATCGTTATCTGTCTGCGCTTGCGTTCCGGTATTACCATAGGCAACAACATCATAACCATGAGTATGGGCATAATCGCCCAACAGCGTTACCCGTGTCTTATCCCCCAGTTGTTGCTGCGTAGAGACATCATAGTTCTGATAACTATTGCTTCCCCACCCTGCTGAAATTTCCGTTCCGGGTTCATCGCGCGTCGTGATGATATTCACCACCCCGCCTATTGCATCGGAACCATAAACAGCGGAGCGCGGCCCACGGATATATTCAACACGCTGGACAAGCGCAATAGGGAACTGGCTAAGGTCGGCAGAACCACTCACCCCCGCCAGATTCAGGCGTACGCCATCAATTAACACCAACACATGACTGGCATTTGTACCGCGAATAAAAATAGATGAGAGCTGACCTGAACCGCCGTTTTGGGTGATATCGACGCCCGGAAGACGGCGCAGCACATCATTGACCGAGGTCGACTGCCAGCGGTCGATATCCTGACGGGTCACAACGGTGGTTGGTGCAAGCACAGTGCTGCGCGGCTGTTCAAAACGGTTAGCAGTAACGACGAGAGTATCCGGGCTGGTATCCTGTGCCCAAGCGGAAAATGCCGTGACGGAACACGCCGTCAGCAGCGAAGCTTTTTTAATCATTGTAAAGCATCCACAATAGAAGAAGGATGCCGCAGGTTTCATCAATATTACGCGATGATGAGAACCAGATGCGACGTTGGCCGGCAGGTCTTCGGGCTTGGAGGGGTATCTAAGATACTAAGAGATGATGACTTCCCACCGAATGGCAGTGTCCGCATAACGCAATCATCGCACCTTTCCTTACCGCTGCGCGTCAGCTCCAGATTCGCACTGGATTCCCTATTAACTCACAGGACCGGCAAGTGGATGCTACAGGTTGTAACAAGTTACTGTCCAGACGTAGCTCACAAATAGGAATTCATCAAGATCTGGACATCTGATGAGCAATCCCTACAATCGCCGCGTACTTTAATTTTTCAGGATACATCATGACCCCCGAACACCTTCCAACAGAACAGTATGAAGCGCAGTTAGCCGAAAAAGTGGTACGTTTGCAAAGTATGATGGCACCGTTTTCTGACCTGGTTCCGGAAGTGTTTCGCTCGCCGGTCAGTCATTACCGGATGCGCGCGGAGTTCCGCATCTGGCACGATGGCGATGACCTGTATCACATCATTTTCGATCAACAAACCAAAAGCCGCATCCGCGTGGATAGCTTCCCCGCCGCCAGTGAACTTATCAACCAGTTGATGACGGCGATGATTGCGGGTGTGCGTAATAATCCCGTTCTGCGCCACAAGTTGTTCCAGATTGATTACCTCACTACGCTGAGTAATCAGGCGGTGGTTTCCCTGCTATACCATAAGAAGCTGGATGATGAGTGGCGTCAGGAAGCGGAGGCCCTGCGCGATGCACTGCGCGCGCAGAATCTGAATGTGCATCTGATTGGTCGGGCAACGAAAACCAAAATCGAGCTGGATCAGGATTACATCGATGAACGTCTGCCGGTCGCAGGGAAAGAGATGATCTACCGTCAGGTAGAAAACAGCTTTACCCAGCCGAACGCGGCGATGAATATTCAGATGCTGGAATGGGCGCTGGACGTAACCAAAGGCTCAAAAGGCGATTTACTGGAGCTGTACTGCGGCAACGGTAACTTTTCATTAGCGCTGGCGCGTAATTTTGATCGGGTATTAGCCACCGAAATCGCTAAGCCGTCGGTTGCTGCTGCGCAATACAACATCGCAGCTAACCATATTGATAACGTACACATTATTCGTATGGCGGCAGAAGAATTTACTCAGGCGATGAATGGTGTGCGCGAGTTTAACCGCCTGCAAGGGATCGACTTAAAGAGTTATCAGTGCGAAACCATTTTTGTCGACCCACCGCGCAGCGGTCTGGACAGTGAAACCGAGAAAATGGTGCAGGCGTATCCGCGTATTTTGTACATCTCCTGTAACCCGGAAACGTTATGCAAGAATCTGGAAACATTAAGCCAGACGCACAAGGTCGAACGTCTGGCTCTGTTTGATCAGTTCCCCTACACGCACCATATGGAGTGCGGCGTATTACTGACCGCGAAGTAAAACCCATGCCGGATGCGCCAGCATCCGGCATAATACCGATTACTCAGCAACTTCCTGCTTACGGTTACGCATCTTCGCGCCAATCCAGAACACCATAATGACGGAGAGTACTGCCGGGAAGAAGTTAGAGCCGATATCCGGATATTCCGCACGAACTACCGTGCTGTACAGCAGTACGCCGAGAATAAAACAGGCAGCTGCCAGACCCGGCAAGCCTACCGGCATAGTGCGATTAAGATAACGTTGATGCAGGCAGTAAACCGTCAGCACCAGGGAAATAATCGGGAATACAGAAAATGGCACAATGGAGCTAAACAGCGCTGCGAAAGTACCATTAATCGATAAGCCAGCAACTAACGCCAGCAGCAGCGTACCTCTATCTTGATTTGCTTGTTTCATTACTCGTCCTTCACATTTCCCGGAATAATTGCGGTTTTCTCTTGTTCACGGCGATACCAGTAATAAGCCCCTTTCGAAATCATTCGCAGTTGCAGTACCAGTCGCTCTTCTAATTGCCGACGTTGTTCGACGCCGACGTCCAACGCCTCGGCACCCGCACTGAAGACAATTGTCACCATTGCTTCGGCTTGCGCTTCAGTAAACGCACGCGGCATATGGTTTTCGAGTTCCAGATAGTCCGCAAGTTCCGCAATGAAGTGCTGAATTTCACGCGCAACGGCGGCACGAAACGCAGCGGAGGTGCCGGAGCGTTCCCGCAATAATAACCGGAAGGCGTTAGGATTATTACCGATGAACTCCATAAATGTGGAGACCGAGGTGCGGATCACACTCCCGCCTTTGGCGATACGCTGACGCGCCTGGCGCATGAGTTGGCGTAGCATTAAACCGCTCTCATCAACCATGGTCAGACCCAGTTCGTCTACGTCGCGGAAATGCCGATAAAAAGAGGTGGGAGCAATGCCCGCTTCACGCGCCACTTCACGCAAACTCAGGCTGGCGAAGCTGCGTTCAGCACTTAATTGGCTAAATGCGGCTTCCACCAGCGAACGGCGGGTTTTTTCTTTTTGTTGCGCTCTTACGCCCATCACGATGTCTGAATCCTTGCCAAAAGTACTGCTGGCACTATACCAGAGAATGAACATACTGGATTGCTCCAGTATTGTGAATGAACGGTAACGCAATAAAACATATTTACTGCAATTCTTTGGCCGGTTCTTTTACGTACAGCGGAAACCTGCCGCTTAAACGGAGAGTATCGTCGATAAAAATCCAATAAAACGTCAGGGCAAAAGTAAGAAACAGACAAAGCAAAGGCCGCTCAGGATATAGCCAGATAAATGACGGGGATCAATTGGCTTACCCGCGATAAAATGTTACCATTCTGTTGCTTTTATGTATAAGAACAGGTAAGCCCTACCATGCCACATTCCTACGATTACGATGCCATAGTAATAGGTTCCGGCCCCGGCGGCGAAGGCGCTGCAATGGGCCTGGTTAAGCAAGGTGCGCGCGTCGCAGTTATCGAGCGTTATCAAAATGTTGGCGGCGGTTGCACCCACTGGGGCACCATCCCGTCGAAAGCTCTCCGTCACGCCGTCAGCCGCATTATAGAATTCAATCAAAACCCACTTTACAGCGACCATTCCCGACTGCTCCGCTCTTCTTTTGCCGATATCCTTAACCATGCCGATAACGTGATTAATCAACAAACGCGCATGCGTCAGGGATTTTACGAACGTAATCACTGTGAAATATTGCAGGGAAACGCTCGCTTTGTTGACGAGCATACGTTGGCGCTGGATTGCCCGGACGGCAGCGTTGAAACACTAACCGCTGAAAAATTTGTTATTGCCTGCGGCTCTCGTCCATATCATCCAACAGATGTTGATTTCACCCATCCACGCATTTACGACAGCGACTCAATTCTCAGCATGCACCACGAACCGCGCCATGTACTTATCTATGGTGCTGGAGTGATCGGCTGTGAATATGCGTCGATCTTCCGCGGTATGGATGTAAAAGTGGATCTGATCAACACCCGCGATCGCCTGCTGGCATTTCTCGATCAAGAGATGTCAGATTCTCTCTCCTATCACTTCTGGAACAGTGGCGTAGTGATTCGTCACAACGAAGAGTACGAGAAGATCGAAGGCTGTGACGATGGTGTGATCATGCATCTGAAGTCGGGTAAAAAACTGAAAGCTGACTGCCTGCTCTATGCCAACGGTCGCACCGGTAATACCGATTCGCTGGCGTTACAGAACATTGGGCTAGAAACTGACAGCCGCGGACAGCTGAAGGTCAACAGCATGTATCAGACCGCACAGCCACACGTTTACGCGGTGGGCGACGTGATTGGTTATCCGAGCCTGGCGTCGGCGGCCTATGACCAGGGGCGCATTGCCGCGCAGGCGCTGGTAAAAGGCGAAGCCACCGCACATCTGATTGAAGATATCCCTACCGGTATTTACACCATCCCGGAAATCAGCTCTGTGGGCAAAACCGAACAGCAGCTGACCGCAATGAAAGTGCCATATGAAGTGGGCCGCGCCCAGTTTAAACATCTGGCACGCGCACAAATCGTCGGCATGAACGTGGGCACGCTGAAAATTTTGTTCCATCGGGAAACAAAAGAGATTCTGGGTATTCACTGCTTTGGCGAGCGCGCTGCCGAAATTATTCATATCGGTCAGGCGATTATGGAACAGAAAGGTGGCGGCAACACTATTGAGTACTTCGTCAACACCACCTTTAACTACCCGACGATGGCGGAAGCCTATCGGGTAGCTGCGTTAAACGGTTTAAACCGCCTGTTTTAAAACTTTATCGAAATGGCCATCCATTCTTGCGCGGATGGCCTCTGCCAGCTGCTCATAGCGGCTGCGCAGCGGTGAGCCAGGACGATAAACCAGGCCAATAGTGCGGCGTGGTTCCGGCTTAATGCACGGCAGATAAACAACCCCATCGCGTTTGCGCTCCGGCGGCACAGCCAGCGCTGGCAGTAAAGTGATCCCGCTACCTGCCGCCACCATGTTGCGCAGAGTTTCCAGGCTGGTCGCGCGGAAGTGTGTATCTTCATCCGCCCCGGCTTCAAAACAGAAACCCATTGCCTGATCGCGCAAACAGTGACCATCTTCCAGCATCAGCAGTTTTTCCCCTGCCAGATCGGCCATCGGTACGCATTCGCGGTTCGCCCACGGGTGATCTTCATAGATAGCCAGCAACATTGGCTCATCAAACAACGGCACTTCAATGAATGCTTCGCTCTCTTTCACCAGCGCGAGGATCACGCAATCGAGTTTGCCGCTGTCCAGTTGCGCCAGTAACTGGTGGGTCTGTGCTTCATGCAGATACATTTCCAGCTTTGGAAAGGTCTGGTGCAGCATAGGGATAATATGCGGTAGCAGGTACGGTCCAACTGTGGGAATCAAACCAATGTGCAGCGGTCCGGACATCGTCTCGCCCTGCTGGCTTGCCATCTCTTTAAGGACTTTCACCTCACGCAGCACGGTACGCGCCTGATCCACCAGCAGCATTCCCGCCTGGGTGAACAACACTTTACGGCTGGTCCGCTCCAGCAACATCACGCCCAGCTCATCTTCCAGCTTACGAATTTGCCCGCTAAGCGTCGGCTGGCTAACGTGGCAGGAATCTGCCGCACGCCGAAAATGGCGGTGTTCAGCCAATGCCACCAGGTACTCAAGATCACGAATATTCATTATCCATCCTCCATCGCCACGATAGTTCATGGCGATAGGTAGAATAGCAATGAACGATTATCCCTATCAAGCATTCTGACTGATAATTGCTCACAGAAACGGAGCGGCACCTCTTTTAACCCTTGAAGTCACTGCCCGTTTCGAGAGTTTCTCAACTCGAATAACTAAAGCCAACGTGAACTTTTGCGGATCTCCAGGATCCGCTTTTTTTTGCCATAAAAAAGCCCGGCGATAAGCCAGGCTCAAATTTATACATATAAATGTTCTTACCCTAACCGAGCCTGCGCAAAAGCAATCGCCTGCGCCACCTGCTGCGGTGAGACGCCGCCTTTTGCCGCACGCTTGTCGAGGCACGATTGCAGCGACAGAATCGGATAGACATCTTCGTCAATCACCTGACTGAATTTCTGCAACTCACTGAGCGGCAGATCTTCCAGCGGTTTGCCCTGACGAATGGCTTCCACCACCGCTTCACCAACAATATGGTGCGCCTCGCGGAACGGTACGCCTTTCGCCACCAGATAATCCGCCAGTTCGGTGGCGTTGGCGTAACCCTGCTGAGCCGCTTCCTGGCAACGTGGACGTTTCACCTGAATGCCGTCCAGCACCAGCGCCGCCATATGCAGGCAGTCCAGCCAGGTATCGAGCGCGTCGAACAGACCTTCTTTGTCTTCCTGCATATCTTTGTTGTAAGCCAGCGGCAAACCTTTCAGCGTCATCATCATGCCGGTTAACGCCCCCTGCACCCGGCCGCATTTACCGCGAATCAGCTCCAGCGCATCCGGGTTTTTCTTCTGCGGCATTAATGATGAACCGGAAGTCACGCGGTCAGAAAGCTCCACAAACCCCGCTTCGCCGGTGTTAAAGAAAATCAGATCTTCAGCAAAACGCGACAGATGCACCATGCCGATAGCGGCAGCAGAAAGCAGTTCCAACACATGGTCACGGTCAGAAACGCTGTCGAGACTGTTACGGGTCGCCGAAGCAAAGCCCAGCCAGCCTGCTAACTGTTCACGGTCGATTTCATAGGCCGTTCCCGCCAGCGCGCCACAGCCTAGCGGGCTGACATCCAGACGCTTAAGCGCATCCTGCAAACGGCTTTCATCACGCGCCAGCATCTCAACATAGGCCAGGCACCAGTGCGCGAACGTCACCGGCTGGGCGCGTTGCAGGTGAGTGTAACCTGGCATTACCGCGTCCTGATTGTTTTGTGCGGTTTCCACCAGCGCCGATTGCAGCTGCCGGTTAGCCGTCAGTAACTCGCTAACGGTATCTTTGCACCACAGTTTCAGGTCAGTCGCTACCTGATCATTACGGCTACGCCCGGTATGCAGCTTTTTGCCTAACTGGCCCACTTTGTCGATCAGTTTGCCTTCCACCCAGCTATGGATATCTTCGGCGTCGCTTTCAAGGATTTGTTGTGGCCTGGCGCGAACATCTTCCAGCAACACGTTCAGCGCCTCTTCCAGTTGCGCCTGCTCTTCTGCGGTTAACACGCCTACCGTGACCAGGGCTTTGGACCAGGCCACAGAGCCAACAATATCCTGCTCCGCCAGACGGTAATCAAAGCGCAGTGAGTCGTTGAATTGTTTGAACCGTTGATCTGCTGCCTGGGTAAAACGCCCGCCCCAAAGTGCCATAACTCTGTTTCCTTATTTTGAAATTCAATGCCGGAAAGCTGCGCCTCCGGCCAACAAAACTTAAGCTAAAATCCGCGTACCCATCGGCATACCGTTAAACAGTGCCGGAAGCTGCTCCGCATGACGCCAGGAGGCGATATCTACCGGACGGCCCAGCGTGCGGGCCGCATCCAGCGCCGCGTTCACTTTCACTATCATGCCGTCAGTAATAATGCCCTGCTCAATCAGTTGTTCTGCTTTCGCGGCGGTCATTTCGGCAATGCGTTGCCCTTTGCCGTCGAGAATGCCGCTGACGTCGGAGAGCAAAATCAGATCCGCGCCCAGCGTTGCCGCCAGCGCCGTTGCCGCCTGGTCGGCATTGACGTTCATCAGTTGCCCTTCGTCTGTTACGCCAATGGAGCTGACCACCGGCAGATAACCGTTCTCCAGCAAGGAGTTGATAAGCTTAGGCGAACCTGGCTGCGCCAGTCCAACATGACCTAACTCTTCATCAAGCTGGGTCACTTTGACGCTGTCGCCGTCACCGAGAAACAAACCTACGGCCGCAATCTGATGTTTCTTCGCCCATGCCAACAGGGTTTTATTTGCCGTTCCCGCCAGTGCTCCGGTGATAATGTCTATCTGATCAGCAGGCGTCACCCGCAGGCCGTTTTTCTTTTTCACCGGCAGATTCAGCCCTTTCATCAGCTCATCCACCACGCAACCGCCGCCGTGCACAATCACCAGCGGACGCTGATGTGACTCACGATAATTCACCAGTGCGCTAAACAGACGTTCCAGCGCCTCTTCACTATCCAGCAGTACGCCGCCCAGTTTGATAATTAATGGATTCATCATTGCACCCTTAAATAAGAGACTGCGTTTCCGCATAGCCGAAACGAATATTGGCGCACTGTACCGCTTGTGCCGCCGCGCCTTTCAGTAAGTTGTCTTCGGTCGCCACAATAATCAGATGCTCGCCCTGAACGGCAAACCCGATATCGCAAAATGGCAGCCCAACGACATTTTTCAGCGCCGGAACGCCTTTGTCATACAGCCGCACCAGCGGTTTATGGGCATACGCCTGCTGTAACACTTGCGCGACTTGCGCCTGGGTCACACCCGATTTCAGGCGGCAGGTAATGGTTTCGAGAATGCCGCGCGGGAAATTGCCCAGATGTGGGGTGAAGATAACGTCAGCACCGAGGTGTGTGGCGATCTCTGGTTGATGGCGATGAGTAAAGACGCCATACGGTTGCAGGCTAACTTCACAAAAGCTGTTTGAAATGGCCGCTTTACGCCCTGCACCGCTCACGCCGCTGGTGGCGTTGATCACCGGCCACTGATTGAGGTCAAGAAGATCGGCATCAATCAACGGTTTCAGCGCCAGCTGTGCCGCCGTCGGATAACAGCCCGGCACCGCAATCAAATTCGCTTCTTTTAATTTATTACCGCACCACTCCGCCAGACCGTAGGCTGCCTGTTCCAACAGTTCCGGGTATTGATGGGTAAAGCCGTAATATTTTTCATAGAAGGTGGCGTCGTTAACACGAAACGCGCCGGAAAGGTCGAACACCACGCAGCCCGCTTCAAGAAACTGCGGCGCTAAATCGTGGCTAACTTCATGGGCGGTGGCGAGAAACACTACGTCCACCCCTGGGCTAAACTCGCTGATATCCGACATCGGCTGCAACGGCAGATCAACGATGCCTTTTAGCTGCGGATGCAAATCGGAGATTAACTTTCCCGCATCATTGCTTTGCGCTGAAACAGTCAAAGCGGTTATGTTCATATGCGGATGGCGATTTACATAGGTCACTAGCTCTGCGCCAGCGTAGCCGCTGGCACCCACAATCAGCGTATTCAACATCGGGGCTATTCACCTTCTTATGTCTGGTTGCCAGGTTAAACGTAAAACATTCACCTTACGGCTGGTGGGTTTTATTACGCTCAACGTTAGTGTATTTTTATTCATAAATACTGCATGAATATTGATACTATCATGACCAGAGGTGTGTCAACAATGAAAAACAAATTACCGCCATTTATCGAGATTTACCGCGCTCTGATTGCCACACCTTCAATAAGCGCCACGGAAGAGGCACTCGATCAAAGCAATGCAGATTTAATCACTCTGCTGGCGGACTGGTTTAAAGATTTGGGCTTCAATGTGGAAGTGCAGCCTGTTCCAGGAACTCGCAACAAATTCAATATGCTGGCAAGTATCGGACAGGGGGCTGGCGGCTTGTTGCTGGCGGGGCATACCGATACGGTGCCATTTGATGACGGTCGCTGGACGCGCGATCCGTTTACACTGACGGAGCATGACGGCAAGCTTTACGGCTTAGGCACCGCCGACATGAAAGGCTTTTTTGCGTTTATCCTTGATGCGCTACGCGATGTCGACGTCACGAAACTGAAAAAACCGCTCTACATTCTGGCGACTGCTGATGAAGAAACCAGTATGGCCGGAGCGCGTTATTTTGCCGAAACTACCGCCCTGCGCCCGGATTGCGCCATCATTGGCGAACCGACGTCACTACAACCGGTACGCGCACATAAAGGTCATATCTCTAACGCCATCCGTATTCAGGGCCAGTCGGGGCACTCCAGCGATCCAGCACGCGGAGTTAACGCTATCGAACTAATGCACGACGCCATCGGGCATATTTTGCAATTGCGCGATAACCTGAAAGAACGTTATCACTACGAAGCGTTTACCGTGCCATACCCTACGCTCAACCTCGGGCATATTCACGGTGGCGACGCTTCTAACCGTATTTGCGCTTGCTGTGAGTTGCATATGGATATTCGTCCGCTGCCTGGCATGACACTCAATGAACTTAATGGTTTGCTCAACGATGCATTGGCTCCGGTGAGCGAACGCTGGCCGAGTCGTCTGACGGTCGACGAGCTGCATCCGCCGATCCCTGGCTATGAATGCCCACCGAATCATCAACTGGTTGAAGTGGTTGAGAAATTGCTCGGAGCAAAAACCGAAGTGGTGAACTACTGTACCGAAGCGCCGTTTATTCAAACGTTATGCCCGACGCTGGTGTTGGGGCCTGGCTCAATTAATCAGGCTCATCAACCTGATGAATATCTGGAAACACGGTTTATCAAGCCCACCCGCGAACTGATAACCCAGGTAATTCACCATTTTTGCTGGCATTAAAACGTAGGCCGGATAAGGCGCTCGCGCCGCATCCGGCGCTGTTGCCAAACTCCAGTG
>ERZ1034818.379-NODE-379-length-12651-cov-11.335186_pt1 | contig 12651 bp, 12 predicted proteins | sample MGYA00520595_ERZ1034818 | MGnify/ENA primary metagenome ERZ1034818 (study PRJEB33766, sample SAMN09781689) | gut metagenome | biome: gut microbiome | host: Homo sapiens | place: Madagascar | study: EMG produced TPA metagenomics assembly of the PRJNA485056 data...
AGGCTGGTATCGAGATCAACCGTAAGGTTCTCGCTGACCTCGCTGTTAACAACCCAGAGGCTTTCAAGGCTATCGTTGCTAAGGTGAAGTAATTTGAAAGATTTTTAAAGGAATCCTCAGTTATCTTTGATAGCTGAGGATTTTTCTTTTCTAGGGATGGCAAACTGGCCCCACACGCCCTGAAAGGGCAGAAGCTCCTAGCCCAGGGCAACGCCCTGGGTTGTACGGAGTTATACACATACGCCCTGTAAGGGCAAAAGCTTTATAATCCATATTTTAAGCTTTTGCCCTTACAGGGCGCTTTGCTGATTTGCTGCTTGTACCCAGGGCGTTGCCCTGGGCTAGGAGCTTCTGCCCTTTCAGGGCGTGGGGGCAGAAGCTCTGCTTTACTTGATCAACTCAAGACCTGCCTCGAACTTGGTGGTCTTTTCCATGATGGTAGGAAGCTGGTTTACAACAGTCTTCAAAATCAGGAATTGTGCCAAATCCTCCTTGTCCATACCTGTAGTAGGAATCTTGTTAACCTGAGCATAAAGCATGGTGATGATAGGAGCTACGAAATCCTTGTCAACATAGAAATATACCTTGTTGGCTGCTGGATAAGATACGTGTACTGGAATACCGGTCTTAAACTGATCCAACATGCCGGCTACCATAGCCTTCTCCTGAGCATCGTCGATGTCTTCTGTAATCTTGGCTGTGTTCAGGAACAAGGTAATCTTATTCTCGTTAACTACCTGGTATGTAGCGTAATCGTTAGCTACCTTCCAGTCCTTGTCATCAGCCTCTTCCTTGTAGGTTGCAGAAATCTGACCCTTCTCATTGAAGGTTACATCCTGCAGAACGCTTCTGAGCTGGCTGTTGAGCAGCATTGGAACCATTGAGATGGCATCCTTTACTGGATATGGCTCATCAAAGAGACCTGGAATTTCGATAACTGCATCGTTAGAACCTTCCCAGTTTAATACTATTGAACCTGTAGAATTGCCATTTGCATCAAACCCAGCATCCTGTACCTTCCAGGTACCTTCAATCTTCTCGTTGCGCTTGAAATCATTGTCATCATCATCGCTGCTACAAGCAGTGAAGAAGCCAAGGGTGCAAACCATGGCCATCAAATAAATAAACTTTTTCATTTTCTTCTCTTTTTTTGTTAATGAATAATTGTTGTTTTTTATCTTTTTTATCTCTCTTTGGCTATATATATTTTGGCTATATATATTAATGTACGCGTACATTAATATATTGTCTATTTCAGCTGATACGTGATGCCGATGCTGCCGTAGATAGGATACATCGTCTGCTCGATGGTTTCGAAATCCTTCTTGAAGATGCCGTTCAGACCCCAGCTCAGGTCGGCGCAGATGCCCCAACGGTTGTTCAAGCGCCAGTCTATTCCGAAATCTACGCCCACCTGCCAGTTGCGCATATCATCGCTGAAATCGTAATCACCACGTTCGCCTTCCTTTTCGCCCAGCATCACCTTCTGTCCCGTAGGGTCTCCCTTGGGATGACCCTCCTCCTGACGGCGGAGATAACCGTTGTATGCCCAGCCCTCAAACTTCTTCGAGGTAACATAGCTTACGTATGGACCCAGCTTGAAGCGGAGATTATCGCAGACATCGTATGTTGCCTGAATCGGAACGGTGATGAGACTCATATCCACCTTGGTCACTACATCGCCCGTAAAGATGCCCTGCAGCTCCTCGCCGCCACGAACTATCTTCATATAGTAGTTCTTAACGCCCGCATCGATCTTCATGCTCTTGTTCTCGAAGCGGATTCCTCCCACGAAACCCCAGTTTCCGGAGAGTGGGTGATAGGCATCCACGCCCAGACTGAAGTTAGGGCGAAGGGTGTAGCTGTGAAGCGTGCGGATGGTGGCAGGCATGCCGATAGGGGCGGTGCCGCCCAGGTTATACGCCACGCGTGCCTGATACTCATAGCCGTGGAGATATTTGTTCCAGGCACTATTCTTGTCTCCTGCCCATGATGCGGTGCTGCATGCCAGCAGGAGTGCCAGTACTGTTATCTTTTTCATTTTTCTTCTTATTTGCAAATCAGTTTGAAACTATCCACCCAGAGGGTACTGCCTACAGCTCCCAGGAAGTTGGCTCCATCAGAGCTGGATGAGCAGACGATGGAGAGACTGTAACCGCCATTCTTCAGCTTCACGGGGTCGATGGTCTTGCCGTAGGATTGATAATCGAAATCTACGCTGAAGTGATGCCATTCCGGTGTGTTTCCGATGGCTGTCTTTCCGTTGTCGTCGCGGGTCTCGCCTACCAGTGCGAGAGCTACTATCTGCTTGCTGCTCTGTACGTTATCGCCATATAGCATTACTGCATTTCCATTCTCGTCGATGTTCTCGTAGAGCACGGCGTAGATGGTTCCGTAGTCATGTCGGTTCAGCTCGTTCATATCCTTGTCGGTGAATTTCTCGCCAGCCTGATACTTGTACCAGCCTTCCAGCTTCTCCGGTTTGGCGCTGAAGCTGAATGGGCGACCGAACTTGGTAGCCTTCATCGCATCGCGCAGGGCATCGGTGGCATCAAACTGTCCGATGAAGAGGTTGCCGGCAGCGATAGGCTTGTGTACCATATCGGCGAGCTTGCTGGTGCGCTGGGTGGTGAGCTTCACGCCCTTGTCCTGATAGCCGTCTTCTATCATCACGGTAGGATATTCCTCCGGTTTTGCCGATGGGTTGCTGATCTTGAATCCCGGGTTTCCGGTAGCCCAGATGTCGAGGAGATCGCCATTCCAGTTTTCCTGCCAGTTGTAGTATCCCTTGCTGAGGTATGCGTTTTCGAAATCGAATTCCAGCTCCTTGCTCATGGTGGTCTGACCCTTCTTGATGCTCACCTGATAGGTGCGGGTCCACTGCTTGTCTTCCGATGTAACCACGTATGTAACAGGACCTTTGGAGAAATCGTGCACGCTTCCGCTTTCCGGTTGGATGGTGGCTCCAGGAGTGAGTCGGAACATCGGTGCCTGCTTCTTGAGACTGGCGAATGGCTTCATGGTGAATTCTATCTTGTCCTGGTCGCTCTGCACGTTGACGAGCGTATCCGATGCGTTTGTGAACCACAGCTTCATCCAGCTTCCTGGGTGGATGTATGCCTGCTCAATGTCGCATTCGGCATTGAGGGGTTCATCCTTGAAGCATGAACTGAGAGATAGGGCGCAAACCGTCGATAAAGATAGCGTTAAAAATTTTCTAAAACCCATAGTCTTCATATCCTTTTCCTTTATTACATAAGAATCTCTATCTTTTGTTATAAGATTCTTTTCTTTATTATATATATATGAGCGTTATCTTTTTGGGATATCCGCTGATGATTCAATTTTCTGGTTGCAAAGTTACGCCGAAAACTTGAAAGCACCAAACATTTTTCACTTTATTTGCATATTATTTATGTTTCTGATTATTTGTTAAATGGGGCAGAAAAAAAGACTGGGCATTCCAAAAGGGATGCCCAGTCTTGATTTTAGAGACTTACATTGTCGTCGCCGCCGCCTTCACCGTCTCCGGTGTTATCCTTTCCGGTACCTCCTGATGGGGTGTTGCCTCCGCTTGGGTTGTCCTTGTCGGTGCCGCCGGATGTATCACCGGTATTGTCCTTTCCGGAGCCGCCTTCTGATGTTCCGCCTGATGTTCCGCCTGAAGTTCCGCCTGATGTTCCGCCTGAAGTTCCGCCTGAAGTTCCGCCGCCATTTTCCTCGTCTTCGATGCCGTTGTACTCGGTCAGCTCTTCCATCTTGATGCCACTGAGCATCGGCTTTACTCGCTTGCCCTGGTCCATGACAGTGTAAGGTGAGTAGATGACGTACATGTTCTTGATGTTGGCTGAGGTGAACTTCTTGGCGCTTTCGGCTGGGGAAGTTCTGATGCCGAGCTTGAAGCTTCCGAATTCGTCGAGCACCACCTTGTTGCCGTCGGCGATGTTGGCTGAGATCTCTGTCATCAGGGCATTGATCACGGCTAGGATGTCTGGCTCGGTGACGGTGCATCGCTCAGTGATCTTCTTGGCGATGGCTCTGGTGTGCACCACTTTGTTCACTACTGCTCTACCGTAGATCATTCCCCTGGTAGGGGAGTTCTTGCGGTTGTTCTTCACTTTTCTGAATTTTGCCATACTCATTTAGATTTAAAGGGTTAAACATTCATTTTTCTTTCTTCATCTGATATTTTTCCGTAGAGTCTGCGTTAGCTACCCATGCACGAGGTTACCCCCAGGGTGGTGGCAATCGCCGTGAGAATAGAAATCGCAATCTGGATAATGGTTTTCCATGTGTCTTTCTTCATTTTTGTATCTCCTTTCTGTTTATCATGTTATTAGAAAAATTTACATCTCTTTTTATCAGGTTATTAGAAAATTTTACATCAATACCTGCTGACGGTTCTTCCGCCGCATGGTGTAGCTTACGTGCAGCCAGCGGTGCTTGCCGGGAGAGGCGCCGCGAGGCTCCAGGATCAGCTGGTCGAAGGTGCAGCTCGATTCTATGAATTTTCTGTACTTCGCCAGAATCTCCTCGTTCGGGATGAAGATGTCGGCAGCCTCGCCCAGGGTATGCTGACTGCCCGGTACGCCATGCACGGCTAGGTTGAGCTGCGGACAGCGATACCCGCTCGTGATGGTGATGATGCCGCAATGCAGACGAAGAGGTTCCAGTACCTGCTCGCACAGCATCATCAGACGGATGATGACCATGGAGCTTTGTGGAGTGTTGTCGATGCCATACTTGATGGCGGTGCCCGAGCGGAGAAACTCTCCGAGGGCGAAGTGAGTGGAGAGGAGCATCTGCTGCATCCTCTCCAGTTCTAACATTGTGTGTGTTTCCATAAGCATTATTGATTGGTTTACGATGCAAAGATACGAAATTTTTTCGGGTTTGTCAAGGGTTTGGGGGTTACTGCGAGGGTTACATTGAGGGTTACCGCATTTCGGAATACAATAGAGCCTCTTTTGGGTCAGAAATGAGCCTAACGTAACGTTTGTTTTAGGCTCATTTCATCGCCAAAAGAGGCTCTATTGCAGGGTAAAAGAGCCTCAAATGTAGGGTAATAGAGGCTCTATTCCAAGCCAATAGAGGCTCTTTTCAGCTTTCTCCTCCTTCCATGATCAGCAGCTCGATGATTCGGCAGGGAGGATTCTTCTGCAGCTGCTCCATGTAGAATCTCGTGATGCTGTCGGGATAGATGCTGTTGCGCTGCTCCATGCCCCTGAGCTTGCTCAGCGCCTTATCCGGATGATTGGGTGGGGGAATACAGCTCTTCTGGAAGAACTGGCGGTAGAGCTTCTGCAGGGGGATGGGGCGCAGGAGATCATCGTGCCACTCATCGCCCACGTCCTCCTCGCCGCTGCTCCTCACCATCACATAGTCGCTCACATCGTGTACGAACTCGATGATCCATCTCTTGGGGCATCGCCACTCCCGGATGCCCGATTCCTGATCCAGCATCCACTTATAGTCGTCGAGCATCTGCTCGTGGGCACGGGCTCTCAATTCATTATCTCTTTTTCAGAGAGCATTTCTTCCTCTTCAGAGAGTACTGGATTCTCTTTAGAGAGAGCCACCTCCTGCTGTTTCTTTTTGTCTTTACTTTTTGTTATTATCATTATCTATTATGTGACTTTAGTGCCATAGTGCAAAGAAACATCAAAAAGTTGGAATAGAAAAATTTAGTCAACCACTAGTATCTGGTGGCTTTTTAACGTTTTTAACGCATTTTCTGTCTAAATTTGTTGTTGGGGGATTACAAATCCCCCGGTTTTCATAGGTCGAACCTTTTTTTACGGCGGATTGCAAATCCGCCGGGACGCCTGGCGGGAGACTGTTCTTCTGGATGCCTGGCGGGAGACAGTTTCTCTGGACGCCTGGCGGAAGACTGTTCTTCTGGACGCCTGGCGGAAGACTGTTCTTCTGGACGCCTGGCGGGAGACAGTTTCTCTGGACGCCTGGCGGAGACTGTTCGTTTCTCCCGTTAGGCGTTTCGACGGATTTGCAATCCGTCGTTAAAAAATGTCCCAACCTCTTTGTGTTCTGGGGATTTGTAATCCCCAGCCATCAGTACTGCCATTCCGACGGATTTGCAATCCCCATCAATAAGTAATGCCTTGTAAAGTCTAATCCTCACCTCATAAACACTAAAAAAGAAAAAAAACTGCTAGATTTCTCCAAAAAACAAATAATTTCGACTCAAACAGCAAATTCTCGCTTCAAAAGCACCATTGAATGAAGAAATATATTATCTTTGTGCCTGTATATTCGCTTGAGCCAGTGATAAGCTACGATACATCAAGAAGTATCACAACCTATATGACTCATCCTGTTTTATGGAAATTTTAAAATCATCAAAATTATGGCTACAAAGAATACTACAACCAAAAACTTATATTTTGTGACAACCACAGTTGTTAATTGGGTTGATATTTTCAGTCGTCCCAAGTATAAGCATATTATTATAGAATCTCTGGCTTTTTGTCAGAAGACCAAGGGATTGGAAATATACGCCTGGGTACTGATGCCCAATCATTTACATTTCATTATAGGGGCAGAGAATCTTGAACAGGTTCAAACTGTTCTCCGTGATTTCAAGAAGTTCACGAGTAAGAAAATTGTCGCAGAACTTCTGGAAGATATCCAGGAGAGTAGGAGAGAGTGGATGTTGCATCTTTTCAGACTAGCTGGTGAGAAGAATCCGAAAATCAGCAAGTATCATTTTTGGCAGGATGGTTGTTATACTGAAGTGATTTCATCGTTCAAGTTTTTCAAGCAGAAGTTGGATTATATTCATCAGAATCCTGTGAGGGCCGAGTTCGTGAGGTATCCTCAGGATTATCTTTATAGTTCTGCGATAGATTATGCAGGGGGTAGGGGATTGCTGGAAGTGATTGTTGTGAGATAATCTTTTGTTATTGATGGGTAGTTATGGGGGATTACAAATCCCCTGGTTTTCATAGGTCGAACCTTTTTTACGGCGGATTTCAAATCCGCCGGGACGCCTAGCGGAAGACTTTTCTCTGGACGCCTAGCGGAAGACTTTTCTGGATGCCTTGCGGAAGACTTTTCTCTGGACGCCTAGCGGAAGGACTTTGCATCGATACCGTTAGGCGTTTCGACGGATTTGCAATCCGTCGTTAAAAAATGTCCTAACCTCTTTTGTGTTCTGGGGATTTGCAATCCCCAGCAATCAGTAATGCATTTCATCCCTCAGCCATACACATTCACCATACACATTCACCATTCACATTCTCCATCCCCCCACACACATCCCCACCCGCACAAAAAAAAGGGGACTGAAATCTCATTTCTGAAATTTCAGTCCCCTTAAAATTTTTATTTAGCTAATGAATAGCAAATGCTTTATCTCCAGGAGATTAAGCCTTGCCCTCCATCTGAGCCTTCAACTTAGCAAGAGCATCGATGTCGCCGAGTGAAGTACCAGCAGCTACGTTGTTGATAGCTGGAGTCTCGTTCTTGCGACCACCGTTGCCACCACGCTTGTGAGCTGGCTTAGAGATAGGCTCGTCCTTGCCCTCCTCGAATGTACGAGAGTGAGAGAGGATGATACGCTTTGTCTCCTTAACGAACTCGATTACCTTGAAGTCGAGCTCCTCGCCCTTCTTAGCCATTGAGCCGTCCTCCTTGGTGAGGTGCTTTGGAGTAGCGAAGCCTTCGCCACCCTCTGCGAGAGCAACTACAGCGCCCTTATCCATCATCTCAACGATGGTACCCTTGTGTACAGAACCTGGAGTGTAGATTGTCTCATACTCATCCCATGGGTTCTTCTCCAACTGCTTGTGGCCGAGGCTCAAGCGGCGGTTCTCCTTGTCGATCTCGAGAACTACTACGTCGAGAGTAGCACCAACTGTAGTGAACTCAGATGGGTGCTTGATCTTCTTGGTCCAAGAGAGGTCAGAGATGTGGATCAGACCGTCAACGCCCTCTGCGAGCTCTACAAAGATACCGAAGTTAGTGAAGTTGCGAACCTTAGCAACGTGCTTGCTGCCGATAGGGAACTTAGTCTCGATGCACTCCCATGGATCTTCCTTGAGCTGCTTGATACCGAGGCTCATCTTGCGCTCAGCGCGGTCGAGAGTCAAGATAACAGCCTCTACGTCGTCGCCAACCTTCATGAAGTCGTTAGCTGAACGGAGGTGCTGGCTCCAAGACATCTCAGAAACGTGGATCAAGCCCTCTACACCTGGAGCAATCTCAACGAATGCACCGTAGTCAGCCATAACCACTACCTTACCCTTCACGTGATCACCTACCTTGAGGTTTTCATCGAGAGCATCCCATGGATGTGGAGTGAGCTGCTTCAAACCGAGAGCGATACGCTTCTTCTCCTCATCGAAGTCGAGGATAACAACGTTGATCTTCTGGTCGAGAGATACAACCTCGTGTGGATCGCTTACGCGGCCCCAAGAGAGGTCTGTGATGTGAATCAATCCGTCTACGCCGCCGAGGTCAACGAATACACCGTAAGAAGTGATGTTCTTAACGGTACCTTCGAGGATCTGACCCTTCTCGAGCTTGCCGATGATCTCTTTACGCTGTGCCTCCAACTCCTGCTCGATGAGAGCCTTGTGAGAAACAACGACGTTGCGGAACTCCTGGTTGATCTTTACAACCTTGAACTCCATTGTCTTGCCTACGAATACGTCGTAGTCGCGTATAGGGTGAACGTCGATCTGGCTTCCTGGCAAGAAAGCTTCGATACCGAAAACGTCAACGATCATACCGCCCTTAGTGCGGCACTTGATGTAACCCTGGATAACTTCCTCGTTCTCGAGAGCTGCGTTAACACGCTCCCAAGACTTGCTGAGGCGAGCCTTCTTGTGAGAGAGTACCAACTGACCCTTTGTGTCCTCCTGGTTCTCTACGTAAACCTCAACCTTGTCGCCTACCTTGAGGTCTGGGTTGTAACGGAACTCAGAAGCTGGAATGATACCGTCGCTCTTGTAGCCGATGTTTACGATAACCTCTTTCTTATCAACAGAGATTACGGTACCCTCAACCACCTGGTGCTCAGTTACCTTGTTAAGTGTTTCGTCATAGGCCTTCTCGAGGTCTGTTTTGCTGACGCCTGCGTTTGTGCCATTCTCGAACTCATCCCAATTGAAGTCGTCGAGTGGCTGTACGTTCTTAAAATTTGACATAAAAAATAATTAAAAAATTTAAATTAATAAAGTTTGACTTTATATATTGTTGAAATCGGGCGCAAAATTACTCATTTTCTTTGAGTTACAAGCATTTGTGTTTGTTTTTCTTCGGTTTATTAATGATATTTAACTAAATGTGGCGGTTTGAGGGCATTTTTGCCGCTTTCTACATTATATATTAGAGGGGTGTTTTTTTTGCTTGGGGGAAAGCTTTTGCCCTTACAGGGCGACAGGCTTGCATCCTTTAATAACCCAGGGCGGTGCCCTGGGCTAGGAGCTTCTGCCCTTTCAGGGCGTACTGTTTATATTGGAGCATCAGTTCTATCAGGGCGTACTGTTTATATTGGAGCATCAGTTCTATTAAGGCGTGCTGTCATTCGACTCCGAAAATTTCTGTTGCATGAATTTTGCGTTAAATTCATTAAAAAAAAACGCGGAAATGATGGTTATTGCAAATATTTTGTTACCTTTGCCCTTGATTATGAAAATATGAACTAACGATTGAGAATATGACACTAGTCATTTTAACCATACTGATCCTGGCCTGCGTGCTCATTGCAACTGAGAACGTGACCAAAGTAAACCGTGCTGCCGTGGCTATCTTCGCCGGAACGGTGGGATGGGTGCTGTATATATGCTTCGGTATGGACTTTGTAACTAGCGAACATTCAGCGGATTATACCCGCTTCCTCAATTTCAGCGACATGGAATCAACCAGTACTTCCGTCAAGTACTTCATCTCCCGACACATCTTCCTCCCACAGGTGGGTAGGGCAGCGGAGATCGTGATGTTCCTGCTCGCTACGATGACGATCGTAGAAATCCTCAACAACAACGGCTGCTTCGACTTCGTGCGCCAGTTGCTTCGCACACGCAGCAGCAAGAAGATGCTTTGGACACTCGCCATTGTTACATTCCTGATTTCCATCAATCTCGATAACCTCACTACCACCGTGATGATGCTCACCATGATGCATGGCATCATCCCGAGCAGAAGACAGAGAATGGTGTATGGAAGCGCCATCCTCGTAGCTGCCAACTGTGGCGGTGCGCTCACCGTGATTGGTAACCCGGAAGGTCTGGTACTCTGGAATTCAGGGGCTGTTACAGCCACCGTTTTCTCCTTTTCATTACTCCTCCCTTGTCTTGCAGCGTGGTTGATTCCAACCCTGCTGATGCAGCGTATGCTGCCCGAAAGAGTTGAGACAGAGTGGATTGTGATGCCTTTCCGTGGCGATGATACCCGCCTGAACAAGTGGCAGAGATTGCTGATGCTCCTCGTGGGAATCGGCGGTCTGTGGTTTATCCCTACCTTCCATAACATCACCAAGCTCAGCCCGTTCCTGGGCGCCCTGTGCGTGCTCAGCGTACTCTGGATTGTGAACGAGATCTTCAATCGCAAGCTCATGAACATGGATGCGATGGTGGAGCGTCGTACCCCTAGAGTGCTGCAATACGGTGTGATTCAGATGATTCTCTTCGTGATGGGAATGATTCTCGCCGTGGGCGTGGTGAAGGAGACAGGTGCCTTCTATGACCTCTCCAGCTGGATGGGAACCAGCGAGGAGCATCCTAATGTATGGCTGCATGGCGTGGCTGCCGGAGTGCTGAGTACGGTACTCGACAACTTTGCCACCGCCATGAACTTCTTCTCATTGCACGATGTGATGGGATTGGGCGACCCTACCTATGCCATGGATTCGGTGTATAATACCAACGGTCTCTACTGGCAGGTAATCGCTTACTGCGTAATGGCAGGTGGCAACGTGCTGGGCATCGGTACCATCAGCGGTCTCGCCCTGATGAAGATGGAGCACATGCGTATGGGCTGGTTCTTCCGCAATATCGGATGGAAGGCCCTCGTGGGTGGCGTGGCTGGCCTCGTTATCCTCTGGCTCTCGCACACCCTGATGGGAAGAGCCGTTTACTTAATGATTTAAACAACCATATCTGAAGAAGAAAAGAAAGAATCTGAAAACGGAAGAGATTCAGGAGATTCAAAAAGAAGAATCAGACGAAAGAAATTCAGGAGATTCAAAAAGAAGAATCAGACGATGAAACAGATTCAGAAGATTCAAAAAGAAGAATCAGACGAAAGAAATTCAGGAAGAATCAGACGACGAAAGAGATTCAGAAAGTTCTAAAGAAGAAAAAGGGGATGTAACACGCATCCCGGAACCAACAAGAAAGCATATTTTTTTTATTAATGTATCACTAATATATAATATAATAAGGTATATATAGTTATGGCAAAGATTAAGACTATAGGTATTTTGACTTCTGGAGGTGATGCTCCTGGTATGAACGCAGCGATCCGTGCAGTGACCCGTTCGGCTATCTACAACGGATTCAACGTGAAGGGTATCTATCGTGGTTACGATGGACTGATCAACGACGAGATCAAGCCTTTCACTACTGAGAACGTGAGCGGTATCATCGGTACCGGAGGTACGATGCTGAAGACTGCACGTTCTAAGGAATTCATGACAGTAGAGGGCCGACAGAAGGCTTTCGAGAATATCCAGAAAGAGGAAATCGATGCGCTGGTGGTAATCGGTGGTAACGGTTCGCTCACCGGTGCGATGAACTTCGCAAGTGAGTTTGATGTCTGCTGCATCGGTCTGCCTGGTACTATCGACAACGACCTCTATGGCACTGACAACACCATCGGTTACGATACTACGATGAATACCATCGTGGAGTGCGTGGACCGTATCCGTGATACTGCGCAGAGCCACGAGCGTATCTTCTTCATCGAGGTGATGGGCCGTGATGCCGGATTCCTGGCACAGAACTCAGCTATCGCCAGCGGTGCAGAGGCTGCCATCATCCCAGAGGATTCTACCGATGTTGACCAGTTGGCTCAGTTCATGGAGCGCGGTATCCGCAAGTCTAAGAAGAGCTGTATCGTCATCGTGTCTGAGAGTCCTAAATGCGGTGCGCTCTACTATGCCGACCGTGTACGCAAGGAGTTCCCTGAGTTCGACGTACGTGTATCTATCCTCGGTCACCTGCAGCGTGGTGGTCGCCCATCAGCCCGCGACCGTATCCTCGCCAGCCGTACCGGTTGCGGTGCCATCGAGGCTATCATGCAGGGTCAGCGCAACGTGATGATCGGTGTCCGTAACAACGAGGTGGTTTACGTACCGCTTTCTGAGGCCATCCGTTCAGACAAGCCATTCGATCGCAAGCTGATCAAGGTATTGGATGAGTTGAGCATCTAATCTGCTTCTCCTTGCATCGCATTTCGATATCCAATGCTGCTATCGGCATTACTTATAGGAAATGAATGAAAAGTAAAAATGGTTTAAACGGAACTAAAAAAGTTTTAAAACGGAGCAAAATACAAATAAAACTTCCGAAAAATTTGCGGCTTCCGTAAATTGTTGTTACTTTTGCAGGCGTATAACGAATTTCGTGATTCGGGCTCCAATTCCCGACATCACGAACCTCGAATACCAAAAGAACGAAATATAAATAT
>ERZ1034818.385-NODE-385-length-12347-cov-4.545802_pt1 | contig 12347 bp, 31 predicted proteins | sample MGYA00520595_ERZ1034818 | MGnify/ENA primary metagenome ERZ1034818 (study PRJEB33766, sample SAMN09781689) | gut metagenome | biome: gut microbiome | host: Homo sapiens | place: Madagascar | study: EMG produced TPA metagenomics assembly of the PRJNA485056 data set...
GATCTGGACTTGTATATCTTTCGTTCAGGTAGCTGCGTATGTCCCGGATATTTTGTCCGCAGGTGTTGCTGATCAGCTCTGCGCCATCGTAAATGGGAAAGACCACAGCCAACTCGTGACCGTCCGGGTCAGAATAAAGACCAAGAATCGTCTCGGTGTTATAGTTGATGTGTTTGACATTTTGGCAAATCGTTTCAGCATAGGATTTGAGATAATCGCCGAAGCGGTGCATAAACGGAATGAGATCTTTATCGCAGACATCGGAAACATCCTGTACGTAGGATTCATCGTACAGCATATTGAACAGAATGCCGGTGATACCATTTAGTGTGACAACGTACTCCCTGACGGGGTGCCGGTCAAACTCAGTTATGTCAATGACATTCTGTACATAAACAGGAACGTTTTTCACAGCGCTATGTGCAGACTGGGTGTCGTCAGGGATATTCAATTCACCGATAGCGTTTGTCCAATAATAGAAATTCGTATGATCAAGCGTGTGCATATCGATAATTTTCATGGTAGGTGTATCCATGACCAAACATCCTCCTTATTGTGAAAGCATATAGCCGCGCTGAAAGTCTACGCAGTGATTCCAGTCCATGACTTCAGAGATGGAATTATCGCAGACTTCATTTTCAAAGGCACATTCGGCAATGAGTTGGCAATAATCTGCGACCGTGAGCGCATTCTTGCCGGTGTCATGGATGCCGCCGTAGCTTTCCACCATCCCAAACAGCGTTTTATAATAGCTGCTGATATGACCTGAGATCTCATCAAGAGTCATGTCGCCGACATCTTCAACGGATTGCGTGACGCAATAGGTTTTATCCGTGTCTTCTGTGGTGTCCAGCCAGATGATCTGGGTGAATTCATACCTGGTAGGGGAGAGCTTGCGGCAATACTGGGCGCAGTCGGAATCTGTCAGAAACCAGCTGCCGACATTGCTGGGAAGATCATGTACATTCATTGTGATTCTCCTTATTCAAAGCCAGTTGACGAAATTGATGCAGGAACCATAGCAGCAGACGAGATAGTCCGTCATTTCATTTGCCTCTTCCGGGCGAATGACTTCGATGACACTAGGCTTGAACCATTTATTGACCTGTTCCTCGATTTCATCCCAGTCCTGCGTAGTCATATTGGGGATATCACTGTCGTCTTGTTCGACAAACCACATATCGTTTTCGCTTTGCCAACAATTTTCAAGCCAACAAGCCAGATAGAAGTTGAGATCAGATAGTCTGGGAAGGAAGTTGTTGCCGTTCTCATACTGCTGGATAATGTTCTCGGCATATTCAGCGCATTCTTTCATACTAGAAGCAATCATGCGAAGTTTAAACAGATGTTTGATTTTGTCAGGGTCATTATAACCAACGAACGACTGACGGATTTCATGATAGTAGATATCTACAACATAGAACCAGGTGTCATCTTCAAAAGATGTTTGCATAAAAGGGGTGATCTTGACTTCATATTGGTCATAATTCTTCGACATGGCGCAGAACCTCCTTATTTGAGCGTTTCGTTTACGAAAAAGATGTCGTTGTGTTCGTAACATTTATGACATGTCAGGCAGTTGCGGGCACCGCAGTTGATCTCGACATTATGCTGCTTGCTGTACGCCTTATCGTAGACGGTGAATACCTTATCGATCCAGCTGTAATTGGAGAAATCCTGCGAGACCTGATTGAGGTGGTCGGAACTGTATACGCAAATCAGATTGTCCGGCTTGCCAAGCTCCTGAATAGCCTTATCCATGAAGGCGGCGTTCTTTGTCCAGAGAGCGATCGTACACCACGGATTTGCCCTGGCAATGCGGATATAGTTCTTAGCGTGAGTCACATTGACAAGGTCGCCATGACTTTCAAACCGGGCAATACGGCTGTTCAAAACAGGCAGCTCGTAAACCTCAAGGTCATGACTGGAAAGAATCTTGGTGTTTTCTGCATAGCGGTTTCGTGCGGCGGGGTAGATGGCCAGACCACGCTTGGCATAGCAGTGTGCGCATACGCTGGTTTCATCCTTGGCACGCTGTTCACAAATGGGGTTGCAGAGCATACTGGTAGTGATGGTCGGAATGCCGTTCATTTTGCCTTGCGGGTGAGAGATAAAAATCTGTTCTATGACACGATCGTTTTTCATGTTATGTATCCTTTCTTGGCAGCGCACAAGAGCGGATACAATATTCAGTTTTTATATCTAACCCTTGGCGGCTGGTATTACAGCATTAGTGCGGCGAAAAGTGGTTGTTTTGTTTCAATCATGGCAAGGAGATCCATTACGATTCCTCCTTGAAAAAGCCCCAGTTAGTCATAGTCGATTCGATACGGTCTGAAAGGTCACCATAATCACAGCCGTAGATGTTTGTATCGCCGCAGGCAGCATCTCCGACGGCATCCCTGTCGCGGTCGGGATTGTCGATCTTGACACCCTTTTCATCGAGAAAGTCTTCAAAGATGTCAATGATTTGGCCGATAAATTCGAGCTTGTCGCTGTTTGTCATATACATATTCTCCTGATTAGTTAAGTAAGTCCTTATCGATGATTTGGAAGTTTGCGCGGTGAATATACAGGGCATGACCGTCAATCATGAGTTTTGTAGTTTTGGGCAAATCCTCACAGACTGTCCAGTAGACTTCATCGCCGCTGTAAGCGCAGATGGGATCGCCGAGCTGAGATTGAATGACAACAACGACCGGCTTACCAAAGGAATTTTTATACTGGTTCACAACGTTCGCAATGATGGTGTTATCGCCGAGACTGCCATCGGTTTCGCTGTGAATATCCTGCATCTGGAAATTAACAGCTGGAGTAAGACCTTCTTCCGAGAAGATGACGGTGGAACCGCAATTACTGATTTGATGGCCATCAACGGTGATCGTGACCACAGAGGACAGCGTTTTCGTGTAACCCCAACCGGATTCTCCGTTGTACGTATATTCGCGAACCACATTGGAATTCATGTCGATTTTGGAACCAGTGACGGTCATGAACTTTTCACCGTCGTTGGAGTAAAACTCACAATCATAGGTGTTGCCTGTTATACTTCCGTTAAGGTCGTTGAAATCGCTTTCAAGTTCGGCACAGGAGCATAGGGAGAGCGCGAGAATGATGGTAAGCAGGATGCTTAAAATAGATTTTGATTTCATTTAGTAAGAACCTCTGTTACTTTTCTATTTGAATTTCGGTGATGAACCAATAGTCGGAAAAATTATAGCCGGAGACCCAATAGAGCAGGTTGGTACCTGGGTCGTCCGGGTCATCGTTGCGATGGAAGACGGGGAGTGGTTTATCGTTAATCATGGCATCATTCTGGTGGAATGCAAAGAATGCGCGGACTTCTTTCTCGGCATTGTCGGTGGCGGCTGAAAAGGATTCAAATTCCTTGGTGGAGGCAAGAACGGGTATAGCACCACGTTCACAGGATAAAAGCTGCAAGAGGTATAAGTATTTCATCGTCAGCCTTTCTTTGTGTATCCGGTCACGGTGATTTGTACATCGACGGGGCGGACAAGTTTGTCGTATTCAAACCTGACACAAGTCATCTCTGACGGGTATAAACAGTTGTAGCATCGATCATTATCGTCCCAGGCTAACTTCTGGTAAATTTTGTCAAGGGTCTCGAAGAAAACACCATTGTCAAGCTCGCGCAGCGGAATAAGATTAGGAGCCTTGATTTCATTTTTGAGAGTGACCATTTACGAAAACCTCCGTTTCATTTACATTCGACAACCGACATGATGTCATAGCTGTCTGAGCCTGTATCTGTTTCTTCATCAAGACGACGTTTGAGTTCGGCTTCAGCGAGGAGTTCACAGTCGGCTACGACGAGGTACCGGTCCCAGAATTTGCGATTTCGTTCATAGACATAACAGGTATACTTTTTCATGGCGTATTTCCTTTATTGTTTAGACAGGCTTTCAAGTAGGAAGGTACATTCAGCTTTTGTTGTATTGTACTTTTTTAGCAGTTCCTCATCGTACATCGCGATACATGCTGTGTTTTCGACTGCTTCGCGATAGAAAGACAAGGCATCTGTAACAAGCTGAATCTGAAGGCTGGTTAGTTCGACTTTCATAATACGTCACCTCAGATTCGGATTATAAATAGTTTCCAATTCCATGCACTGATTGTGGCAGGCGCTGCCTTTGTACTCGCAATAGTGGCATTTATCAAATATGCCATCTTGCAGTTCGAGAATTGCGTCCTCGTAGGAATGGTCTGTCATGTTGCACCTCCGTCAATGCCAGTCGTGGGAATTAAATTCTTCGATTGCACGGTCAAGCTCGTCACAATCATTTGAAATGCGTTTTTGATCGTCCAACCACTTAGGAGGAACAACCATATCTTTCCTTTCATTTCTTGTGATTTGTTCTTCTGCAAAACGCAGTGATTCGTTTGCGCGTTCCCGCTCATCAGAAAGAGCCTTATAAATTCGTTGTAAGGTTTTAAAGGTCATACCGCACCTCCATCAAACATAAATTTTATGGATTTGTAATCGTCGTAGTATCGCTGTTATTCCTTTCCTACAACTTTTACAATTTTATAAAAGTCGCCATATTCCTTAAAGATACGCTCCTGCTCTGCAGATGCGGCCTCAAAATCAAACCTTTTTGCAGCAGCAAGGCAGGTTGTATCTGCGCATTCGTCCAAAGAAATATAAAGTGGAACACGGGATGTGCGGATGCTTCGTTTGAGAACATATTGAGGTTCATCGATGCTAATACTGAATACAAACCATGTTGTTACATCATTTTCTGGCGTACTTTTTTCTAGTGTGATTTTGAATGTCCGATAGTCACTTTTCAGACAACAAAGGATACCGTTTTTAATGTTATTGTCGAATTCTTTGAAGGCGTCACGATCTGCTGCTTGAACGCACTCAAAATCACTATCAAATGGGCCAACCACAGTAATATCTGGATCAAAAGAATGTGTACACAAGTAATACCATTTACACATAAGTTTCACACCATCTTTCTCACAAAGATTAGTTCAAAATTCTTCATGCCGTCATCATACAAATCTTAATTGTAGAAATCTCTTGTAATGCTCTCACGCCATCCGTCATCAATACAACCTTCGTTTGCACTTTCAATAAAGTAGTTGGCAATCGTTTCATCGTCTCCATTTTCAAAGGCACTCTGAATGCGATCTTCAATTTCATCGGAAGACAGGCCATAATATTTAGAGCTATTCTCAAAATATTCACGAATAAAATATTTGGCTTGTTCATTTTCATACTGTGCCTGTTTCTCTTGACGAATACCTTCATAGAGTTCGTCGATATGCTTAATGACATAATATAAAGCTGCCGCATATCCATAAGAAAAATCAGCACTATGATTTTGCCCTAAAGATTTATATATTTTAATTTCCTTTTCGTTTTTTTTAGCGAGATCTTCCAAATCTTTCTTCGTCATTGTTGTTTTTATCCTTTCACAGCTTGATCCTGAATCGGAATGGCTCTTCCAGAATACAGTGCATACACTTTATTCTGGTTAAGCGGAGAACACTTTGTGACGTGGAAAACTTCATCGGCACACCGGCATAGTGCCTTTTTGGTTCTCTCTACAGCCTCAGATGGGTCATCAGCAGCGACGATAACTTTTTCAGAATAAATCCGAGCGCCATCGTCCATAACGCCGAGAATTTCATACCAATTCATGTTGCCACCTCAATTCATAAAACCACTCTTTAACCAACATTGTAGATGTAGTTCCCAACCCTAACGACATCGCACCGATAGCCCCAGAACCGCTTGCGCATTCCTTTAACACTTCCGGTAGCATGGATGCACGGGTTGTTTTTGACGTAGCTGATGCTTCTGCCTGTCATGCGTTCATATTCTTTGCTTGAACGATAATAGTGTCCTGTCGTTCTCATTGTGCTTCACCTCGATTTACATAATCATTCTTTTACGCTCTTTCCAGCCATCTCATGGCGTCTTTTGTGCTGTAGAATTCTTCTACCCATGCGTCTCCGGTGCTGTTGTCGCAGGCAATGAGGACAATATCGGTTCCGTTAGATTCCAGCGACAGGTAAAGGCCGCGATTACTGCGAGGAGCATCAATCACCTTTGACAGTTCCGACGCGGATACGATTTTGATTTTGCTCATACAGGTTCACCTTAATTTACTTTTTTACAGCATTCGATAAATGTTCATACAGGGAATTAAGCTCCTCGGCCATTTTATCCGCGTCACGAAGCAAGGTGCGGATACCCGGTGCCTCACGCATATCGACGCAGAAGAGAGCGTGTTCTTCGGGGTCGAAATCCTCAGCGTATTCATACAGGCTATGTAAAATTTCATCATCGTTGCTGCCATAAAGATAGACAAGGAAATCCTCACCGGCGGGAGACCATGTTTCAAGTTCAAGACCAATGGGATTTGTATCGTTATCAAAATCGACACTATAAAGCCAACCTTTTTCTTGGATGGTATTAAGTAGAGTATTAGAAAACATTATGCGCTCCTTTGTTGGTTGAAAATGAATTCTTCTGTACATTGGACGCCGAGGATATTCAGCATGAGGAAGATAGTATCAAGGACTCCCTTGCAGTATCCTGCATCAAATTGTGTGGACATATTGCGGAAGCTGGCATCGTAGTAATCCATCATATGAAGAGCGGCGGATTTGACTTTACTGTCGAATTGCTTTTTGCTGTAGCGTTGATTTTTCATACTTCTGAAGTCGGAATTACTTCCCCGATTTTGTACTCTTCGCTGGCAGCGAGTGCATCACTGCCTGGATAATAGACATCAACTTCAAAATATGTTTCACGGTATGCTGTGTTACTTGTGCCAGACAGAATCTCGATTCCGTAGTTGTCGGACTCGTAACTGGTTCTGAATTTATCACGCTGTTCCGTTGCATAATCTGTGGCCGCTTTCTCCGATGTAAAAAATTTTACATCAGCATAATCATCGCACACGTCACCCCAGTGATGGGTAGTGACATACCAGGGATTATTATTCATAGTCATTTACTCCTCGATAAAGTGGATGTGCCACCAGTCGTAGTAACAATATTCGTTACCAATCGGCGTAAGATAAAAGTCGCTTTCATCCTCACTTGCGAAAGTTTCTCTGTGTTGATCATAAAGCTGCGTTTCTTTTTCATCGTTTACCATTTTCCTTACAGCAAGTTCTGCCTGTTTGTAACTTCCAAAGCAACGAGTTTCTACGACTTTGGGATTATAACCCTCTTCAAGGTAGGTATGTACGACAAAGAATTTCATGCGATTCGTCCCTCCCAGCTGTTCGGCTGACCTTCGAGGATTTCGATGTCATAGGCGATCTGTTCGATGACGCTGTCGAGGATGATGCTCTGGCCGGTGCCTTGGCGACCCCAATAGCGCTTGCCGTAGGTATCGATCACGACCTCGCCGTATTGGCTGAGTTTTTTGCCGAGCCAGTCGGAGACGGCATACCACTCATAGATTGTCGGGACATCGCTCTCCAAATAATCGAAATCATACTCGCCGAAGACTTTGCCGCAGTTTTTACAGCGCCGGGCGTCATCATACTGGCAGCATTCGCGGGCTTCCTGCAGCGTTTCGTGTTCCTCGCCGCAGATGGGACAAGTATATACCGGCTCGTCAGAATTCCAATCCTCACCGTGGAAATCGGTTTCATCCGCTTCCATCGGGTCATAATACTCGAAATTGCCAGCCTCACCGCAACTATCGCAATCTTTCTCGGTGCCATTGTTAATGGCGTCGTCGTAATCCTCGACAGTAAAAGGGGCGTCTTCATCGTAGCCGATAACCAGAATCGTTTTGATGATGAATTCGATTTCCTGTGTCATATCACAGTAAACCTCGTTATCAACAAGCTTACTCAGGATACGGTTGTTGGCAGGGGACATCAGGCTGTATTCTTTGCCGTTCACTTTATAATCGCAGCTCATAAGTATTGTTCGGCCTCACTTTCGTCGATGATGCGATAGTTATTGCCGAAATAGAACGAGAGCATTTCATCTTCCTCATCGGAGTAGAAGCCGCCGCAGGTATCCTCCAGTGTCCACTCTTTGGTGACTTTATCGTATGGGTAGATGGAGTAGATATAAGCCTCGCCTGTGAGGAACTTGTCATAGGTTTCAATTTCGCTTTCGATGATATCCTCGGCGTGCTGCTGCCAGTCGGTATCATTGCCAAAAGCCTCAATGACCTGTTCTTTGGTGCAGATGGCGACACCGAAACAGCCGCTATCCCAAGGGTCGTTGAAAGAGCCGGTGCTGATCGTAATGCCGCTGTGAACGTAAGCGTAGAGCGGCACGGAAACAAATTCAGCTCTGCGGTCTTTAAGTCCGGCAAGGTAATCATCGAGATTGTCACTGTTGGTGAAATCCATATCGTTGTCATACTTGGAGCTGCCGAGGTAGCGATTGCGGACATAGCAGATGGTGCAGTAGTTGCAATCATTCTCGCGGGGATTGAGAGGGTCATTATCTCGCTCGGCGGTCACGAAATAAAGCTCTTTGCCGTCTGTGACATAAATGCCATCGAGGTCAGTTTCAACGATACGGGTTTCTTTCAATGTCAATGTAGACATAGGTCACACCTCCTTGTCAGCGTAGTGGTTTTCGATAGCGGTATCGATCTGGTCATACTCGGGAATATCAGCGTTATAGTGATCGAGGAAATCGTTTGTGATGGCGTCGATGGTTCCATCCTGAGCAGCCGTTTTCAGCTTTTTCTCAACCTCTTCATCTTTCAGACAGAGTTCATAGGAATAGAAGCTAACGAGATGTTCCTTGACATCCTCGGCCCGGAGTTGTTCCTGAATGGCGTTATAGACCATAAGACCGATACTGGAATCATCCAGGATGGCATCGATCGCAGCCTTAGCACCGTAGAGCCAGCCGCAGCAGAAGGTCGTGTAGTCGGTGGCCTGAATCGCTGGTGTGTCTGCTTCCTGCTTGATTTCGTTATACTGCGGCAGATATTTTAAAATCGTTTCCGTTTTGGTTTTCATTTCTCATTCTCCATTCTTTTGATGAGAGTGTCTGCGGCTTCTACAAACTGGTGGCAAATCACATCGGAGCGGCGAACCATCTCGGTTTTGTTGAGCGGGTAGATACCGAACTTTTCACGATATTTTTCCTTGCTCTTCTTCCAGTCAAAGGTCATGCGGGAGAAAATCATGCGGTAGACGACGGCGTGTTTGGGAGATTTATCGCCCTTGGCCTCGGCCAGGCGATTGACGGCATCCAGGATGGCAGCGCTGTTATCGATAATAGAATCCTGTTGAGGATGCGGGGCTTTGAACTCGACAAGGCCGTTCTTGACGACAACGCCAGGTTCGTTTGCGGTATCGTTCTTGCGGACACAGTTTACGATGGAGCTGTTGTAGATATTATTGAGGATGCTGTCGAAGATTTCACTCCAGGTGGTGTTATCCTCAATGATGGTGATGACAGCCGGACTGGTCTGGCGAGGATGGCGGCGGATGTATTCGCGCTTTTCCTGGTCGATGACAAAGCCGTAGTCTGTGCGCATCTTTTCATAGATAGCGTTGAGGACGGTGGTGTTCTTCTGGTATTTGTCGGGCTGATTCGTTCTGATCTTATCGACCGTGTCATAAACATTGCGCCGCCATGTACTGGTGACGCCGTGATGCTTAACGGGTTTGGGCTGGGGAGTAGAAGCGGGCTTGCGGGTGGTCTCGGGAATCATATCGGCCTGTGCAGTGGGATTCGTTTTGAGTTCCACCGGGGCGGAGACGGCGACGGGCTGGGTCTGCATGGTGAGAACGTGGTTGGCGAGAGCAGCAATCGTCTCGGTCAGCCTGGTCATGTTGGAGGATGTGCTGTTGATGTACTGGGCCATGGTGGTCTGCGATTTCAAAAAGGAATCCATGAGCATCTGCATGGTCTGCGGGGCAAGGGCGGTCTGCTGGTCAGGCGTGGCAAGGACATTGCGACCGGCGTGCAGAGACTCCATGACATCCCAGACGAAGTCCATGAACTTGTCGGCCTTGGGCTGGCGGGAGAAACGGCAGATTTCCATAGCACCGCGGAGGGTGTAGACAATCATTTCACGTTCTACCGTTCGTTCTCCTTCAACTTTAACCAATTTGGTTATAGTTGAAAGAGGATTCAATCTGTCTGCATTGCGGTCGTGAATTTTCTGAATCGCGATGCCTGGATTGCTGTATTCAAGTGCGGTTCCAATCTGTTCGCGAGTCATGTAAAACTCGTTATTGTCATCGTTATAAACATCGCAGGTCAGGCTGCCGAAGGGCTTCTGGGTGGCGAGTGTAAGAGTAGTGGTCATTTGAAATCATTTCCTTTCTTGATTGAATGTCAGTATTCGTCGGGGAAGAGAACAGTCGTGACGGAGCGATCCCATTCTGTGATGATCCAGATGCGCCAGCCGGGGTGGTCGGCTGGTTCGTAAGCGGAAAAGATACGGTCATCGCCGGTGCGGACAGCTTCATCATTCCGATTCTTATCACTGTCGCAAAGGTCGCCCCAGTCACAGGCTTCGTGGCGGGCCACGCAGGTGAGGACGAACACTGCAAACTGGCTGTCTCGTGTCATTTTGTCATGCACACCCCGTGTGATTACGAGCGTGCCGAGTTCAAACTGTTTCATGCGGAGACTCCTTTCGTGTTGTTCTGAAAGAATTCATCTTCAGAGCAGAAGGGGCAGAACCAGCCGCCGTTGAAAAGAAAAGAGCCTTTGGTATCGGGCAGGCACTCATAGCAGACAGTGCCGTCGATGAAGGCGAGTGTGTAGGTAAACATTTTCATATCAGGTTCCCTCCCCAGGTGTGAACGGCGTGTCCCATTCGTTCCAGATCTCCATGATCTTGTCATGGCCGAGCTGCATATGGTGCGGCATATGGTCATCAATATCAAAGAGAAATTCAAGCTCGTCGTAAGGGTCGCTGCAGGGATCGCTGTACTTGTGCCCCACAATGTCCCAGCCGTCAATGATGTAGGTGCCGTTGTCCCAGTTGTCGCAGTCAAGGTTGTTGCAGGTGTTGATGCGGCAGGCCCAGCCGTAACAATCATCGGTGGGGGAGCGGTATCCTTTCATTTTGCAGTAATCCAGGAAGCTCTGAACGCTGGTTGGACCGCCGTTCCAGTGGAGATAAACACCGATGGAAGAACTGTCATGCTGCGGGTCAGCGCTGCGGGAAGTGGTAATAACTGCACGGTTACCCATGGTAAAGTCTCCTTTCAATATCTTCCTTGATACTGAGGCGGTCAAGGACATCATAAAGGGATTCGGTCGAGCCGTTGTAAAAGCCAACACCGTAGGGATCTGTGCGGGAACCGTACTGTGTTTCATTTTCGGAGAGCAAATCGGTGATGGCTGCTTTGATATCGGATTCGGAATAAGTTTTCATAATATGTAACCTCATTTCAAATGGGTTCCGGGACATTGCCGGACGCTCCGAGCGTGAACCCGAAGCGCCGGTCAAAAGAAAGGAAGATGACCAGATGGACATGGAATCACCACAAACCATGCCCGGTGGTCGGACGAACCGGTCAAGAAAGGAAGAAACCAGAACGCCCGGCAATACCCCGGAACGGTTATTGTAAGCTAAACGTACTCCTCACGGATGGAGAGCAATTCATTCCAGGCTTCGCGAATGGTGTCAGCAGAGCAGAGGAAGGTGTTGCCGTAGAAGATTTCGTAATGGCCGCTTTCGCCGCCGATGTGTTTAAGGTGGAACATGAAGCCTCCTTGTTTATTAACTGTTGAATTGTGTACTCTATAATTCATGAAGTAAAACCGGATGGGCGTCCGGCTTTACTTACTGTTGAATTGTGTATTCTACAATATCACAATCGCTTTGCAATTACAATGGGCTTGAAAGAATTGCGCAAAATAGGTGCGCTCTAGCTAGTATCATTAAAATTCATATTGACTCCTTATCTGTCACAGGTCAAACTTGATATCGCAACCCTGGCGTTGAAGCTCGGCGAGTTTGGTGATGATGGCATAGTGGATGTATTGCGGGGTGGTGGAGATATCGGCTTCACAGCGTTTGAAAGGGTAGGCGACGATGAAATTGCGGTCACGGTTCTGGATTTCATACCAGTCTTTATCTCGATTGTATGTAACAAATACGATGGGTTTACGGCGTGCCATGTAGGTGCTCCTTTCCAGAATCAATCCTCGTAGAATGTGATGGCAGCATTGTGCTCAAAGCTGTAGATGATAGACTTGATATAATCATCATCTGCGGTGCGAAAGGCGCGCTCGGCTTCCTTTTTGGTGGTTCCGAACATCCAGGAATAAGCGAACAGGAATCGCTTCTTTAACATGGGTGGAAACTCCTTTCATCACGCAATCGCACTTTTCTTGCTGTCACGGATGGGCAG
>ERZ1034818.388-NODE-388-length-12186-cov-6.314731_pt1 | contig 12186 bp, 10 predicted proteins | sample MGYA00520595_ERZ1034818 | MGnify/ENA primary metagenome ERZ1034818 (study PRJEB33766, sample SAMN09781689) | gut metagenome | biome: gut microbiome | host: Homo sapiens | place: Madagascar | study: EMG produced TPA metagenomics assembly of the PRJNA485056 data set...
GCTAGTAATTGGGAAAAAGACATTCTTTATGGAGAAATACCAAGAATTGGCGCTGCTTGGTTTTTATTCGCCTTGTTTTGGGGCTGCTTCATGCTTACACTTATTACCAAAAAATTCAAATCAATAGAGAAACTTTTGGCAGTTCTTATGTTTGCGAGTTTTTCGTTGATATCGATAAATTTCATAGAGTTTCCTTTTAGCTTACAAGCAGGAATGTTAGCTTTGCTATTCATTTATGTGGGGACAAAAATTAAAGAATATCAATGTGTAAATCGAGCTCAGACTATTTCACCTTTTATGAAGGCTTGCGCTTTCTGTTTTTGGGTGATAGTGTCCGTGGGTAAGGGGGGGGTAGATTTAGGCTCTTCTAATTTAGGCTTTAGTATAGTAGGTTTTGTCAATAGTCTATTTGCTTTTTTTATAGTTATAAGTTTGTGTATTAAATATAATTTTAAAGGTGGATGGCTTGGTCGAAATACCTTATATGTTTTGGCAGCCCATATTTTAACTTATGAATATCTTAAGGCATTTGGTTTGGAAGCCACAATGTTATCGTATTCTCCTATAATTAATTTGTTTATTGAAATTGTAATAAATATCTCTTGTTCTCTAGGTGGAGGTTACTTGTTGTCAAAGATGCAACTTTTTAAACTTCCTCAAAATAATAGAGAACCTAAAATATAATGATTATGGCTAATCAAAAATATGACTATCTGATAGTAGGCTCCGGTCTCTTCGGAGCCACTTTCGCCCATCTTGCTCATAAGCAAGGCAAGAAGTGTTTGGTCATCGACAAGCGATCTCATTTGGGTGGTAACATCTATTGTGAGAAAATCGAGGGCATTAACGTGCATAAGTATGGCGCACATATCTTCCATACTTCCAATAAGAAGGTGTGGGACTTCGTCAACTCCATTGTAGAGTTCAACCGCTATACTAACTCGCCAGTGGCTAACTATAAAGGCAAGCTCTATAACCTGCCTTTCAATATGAACACCTTCTACCAGATGTGGGGCGTAACCACTCCAGAGGAGGCACAGGCGAAGATTGATGAGCAGAAGGCTTCTTTTAGTGAAGAGTTAAGAGTGAAGAACGAAGAATTGGGGCTGCCAAACGAGCCTCATAACTTGGAGGAACAGGCAATGCTGCTGGTGGGTAAGGATATTTACGAGCGACTCATCAAGGGCTATACCGAGAAGCAGTGGGGACGTAAGTGTACCGAGTTGCCTGCCTTCATCATCAAGCGTCTGCCTGTGCGCCTCATCTTCGACAACAACTATTTCAACGACAAGTACCAGGGCATCCCAGTTGGAGGATACAACAAGTTGATAAGTGGTTTGCTCGAAGGTTGCGATACCAAGACCGATGTCGATTTCTTCACCGATAGCATCGAGACTGCATCAGGCGAAACCATCCAATTGAAGAACGACTGGCAGATGCTCGCCGACAAGCTCGTCTTCACGGGCAAGATAGACGAATTCTACGATTATCAGTTTGGCAAGCTCAACTACCGCACTGTTCGTTTCGAGCAGGAAATCATCGATAAGCCGAATTATCAAGGCAATGCAGTGGTGAATTATACTGAGCGTGAGGTGCCATATACCAGAGTCATTGAACACAAGCATTTCGAGATGTTCGGTGCCGAAGTTTATGAAAATCCGAAGACCATTATATCCAAGGAATACTCTACGGAATGGAAGGATGGCATGGAGCCATATTATCCTGTGAATGATGATGTCAACTCTCAGCTCTATGCCCAGTACAAGGCTTTGGCGGATAAGGAGGAAATTGTTATCTTCGGTGGTAGATTGGCGGAATACAAGTATTACGACATGGCACCAGTTATTGAGAAGGTAATAGACAAATATAATAAATAAAGAATGTTCTTATGTATTTGTTTTATTTGATTATATCTTTAGGCACTTTACTTTTTATAGACTATATAGTTCTTTTTAAGAAAGAATTGTCTGCTCCTTCTTTTTTGTTTGCGGCAGGTATGTTTATTTGCTCTCTGAGTCTTTCTATATATACAGAAGAATGGAATATAAATATACATGCAGGTACATTTTGGTTAATTTTTGGAGGAGTTTTAAGTTTCACTTTAGGATGTTTGATAGTTCAATTAGCAAAAGGAAATTTACAGATAACAAGTTCTATCCTTTCTGAAAAGAATATTATTAGACTTACGCCTATAATTAAGGTGAAACGATTGCAAGTGATATTTTTCTCTATTATTGTTTTATACCTAATAAAGGTGTACTTTCTAATGAGTTATTATGGTGGTGGTAGTCTGGCGGCAGCTTTAGTTCTTCATACAGAAGCTCTGAAATTTGGTGATGATGCTATGAAGCTGCCCTTTGGTTTAAGTTTCTTCATTGGACTACCTGACATATGTGGCAATATATTTGCATATTTAAGTGCTGTTTATAGTTTTAAAAAGGATTTCAGAAGACAAAGGAATTGGATATGGAGTATATTTGTGCTTTGTTTAGTTGGATCACTTTTGTCCTCTGGAAGAACGTCTATGCTTTGGATGATAGTTGCTTTTGGAGTTTCTTATTTTATTTGCATGAAACATTATAACATTCAAATAAATGTTAAGAAAATGACAATAACATTGTTGGCAATCTATACATTTGCAATGTCGTTTCAACAGTTAGGTTATCTTATTGGAAGAGAAGAATCTGAAGATTCTGGACTGTCTGTATTTGTAGAATATTGTGGAGCGGAAATCCAAAACTTAGATGATTTTATTTATAGCGATCATGTCCAAGTGAAGACTACACATTTTGGAGAGGTTACGTTGGAAAATTTTTGGGCTAATTTTAAGGTTAAAAGCCACAGAGATGAAGTATTATACTTTAATTCTCGTAGAGGATATGGACTAGGTAATGTAAGAACTACATTTCATAATTACTATATTGATTTCGGATTTTGGGGGACATTTGTTGTTTGTTTTGCAATCGGAATTTTTCTCCAAAGTATTTATTCAAAATTGAAAAACAGCAATATATGGCAGACGGGTAGAATGTCCGTTCTTCTTTATGTTTTCATCTCTGTGGTACCAGCTTGTTTTATGTCATTCTTTTCTGAATATTATATAAGCAGAATGTGGGCATTGTTTAATTATCGTATATGGCTGGGGTATATTATGATTTGCTATGTTATTTATGGATCACTATCTTTTAAGCGTTTAAATGAAAATGGAAAAAGTTAAAATATTGGTAGCTTGTCATAAACAAGCAGAAGTGTTTAAAAATAATGTCTATCTTCCAATACATGTTGGAAAAGCATTACATAAAGATGTTGATTTAGGGTTCCAAGGCGATGATACTGGTGAAAATATCAGTAGATTGAATCCTCTTTATTGTGAGTTGACAGCTCAATATTGGGGCTGGAAAAATTTAGATGTTGAATATATTGGACTTTGTCACTATAGACGATATTTTAAAACTATAATTACAGAGGATAATGTAGATGACTTAATGCATGGATACGATATTATGTTAGTAAAAAAGATCTGTTTGCCATGTAATATAATTAGTGCAGCGCAAATGGGATTGATTCCAGAAGATATTGCTTTGTTTTATCTTTATATGAAACAAAAGCATACAGATATTTTCCCTCAGTTTGAGAAGTTTTTTGTGCATGGTATAGATTTGTATCCATGTAATATGTTTTTGTGTAAGAAGAAGCTATTTGATGAGTTTGCAGAATGGCAGTTTGGAATCCTTGAAGATTTGCGTAAGATATACCCATTGTCAAATTATTCAAGATGCAATAGAATCTTAGGCTACTTAGGAGAGGATTTACTGCCATTTTATGCATATTTGAAGGGATGGAAAATAAAGGAAGAGCCTATTGTTTCCTATCCAAATACGGGAAATAAACTTTTATTGCAATCAAAATTTAATGCTCTAAAAAATAATGTTCGATCTTATATATCACATTATGGATTTCATATTGGAGATGATATATTAGCAGGATTGAGAAATGATGGTATATTAGATAATAATAATAAAATTAGATTGTAACGTTATGACACTGCAAGAATCAAAGGCAATCAATGTAAGTTGTTTCCTTTTGATTATAGATATTCTCTTCTTACGGATGTTCATAAATGTGGGAAAAATAAAATCATGAAAATTCTTTGTACTATCATATTGTTCCAACCAAACTGGGATAATTTAGAATCTCTTTTGGAAGATATGTCTAAATACATAGACAATTTCTTTCTTTGGGACAACACCCCAGGTGGTTGTGGCAAGGATAATTTCTTAGGTTATATAATTAGCCGAAGGGAAAATGCAGGGGCCGGGAACATAGGTCTCTCCCAAGCGTATAATGAGGCATGGATATATGCCTCAAAGTATGGCTATAATTATTTGATGACAATGGATCAAGATTCCCGATGGGTGGGTCTTGATGTATATATCAGCCAAATAGAAAGCCATGAAAATAAAACCCAGTTTAACTCTGTGTATTTCGTGTCAACTACGGCTGGTAACAGTGTACCATATACTTGTATAGACTCTGGAGGAATAAATTCTGGAGCGGTGATTCCTATTCGTTTTTTGAATAAAATCGGTGGATATAATACGGATTTCTTTGTTGATGCCATTGATGATTGGCTGATATTGGAAGCAAAAAAAAATAATCTGCAATGTTTTGTTGTTGGTAACAGCCAAATTGTACAGAAATATGGAGAAGGTGGATATGGAAAGTTTTTAGGCAAGAAATTTAAGGTTACAAACTATTCCCCTATGCGTTTATATGGTGTTATGAGAAACTATCTTATTTTGTGGCACAATTATTCATTACCAGTAGAATTGAAGAGGAAAATAGTTAAAGATTTTTTTCTAACTTGGACAATTAAGATATTGCTAGGTGAAAAAGATAAAATAAAAAAAACAAAAGCCATATTTACAGGCGTTTTTGATGGATTGTTCCAAAGAAAATCTAGACGAGTGAAATTTTTGTAATCTAAATAAAAAATAATAATATGAATTGTGCATTTACAATATGCGCCAAAAATTATTTGGCACAAGCATTGACTTTGAGAGAATCGTTCTTGAAGCATAATCCGAGTTTGAATTTCTTTATCTTCTTGGCTGACAAGATAGATGGAGTGGAAGATGTAGATGGTGTAGTTGCGTTGGATAAAAGTTGGATACCTGATTGGGTGAATATGGCATTCAAATATGATGTCATAGAGTTCAATACTTCCATTAAACCATTCTGTTTTGGTAAGCTGTTTAAGGAGGGTTATGAGAAGGTTATCTATCTCGATCCAGATATTTACGTAACTCGTCCTTTGGATTATATATATGAATGCTTAAATAATAAGTCTGTGGTTCTGACTCCTCATTATTGTGACATTGAAGAGCATTTTGATGGTGCGGTATCAGAAGAGACGTTTAATAAGGTAGGCATATACAACTTAGGTTTTTGTGCTTTAAAGAATGATAAAGTAGGTCAGGAAATTGCAAAGTGGTGGCAGAATCGTTTACAGTATAAATGTTATTCGCAAAGATCAGAAGGCTTGTTTGTCGATCAAAAATGGATGGACTATATTCCAGCATTCTTCCCACAGGCAACTTGTGTGTCATCTCACCACGGTATGAATGTCGCTATTTGGAATCTGCATGAACGAGAACTTTTCATCGATGATAAGCAGGGGTACATGATTCGCAGAAAGAAAACTGGAGATGAATTTCCGCTATTGTTCTTCCATTTCTCTGGATTTGATCCATTCGAGACCACAGTCATCAACCGTCGACATCCACAGTTTAATGTAATGACCTATCCTTCGTTTAAGCCAATTATTGAGGAATACAGAGAGCGAGTTTATGCGAATGGGTATGATAGATTTAACAAGATGAACTATGGTTTCAATCATTATTCTGATGGTGGAGTAATTACTCCATTGCAAAGAAGAATGTTCAGAGTGTATCTCAATGAGCATAAGGTAGAGTTTAATCCTTTTGAGATTAATACGCCATTCTATAAAATTTTGAAGAATAGTCGCTTGCTTTTGAAGGCAAGTACCAAGCAGAATGGCTTTGCTTCTTATACAAAGGAAGAGAAAAATAAAGGTAAGAAGTTGGAAAACAAAGTTGTTAAGCCAATGCTGAAATTGGCTTTGAGAATTTTGGGAGCAGAGCGATATGCTATGCTTATAAGACTCTTTACATTGGCTGGTGACAAGGAATATCATAGTTTCTTAATGAAATAAACGTTTTATAAAATGAAAATAGCAATTTATAAACCGACAGTATCTGTATCTCCTGTTTGTGGAGTTAAGGTACAGGGTAAAATGTGGCGTGATGGGCTTGTTGCCTTGGGGCACCAAGTTGATTTAGTAAATATATGGGATGACTATGATTGGGATTCCTATGATTGGTTAATTATGATGGGATATGGAGGAAACTTCAGAGATTCATCAAGAGCATTTAGTAAGTTAGTTAAAAGGTTAGCTATCGCGCCGATTGTAGATCCTGATTGTGGATACATTAAATATAAATTCTACACAAAATATTGGGGAAACCAAAAACATCTGGGTTTGTCTTCAAGATTTCATGATTTATATTTAAATAAAGACGTTTATAAACTCTGGTTGGTACGTTCTGATTTTGAGAAGTCTTACGTAAAGAGATGTTTAGAAATAGAAGAATCAAAAATTGATTTAGTTCCTTTACAGTATCGAGTACCTGCTTGCGATTTAATGCCTCAAAAAGAAGATTTTTGTTTTCATGCTAGTAGATTAGCTGCATCTAACAAAAATGTCCCCCGTCTTGTTGAGGCTGCTAAAAAATATGGTTTTAATTTGGTTTTGGCAGGAATGTTAGCGTCTGCTGAAGAGAAACAATGGCTTCATAATATGATAGACGGACATAGAAATATCAAGTTTGTTGGGCAGTTGACAGATGAAGAATTGTTAAGTTATTACAGAAGGTGTAAAGTATTTGCTTTACCAAGTATTACAGAGGGGGTTGGTATGGTTGCTTTAGAGGCTGCTGCTAATGGAGCCGAAATTGTTTTGACGAATGATGGAGGTCCAAAGTATTATCTTAAGAATCATGCAGAAATAATTAATCCATATTCTGTTGATGATATAGGACAAGCTGTCGTGAAATTGATGGATGGTAATGTTTATCAGCCAGAATTACTGGATTATATGAAGATTAATTTCTCAGCAGAAGCTTGTTCTAAGAAATTGGAGAAGGCGTTGATGGATAATATGTAATATGATATTATGCAGGAATATTGGGATATAAGCATTTTTTTATAATATAAAAAGAATGCATTCTGATAGCAATATTTTACTCCATATAGTAGTTGATGTATATAAAAAATGAATAGTTATCGTATTGCTTTCAATATGCCAATAATTATGATAGTTTTCTTATAGGAGAGATTAACCATTTTATGTTAAACGATTAATATTAATTATATGAATAGTAAATCTTTAGTAAGTATTGTTGTGCCTATTTATAAGGTTCCAGAGAAGTATTTGCGCCAATGTATTGAAAGTTGTATTAGGCAAACTCTTCGTGATATAGAGATAATTCTTGTTGATGATGGATCACCAGATAGATGTGGTCAAATATGTGATGAGTACGCTGAGAAAGATGATCGCATTAGGGTAATACATAAAGTGAATGGTGGATTGGCAGCTGCTAGAAATACTGGACAAGATGCTGCTACTGGCATAACTTTGAAGTTTTTAGATGGTGATGATTATATGGAGCCATCTTGTTGCAAAATTATGTATGATATTTTTGTTAAGGAAAAGGTAGAAGTGGTTTTATATGATTGCTATAGAACTTATCCTACCAAGAAGATACCGGTTCATTGTTTTGCAGGTAAGGAGCCATCAAGATTGTTTGTTGGTGATGATTGTAGAAAATTGCAAGCTGCAGTTTTTGATTTTAATGCTGATATTGGTTCAGTTTGTTCATACTTATTTAGTTTAGATTATTTAAGACAGAACAATATTCGTCATGTTGAGGAAATGCCACAAGGTATGGAGGGCTTTGTTTTTTGTGTTCAAATCTATGAACATTTAGAGCGCTTGTACTATACTAGAGAAATGCAATGGCATTATATTTTTAATGATGAATCTATTACGCAAACAGCTAGTATGAAAAATAATATGATGATAGTTGAATGTTTAAAATGGATGGATGATTATATAAAGCATTCTAATAATAAAATTGATATGCATCCAATGTTGCTAAATCGTTGTCTGTATGCAATTGTGGCTGTTGCAATTTCTGGCTGCTTTAATTCAAATGACAGACATTCTTTTGCTTATAAGAAAGATGCATTCTGTAAGTTTATGGCAGATCCATTATGCCAGGAAGCAATTCGAAAATCTCCAAGAATTGGGCTTAATATACAGAGACGTATAGTACTTTTCTTGATTAGATTTAAGCAGTATCGCTTGCTTGCTTTATTAGGTTGGCTTCGTAGAAAACAATTGGAAAATAAATAACTTAAAGTTTCATTTTATGTTAGAAAAGAAAGATCATTACACAGGGCGTGAGTTATGGAAAGATATGCCTGAGTGGAAAAGAAAGAAGGATGTACATTTGTGTCGTTATTTTTTTAGACCAATTTCTTTTTATATTTCGGCATGGTGTGCTAATAGAGGTATTTCAGCAAATACAGTTTCGTATTTTTCGATTTTTATTGCATTTGCTGCTTGTATTTGTTTTATTGTACCAGGTTATTGGTGGCATATTACAGGTGCTATTCTTGTAAACTTATGGTATCTTTCCGATACGGTAGATGGTAATATTGCAAGAAGCGTTAAAAAACAGCCTTTTGGTGCTTTCGCTGATGCGGCCAGCAGCTATATCTTAGTGGGTTTTCTCGGAGCATGTATTGGATATTCTGTTTATACAGATGGGGGTATGTTTGTTGCTTCAGGATGCGCCTTGATTATTTTGGTGGGAGCATTGGGTACAACATCTGATACGATGATGCGCTTAATTTACCAAAAATATAAAAGTTGTGAACGAGAGTTGCAGGATAAAGGTATTTTGCAAGTTGAATATGATCAAAGAATAGATGAAAATGCCACAACTAGTCTTTTAGTGAGATTAGAAGAATGGTTGGGAATTGGAGGCTATTTAGCTATATTCATATTGTTGGCTGCTATTTTTAATGCACTGGACATTATCGTTTTTTATTGTTTCTGCTATTATGGGGGCTCATTTGTTGTAATGACTCTGAAATATTGTAGAAAAGCTATCAAGTTGGCTAAAGAGAATGAAGATAAAATGTGATTTTCTCTATGAAGAAAGTTATAACATATGGGACATATGATCTTTTGCATCAAGGTCATATTAATCTTCTCAAGCGGGCAAAGGAACTTGGTGAATACCTAATTGTTGGTGTCACCAATGATAACTTTGATCGTGATCGTGGAAAATTGAATGTCCGCAATAATGTCTTGGAGCGTGTGGAGGCTGTGAAAGCCACAGGCTATGCTGACAAAATCATCATAGAGGATTATGTAGGGCAGAAGATTGACGACATCCAAAAATATAATGTTGATATTTTTGCTATAGGCTCTGATTGGGAGGGTAAGTTTGACTACTTGAATGAATTCTGTCAAGTGGTTTATCTGCCAAGAACGCAAGGCATCTCATCTACAATGCTCCGAAATGAGAGCCAAGAGACCGTTAACATCGGAATCATAGGTTGTGGTCGAATTGCCAAACGTTTTCCTTCGGAAGCCTCTGTTGTCAGTGGCGTGAATGTTTGTGCTGCCTTCGATTTAAGCAAGGATGCCGTCGTAACTATGTCAAAAGACAATGAGAGCGTTTGGGCTTATGCAGACTTGGAAAAGTTTTATGATGCAGTTGATGCCGTTTATATAGCAACTCCTCATTTGAGCCATTATGAATACATCAAGAAATCCCTGGAGGCAGGCAAGCATGTGCTGTGCGAAACTCCGTTGGTATTGAATAAGGAGCAAGCTACAGAACTCTATCAGTTAGCTGAGAATAATGAGGTAATCCTGATGGAGGCTAATAAGACTGCTCATTGCCCTGCTTTCAATCACTTGATGGTGATGATTAAGTCCGGCTTGATAGGTGAAATTGTAGACATAGAGGCCTCTTGTTCGCAGTTACTGGACAAGAATGGGCGAGAGTTTGATGTAAGTCAAGCTGGTGGTGCGATGCACGAGGAAGGTAGTTATCCACTTTTGCCAATCATCAAGTTGATGGGTATCAACTATGATGACTTGATGCTGTTCAGCAGAATGGACAATGCGGTGGATGTCTATACCCATGGCATTATGCGTTATCCATCGGCTACCTGTTCTTTTAAGGTGGGCATTGGAGTGAAGACTGAAGGTAATTTGGTTATATCTGGTACAAAAGGTTATGCCTATGTACCAGCTCCTTGGTGGAAAACGGATTATTTTGAACTTCGATATGAAGATCAGAATGAGAATAAGAAATATTTCTATAAATGGGATGGCTATGGACTTCGTTATGAGATACAGGAATTTATAAGTTGCATCATTAATAAGCGTTTCTCTTCAGCTAGACTTCGAAGGAAAGAAAGCGTATGCATGGCTCAGGTCATGCAACAGTTTGATGAGCGTAAAAACTTCTTTGAAATTTAACGTAGATAATAATGATTAATTTTACTGTAGGCCCAGTGCAGTCTAGTGATGCTGTACGAGCTATTGGTGCAGAACAAGTACCTTATTTTAGAACATCGGAATTTTCTGATGTTATGTTTGAGAACGAGAGACTCATTAAAAAGTTTGCAAAAGCTTCTGATGATTCCAAAGTCGTATTCTTGACTTCTTCAGGTTCTGGAGCGATGGAGACAGCCATCATGAATACCCTTAAAACAAATGATAAGGCTTTGGTAGTGAATGGTGGTAGTTTTGGTCATCGTTTTGTTGAATTGCTAGAACTTCATCATATTCCTTATACGGAAATCAAGCTAGAACATGGTAAGGCGTTAAAAGCTGAGCATCTTGCTCCATATGAGGGACAAGGATATACGGCATTCTTGGTTAACAAGCATGAGACTTCAACAGGTGTTCACTATGATATTAATTTGATTAGCAAATTCTGTAAGCGAAATAATCTGTTTTTGATTGTTGATTGTATTAGTACATTCTTAGCAGATCCTTTTGATATGAAGGAATTGGGGGCTGATATTATGATTACTGGTAGCCAGAAAGCTTTAGCGTGCCCTCCTGGAATTTCTGTAATGGTTCTTTCTCCAAATGCAATTAGTCGAGTTAACAACACCAAGTGTGTATGTCAATACTTTGATTTGCAGATAGCATTGAAGAAAATGGAGCGTGGTCAGACTCCTTGGACCCCAGCTGTTGGTATTCTTCGTCAGATTAATGCTCGTTTGAAAGAGATAGATGCAAATGGTGGCGTAGAGGGAGAAATTGCTAGAATCGGTGCTTTGGCAACTTATTTCCGAGATAAAATAAAGGGATTGCCTTTTGAAATTGTCTCAGAATCACTTTCGAATGCAGTTACTCCACTTCATCCAACAACAGCTTCTGCTTATGATATCTTCTTGAAGATTAAGGATGAGTATGGTATGTGGGTTTGCCCAAATGGTGGTGACATGAAGGATATAGTATTCCGAGTTGGACACATTGGAGCATTGACGACAGATGATTATGATAAGCTGATTGCTGCATTCAAGATAATGCAAGCTAAAAAGTTCATTTAAAAGACATAAAATGATTTTCAACAGAGTTAAACTGTTAATGCTGTTGTTGGTAACAGCTATTGCTGCAAATGCAGAGGAGAGCTTGAAAGAGTCTCCTTTCTCTGCGAGTTTAGAATTGACCACAAAATATATGTGGCGTGGTATTGAATACGGAACAGCCCCTACGGTATTTCCGATGATAGGCTATAATACGCATGGATTCAATGCATTTGCTATGGGTGGTTATGCCATTGATGGTAGTCATCAGGAAGTTGATTTAGGTGTATCTTATACTGCCAGTGAGTTTACAGTTGGTGTTTCTGATTACTATTATCCTTCGTCCGTTGGTGAAAAAGACCAGTACTTCAAGTTGAGCAATCGTGAGACTGGACATTGGGTTGAGGCTTACGCCACATGGGCAGGAACAAAGGTTCCTTTGTGGGTAACAGTATCTACCTATATTTTTGGAGCGGACAA
>ERZ1034818.400-NODE-400-length-11871-cov-4.094956_pt1 | contig 11871 bp, 7 predicted proteins | sample MGYA00520595_ERZ1034818 | MGnify/ENA primary metagenome ERZ1034818 (study PRJEB33766, sample SAMN09781689) | gut metagenome | biome: gut microbiome | host: Homo sapiens | place: Madagascar | study: EMG produced TPA metagenomics assembly of the PRJNA485056 data set...
TTTTCGGATTTTTTGACAAATTTTGAGAGCGATTTTTGGGCAAGGTGTATATTGTGGTGGTGCATGGTGATAGGTACAAGGGGTTGTGATGGGAAGGTGGGGCGGGCGGCATGTATGCCGCCCCTACATGGGCGGCCTGGCGGGAGTAAGGGGCAATAAAGGCAATGTGCAGCGGAGGGTCAAGCCCCCTCCCTACAATAATGGAAGATCAAATCGCAGTAACGGCAAGGTGGAGGGCCGGGCATGCCCGGCCCCTATCGGGTGGTAAATGGGTAAGTATACGCTATATGTTTCAACATTGTTCGGCTGACGTTGTGGAAAAGTCTTGCAATTTGTACCTTATTATAATAGTATAAAGACAATATGTTTGAAATGAGGTTTTCCCATGATCCTGGCATTGAATATTGGCAACTCCAACATTACGTTCGGTGGGTATACGCCGGACGGCAAGCTGGTGTTTTCGTCGCGGCTGTTTGCGGACACCGCACTGAGCAGCGATGAGCTTTTATATAAAATCGTAAATATGCTGGCCCTGTATGGGGCGGAGCCGCAGCAGATCACAGCGGTCATTTTTTCCAGCGTTGTACCGGCGCTGACGCCGCGCCTGCGCGAGGCCCTACGCAAGATGTGCGAGTGCCAGATCATGGAGGTCGGCCCCGGGCTGAAAAGCGGGGTGCGCATCCGCATGGACAACCCGGCCCAGCTGGGCGGCGAGCTGCTGTGTGCCATCGTGGGTGCGCTGCAGCACTGCACGCCACCTTGTGTGGTGGTGAACTTTGACACCGCCACCACGCTGCTGGCCGTGGATACCACCGGTGCGCTGGTGGGCGGCGCGATTTTGCCCGGGCCGCAGTGCTCGCTGGGGGCGCTGATTCGCAACACGGCGCAGCTGCCCCAGGTGGAGTTGGAGGCCCGCCCCCGCAAGCTGCTGGGAACCAACACGGCGGACTGCCTGCACAGCGGCATCGTGTACGGCACGGCGGCCATGCTGGACGGCATGGTGGCGCAGATACGCGGTATGCTGGGGGCCAGCGAGGCCCCGGTCGTGGCGACAGGCACGCTGCCGGACAGTGTGCGTGCGGCCTGCACGACCGAAATACACTACCGTGAGACGCTGATTCTGGAAGGTTTGTATGTGATTTGGAAGAAGAATGCGCGGAAGTGAGTTATAAGGCTAAGGCGGGCGGAGCAGAGCCCCTACGGTTCGCTAAAAGGGTAAGCTGCAATAATGATAAGGCTGAGGGCCGGGCATACCCGGCCCCTACTTTATTTTTATAAATGGGTATGTTATAATGTATTTTGTATAGTTATGTACAAATTCATAGAGAAAGGTCATTTATCATCACCCATGCAACATTTTAAACAAATCAACTGGAAGAAATTCCTCTTACAGGGGGTACTCCCCTGCCTGCTGGCTGTGGCGGTCGGGTTTATCTCCCGCTATCAGCTGGAATTATCCGACGGCGTCACGTCCAGCTTTCTGGAATTGCAGTGGCCGCTCTACGCGCCGCTGAACGCCCTGACGGCCTTCTGCCTGACGCTGATCCTGTTTGCCGTGCTGGGCAAGTGGAGCCGCGCCACCGGCATTTCCGGCGCAGTGTTCACCGTTATCGCGCTCATCAACTACTATACCCGCGACCTGCACGGTTCAGCGCTGATGCCCCAGGACATCTTAAACCTGGGCACCGCCGCTGAGGTCATGAACAGCTACACGCTGAAAATCACGAAAGACGTTGTGACCATCGCCCTGCTCTACCTGCCGATTCTGGCAATCGCCTTTGTGCAGGCACAGCTGGTCAAGGGCGCCCCCAAGCACGCCAGCTGGAAGATGCGCGGCGTGCGCGTGGCGGGCAGTGCGCTGGGCGTGTTCCTCGTCATGTTCTTCGGCTACTTCGGGCCTGTGACCATCAAGCCCAAGACCACCTACGGCTGGGCGTGGCAGAACACCTACTACACCTACGGCTACCTGGCCGGAACCATCGAGGCCACGAGCCTGATGTCCGACCCCATCATCGAACCAGAAAACTACACTGACACCGCCGTGCAGACCGCCGCACAGAAAGCCGGTGACTACGTGGCCCCCGCCAGCCCCGAGAGCGCCGAGGACTACCCCGACGTCGTGCTGATCCTTTCCGAGAGCTTCTATGACTTTGACCTTGTGACCGACCTGCAGGCCGACACCGACATTATGCCGGTCACGAAAAACCTGCCCAACTCGGTCTACGGTCACACGATCAGCCCCCACGTGGGCGGCGGCACCAACTCGACCGAGTATGAGATGCTGACCTCCAACTCGCTGATCCTGATGCCCAGCATCACGCCGTTCAACTGGCTGAACCTGTACAACTCCAACAGCATCGTCAGCTACCTGAAGGGCCTGGGCTACTCCACGATGGCCGCCCACCCCTACACCAACTCCAACTACCGGCGCGATTCCGCCTGGCTGGCGCTGGGCTTTGACGAGACGCACTTCCAGGACGACTTCACGAGCCAGGAATACTATGGAAGCCGCCCCTACCAGACGGACTCCGCCACCTACCGGGATTGGGAGAAGATGTACGAGGCCATGCCCGAGGACAAGCCCCGGTTCAGCTTCTTAGTCTCCATCCAGAGCCACGGCGACTACGATATGAACGATGCTTCGCTGGATATTGTCCACGCGGACACCGACTACGGCGAGTACGACGAGCTGATGAACGAGTACCTGAGCTGCATCAAAATGACCGATGCCGCCGTGCAGGAGCTGTGCGACTATTTCACCGAGCAGTACGAAAAGACCGGCCGCAAGGTCATTGTAGCCATGGCCGGCGACCACGCGCCCAGCTTTGTCAAGCATGTGGCTGACGCGAGCTTTGCCGCCACCGACAACGATTTGCAGATTTTGGAGCGCAGCACGCCGTTCTTCATCTGGGCGAACTACCCGCTGGAGCACACGGCCGCCGCCACCAGCACCACCGACCCGCTGAACCGCATGGACATGGTGATGCTGGCCCCCACCCTGTTGCAGCAGGCCGGGCTGCCGCTGAGCGATTATTATAAGTATCTGCTGGAAATGAAGCACAACACGCCGGTCGTGACCGCCGCCAACGACTACATGAAGGTGGACGGCACCACAGCCGAGTACGGCACAGACCCCGCGCTGGACGAGTGGGCCAAGGGCTACCTGGCGCTGGAATACAACAACATTGGTGCGCACGCCAAGCGTGACCAGAGCATTTTTACCCCCGCAGAATAACTGAGAGGAATCCGTATGACAGGTCTTAGACGAACCTTGCGCGACTGCCGCGGCTTTACGCTGGTGGAGTTAGTGGTGGTGCTGGTGATTTTGGGCATAACGGCGAGCTTTGCCGTGCCCGCGCTGACCAGGTACATTGACACCAGCAAGGAGAAAAAGGCCGTCAGCGAGGCGCAGGCGTGCGTGATGGCGGCGACCCGCATTGCCGCGCAGAACTACGCCTTGGTGCAGAACGCTTCAATAACGGGAAAAAGCGATGGTGCAAATGCTCTGACAAGTTGGGCGGGCGAGTTGAAAAACGAGGCCCCCACCGTGACCGGCGGCGATGTTGCACTGACTGAGGGCAACGGGCAGTATCTGCTGCATGTGAACACCCCGCCTGCGGGCAGTATTAAGCCTGTTGGGATTTCTTCGGATGCCGGGGTCAAGGGTACCGTGCAGTGGATGACCTGCAATGCCAGCGGGCAGGTTTTGTACTTGGTGTACACCAGCGCCGATGGGATACAGGTTGTATACACGGCCACCGGAACGAACGCGCGTGTGGACGGCAGTATTGACAACATTGTTGTTCCAAAGCCTGATGATACCAAACCAGAACCAAACCCCAACCCGGAGCCTGCACCGGGCCCAGAACCAGCTCTCTTAGAAGTTACAATTTTAAAAGTAGACGCCTCCACCAAACATCCACTTGGCGATGCAAAGCTACAGATTCTTAAAGATGATACAGAGGTTGCTTTTTGGACTTCGTCAACCAGCAGTTCAGGGCATTCCGTTAGCTTGCCGGTTGGTAATTATGTGCTGCACGAAACTTCAGCTCCCGGAAATTATGCTCTTGCAGCAGATATTGAGTTTGCAATTAAAAGTGACGGTGACACATTGAGCTTGAGCGGCGATTCTGGAGTATCTGCTACCGGAAACAGCATCACCATGGAAGATGAAAAGGTCGATCCTACAAAGAGTGACAAAGTCTTTATCCATTTACAGGATGCCGTAACAGGGTCTTCCAGTAATTTTGCCAATAAAACATACACTGTAACTGTTCCCGACCCGCAGCAGATTACCTACGATGTCACTGCTGATGCAAACGGCAATATTCCTTTTGAAATTTATGATGAAGCATCGGGCAAACCTATTCAAAGCGGTCAGTTACCCGCATGGAAAAACAATTTTACCATTACAGAAAAAGACCCTATACCGGGATATCAGCCCCTAAAAAAAGAAGATTTCTCCATCCAGATTAACCCATCTTATAATAACGGCAAATACCTTGGCTGTACCTTTAAAGACTTCCATTTCGGCGGCAATACGAACGGTACTTTTAAAGACGGCAATGTGATTACCCTGCAGTACTTTCCCACTGCCGTTGTAAAAATTCTCACAACCGATGCAGACAACAAGCCCCTTGCTGACGCTTTCTTTAACATCATAGACGCATCAACAAAGGAAGTCATTTTTGAGAATCTTAGAAGTGATTCACAGGGTTATTGTTCTGTTCCTCTGCAGCTTAATTCCGGAGATGGCATGACGGATACTGTTTATCTGAATAAAGAAAAGACTTATAACCTCATCGAAGTTACTGCGCCTACCGGATATCAGAGTGGCGTCAACTGCTCTCTTTCTTTTAATTTCAGCCCATTTCCGAATGCATACATGAAAACACCCGGACGACAACTCGCTGCCCATAATACATGGTTTAAACTAAATATTTTTTATAATACTTACGGTGAATGGGGCCGTGTTGAGAAGTATGGAGCTAATGAAGATATTGAAGATATTATTCATGTTGTCAACAGCAAGAAATTGACCTGCACCACCTATCTGTACAAAATTGATGACGCCGGAAATGCCGTACCCGGCGCAGCCCTTACTCTCCGCTCTAAAGATGGGAAGCATATTCTTCTTGGCTTTGACAGTGGCGGCGGCGGTAATCCCAACTTGTCTGACTATCAATCTTTTACCACTGACTCTGTTCCCTGTGTTGTACAGCTCCGCCGTGGTAAGACCTATGAATTAGAGGAGATAGCCCCGCCACAGGATTACACAAAAGCTGAAAAGATTACTTTCACTGTTCCGTCAGACGCTGATACTTTTACTGTCTCTATGATTGACCATAAATCAGGTGAGGATAAATCTGATATAAAGCTCGACAAAGTCACTTTTAATCAGGCAAATAACTGGGCACACAAACTCACTACGGATAAGAGTATCAATTTTAGTGGCGGTGAAATTCTTTGCTGGAAGGGCGTCGCTTACTACAATTATGGTAACATTGACAAAAAGATTCCAAACAACATGCAAACGAGCTATAAAGCTGATTCTACCAAACTAAATAATGCTCCCGATCCCATGAAATTCTTAAACGAGCATCTCAAAGATAAAAAAGCGGCTGACTATATGGTTCCCCTCACGGGTAAGGCTTATCTTTATAGTGAAAATGTAATACTCAAAAAAGGTGACATTGTTATTCCTGAAGATTATGGGGACGGGGCTCCTGCAAATGGCAAGAACAAAAAAGTCTATGTCTATATCGGTGATACGGCTTCACCTCTTCCCGGTCAAAACCTCAGCGATAAAAAAATCTTTACTACGCTAGAGCATAAACCAAAAGACAACAAAACATATAATTTCACCCTCCATACATAAGAAAGCCCCCACCCAGCTGCAGAGCATCTGCACTTGGGTGGGGGTGATTTTATTTGCGAAGTCTTTCCTGCAAAAAGAGGGAGGCCGCGTACCTGCCCGGCCCCTGCAAATGCGTTTTCCATAAATGGGCAGTCACAACAAACGCGGAGGGGTTAAGACCCCCCTACAATACTATCATTCAAACTCGTCCCAATACACATGGGCGCTTCTTGTCATTTCCTTGGAAAAATCACTTTCGTACTTTCTCTTGCAGAAGGCCTGCACGGCGGTGTTGAAATCATAGTCGGGTTGGCCGTTGGCGGCGGCGCGGGCGGTGAAGTCGGCGCGCAGCTCGTCGGGGGTGCGGTCGCGGTAGGTGTTCTCGCAGACGACGGCGGCCTCGGCAAAGCGGGCAGGCTTGGGGCGGCGTTGCTGCTGTTCGGTCGGGCGGCCAAACACCAGCATACAGGCGGGCACCACAAAATCCGGCAGGTGCAGCGCGTCCCGCATGGCCTCGACGTTCTCGATGACGTCGCCAATGTAGCAGCTGCCGATGCCCATAGATTCAGCGGCGACGACGGCGTTCTGCGCGGCGATGCAGGTGTCGGCCATAGCCAGCATCAAATCGCCCGCGCCGGGCTTGCGCACGTCCTCGATGCCTGCCGCATGGTAGGCGTTCAGCCAGCGGCGGCAGTCGGCCAGGAACACCAGTACCAACGGCGCTTTGGCGATGAACGGCTGGTGGTCGCACAGGTCCGCCAGCGTGGCTTTCAGCGCCGGGTCGGTGATATCCAGAATCGTGTACAGCTGCTGGTTGCCCGCCGTGGGTGCCTGGAACGCCGCGTGTAAAATGGCCTCGCGCTCATCGGCGGTGATGGGGTCGCCGGTGAACACACGGACGCTTTTGCGGGCGGTGAGGGCGGATAAAATCGTATTTTGGATCATAGAAAATCTCCCTTTTTATAAACCAGCAGGGGCAAGGCATACCTTGCCCTCAACCTTGCCTTTACGCTGTGCTTACGGCAAAGTTGAGGGCCGGGCATACCCGGCCCCTACAATCTCTGCTTATTTTTTCTTCTTCACAAACTTCGCCAGCAGCGTATCCAGCATGCTCAGCACCTCGCGGATGTTCATGACGCAGACCACCGCGGTGATGCCTACCACCGGCAGGGCCCAGCGCTCCAGGTTCATCATGCACCAGATCTCGCCCAGCACCAGCGCCAGGTTCAGCACCAGCCACGCGGGGTGGAAGTCTATTTCCAGCAGCCCGCGTGTGGAGTAGGCGCGCAGCAGGAACACCAGCATCAGGCTCAGGAAGCTGGCCAGGGTGACGCCCCACGGCCCCCAATGCAGAATGAACAGGTAGTTCAGAATCAGGTTCAGCACCGCGCCCGCCAGCATCGTGAACAGCGACCCGGTCGACCGCTTATACACGACGTAGATGCTGTTCAAAAACTGGTTCAGGCAGGTCAGCATCGAGCAGAGCGTCAGGAACGGCACGAACGTCCAGGCGTCGAAATATTCGGCCTTGAACACCCGCATGAGCACCTGGCACAGCATGATGATACCCGCCACGCAGCAGAACAAAACGCTGGCATACACGCGGAAAATTTTGGAGAAAAACGCCTCGCGGTCGGTCTCCTCGGTCACGGCGGAGAGCTGCCATGCCTCGTAGAAGATGCTGCCCAGGATCGTGATGATCTGCGGCAGGAAGTACCCCGCCGACAGCAGGCCGACCCAGTGGTTGCCGCTGCGGCCGCCATAGTTCTCGCACATGCCCTGCACAAAGAACATATCGCTGGCGTTGATGATCCAAAAGCTGATGGACGCCGGGATCATCGGCAGGCAGTAGCGCAGCATATCCTTCCACAGCGCCGTGTTGAACGCTTTGGGTTTGAAGTACCGCCAGCACCCACCCGCGATGAACACAAACACCATGGATGTCAAATCAGCCAGCGCGTTTGCCAGCAAAAAGCCGGTCGCGCCCATTTTAAACACGCTGAGGAACAAGAGATAATACAGCAGCAGGCTCAGCGTCGTCAACACGCCGTCTATCGCCACCAGCCGGTTCAGCATCCGCGCGCGGATGAACTGGGTACACAGCGTGCGCAGGCAGCTTGCCAGCACGCAAAGGTACAAAAAGCCCAGATATTCCGCCGCATTGGGTATCAGCCGCACCAGCGGCATGGCCAGCAGCAGCACGACAAAGCCCAGGCTGATCGTAGCCGCGCCGTTGACGAACACGCTGGATTTTTCGGTTTCCTTATCCAGGCCAAACCGGATGACCGCGTAGGCCACGCCCAGGCTGACCACCGGGATGAGCAGGTTGGTGGCCTGCTGCAAAAGGCTCGACACGCCCATGACATCCGGCGAGTCCAGCGCGTAGCTCAAGTAAGGCCGGATGAAGAAGCTGAGCAGCTTGGAGCTGAAGTTTGAGATGGCAAACAACAGCGTATTGCTGACAAGCGTCGTGTATTTTTTTTGTGGAGATGGCAAGATAGGACCTCCCTTTTGGATGTTATTGGATTGTAGGGGCGAGGCATGCCTCGCCCGCAACGTTGTCTGAATGCTGTGGTTTGGGCAAGGCTGCGGGCCGGGCATGCCCGGCCCCTACGCAGTGCCGTATTTGTTGGGCGCGGCATCCCCTCCGCCGAGCTTTGGCTTCCCCCTGGGGGGAAGCTGCCGCCCGCAGGCGGCTGATGAGGGGCAGGTCTGCCGCTGTTGCCCCTTTCCCGGGCGGCATCCATAAACGCGCCCCTCATCCGGCCTTACGGCCACCTTCCCCCCAGGGGGAAGGCTTTTACGGCCGTCACCGCATTTTCAACAACTTTTCCCTCTGTTTATAATCCGGCATGACCCTTGCTACGGCCGCCCAAAACGCCGGGCTGTGGTCCGGGTGGGCAAAATGGCAAAATTCATGCACGACCACATATTCCTGCGCCGCCAGCGGCATCACACAGAGCCGCCGCGCAAAGGCCAGCGTGCCGGTGCGCAGGCTGCACGACCCCCAGCGGGTGGTCATGTCCCGCACGGCGATTTTGGGCATACGCCCGCCCGAGCAGCTGGCCGCAAACTGCGGATAGTATACCCGGCAAAGCGCCTGCATATGGGCCAGCGCGTCCGCCCTTGCAGGCAGCTCGGGGCGCTCGGCCTCCTCGCGCTCGCGCCGGACGGCGGCCCGAGCCTGTGCGCTGCGCACCCAATCGGCCCGTGCGGCCACAAAGGCATCCACATAGCTTACCGGCACCCGCACCGCCGCACTGGCCGCCACGGAACCATCGGCCCGCACGCGCAGGTTGATGTTGCGCACCCGCCGCCGCGTCAGTGTGTAGGCAATGCCCCCCGCCGTGCGTTGCTGCACCTTTTGTGCCGCCAAACTGCCGCCCCCTTTTTTTATAAAGAATATATGCAATATTGTACACGCATTTGCGCCAAAGTGCAAGCAAAAAGGCGGACACGCCGCCCGCCTGAAATTTTTTCGCATTTGTCTTAACTTTTCGCCGCCGTGCCCCTATATAGAGAGTGAACCTACTGATAAGCTGCAAACAGAAAGGACGTATTTGCTATGAAATCTACTCATCAGACGTTACTTGCACTCTCCGTTTCCTGCGTGCTGGCGGCCAGTCTGGCAGGCTGCGGCGTCCAGATCACCGGCGTAGCGTTGGACCTGCCGGACAGCCTGGAAAAAGGCGCGGTCATCACCGCCGAACCTGAATACATTTTTGACGGTGCAACGCCCGAAAGTGCCACTCTTGCCAAAAAGCTGGACGCGCTGGACATAGGCTATGTGTCCAGCGATCCCACCGTCGTAATGGTAGACGACTTCGGCAACCTTGCCGCGCTCAAGGCGGGCACGGCCGAGGTTGCCTTGTCCAGCAAGGACGGCAAAATCACCGCCAACAAAACGATTGAGGTCGTTGTCACGCCGACGGACATTACCACCACGGACACGCTGACCCTGACCGCAGGCGAAGCCGCCACACTGGAAACCGCCGTGGCCCCGGAGGACGCGACCCATGTTGCCATTACTTACACTTCTTCCGACGATGCCATTGCCACGGTCAGCGACGCGGGCGAGGTCACAGCCGTGGCGGCGGGCGAAGCGGATATCACCGCCGCTGTGGACGGCACGGAGCTTGCGGCTGTCTGCCAGGTCACGGTTCTGCCTGCGATTGAAAGCGTCGAATTGAGCGACACCGCGCTGACCCTGCAGCCCGAAGAAACGGCGCAGCTTACCTATACCGTTGCCCCCGAAGAAGCCCTTTCCGACAATATTACTTATACCAGCAGTGACGAAGCCGTTGCCACGGTGGACGCAGAGGGCAATGTCACCGCTGTTGCTGACGGTACGGCCACTATTACAGTTGATGTCAACGGCGTGGCCGCAGAATGTGAAGTCACGGTCAGCACCAAAGCCGCCAGCACGGCGGGCAACAGCAATAATGGTTCTTCTACCACTTCCAGCGGTCAGGCACAAAATTCTAGTGCCGCGGCTTCTTCCAGTTTTGAATATGGTGCAATTCCGTTTAGCCTTGCCAATGATGACACTTGGTGGGCTATTGACCAAAGCGACTCCGCTTACTGGGCTGTACTCAATAACATCAATTCTATGCGTGCGGCTGGTGGACTTTTCGCCTTGTCCCCCAGCAGTAGCCTTGATGCCATTGCAAATAGTCGCTGTGACTATCAGCTTGTAAATGATACTCTATCACATGATGGAGCACAAACCCCCGAAATTCTTGCACAAAGTCAGAAGAGTGCATCGGAAGTTTGCACCGGATGGCAAAATAGCCCCAGCCACCACGCTGTTATTATGAATCCGAATTTTACCCAAATTGGTATCTGCTGTTATTTTGAGATTGGCGGTAAGACCATTTGGTGTTGCACGTTTGGGTAAGAGGAATATCTTGATTTTAAATCTAGTATAACTATACCACAAGTAATTTCAAAAATTCACTATATAGCATCATATTTTTAGCAGAGCAAAAATAAAAAGCATCAAAATCTAACAAAACGCTAAATTCTGGTGCTTTTTGGTGACCCGTACGGGAATCTCCCCCGCCCTAAAAACAGTCCGCAGGACTGTTTTTGCCCCGCGGGACGCTGACGCGGGGCGCGGGCTTTTCGATTCCCGTATGGGTCACCATTTACGCCCGACACCTATTGAAAAGTAAATATAAAGAAAAAAGCACTACCTCAAATGAAGTAGTGCTTTTTGGTGACCCGTACGGGAATCGAACCCATGTTACAGCCGTGAAAGGGCCGTGTCTTAACCGCTTGACCAACGGGCCTTATATAATACAAGATTTCGCTAAAACAGCAAGCAACTTATCGGCTACTATTGCAACCGACCCCCAAGTATTTTAGCGAAACCTTGTATCATGTGGTAGCGGTAACTGGATTTGAACCGGTGACACTTCGGGTATGAACCGAATGCTCTAGCCAACTGAGCTATACCGCCACATTTGTGAGCTGCGCTCTCGAGAACGCTATATTATTATAGCCGACAGTGCCCCCTATGTCAAGTAGTTTTCCCCGAAAAAATTCAAAAAATACAAAAAAAATCCCGCATTGCGGGTGCAATGCGGGAAAAACTCTAAAGGCTTCCCCAAAAGGGGAAGGCTCTTTCAAAATTACTTCTTGCTGGGCACCAACACGGCCTTGCCGCCCATGTAGGGGCGCAGGACCTCGGGGATGGTGACGGTGCCGTCGGCCTGCAGGTGGTTCTCCAGGAAGGCGATCAGCATACGCGGCGGGGCCACGCAGGTGTTGTTCAGCGTGTGGGCCAGCTGGGTCTTGCCATTCTCATCCTTAAAGCGGATGCGCAGGCGGCGGGCCTGGGCGTCACCCAGATTGGAGCAGGAGCAGACCTCAAAGTACTTCTGCTGGCGCGGGCTCCAAGCCTCGATATCGCAGCTCTTGACCTTCAGATCGGCCAGATCGCCGGAGCAGCACTCCAGCTGGCGGACAGGGATCTCCATGGAGCGGAACAGCTCGACGGAGTTCTTCCACAG
>ERZ1034818.407-NODE-407-length-11612-cov-9.801073_pt1 | contig 11612 bp, 9 predicted proteins | sample MGYA00520595_ERZ1034818 | MGnify/ENA primary metagenome ERZ1034818 (study PRJEB33766, sample SAMN09781689) | gut metagenome | biome: gut microbiome | host: Homo sapiens | place: Madagascar | study: EMG produced TPA metagenomics assembly of the PRJNA485056 data set...
GCTACACCTGTCAGAGCCACTACGATTCCTATCATGCACTAATTAAAAAGAAAAAGATATAATGAATGAACAGGTGGATATGAGTTTAGTCGTAGGCATTCTCATTACGATGGTCTTCTCTGCATTCTTCAGCGGAATGGAGATTGCCTTCGTCTCTTCCAATCGTATGTTGGCGGAGATGGATAAGGAGAAGAATGGCCTTACGCAGCGACTGTTATCTTTGTTTTATAATCATCCGAATGGCTTTGTCAGTACCATGCTCGTGGGCAACAATATAGCCCTTGTTGTTTATGGTATTCTGATAGCCCGTCTTTTTGACAATACGATTTTCGCAGGCTTTGATGCAGCCTTTACGGTGCCTGCAGATACCATTCTGTCTACGCTGATAGTACTCTTTACGGGTGAGTTTCTGCCAAAGACGCTTTTCAAGTCTAATCCGAACCGCTTGCTTTCTATTTTCAGTCCGATAGCTTATCTGTGCTATGTAGTATTGTGGCCTATCAGTAAGTTCAGTACTTTCTTGAGTAAGTGCCTGCTGCGTCTGGTGGGTATGAAGATGGATACTGAGGGGGCGGATGAAGGCTTTTCTAAGGTAGATCTTGATTATCTTGTGCAGTCAAGTATCGATAATGCTACCAATGAAGATGAAATTAATGACGAGGTGAAGATATTCCAGAATGCCCTTGATTTCTCCGATACTAAAGTACGCGACTGTATGGTGCCCCGTACTGAGATTCAGGCTGTAGAAATGGATACTTCTCTCGAAGAACTGCAGCAGAAATTCATAGAGAGTGGTAATTCGAAAATCATAGTATATGAAGAGGATATAGACCATATTGCGGGATATATTCACAGTTCCGAACTGTTCCATCATCCTTCACGTTGGCAGGATCATATCCGTACACTTCCTTTTGTGCCGGAAACGATGCAGGCACAGAAACTGATGCAGACTTTTTTGCAGCAGAAAAAGTCCTTGGGTATCGTTGTAGATGAGTGTGGCGGTACCAGCGGTTTGGTGAGTCTGGAAGATATCGTGGAGGAAATCTTCGGTGATATAGAAGATGAGCACGATTCAGCCAAATATGTAGCTAAGAAAACCGATGATGGTGACTATCTCCTTTCTGCGCGACTGGAGATTGACAAGGTGAACGATATGTTTGGTCTTGAACTGCCGGAAAGTGATGAATATATGACTGTAGGCGGTTTGATATTGCATGAATATCAGAGTTTTCCTAAACTCAACGAGGTGATTAAGTTTGATAACTTTGAGTTCAAGATTATCAAGTCAACATCGCGTAAAATAGAGCTTGTTAAACTCCACATCATCAAATAGCTGAGCGAGAAAAGGGAATTTTTTGCTTTTTTTGAGGTAATAGTCAAAAAAGATAGCAAAAAATTCCCTTTTCTCGTATTATTTTTGTATTTTTGCAGACAATTGGCTACTAGCATTAAAAGTGGTTCAATCTAAACTTAGAAAAAAATAAAAATAATAATAATAATTAAAACGTAATGGCAGCATTAGGAACAATTAGAAAAAGAGGCGTGATACTGGTATGTATTATCAGTTTCGGTCTTTTCGCCTTCATTGCTGAGGAAGCTTTCCGCTCTTGCGATTCTGCAAAGAACAATGAGCGTCAGCAAATCGGTGAGGTATATGGCGAGAAAATCAGCGTGCAGGATTTCCAGAAGCTCGTTGATGAGTACACAGAGGTTATTAAAATGCAACAAGGTCAGGAAAACCTTCCTGAGGAGCAGATGAATCAGGTGAAGGACATGGTATGGAATACATACGTACAGAACCAGATCATTGCCCAGGAGGCTAGCAAGTTGGGTCTTACCGTAACAGACGCAGAGCTTCAGGATATCTTGAAGACTGGTACAAACCCAATGCTTCAGCAGACTCCATTCGTAAATCAGCAGACAGGTCGTTTCGACGCATCTTCTCTCCAGAAGTTCCTGGCTGATTACAAGGCTCAGAAGGCTAACCCATCTGCTAATCCTCAGATGATGGAACAGTACACCAAGATTTTCAACTACTGGTCATTCATCGAGAAGACACTCCGTCAGCAGACATTGGCTCAGAAGTATCAGGCACTCCTGGCACACTGCTTCCTTTCAAACCCTGTAGAGGCTAAGATGGCTTTCAAGGAGGAGAACGAGGAGAGCCAGATCCAGTTGGCTGCCTTCCCTTATTCTGATGTTCAGGACGACAAGGTGAAGGTAGAGGAGAGCGACCTGAAGGCTAAGTATGACGAGATGAAGGCTCGCTTCAAGCAGCCTGTAGAGAGCAGAGATATCAAGTTCATCGATGTTCAGGTTGAGGCTTCCAAGGCCGACCGTGCAGCACTCAACAAGGAGTTTGCTGAGTATCATACACAGCTCGCTGCTGCAGCTGATCCTGCAGAGCTTGTTCGCAAGTCAGCTTCTACCGTAGCTTACCTGGGAATCCCAGTGAGCAAGGAGGCATTGCCATCAGACATTGCTTCGGCTATCGATTCTATGGCTGTTGGTGCTACTTCTGCAGTAAAGGTTAATGCTTCTGATAACACATTGAACATCGTGAAGCTGATGAGCAAGCAGCAATTGCCAGACTCTATCCAGTATCGTGTCATCCAGGTGGCAGCAGCTTCTCAGGCTGAGGCTAAGACCAAGGCAGACTCAATCCACAGCGCTCTTGCTGCTGGTGCAGACTTCGAGGCACTCGCTAAGAAGTATGGTCAGACTGGTGAGAAGGCTTGGATGACTACCAAGCAGTATGAGTATGCTCAGACTATGGATAAGGACAACAAGGCATTCATCAACACATTGAATACAGCTTCTGTCAATGCATACAATGAGCTTCAGCTCGGTCAGGGTTATGTCATCCTCCAGGTTTGCGACCGCAAGGCAATGGTAACCAAGTATGTGGCAGCAGTCATCAAGAAGGAGATTCAGTTCTCTAACGATACATACCGTACAGCATACAACAAGTTCTCTAGCTATGTAAGTGCTAATCCTAAGTCTGAGGATCTCTTGAAGAATGCAACCAAGAGCGGTTATCGCGTACAGAACCTGAATGATATGACTACAGCTACTCACTATGTAGCCAACATCCATTCTACCCGTGATGCCTTGAAGTGGATCTTCGAGAGCAAGGAGGGTGAGGTTTCTCCTATGTATGAGTGTGGTGACAACAACCACTTGCTCGTAGTAGTATTGGATAAGATTCATCGCATCGGTTACCGCGACTTGAGCGATTCTCAGGTTAAGGAGATGGTAAAGGCTGAGGTCATCAAGGACAAGAAGGCTGAGATGATTATGGCTAAGGTAGCTGGTGTGAAGAGCATCGCTGCTGCTAAGGCTAAGGGTGCCAAGATTGCTACCGTTAATCAGATTACTTTCGCAGCTCCTACCTTCATCTCTGCTACAGGTGCCAGCGAGCCAGCTGTTTCTGGTGCAGTTTCTGCTACCAAGAAGGGTGCTTTCGTAGCTAACGCAGTAAAGGGTAACGCAGGTGTTTATCTCTTCCAGGTTACTGGCAAGACCAACCGTCCTGTTAAGTTCGATGAGAAGGCTTACGAGCAGAAGTGCCGCCAGAAGGCTATGCAGTATGCCGGCAACTTCATGAACGAGCTTTATATGAAGGCTCACGTAGTGGATAACCGCTACTTGTTCTTCTAATTATAGTAATTATCATTTTCTATTATTTGGGCGTGTCACGATTCTTTTGTGATGCGCCCTATTTTTTTGATGCATAAAAAAACGTGCAGCACTTTGATTCAAGTGCTGCACGTCGTTTTTTTATCGTGATTCAGGATCTAGATCTTGATGCTGTCATCATTGGTGTTGTTGCTGAACAAACCGTAGGAACCGAAAGAACGGTTGCCGTTTTTGCTGTATTTGCCAAATCCGTAACTGTATGCGAACTTCTTCTTGGAGAGGTCGATATCGTTGATTACGATTGAGATATTTGGCAGTTTCTTCTGCTCATCGAGCTTGTTGATGTAAGTGAAGCTAGACTTGGTTGAGAAGTCTGCGCGGCAAACGAACAGGGTTCTGTCTGCCAGTTTGCTGAGCTGCAGGGTATCTGCTACCAGACCTACAGGCGCTGTATCGATGATCACATAGTCGTAGTGCTCTTTCAGCAGAGCGATGGTCTGCTTCAGGCTCTTTCTTACCATCAGTTCACCAGGGTTGGCTGGTGTAGGACCTGCCATCAGCAAGTCTAAGTTGTGGTTCACGCCAGATGCTACGATCTGAGCCTTTACTTCCTCCCAGTTGCATTCCTCGTTGGCAAGGATGTTGGTGATGCCGTGCTGACGGTCGCCGATGCCGAAGAGTTCTGCCATTCTAGGCTTTCTGATATCGAGTCCCACCATGATAGTCTTCTTCTCCAGCAGAGCGAGGCTCATGGCAAGGTTCGAAGCGATAAAGGTCTTGCCTTCTCCGGTAGTGGTAGAAGTCACGATGAATACCTTTTCCTTGTCGTCACCTGCCAGTTGCAGGTTGGTACGCAATCCTCTGAAGATTTCCGACATCAGGTTACTCTTGTTTTCCTGTATCACGATGTTGCCCTTGCTTCCGTTGGCGCTGGCAGTAGGGATGTCTCCGATGATAGGGAGCTGAGTCAGTTTCTCTACATCGTCGTGACCCAGAATCTTGTTGCGCAGCAGTTCGCGCAGGTAGATGATACCGGCAGGGATGGCAACACCCAGGATGAATGCGATGAGCAATGCGATGATTCCCTTAGGGCTTACCTTATCTACGAAGGCTGCAGGCTCGATGATCTTTGCCTTGTCGGCGGTTGATGCCAGCGACATGGAAGTCTCCTCACGTTTCTGCAGCAGCATCAGGTAAAGACCTGAGGTAACCGACTGCTGACGTCCGATCTGTGTCAGTGCCTTCTCCTGTTCTGGAGTCACACCGATGGTCTTCTCGTATTTGCTTGCCATGTCGGCGATGCTGTTACGCTGGATCTTCATATTGATTCTTGCCTGGAACATAGCTCGCTTGATGGCAGTCATCAGGTCTTCCAGCTGTGCCGTGATAGGGGTTACCACTGGTGAATCCTCGCTCGCACTGTGTAGCAGCTGCTTGCGGGTCAGGGCAAGGCTGTTGTATTGTCCGATCAATGCCGTAGCACTCTCATCCTCCAGACCTACGTTGGTAGGGATAGGCTGATACTTGTTGGCTGGCTGATCCATATACTTACCGATCTCGTTGAGCAGTTCCACCTGCATGTTGGCCTTGTTCAACTCCTGGTCAAACTGGTCGGAACTCAATACAGCCTGCTTGGCGTTCAGTCCGATGTCCACCATACGGTTCTTCTGCTTGTACTTCTCCAGGTTGGTATCGTTGCCGGTCAACTCTGTAGAGATCTTTGCCAGTCGGCTGTTGATGAAGTCTTCTGTGCGCTTCTGTATCTCGTTCTTGTCGATGTTTGCCTGATAGTTGTAGGCATCAATCAGACCGTTGAGGAAGTCAACGCCTCTTTCTCTGCTCTCATCGTTGAAGGTCAGCTCCACGGTGTTAGCCGTCTTCTTGGTCTGGTTCATGGTCAGACGCTTGAAGTATTCCTTAGAAGCCTTGAAAGGAGAAATCATCTCCACCTTCAGCTCAGTACCTTCCTTCAGCTCATAGACAGGGTTCTGTGTCAGGGTCAGTGTACCCGCCTTGGTTCTGATCTGTGCCGGGAGTTTGGCGAGGGTTTTGTTGATTTCGTAAGGAGCCTTCTCGAAGGTTTCTGCATCGATAGGCTTGAAATACTTACCCTTTACGTGGTAGATGCCTCCCTCACGAGTGATGGTGAGCTTCATCGGAGCATTCAGCTGCTTCAGGCTGGTGGTGTCCATGTCCACGTTTACTTCCTGCTTGGCATAGATCAGCGTATCTACCAGCATGCCGCCGTGCTTGTACTCTGCGTAGAGCTTCAGGTTCTTGATGGTCTGCTGTACCAGAAAGCGTGAGTTCAGAATTTCCGTCTCGTTGTCGATACCGTTGGAACTGGACATGAATCCCAGACTCAGGTTCGACATCGCCGCAGCCGCTGCACCGGCAGCACCGCCGCTCTTCTTGGATTCATCATCCTTGATCAAAATCTTCGTAGAACTCTGGAATACCTTTGGTGCCAGCTTCACGTAAGCCACTGCAAGGGCACAGCAGAGAACAATCGAGAGAAGGAACCATTTCCAGTTCAGAATCAGAGTGGAATAGATGGTCTGAAAGTCGAGCGCCGACTGTTCTTCCTGCTCCTGCAAGTCCTCAAGTTCGTAATTCTTGTTTTCTTCCATTTTACTATTAATGATATTCTTATTTTATTCTGTTGAAATCTCAGTCTTGAGTCAGAGCTTATCTGTTGTCAGTAGCAATAGCCATCAGATACTGTCCGTATCCGTTCTTGAGCATCGGTTCTGCCAGTTTCTTCAGCTGTTCCTTGCCGATCCATCCCTGGTTGTAGGCTATCTCTTCCAGGCAGGCTACCTTCAGTCCCTGGCGCTTTTCTATCACCTCGATGAAGGTGCTGGCTTCCGAAAGACTGTCGTGGGTACCGGTATCCAGCCAGGCAAAACCGCGCTGCAGGGTTCTTACCTTCAGGGTCTTCTCTGCCAGATAGTGCTGGTTCACTGTGGTAATCTCCAGCTCTCCACGCGCACTAGGCTTGATGTGCTTCGCCACTTCCACCACGCTGTTCGGATAGAAGTAGAGTCCCACTACGGCATAGTTGCTCTTAGGCTGTGCCGGCTTCTCCTCGATGCTCAGGCAGTTGCCGTCCTTGTCAAACTCTGCCACGCCGTATCTTTCCGGATCATTCACGTAGTAGCCGAATACGCTTGCCTGTCCTGCTTCGGCAGCCATCACGCTCTCCTTCAGCAGTCCGGTAAATCCGGCTCCGTAGAAGATGTTGTCACCCAGCACGAGGCATACATCATCCTTACCTATGAATTCCTCGCCGATGATGAACGCCTGCGCCAGTCCGTCGGGCGATGGCTGTTCAGCATACTCGAAGTGAACCCCCAGTTCGCTTCCGTTGCCCAGCAGTCTCTTGAATCCAGGCAGATCGAAAGGCGTAGAGATAATCAGAATTTCCTTGATACCAGCCAGCATCAGTACCGATACGGGATAATATATCATAGGTTTGTCAAAGATAGGAATCAGCTGCTTGCTGATGCCTTTTGTGATAGGGGACAGTCTGGTACCCGAACCACCTGCTAATACGATTCCTTTCATATCTTCTTCTTGTTTCTTTCCTTTATTAATGGGAAAAGTTCTTATTATACCTTATATTATATGTTGCACGTTCCGCAGTCAGTGTAGTCTCTGGGCGGAACTGAAAAAACGTCTTTAAAAACGTGGCAAAGTTACTAAAAAATATTGAGCGGTGAAAATAATCAGCCTAAAATCTTCATATAATATAGGAAAAATATACTTTAAGGGAAAAAAAACTACTTCTTAATTTGGGTATTTTGCGATTTTATTGTATTTTTGCAGAACATTTAAGAACATTAATGAATAAATAAGATTAAGAATGGGAATATTTTCTAAACTATTCAGTCGTAAAGACGAAGATAAGAAAGTAGGTGGAATGGAAGACTACATGACCCTGGTCCGTGTATATTTCCAGGCTGCCTTGGCTTCACAATTAGGTATCACCAATCTGGCTATGCTTCCAGACCTCCGTGTCTTCAAGACCAGCCTCCATGTTCCTACCGTCAACAACCGTCTGGGCATCGGTGAGAAGGCTCAGGTCAAGAAGATGATGAAGAACCTCTATGATACCGACGATAACTTTTTCAAGGAGATTGATGCCAGCATCCGCAAGAACTGCCAGAAACTCCAGGATGTCAATACCTATCTCATCCAGTTCCAGAACTTCACCCAGGATCTGATGATGCTCATGGGCAACCTGATGAAGTTCAAGCTCCGTCTGCCAAGCTTCATGAAGAAGACCCTCTATAAGCTCACTGCACAGACTGTGGACGATATCTTCAACAAGAACGATTTCTCTGATGCCAGCGTACTTAAGACCGTGGTAGGCTTGCGCCACTTCAATACCCGTCTGAAGTTCAGCCAGCAGTGGGTTACCGATTTCACATTCCAGGTACTGATGTTGGCTAAGAAGGAGCCACGTCCATCCGATGAAGAGGTGGAAAAGGCAAAGCAAAAGATGGGAAAGTAGCCAATATTCTCCCCAAAAGATAAAAAAAACAGGAGAATATTTGTTTTTTTCAAATTATTCTCTTAAATTTGTAGCCAAAAAATAAAAAGTCATGAGTGCTAGTGAGAAAACAATCAATACGTTTGCCACAAGAGTAAGGCAGATGATTCTCAAGTTTGAAGATATCAGGCATGAGAATGCAGAGCTGTATGCGATGGTGGATGAGCGCGATGCCAAGATCAAGGAATTGCAGGAGAAGTTGACTCAGGCAAAGCATGATTACGACAGTCTGAAGATGGCAAAGATGATGACGATTTCCGACTCCGACATGGAGACCACCCAGAAGCGCATCGCCAAGCTCATCAGAGATGTCAACAAGTGTATAACGCTACTGAGCGACAAGTAATAACTATTGGAGCGGAGGCAGATCAGATGGAAGATAAATTACAGATCAGATTACATGTATATGATACCGACCTCACGGTAAGAATACCGAGAGAGGATGAGGAGTATTATCGTAAGTCGGCTAAGTTGATCGATGAGATCGTCAATTCGTATGCAAAAATCTTCAAGGGGCGCAAGAGCGACAAGGAGATTTTGTATATGGCTCTCATCGACGTAGCTTTGAGATTCGAGAAGGAATCAGATAAAAATGATACCCAACCATATAATGATATTCTGGACAAACTGACTGCGGAGATAGAAGATACCTTGGCTAAGTAAGAATATTAATAATTATAATATATATATGGTAACAATAATAGCGGTCCTGGTAGCTCTCGTGTTGGGAGGTATCGTGGGGTATGTCATTTTCCGTTATGTCATTAAGGGAAAATATAATGAAATGATAGATGCTGCCAGCAAAGAGGCAGAAGTAGTAAAGGAGAAAAAGCTTCTCGAAGTGAAGGAGAAGTTCCTCAATAAGAAAGCCGAGTTGGAGAAGGAGGTGCAGCAGCGCAACTCCCGCATCCAGCAGAGTGAAAACAAGCTCAAGCAGCGCGAAATCTCGCTCAACCAGCGCCAGGAAGACCTCGGTCGCCGCAAGCAGGAGGTAGAGCAGTATCAGCAGCGCATCGACAATGAGAAGAAACTCCTCGCCGTAAAGCAGCAGGAACTCGAGAAGATGCAGAAGCAGGAGCAGGCTAAGCTCGAAGAGCTTTCCGGTCTCAGTGCCGAGGAGGCGAAGAGTCGCTTGGTAGAAAGCTTGAAGGATCAGGCTCGTCTTGATGCAGCCAGCTACATCAATGAGATCATGGATGATGCCAAGCTCAATGCCAATCAGCAGGCTAAGAAGATTGTAATCCAGACCATCCAGCGTGTGGCTACCGAGACAGCTATCGAGAACTCTGTCTCTGTATTCCATATCGATAATGATGAGGTTAAGGGACGCATCATCGGTCGTGAAGGCCGCAACATCCGTGCCCTTGAGGCAGCCACCGGTGTGGAAATCGTGGTAGATGATACTCCTGAGGCTATCGTTATCTCAGCCTTCGACCCTGTGCGCCGTGAGGTTTGCCGTCTGGCTCTCCATCAGCTGGTAGCCGATGGCCGTATCCACCCAGCCCGTATCGAGGAGGTGGTTGCCAAGGTGAAGAAGCAGTTGGATAATGAGATCATCGAGACCGGTAAGCGTACAGCCATCGACCTCGGTATCCATGGTCTGCATCCTGAGTTGATCCGTATCATCGGTAAGATGAAGTACCGTTCATCTTATGGTCAGAACCTCTTGCAGCATGCGCGCGAAACCGCCAATCTCTGTGCGGTGATGGCTTCTGAGCTGGGCTTGAACCCTAAGAAGGCAAAGCGTGCCGGTCTGTTGCACGATATCGGTAAGGTGCCAGACGAGGAGAGCGAGTTGCCACACGCACTCTATGGTGCCAAGATTGCTGAGAAGTACAAGGAGAAGGCAGATATCTGCAATGCCATCGGTGCTCACCATGACGAGATGGAGATGAACACCCTTCTGGCTCCTATCGTACAGGTATGTGATGCCATTTCCGGTGCCCGTCCAGGTGCCCGCCGTGAGATTGTAGAGGCATATATCAAGCGATTGAACGATCTTGAGGCTATCGCCATGAGCTATCCTGGCGTTACCAAGACCTATGCCATCCAGGCAGGTCGTGAGCTTCGTGTCATCGTGGGTGCCGACAAGATGAGCGATGAGCAGAGTATCAAGCTCTCTGATGAGATTGCAACCAAGATTCAGAACGAGATGACCTATCCGGGTCAGGTGAAGATTACCGTGATTCGTGAGACCCGCAGTGTGGCTTACGCTAAGTAAGAAGGAATCAAGCGATAAAACGCGTTTTTAAATATTCGAAGTTTAAATGTCGTTTCTCTCCTTCATAGGATGAGGAATGTATTTGATAAAGTCGCTGTTCTCTAGGGGACAGCGGCTTTTTTCTTTCATATCATGTACGGCTACATTTATATAATATAATGTGATGAAAGCAGAACAGAAGATTTTAAAGCGATTCAATAAAGGATGCGTGGATTATCACCTTTTGGAGGATGGTGACCGGATTCTCATTGCCTTGAGCGGCGGAAAGGATTCTCTGGAACTGTTGCGCCTCTTGGCTCAGCGTGCCCGCATCTATAAGCCGCATATTGAGGTAGAGGCGGCGCATATCATTATGGATAACATCCCTTACGAGACCGACCGTTCTTATCTGCAGGCATTTTGTGCAGAGAATGGCATCAAACTTCATATCCTGCATAGTTCTTTCGATGAATCCACCGATCCCCGCAAGACCCGTTGTTTCCTCTGTGCCTGGAACCGCCGCAAGACCCTTTTCGAGTTTGCAGTGAATAATGGTTTCAATAAGATAGCCCTGGGCCATCACATGGATGATATCCTCGTAACTTTCCTGATGAATATCACCTTCGAGGGTTCTGCCTCCACGATGCTTCCGAGCCTGCGGTTGAAGCATTATCCGCTCACCATCATCCGTCCCCTCTGCTTGGTTTATGAGGCGGATATCCGTCAGGTGGCAGAGGAGTTACAATTCACGAAGCAGAAGGCGTTGTGTCCGTACGAGGAGACCACGCGTCGCAGAGATATGCAGCAGATCTTCCAGCAGCTGGAACAGCTGAATCCCGAGGCGAGATACAGTCTTTGGCGGGCGATGATGAATAGGGGATAAGGTCTGGCAGGGTTTAGCAGGTATCTCTGATAGTACTTACGATGCGTAAAGCGGCTTGTATCGCTTATTGCCTCACTATGGCACAACATTGCCCCTTACCAGGGCAATAATCTGCCATTGCCAGGCACAAAACGATACGTCGGGAGTTTTTTATAAAAGCACCACTCTTCTTTTTACTCTTCACCCGCACAAATTCCTTAGATACAAACACTTATGCTATTTTTGTGAAGAGTGAAGAGTATTTTTGAAAGAGGCTTACTATTATCCTGCTTTTGAGTGCCATATATGATGATTGCTTACGTCATATATGATGATTGCTTACGTCATATATGATG
>ERZ1034818.417-NODE-417-length-11358-cov-25.624348_pt1 | contig 11358 bp, 10 predicted proteins | sample MGYA00520595_ERZ1034818 | MGnify/ENA primary metagenome ERZ1034818 (study PRJEB33766, sample SAMN09781689) | gut metagenome | biome: gut microbiome | host: Homo sapiens | place: Madagascar | study: EMG produced TPA metagenomics assembly of the PRJNA485056 data...
ATCGCCATATTTCCATTTTTAATGATTATCCCAAATTCTTCACCTCATACAGTTCGGCAAGCTCCCAGAATCTGTGGGCCAGATCATGGATAAACTTCCTGCCCTTCTCGGTCCATACCAGATAGGTATGCGTCACCGCCTTGCCCATCTTCTCCTTTCTGCCATCGCAGTTCGGATCAAGGAAGGCATTGTATCGGGTGCGGCTCTTCGCCAGTCCCATGTGCGCATACTCCGCATAGAGCATGTACTGCCCGCTCTGGTAATACTGGATATGCAGGGCACACAGCGAGCGGTTCAGCTCCTGCGCCGTAACTCCCAGCTCCTTCGCCACCTGGGTAGTAGTGAAGCAGGAAACAGAATCCAAGACATTATCCGAGTAGATAGCCTTCGGCATCAGCCCATCCACCTGGTGCTCCAGATGGATGATGTTCTCACCTTTTCGGGCGATATTCACCACCTGCTCATCCACCACGCCATTCAGTCTTCGGATTTCCACATCCTGCTCGCCGATGAGTTTTTTCTGCTGAGCCAGCATCACCTTGTTCTTTTCGAGCTGAGTTCTGCTTTCCGCCAGTTGGATTCTGCTCTCCCCGAGCAGTTTCTCCTGCTGTTCCAGCAGTTCCTCCTTCTTCTTCAGGGTAGCCCGGAGAATCTCCTCGGCATTGCGAATCGTCTCCTCCTCGCTCTCCCCCTCATGCACCGGGATATAACCGCCCGTCTTGCGAATCTGCGGCAGCACCACCGAGGTAACCCAATCCTTGAACTTCACCGCCGATGGCAACTTGGAACCGAGCACCAGGGCATAGAAGCCGCTCTCGTTAACGAAGATCATCTGCGTTAAACGTTTGGCAGGAGTTCCATCCTTCTTCATGCCCACCTCTACCCATACACCACGTTTCATGGTGTCATCATACCTAACATGCTGTTTTACAGAGTCTGACGATTTCTTATATCCCAGCACATCACACAAATCCTTCGCACAGAACCAAGGATCACCCTTATCATCAGTAGCGGTTCTTACTGTTCCGAACTCCGGATTCTCAAAAACAGCCACCTGTGCAGCCTGCTTCTTGTTGGCTTCCTTCTTGTCAGCCACCTTCTTACCAGTCTGCACACACTTCTTGGCAGAGCCGGCATTCTTGCCATCCTCTGCCATCTGAATCTTTGAATTCATCATAAGCAAAAAAAATTAAGTAAATATATAAAAGGTACCTGATGGATACCTTTGCAAAAAATACACGCTAAAAGTTTCCGCAAATATTTAATAAACTGAAATTTCGCAAGTATGTTCCACACGCCCTGAAAGGGCAGAAGCTCCTAGCCCAGGGCATCGCCCTGGGTTATTATGGACGCAACCCTGTCGCCCTGTAAGGGCAAAAGCCTTCAAATACCAGGCAATATACAAAGCTTTTGCCCTTACAGGGCGCCTTGCTGATTGCTTGTATACCCAGGGCGATGCCCTGGGCTAGGAGCTTCTGCCCTTTCAGGGCGTGTGGAGCATACTTGCGAAACTTGAATAATAAATGTATCAACCTTGTCAAAGACCGATGGGCTGATACGCTGCGCCACTTACAACATGGCAGGAAACCTATGCCAGCAACCTGGCGATAGAAAACGCAAAAGCCCCAGACCTCAGAACCGGTATCGTTCTGAAATCTGGGGCAAAAGTAGAAAGAATACTCCGTTACGCCTTATCCGCCGAATGCGCCAAATAGAATTCGGCGGAAACAAGAAAGGGGCAAAACCATCGTCTTGCCCCTCTATATCAACACTTTATAGAGATATAATTATTTTCTTTACGTCAAACGGCATCCACTATTCGGCGGAAAGCTTCAATCTTCTAGCGACTTCATATAGTCCTCAACACTTACCTCCACATCAACATCAATATGACCTGCGATAATCTTTTTTCTGATATAATCGCCATACGATTTCTGTGTAACCTTCATTTCGAGATGGCAATCTTCTCGCAAGAACCGTGAGATAGATGCCCCATTAGGAGTTCCCGAGTACAAGTAGCCCCGACCGCTCCAATACTGGAAGAAAGCTGCCACGCTCTTATTAAGCAATCCGTCGGTGGTAGAAATCTGCTCATTGGAAATATGATGCAACTTGAGATAGTTCACGAAAGCATGCGCCATTTTCTCTGTCAGGTTCACATCCTTCTCGCCATTCTTATCGGGAAAGAGCACCTCAGCCACTCTTCCGGCAGCCGGGGAAGCACTTTTTTCGCATCATCCACCGGTTTGCATCCTTCAGAATCAGAATCATCATCAAAGAAATTTGCCATGATTTGCTTGAGGGCTTCAGCCGTTACGTTTCCCCCGATAGTTAACTCCTTATGATGGTCGTTGTGGACGGCACCATCCTCATAATATGCATTCATTGTCTATTTGTTTTAGAATCCAACATTGTTTTATTTGAAGCATTACTTTCAGGAGCCAGATAGACCTGACTCCTATGATCTTCATGCATCGCACCTTCACCATAATAAGTCCCACAATTAACAACCGGAGTTTGCGGCATGAATTTCTGCATAATCTTCTCAGACAGCTCAGGCTGAATCTTAGCCCATGCCGGGTCTTTTGCCAGGAGGAGAGACAGATTACCAAAGATGGCTGATGCCGTGGAAGGATCCAGACGCAGCAACTGCGTCTCTATCAAATCAACGGGCACGCGCGACTCTACAGCCTCGGCAAATTTCTTCGTAACCTTCTCCATTTCAGAAGACAACTTCCCCACAGAATCCTGCAACTCCCTTCGCTGCTCATCCAGCTCATCATAACTCATGTATCTAGTCTTCATCATCTCCTCAAAATCAGATCCAAAGATGATGTTGCACAATTCGTCCAAATCTTCTCTCTGTGAAGTAGTCTTCAAGATATCCTCCAGTTTTGCCATGTGTCTTGCCAGTTTCTCCTTACTCTTGGGAGTAACAAACAATTCATCCTTTCGCATGAGAACCGCTTTACGGAATATGTGCACATAAGGATGAAAAGACTGGGCAACAGCCACATTGTTGATAATCTGCACGAAGCCCTTGAAATGAGACCCAACGATTCTTCTTACCATAAAAGAATACACATTTGTCAAGTAATCCCAGTTTTGCTCCAGCTGTTCCTCCAGAAAATCCTTATGCTTTTCTGACAAATCCGTGTGCTCTATCATCAGGTAAGCCGACAAAACGCACAGCATTTCTCCACGCACGCTATCACCGCTAACCTCCAGTTTCTCTAGCTCCTTATCAATTGCATTCTCTGGCCATTGCTTGATATATGGACGGTAAGACTGGTCCATAATGCATCGCAATAAATGGAAGAAATTATATAGTCCGCCCGCTCTGTAGTATGCAGAATTCAGAAGATCCATTATATTATGCTCGCCTACGAGTTTACCAAGCTCATCATAGGCATACATCCATAAGGATACAGGATAAAGCACATCAGAACAATCGATGCTCTCGGAATAGTCACCCGACAGAAGACGCCAATAGATAGGTTTCATCCTGTGATGAAACTTTATCATCCACACCTGGTCATGGAAAGAACGATTGTATTGTTCTGCCTTTTTGCGAATGTTCCAGCCTTCAGGAGCTTCTCCACCATCAAATATTTTCGTTAAAGGTCCGACGAAGCATTCGTCGATTTCTTCTTCAATTGTTTTCATACATTATTAATTTCTTAGGGGCGAAAAAGCCCCACCCGGTTTTGAGCGCTCAGTCTCATCACCAGGTGGGGCTTTCCGTTCTTGTTGTTTTTTTATTATAGTACAAAAGTAATATTTTTATTTTGAACCTCCAAAAAAAATCACTACTTTTTTAATATTACCCCATATTTTCTATTATTTGGCTCCTACAAAATCACTCAAAGGCATTATTTTTGCACAAAAAGTATTCAGTGATATGATGCTGCTATTGATGCACAAAGACCAGATGGCATGATTGCTATGTTTTTAGGAATTTTAGATGAGGTTCATCATTAGGGTCTTGCGGTACAAGTTTTCCATGTATCGCAAGGTCGAGTATCTTTTGGCGTAACGCTTTTGTATTCATTCTGAGTTTTGTTTAATCTTCCTCTAATTTCTTTATTTCTTCATTCTCCTCAAACTCCTCAATCCATTCCTTCACCTTGGCTTGCAGCAAGGCTTTGTCGGGCAGATAGAGCTGGTAAGCCGCTGCATAGACATATGCCTGTCATAATAGTTCACGTACATCTGCATTTGCCCCAAATCTTGATGTGTCAATTTGCCCATCTTTAGGTCAATGAGTACATAACATTGCAGCAGGCGGTTGTAGAACACCAAATCAACAAAGAAATGTTGCTCGTCAAAAGTAAACATCTTTTGCCTTTGCTACAAAAAAACAATCCTTTCTGCACATCACCCTTTATCTTGTCAAGGATGAACTTATGGTGTGTCCATGGTATTGAAAAAAGCATCTCCGCAATGTCTTGCTCCTTTTCTCCAACTTGAGGTAAGAATTGAACAGAATGTGGTGTTTCAATTTTCCCCCAACTTGAGGGAAATTCATAACTATCTGAGAATAAGCAGTATAGAACTTTTTGATTTCTTTTGAATTGGCTAAACAGTGTTTAGCTTTTCAGAATACACGCAATAGAATCACTGTATCTATGGTCGTGCGAGCATGCTTGTGTGCCTCGTCAATCAATTTAGAAATGTGCTCAAAGAGAGCATCTTAAAAAGACACATCAAAGCCAAGATGATAGACGACGACCTGTACTATATCCTTCTTGACGAAGTGCAACTGGTACCCAGATTTGAGGCACTGCCAAAAATCTCAGAAAATACGCAAATCTTTTTAGTGGAAATCTTAAAAAATACGCAAATCTTCTATAATATTGTAGTAGTTTTACCAACCTTCTATAGAAAATGGTCTCCTTGCTAAGGATTAACGAGGGAAACGTTATATTCTGCCGCAAATCGCTAAAAAAGCATAATTGCGGCAGAATATAGTATATTATATTTTGCCGCAAACTATATTTTTTGTACTTTTGCGGCAGAATATAATAAGTTTTGAGACTATGATAGTAGGAAGAAAAGAGGAAATTGCAGAATTAAACAAGTTGTATTACAGTGACCGACCAGAGTTTGTCGCCGTATATGGCAGACGACGTGTGGGCAAGACGTTTCTTATCAAGCAGGCACTGAAGGGTCGCATTACCTTTCAGCATACAGGGGTTTCGCCAGTTGACCAAGATAGTGACAAAAGTCGGATGAAGGTTCAACTGGAGAGCTTCTATTATGCGCTTCTTAATCAAGGACTTGAGGGATATAAACAACCTAAGTCCTGGATGGAGGCATTCTTCCAGCTGGAACAGTTGTTGCAACACTTGGATACAGGTGAGCGACAGGTTGTCTTTATAGATGAACTGCCATGGATGGATACGCCTAGGTCTGGCTTTCTTCCTGCTTTCGAGAACTTTTGGAATGGATGGTGCAGTGGCAGAGATAACATCATGCTGATCGTTTGTGGCAGTGCTACCTCATGGATTCTTAGCAATTTGTCGAGAAACAAAGGTGGACTTTATGGCAGATTGACTGCAGAAATCAAACTGTCTCCTTTTACCTTGCGAGAGTGTGAAGAGTATTTTGAGCATAATCAAATCCAAATGAGCCAATATGATATCTTGCAAAGTTATATGGTGTTTGGAGGCATACCTTATTATATAAGCTATTTCCAGAAAGGATTGAGCTTCGAGCAGAATGTGGATAAGATTCTGTTTGGTAGCAAGCCTCGTTTGCGTGATGAGTTCAACCGGCTTTTTGCGGCCATCTTCAATAATCCAGAGGAAAGCAAGAAGGTAGTCAGGCTGTTGGCTACTCGTCATGCAGGTTTCACTCGTGAGGAAATCAGTAATGCCACCGGTATTCCTTTGGGTGGTGGACTAACGAATACGCTTGCAGCTTTGGTGGAGAGTGATTTTATTATGAGATATCATCCTTATGGTAAGGCGAAGAGTGTGGAATGCTATAAGTTGATGGATAATTTCTGCCTCTTTTGGCTGAAATATGTGAAAGCTAATGCATGTGATGCAGGATTTGCCAATGATAACATGACTTCAGACATTCTGAAGGCTTGGCATGGGGTGGCTTTCGAGGAGGTTTGTTGGCAACATATAGAGCAAATCAAGCGTGCTCTTCAGATTGCTGGCGTCAAATCTTCTGTTTCTGCCTGGAGTGTGAAGGGAGATGATGAACAAGAAGGCGTGCAGATTGACTTGTTGATTCTTAGGGATGACAACGTGGTCAATCTATGCGAGATGAAGTTTGCCAGTGCTCCTTATCATATAAGTAAGGATGAAGAAATGCGTTTGCGCCATCGCATAGAGGCATTGAAGAGCACTTTGTCGCCAAAACAGTCTGTTCATCTTACGATGATTACCACTTATGGTGTGGCGTATGGCAAGCATAGTGGAATTGTGCAGAAAGAGGTTACAATGGAGAATTTATTTAAGTGATAATATGGAGCACCTGCAAAAGCATGTGGCTATGCACAAATTCTAGTGAATCACATCCACACGCTTTTGCAGATGCCCCACTAAAACTCATACTTTTTGCCCAGGATTTTATTGATGCTTTGAATGAGGATATGGTAGGCAGGATTACCCATTGGCCCATGACCATGACCAGCGATTTCATAGAGCTGGGTATCTGGGCGGCCAACAAGGTTCATCATTCGCCACATATAGGCATTCTCCTCATATCTTCCAAACAGTTCGATATTGCGGTCACCCGTTATCAGAATCAAGGGAGCCGCATCCTTTCTGACATGGAAAAGAGGAGCATACTTGTCTATCGTTGGCTGAAGATTATCAATGCCGTTCATCTTACGATAGGAAAAGTGACTGATCATTTGTCCACTGAAAGGTATCAGACCAGCAATTTGGTTGGCATCTACACCATAACGGCCTAGCCATTCCTTGTCTAGTCCAAGCATCGCCGTGATGTATCCACCGGCTGAGTGGCCTGAAACAAAGATTTTCTTGCTGCTTCCATTATACTTCTCGATGTTCTTGAATACCCATGCCAAGGCGGCAGCACAGTCATCCAGGCACTGGTCGATGGTAACAGTAGGGAGGAGGCGATAATTGACACCCACAATGGTATAGCCCTGGGACATCAGTTGGGAAGGCAGTTGCTTACTTCCGCTGGTAAGGCCACCACCATGATACCAAACGACCACAGGACAATCTTTCTGCCCTTTGCTATAATAGATGTCAAGTTTACAACGCTCATTGACATAATCGTCTTGATTACTCTTATACTGGATGTCGCTAACAATCGTGGCATCTTTGTTGCTTGCGCTTTGCGCACTGATGCTCAAGGTACATATTGCCAAAAGCATCATCAATAACATTTTTCTCATAGTGGTTTTGTTTTACCTTAATTCCGCAACGCTATTATAAATCAAACTTTTTAAGTACCTGAGCAGCAAAAAGTTGCCCATGGTCTTGCCATGTCGAAGAATTCACTTATCTTAGTGTTGCAAAAAGAAAACAAGAAAATCCAACGATAGACACGGCAAAGATACAAATAAAATCTGAGAAACTCACCCCTTTTGGAGAAAAATTTGGATCACCTGCAAAAGTGTGTGGCTATGCACAAATTCTAGTGCGCCTAAAAGGAAGAACTTCCTGCACCGTCTCAGGGCAGAATTGTTGGTGATTAAGGGTTGTTGTGATATTGGATACCCTTGCCTCTGCTACGCAATTCCCGCTATTAGGGCTTGCTAGGGACTTTTCCCCGTTAGACAGTGCTCATGCCAAACGTACTAAAAGAAAAGCTGTAAGAGCCTCGGTTCTTGCAGCATTTTTCGTTTTATAGAACCAATTAGTGCATTTATTGCTCATTATTCTTGCTCAAATGGAAAAATAAATGTATCTTTGCCAAAAGAATAAAAGAACAGAAAGACTATGGCAGAGATGATTACAAGGAAATTGCCAGCAGGCATACAATTCTTTAGCATTATCCGCAAGGAAGGCTACTTATATGTTGACAAGACCGACTTGGTATGGCAACTTACTCACTCAGGTGATTTATACAATTATCTGAGCCGTCCTCGTCGTTTCGGTAAGTCTCTGCTTATAGATACCTTGCAATGCTACTTCGAAGGCAAGAAAGAGCTCTTTGAGGGGCTGAAGATTATGGAACTGGAAGAAGAATGGACTGAGTATCCCGTCATCAGACTTGACATGAGCGGTGCAGGTGCCACTGCTGCCGAAATCAAAGACTATCTCAATCTTGAGTTTTCGAAATATGAAGCTTTATACAGCATCACGCCTAAAGAGACATCTCGCGAATCCGTACGTTTCCAAGTTATCCTTGACACAGCCTATCAAAAGACAGGTAAGCAAGTTGTGGTGCTGATTGACGAATACGATTCCCCTTTGCAGCATTCCTGGAAGACACCAGATCATGAAGGTTGCACTGAAGTTTATCGTTCTGTATTCTCCGTACTCAAACTCAAAGGGAATGTACTTCGCTTTGTCTTCATCACAGGCATCACGAAGTTTACCCAGATATCCCTGTTCTCAGTACTTAACCATCTGACAAACGTCAGCTTTCTCCCACAATTTGCCCCTCTTTGTGGCATTACCGAGGAAGAAATGACAGTTAACTTCGCCCCAGAGTTGGAGGCCTTGGCAGATAAGATGGAATGCAGCATTGAAGAAGCACACGACAAGTTGAAGACCTATTATGACGGTTATCATTTCAGCGATGAGAACATGACCGACATCTACAATCCGTTCAGCTTGCTCAACGCCCTCTCCCAATTGCGTCTGCGCAACTATTGGATTTCATCCGGCGCCACTTCTATGCTGAATAAATTCGTGAACAACATGGAGTTACGCCTTCATGACTTCGAAGATTGCTACATCGACAAAGACACTCTGGAAACATCAGATGTCATAGAAGGCGGTGCCGAACTATTCCTCTATCAGACAGGTTATCTCACGATCAAGGGTTTTGATGAAGATGGATATTCTTTAGGCTTTCCGAATGAGGAAGTAAGAAAGGCTCTCTACAAAGCCGTACTACCAGCACTGACCCAAAAGGACATTACGGATATTGTCTCCATACAAAGTAAGTTAATGCACAGCTTGAACAATGGCAATTTGGAAGAAGCCAAGAAGTGTATGAAATCTCTCATTTCAAATGTCCCATATAGCAATAAGAAATTAGCAAGTATGGATATGGAGGAGCGTTATCGCCTCATCATTAGCACCATTTTGAATGCCATAGGATGCAAAGTAGAGGTAGAACACATGTTATCAACAGGTAGAATAGACATCGTAGCCTCAACCTCCCGCTTCATCTATGTAGTGGAACTGAAGTTAACCAACAATGGAGGATTGAATGCTGCTGAAAAACAAATTTTAGACAATGGCTATCTCAAACCATTCTTGGCAGATGGGCGAAAGGTTATCGGATTAGCAGTAGAATTAGATGACATGGGCAAGGGACTCATTGATTGGAAAGAAGTTAAATAAATAGGGTGTCCAGTTCTATGTTCTTAAAAAACAAGCAGAAAACATCCCTGTTAATTGTTTATATTGCGTTCTGATATTTAACGTTTCATGCAACAAAATAGTTCTTTGAAAATTTGTGGATGATTTCCACATAAAAAGCCCCCGATGCATCTCGCACCAGGGGCTTAAGAGTTTATTTAATTTTTATGAAGTACAACCAACTTTTGGTTGCACATCATTCAAACATACTGTAGAACTGGTTTATCTATCAAGAGACCAGCGTCTAAATCTCCTTTTATCTTGGCAATGCCTTGCCTTATTTTTTCCAAGCTCTTGGCCTGTGGCACCTTGATGCCAGCGGCATATTGTCTGAGCAATGATGCATTCATACCGATATATTTTGCAAAAGCGGAGATACTGAGTGGATAGTAATCAAAAAACGAACCTACATCCAGGACAAAACGGAAATCCAAGTTTGGGTATTCTTTGCCGTCCTCCTCGAAAGACTCTCTCATCTCTTTATCAGCAATCAGGAAATCCTCCATCGCAGCCTTGGCAGTCTTGCCATCTCCTATTAGACAAAAATTTAAGTCATCGGAGTCGTTAGCCATAAAGCAGCTAAAGCCACCCTTGCCCGACTCAACCACAACAGTTACCTTTCTAACCATATTACATATATATTAAATTCATAATCATCACTTTGTCCTCATGGACGTTGCAAAGGTAACAATAAAGTTATAAACCGTCAAACATTTCGGTAACTTTTTTGTTACGTTAGCTAAACTTTAACATTTGGGGAAGGAATTGGCGGCTTTTTAAAAAATGTGTTCCCTATTTTCCAAGAGACTTGAACATCTTGGTGATGCATTTTTTCTTCTGCTCCATGTTCGGGTGAACATAGAGATTAAGGGTTGTTGTGATGTTGGCATGACCGAGCAATACACTTACAGTCTTATAGTCGCAGTTGCTTTCAATGCAGCGTGTGGCAAAGCTGTGGCGCAGTCCGTGGTATTTCAGCCGAGGTATGTCGAGACGCTTCATAAGTCTATGATAGTAGTTGCGGTAGGTGCGTGGCTCTGTAGGCTTTTCTTCATTGGTCAGCACATAGAAGTCTGTGTTTACCACCTTTTTCAGTGGTTTCACCATTGCCAGCAGTTCCTTGTTCATCGGTATATCACGGCATGAGTTCTTGGTCTTGGGCGTGTTGATGACCAACTCCGTGTGCTTGCGTTCGCCCTCCACAATGTAGATGCGCTCAATGGTGCGGTTCACGGTAATTGTGCCGTTGTCGGTATTGATGTCCGACCATTTCAAACCGCAAATCTCTCCGATACGCAAGCCTGTGGTCAGACTGATATAGATACCGAGGTTGCGGAATGTGAAGTTCTGCTTGATGAAATCGAGGATCTTCTTGTGGTGTGCCACCGTCAGCACCTCAATTTCCTTGTTGGTCTCTGTCGTAGGGTATTTGATATCCCACTCACAATAGTTCATCCATTCGTTCTTTACCCCGAACTTCATAACCATTTTCAGGACAATCAGAATGTCCTTCACCGTTTTAATGCAGAGTCCGTCATTCAGTTTCTGCAAGACGAATTCCTGCACAAGTTTCTCACTCAGAGCCTCACAATCGCCAAATGATGGCAGAATGTGATTCTCCAGAATTAACACATAAGCAGCGTATGTGGACTGCTTTACGTAGCGTTGCTTGTCACTTTTCCAAGCCAACGCAATTTCTCTAATTGTTTTTTTTGTCATTATAATCCTTAATTTTAAAGGTGTATATTAATATAATTAGAGAAAATAGTTCTCTGTTGTCCCAAATCTCAGATTTCCTGAGTTTCAGGGGGAGTGGGAGAAGTGCAAGTTG
>ERZ1034818.418-NODE-418-length-11349-cov-10.422083_pt1 | contig 11349 bp, 6 predicted proteins | sample MGYA00520595_ERZ1034818 | MGnify/ENA primary metagenome ERZ1034818 (study PRJEB33766, sample SAMN09781689) | gut metagenome | biome: gut microbiome | host: Homo sapiens | place: Madagascar | study: EMG produced TPA metagenomics assembly of the PRJNA485056 data set...
TTAAAGCTTTTGCCCTTACAGGGCGCGACTGCTCCAACACGCGATACCCAGGGTGCCGCTTCGCTTGCCCTGGGCTAAGTGTTCCATTGGGCTTTCAGCCCGCCCTTGCTAAATCCGAAACTTGAGTAAACTAATTTTGAACACCTACTTATATATTTAACGTAATCACGAAAGCATGACAAACATACGGCAACGCATAGAAGAACTGATACACTACCTTCAGCAAGGCATATACGAAAAGAATACCGAAACAGCTCTGGCGCTTTTAGCAGCTCTGGCGGGTGAAAGCATATTGTTGTTAGGCCCTCCGGGAGTAGCAAAGTCAATGGTGGCACGACGATTGAAAGAAGCCTTTAAGGGAGCAGCATCTTTTGAATACCTCATGTCGCGATTTTCAACGCCCGATGAGATATTCGGCCCTATTAGCATAGCTCGATTAAAGGAGAGCGATAAGTACGAACGTGCCATTACGGGCTATCTTCCAACGGCCGATGTCGTATTCTTAGACGAAATATGGAAAGCAGGTCCCGCCATTCAAAACACCTTGCTTACGGTGATGAACGAGAAGTTGTTCCGCAATGGCGATAAAGAGCTACACCTTCCCTTAAAGTTGCTCATTGCCGCCTCTAACGAATTGCCGGCCAAGGGAGAAGGATTAGAAGCACTGTGGGATAGATTTGTCATTCGCCTCGTGTGTCGCTGTATTCAAGACGAAACGACCTTTCGCCACATGCTTTGTGCGGACGATGAGGCGGAGAAGAACGCCCCATCGGCCGTTGTTCACCCTATCACCAATCGCGAATACGCTACTTGGCAGAAGGAGGCACAAAAGGTCGTACTCAGTCAAGACTTATTAGAGGCCATTACTTACATTCGACAACACTTACAACGCGTTGAAGTAGAAGGCACCGAACTTCCCCGTAGCATTTATATCAGCGATCGCCGTTGGAAACACATTGCACGCTTACTGCGCATCTCGGCTTACGTTCAAGGACGCACAGAAGCCACGGTTGCCGACCTTCTGCCTATGTATCATTGTCTATGGAACGAACCCGAAGAATTGGCTGCTGTTCGACAAATTACGATTGAAGCCCTTTTCGCTCCTTATAAGAAGGCCATTGATGAACTCGCTGCTAAGGCCAAAGCTGACTTGCGAGCTTTCAGAGCGAAAGCCGCATTGGCTAAGGCCGTGCGCGAACACGACCACCGTGATGACGATTTGCTTATCGTCAACAACTTCTTCTATCAAATTGAAAATCATGGTACGGGCCATACCTACGTATTCATTACCGACTATAAGAGTATGCCCTTGCGCAGCAAAGATAATGCTCCGGCTCAAGGCGTAATCTATAAAGACCCTTCCAACAAGGTGAGAAGCATCGTCCGCCTCTACGATGCTGATGCGCTAAGAGGTCTCCCTGCCAACGAGCGTGAGCAGGTGACGCTCTGTCGTGACAATGATCATATCTACATCAATGGCATTGCGTTTAAGATGCGCCATAAAGGTTCAGCCGTACTCAACCCTGCGACAGGACAAGTGGGTGGATTGTTTGAAGGGGCTACGAATAGTAATACGACGAGTGCAATTATTGGCCATACACATTACGAGGAGGAAATAGAGAATATCTGTCAAGCATTAGAACAAGCAAAGCACGATATAGACTTTCATCTCTTTGTTAATAATGAAGACAAGCAGCTGACAGAGTCCTACTTGCAACGCCTCTACAAAGCAATCGCCCTTTGTCGCGTTGATATCCGAAAATTACTTTATGACGAATAAAAATCAGGAGTTAGAGTTAGAGCCAACCCTCTATCTCCAACTATTACAACAATATGTCGAGACGGGTGAGGAACCTGACGTTCTCTTAGCTCAGACGGATGCACTGACGGCTTACTTGGCAGATACCATGCGCAATGCAGAACTCAAGGCTTGGGTGATGAACGACGAGGTGGCGGCGCGTATCTTTATTGACACCATGTGTCAGTTCATCACCCTTCATCAGCAGAAGGCAGCCTATCAGCAGAGCCGTAGCTGTTTTGAGCGCCGACAGTTAGCTGAGGCTACGGAGTGGAGCGTAATCAAACGACGCGACAATTGGCAAGTGTTGGTCCAACAGATTAACACGAAATATCACGCATTGGGTTTCGACCAACATTTTTATACGCAACAGTTCACCCAAAGTGAAGGATACGCCAACGATGCATTGTGGCAAAGTATGCTCAACGATTGGGAGGCTTGTGTCGAAGCACAACTTAAACAGCGTCAACAAGAGTTCATAGAAAGTCGGCGCCAACTGCAAGACAAGCTCTTGCACAACAACCTTACCTCCGCTACTCACTATGTGCGTGAACATCAAGTGAGTCACGATCGCTTTTTCCAGTCATGGGCTTTAATGGGAGGACGGTGGAATGCGCTTGAGTACGAACGTTTGCAGCAAGTCGTCAACTTTCAGCGTCGCTATCCAGTCCTACTCAAGATTGTCAACCGAATGGGGCGCACGGCCGATGCCTTAGGCAAGAAGAATATCGGACACACGACAGGCGCATCCGAGCGAATGGAACACGCCTCTCACAGTGACATTACAGGTATTAGCATGGGGCGTGACTTAAACGCCCTCTTGCCTCACGAATGGGCTATCTATTCCGACCCCAATATGGAGGACCTCTTCTTACAACGATACGTTACCAATCGTCTCCAAACGTTTGGCTACGAAAGTCACGCGATGAATGCCGCGCGCAATCTGCATAAGAAGCCCGCCCGTCCTCAAGGTCCTATGATCGTATGTGTCGACCTTTCGGGCAGTATGATGGGCGAACCTTGTCAAGTGGCGCTTTCGTTGATGATGCAACTGTGCGAATTGTGTATGCAAAAGCACAGACGTTGTTTCTTAATCGCCTTTTCAGTGGCTGCGCAGCCTATCGACGTATTGACAGATCGCACACAATTATTGCAGTTCTTCAATCGCAAAGCGAGTGGCAGCACAGACGCGCACCACATGATGAACACGATGTTTCAGCTCTTAAAGTCGAACGCCCAATACGCTGGTGCAGACGTGCTATGGGTGACAGATTTTCGCATTCCATTGCCTGAACGAGAATATTTCATCGAAATGGAGCGCCTGCAGCAAGACGGCACGCGCTTCTACGGCCTTCAATTAGGCATAGCCGAAAATCGTTGGGCCTCTCACTTCGACGAACTCTTCAAGATAGAAGACGTGAAGATATTAGCCTAAATGGGGGCGTGGACCTATACCACGCCCCAAGTGGACGACAAATTGCAGTTTATCTAACTAAAGTTTCCCACCCCGAAATAATGGGGGTGGGAAACTTTAGTAAAAATCATTTATCGAGAATAGCTTCTGTCATCAACTCGTCAATGATGTTCTTAACACCTGTGCTGTTGATCTGCTTTCGGAAATGGACGGTATAACCATTTGCAGTCATGGCTTTAAAGAACTCCTCGGCACACGAAATCTTGGTATCCTCATCAGGTGAGATATGTGATTCCTTATCGTAAGCCTTCGTCTCAATCACGATGTTCAATTCTTTGGTTCCATCAGCCTTCTTGACCACATACATGAAGTCAGGACTGTAGTTGCTTGATGCCACAGTCGGAATACAGATGCTGTGTGATGGTATCTTGCCATATACGATGACTTCATCTATCTCTGTCTTGATATTCTGTAATTCCAAACCAGAGTCATGAGCATAAGCATCATAGAGGTACTTGACAGGTGGTTCGCCTGGCACGCTCTTATTGCCAATGTATGCCTGAACTACTTCGTCCTTCACTGTACCATCAGCATTAGTAAGCTTGGTTTCCTTCACTGTGTAGTTGGCTTGCTTATAGCGCACAAAACCAACAAGTTGGTCACATTTCCAATCATCTACTGCACCAATCAATCTAGTCAACGAACTATCATTGAACATTTCATTGGTGAGATGATAGCCTCCATTTGCTGTTTCACATATAGCCTTATGCAGAATATGTACTGGAATATTGGTATATCTTGATGCTCGCTTCAGGAACTCATTATAGCCATAATGGCGGTCATGCAGTGTCAGTTCTGCATGAGTTCCTTCATTGGCAACAGCCACGTTTCCCTCGAATTCCAAAACCTTACGAGATGACTCTACAGTCTGAAGAGAGAACACGTGCTTATCCTTGATGATTGAAGGCAGTTCGGCTTCTATCTTTTTGTCTATCGCCCTATCAAAGTACAAAACGTACTTCCTATTCAACTGTGTCCACAGTTCTCGCAGTTCCTCAAATCTTGCCTTGCGGATATGAATCTTATCATTACGACTGCTGTTACGGTTGATGATACGATTGGTATTCAGGCCACTTGTAACATCCTTGAACTCTGGATATTCAATCAACATGTCATCGAACTTCTCAGGTACTACCTTCTTATCAAAGTCGACATAACCTTTAGTCATCAGTTCAATAAAGAACTTATTGACATCTATGTTGCGCTTTTCAGCAACTTTGATAATATCTTCTGCAGTAATTGAAAGCGGACTCTTTTGGTCAGCGTCAAGTTCACCATTGATTTCAGCAACCAGTTTATTGGCAAAGTCCTTCTCTGTAAAGTCTACGATGTAGTTGAGCATGAAGGAAGAATCGCTGATGCGGTTTCCTGCACTATCAACAGGCAGACGTAGGCCACGTCCTACCTCCTGCAACTTACTAATTTCTGAACCACTTGAGCGCAACTTACAGATGGTAAACACATTCGGGTTGTCCCATCCTTCCTTCAATGTCCATTTAGAGAATAGAAATCGCAGAACGTTTGGCTTGCCCTCATCATCCGTAAAGCTCAAAAGTTCTTTTTTGCCATGAAGAATCACCTTCACCTCATTGGCAATATTCTCATCCGAGTCGTTATTGTCTTGTGAGAAGTATCCTGCACATGAAGCATCAATATTTTCAAGAGTAGCTTTCAGATAAGCCTCGTATTCAGGAGTGTTCTGTCGTGTCAGTTCCTTCTTTACTCTTGCATTCAATATTTCGATAAACTTCTTTCTCAGCCAACCATCGTTCTTACCTTCTGGTCCGCGGAAACTTTCAATGCTATCTATAAAAAATAGTGCAAGTGTCTTGATTGGCAGTCCTTCACGACAGAAATTCTCACGTTCTGTCTCAAAATGGCGCATCAAGGCAAGTTCTATCATACCCTCTTGATAAGACACACCGTATTGATCTGGAAAAAACTCTTCGCCAATCTGTTTCTCCTGACCATTGCTCAAACAGATACAATTCTTGCTGATAGCCTTTACAACAACGCCATCCATGTCATTATCAATAGAGCCAAGACTATCGCCTACATGAAGCGTGAAAGTCTTTCCCGCATTGTCAGCACTTGTCAACTTCATGTTGGCGCTATCACCTTTCACGGTTGATAACACCTTCACCTTCTTTTCAGCCTTCTTGCCGCCAGGCAACTCCAGATGCTCTTTGGCAACTCCTTTGATAAGTCCCTGATTAAATGAATCGGCAGCGTTCAGGTCATAGATGAGTTCTTGATAGTCCTTCACCGCATGTTTGTTCTTGCCTTTTCCTACTGTCAGTTCGGGGAATGTAGCACCATAGCGCAACACCAACTGAGGTCGGAAGTTCTCAATAAGCGCTGCATACGATTTGCTACCACGCTCCACACGATGCGGCTCGTCAATAATCAACACAGGCTTAGTATCAGCAATAACATCCACCGGACGGTAAAATTCGCCCAGCATCTGGTCATAGTCCTCACGAGTCAGCAACTTACCATTAGTAATAAGCTGTGTATTGAGCAACAATACATATATTTTATCCTTGATATGGTGAGAGCCACTGAAGAATTGTCCTACTGCAGAAGGCATATTCAGACGCCCCTTCTTCTGTTGTTTTTGGGGTTCCAGCAAGCACAGTTCTATCTCTGCATTGTAGTTGCACACCCTTTTAAAGTGGCGTTTCACCTCCTCATCCTTCAGGAATGATGCTGTACCAGCTTTGATAGGCAAGGTTGGAACGGCAATGATGAACTTGTTGAATCCACAGCGCTTGTGTAGTTCAAACATGGTTCGGGTATAGACGTATGTCTTGCCCGTACCCGTCTCCATCTTGATGTCAAGAATACGGTGATAGGGCAAACTCTTGATTTTATCCGAGAGCATGTAATGTGTTACCCTTTGCCTTGTTGCCTTATCCAATATCTTCCCATTCTGGCGCACTATGCGTAAAGCCTCAGCATCAAGTTGTCGTTTCAGCAATGGGTTTTGGTGGACCTGTTGAGCTGGCTCTTGTATTGAAGCCTCTACCACTGTGGCTACGCCATCAACAGGCACCATTTGGTGTGCGAGGTTATTTTCGAGTTTTAATTCCATGTGTTATGCAGCATTCCAATGATAAGAGTGAAACCAATCATAAAGTAGGAAACACTCCCAATATTGCTTTTTAGTAAACTTGGCTATGAGTGCGTTAATTCTTTCTTCAGAATACTCTGTAAGATACAGATTGTCTTGGATTAAATCTTTTCGACTTTGCTCATCCTTGCCATCTGCTTTGATTTGATCAATATCGATATCTCTTAAAACATACCATAAAGCCCTAATATCACTTAGTGTTTCCCAAGTTAATTGAGCACTTTGAATTAATTCCTTGGCCTCTTCACACCATGGCGAATCGGGATTAGCCAGGATTGATCCATTAATCTCATACATAATAATGGTATCAATATTTGTCAAGAAATACAATGGCAAAGCTCGTTTTACTCCTCTTGGATGATTACAGCAATGCCCATCAGTCTCAATATCTGCTTCTTTTTTTGTTATAGGAAACTTACCATGGCATGAGGCAACAAGATTATCATAGCACACAGAATGCGGCATTTGGGTTAAATCAGGATTCTGCTCATGAGAAAACAGTACACTTAGTTTTATATTTCTCTTTAGCCAAGGAAACTCATCTTTCTGATAATAACGAGCATCATTTTCATCAGCAGTCTGAGGTATGATATGCTCAAGCGTGGTATCTCCTTCGCCAGTCAATCGACGCATACAATAGCAACAATAATGATTTTGGTTGTTGAGTAACACTTGAGTCATTTGCTTATAATAGCTATTAGCTTTATTAGGCAGTTTTTTGAAACTGTCATTATAATCCACAGGATACCTTTGCTCATCTTCAATCCAAATATCATGAAGATAAGCGTTGGTTATATTATTTCCAGACTCACGATTAAGCTCCTTGTTGATGTATTGCATGCTTATAACTCCTTTTCTTTTGCTTCAACCATCTTTTCTACCTCATTACGATTTTTTGCAAACTTATCAAGAATTCTTTTCATGATGTTTTCAGCCTGCGCTTGTTTACCACGCTTTTGCATGTATGCACATAGATTGACCATGTAGTCAAGTTCAACATTCTTAGACCCAACACCCATAACGTCTTCTATACCAGTATTATAGTCAATTCCATAAATATCATGAGTTACTTCAGGCTTAGTGTTGCCTGAAGCCATATGCAGTATTACATTTGGTTTACCTTCAGTCTCAACTCCAGTCAACACCAATGGTGAATGTGTAGAGACAATAAACTGAATGTTTGGGAAGGTTTCTTGGAAGCACTGGAGAACTACTTGCTCTAATGCAGGATGCAAGTGCAAATCTATCTCATCAATGATTACAAGTCCATGATTATTTGCTGTTGACCTTTCGCTTAAGATATAAGAGCGGTATGCCAAGTCGAGAACGATATTGAAAAGACGCTTATATCCAGCAGGCAACTTGCGGAAATCATATTCCTTGCCGTTGGTTGTTTGAATGCAGAGTCTTCCCTCGTTCTGCTTCGTTCTGCCCAATGTAAACGTATTGAACTTAATAGCATTCTCAGAATTAAAAACACTATTAGATGTAAACGTGTTAAAACATTCGGATATGCATTGTTGTTCATGAGATAATTCCTGAAACTCTGGTTCATCTTCTTCTTGTAACTGAGCACGTGCAATGAATCCCTGCTCGTTTTTAACTACTCCTTTGGCAAGAAGGGCAGCTTGTCTAAACAGGTTGCTTTCCAATCTGAGAATCCATTCGTTGGTACATCCCTCTTCCTCGTCCCAGTCGAAATAGGCAAAATTGCGCAAAGCGCGAATCTTTGCCTTTACTTGGCTCTTCTTGTTGTCTTCCTTATGGGGAAAACCATCAGAAATATAAGCCAACAAGGGAAGTTGACCACCATTTTCTTGCCAAGAGTAAAAGGCTAAATAGGCATCCTCAAACTCAGTAGGGCGAAGTTTGCTATTGCTGGCCTTGGCACTCATTTTCCAATTCACATCCATCAAGTCCGGTCCGAAATCGACAGTAGAGGCTATCTCGATGAATGAATCTTCCAGATTGTTGAAGTCGTCGTTCGCAAATCCCTTAGTGTGTAGATATGGGTTGTTTCTTGTAATTGTCTTATAGCCTACAAGTTTTTTCTTTCTTTTGCCCTTCACCGTAACGTTTTCATACTCGTTTTTAGTGTACATCAACATACTCAATGCCTTATGTATAGCATGTATCAATGTAGACTTACCCGAACCATTCTTACCGAATAGCACGGTTACACCGGGTGCGAACTCAATGGTGTAGTCGCGAAAGCAACGGAAGTTGCTGATATGTAATTTCTTTAGATACATTGTATGTCGTCTTTTAATATCTTACATCTATGTTCACAGTCAAAGTCTTGTTGCCCTCCTTTAGCGTGCGGAGGTTCTTCTGCAGTTCCTCACGATGGGTGAAGCCGAAGCTGTAGCCGAAGATTACGATGTTGTGAGGAGAGAACGGCTCACCATTATACTTATCCATTAGGGCTGCAATGCTACTCTCGTCAAAATCACGGTCAGAATTGATCATATAGATATGGTCACCTTTCCAGTAAGCTTTGTAATTACCCAGCATCACTTCCTCGGCATCATCGGTCAGACCATAACCATCTGCCACGAGCCATGTGCGAAGCACGGTCTCTAAGCCAAAGTCCTTTACCTCCAATGTGGTCAGAAGGTCATTAGATGGGTCAAAACGCTCCATTTGCAACAAGGCATCTTCCTTTGGTTCTTCCAAAGTATAATGCTTGAAGCCAAGGTCGCCTGCAAAGAGTGGGTTCTCATCATGAATTTTTTTGGCGGCTCGCTTGATGCGCTCCATGCCGACCTCGTCGATGGTCTTATACCCAGCTTTAGCAGCCTCGCTGTCTGGCTTGCATGGTTCTTGAATTTGGACGAGAATATACTTGCGATTACCGCCATCTTCTGAGTCCTTTTGCATTACAGCATGAGCTGTTGTAGAGCTACCACCAAAGAAGTCTAATATAATAGAATCTTTCTCACAAGAAATTTGAATAATGCGAAGTAATAAATCAACAGGTTTTGGAAAGTCAAAGACTTTTTTCCCATCAAACAAGTCTCTAACCTCTCGTGCAGCCTTTTTATTTCCTTCCAAGTCAGCCCAAAGTGGTGAAGGACGTTTTGTACGTCCATCCAAATAATATTTGACGTAAGGCCACCATATTTCCTCATTGTCTCGTTTTGTTTTCTTCCAAAGAATCATATCCTCTTTGACAAGATTATCATAAGTCTTACGCTCAACTCTCCAGCAACTTTCATATCCAGCGGCCGCTATTGGATATAAAATTTCTCCATCAGGATTTTCTATCCCGTAATACATATTCGGACGATCTTCACGCTTATCATTTGAACCTGTCTTACGCAACTGGTCGTAGGCATAAAATCCCACATCATCTTGGTTCTGGAATCTCAACTTGTCCTTCTCTGTAAGTTCTAGACCATTCAATTCCATCTCCTCATTTTTTGAATATACAAGAATATAATCAAAAGAACTACCAAGCCCACCACTATCTTGACCTGTTGTTTGTCCTGTAGGACGTACAATATTACCTATAAAGCATTCCTCTCCAAACACCTCATCACAAAGCCTCTTCAGATTCGCTTGCTCGTTATCGTCAATAGATATAAAAATCACGCCATCATCAGTCAACAAATCGCGTGCGAACGACAGACGAGGCAACATAAAGGTGAGCCATGCAGCATGACTGGCACTTCCACGACGAGTCATAGATAGAATGCGCTCAGCACGCTCAGGACTTACGTCCAAACGTTTGGCAAGTTCCTCAGCAGTAAAGTTAAACTTGTCGTTATACACAAAGCCATCAGAGCCAGTATTGTATGGTGGGTCGATATAAATCACCTTCACTTTGCCGCTATACGACTTCACCAGATGCTGCAACGCATCCAGATTATCACCACTGATATATACATTCTGGCTATCCTTGTTCTCTGGCTTAGCATTATGCTCCTCGTCAGGACGAATGAGCGTTGTGGTGTCCATGTTGGTAAGCATACGAGCGTAGTTCTTGCCCAACCAGTTGAAACCGCTTGTCTCATCCGTAATGGTACTTCCTCCAGGCAATGCAGCCTTGAAAGCCTCTATGTCAAATACACCATCAGCATGGAAGCACTGAGGGAAGTACTTCTTCAGCGCATCCATTTCTTTCTGTCCCGCTACTGCATCAGCGTTGTGATTCATTATATCTTTTATCATATTCAATTCTTCTTATTGTTAATCATTCTCCTTACGTTCCTTGTATGCCGTAATCTTCAGGTTGAGCACCCAATTATAGACAAAGCGGCAGCAGCCGAAAGTCTTTGCAAGTAAAGCCTTCTACTCATCTGACGGATAGATTCTATATCTGTAGGCACGTAACATATGGCAAAGGTAACGATTTAAAATGAGACCATGATACAGCAAGATTACATTTCAAAGAACCACTCGAAATCTGCTTAGAACGACCAACCTAAGCCGATATATGGAAAGAAGGCTGCCTTTTTAAGTCCATACTTGTCTCCAAAATTGAAGGACGGTGATACGCCAACACGAAACATAAATCCGTTGGGACGCTGATAGCGGTAGCCGATATCGCCGAAGAAGAAATAACCGAATAGAGTTCTTGATGAAGTGTAAAAATCAAATTTAGGGGAAGTTTCGTCTGTATTCTCCCCACCTGGATACCCCCCTACGTATCCTATTGTTTCCTTTACTTGATATACACCAAGACTCGCACCGAAACCCAGCTCCAATTTGCTATTCTTCTTTCCGAGCAGATAGTTTAGCTCCAATGGGACACCAACGCCATTGATTTTTTGGTCGAACAAACCTGAATTGTCTCCATAGCCATAGCCAATGCCTACGCGGTAGCCTAAACCAGAGTTTCCATCAAATCTACTGTCGTAGTTGACGCCCACAATATTTTGGGCACCAAGTAATTCTACAGACAGGTTACGTGTCTTCTGTTGTGCCATTACTGCCGAAAAA
>ERZ1034818.428-NODE-428-length-11196-cov-3.650839_pt1 | contig 11196 bp, 9 predicted proteins | sample MGYA00520595_ERZ1034818 | MGnify/ENA primary metagenome ERZ1034818 (study PRJEB33766, sample SAMN09781689) | gut metagenome | biome: gut microbiome | host: Homo sapiens | place: Madagascar | study: EMG produced TPA metagenomics assembly of the PRJNA485056 data set...
GGTCAAGATCGGCTACGTCGGCGCCTACAACTACGCCGAGGTCGTCTCCGGCTACACCGCCTTCTTCTTGGGCGTCCAGAGCGTTTACCCCGATGTCCAGATGGAGGTCATGTACACGAACTCCTGGTTCGACATCGACAAGGAGGGCGCTGCCGCCGAAGCCCTGATCGCCAACGGTGCGGTCATCATCGGCCAGCACGCTGACTCCACCGGTGCTCCCGCTGCCACCCAAAAGCTGAAGGACTCCGGCAAGATCTGCTACTCCATCGGCTACAACATCGATATGCTTGCCACCGCCCCCACCGCTGCCCTGACCTCCGCGACGAACGTCTGGAAGGTCTACTACAAGGAGCTGTTCGAGGGTGCGCAGGCCGGCAGCATCCCGCAGGACTGGTGCAAGGGCTATGAGGATGGCGCTGTCGCCATCACCGACCTTGGCCCCGAGGTTGCCGACGGCACTGCCGAGAAGGTCGCCGAGGTTGAGGCTGCGCTGAAGGACGGCAGCCTGAAGGTCTTCGACACCAGCAAGTTCACCGTCGACGGCGCGGAGGTCACCACCGCCCCCATCGACCTGACCTACTACGATTTCAGCACTGGTTCTCCTGTGGCTGTCTATCAGGGCGAGACCAAGGAGGCTATCTCTGACGGTTACTTCCACGAGGGCGAGCTGCGCGCAGCCCCGACCTTCTCCCTGCGCATCGACGGCATCATTGAGGATGCTGACCCTGTCGCCTGATTCTGATTGAGTCATCAAGGGAAGACTGCGGTAGAAACGCAGCCTTCCCTTTTGGTGGTTATAGAAAGAAAGCCTTCCCCCTTGGGGGAAGGTGACCGAAGGCCGGATGAGGAGCGGGGCTGCGGCTGCCGCCCCGTAAGGCCGCAATATGGCAAGGCTGCCCCTCATCAGTCTGCTTCGCAGACAGCTTTTCTCGAGAGGGAAGCCTTTCCTCGGCCCTCTACAAACTACAAATTGTTCCTACCTTATTATAGTCCGAAAGGAGCCTGCATAATGGCGCAGAACGAATATGCTGTGCGCTTGGAGCACGTTACCAAAACCTTCGGCCCGGTCGTGGCCAACAAGGATGTCTCCCTGGGCGTGCGCCGCGGTGAAATTCTGGCCCTGCTGGGTGAAAACGGCAGCGGCAAGACCACGCTGATGAACATGATCGCCGGTATCTACTTCCCCGATGAGGGCGAAATCTACGTCGGAGACAAGGCCGTGACCATCCGCTCCCCGCGTGACGCGCTGGATCTGGGCATCGGCATGATCCACCAGCACTTTAAGCTCGTGGATGTCTTCTCCGCCACCGAAAATATCGCCCTGTCCATGGGCGGCGGCGAAAAATTCGACTTGAAAAAAGTCCACGACAAGGCCCGCGCCATCTGCGAAAAATATGAGTTCAACCTCGACCTTGACCAGAAGGTCTACGAGATGAGCGTCAGCCAGAAGCAGACGCTGGAGATCGTCAAGGTGCTCTACCGTGGTGCGGATATCCTGATTCTGGACGAACCCACGGCGGTTCTGACCCCGCAGGAGACCGAGAAGCTGTTCAGCGTCATCCGCAACATGAAGGCCGACGGCAAGGCGGTTATCATCATCACCCACAAGCTGCACGAGGTGCTGTCCATCAGTGACCGCGTTGCCATCCTGCGCAAGGGTACGTATGTGGGCGACATTGCCACCAGGGACGCCGACGAGGCCAAGCTGACCGAAATGATGGTGGGCGAGAAGGTCGAGCTGAACATCGACCGCCCCGAGCCGGTCAACCCGGTCAAGCGGCTGGACATCCAGCATTTGACCGTGCGCAGCGCCGAGGGTATCACCGTGCTGGACGACGCCTCCTTCCCGGTCTACGGCGGTGAGATTCTGGGCATTGCGGGCATTTCCGGCAACGGCCAGAAGGAGCTGCTGGAAGCCATCGCGGGCCTGCAGCCCACCGAGAGCGGCGCGAGCATCGAGTACTACGCCCCCGAGGCCAGCGCCCCGGTGCAGCTCATCGGCAAAAGCCCCAAGGCCATCCGCGAGGCGGGCATCCACCTCTCCTTCGTGCCGGAGGACCGCCTGGGTATGGGCCTGGTCGGCTCGATGGGCATGACCGACAACATGATGCTGAAAAGCTACGGCAAGGGACATTCGCCCATTGTCGACCGCAAGGCCCCGCACGACCTGGCCGAGACCATCAAAAAAGAACTGGGCGTTGTCACGCCCGATTTGAACACCCCCGTCTCCCGCCTGTCCGGCGGCAACGTGCAGAAGGTGCTGGTGGGCCGCGAACTGGCCGCCGACCCCATCGTATTGATGACGGCCTACGCGGTGCGCGGGCTGGATATCAACACGTCCTACACGATTTACCATCTGCTGAACGAGCAGAAAAAGCGCGGTGTGGCGGTTATTTATGTCGGCGAGGATCTGGACGTCCTGCTGGAACTGTGTGACCGTATCGTCGTGCTCTGCGGCGGCAAGGTCAACGGCATTCTCGACGGCCGCAAGACCACGAAGGAAGAGGTCGGTCTGCGTATGACCAACCTGGTAAAGGAGGAGCAGGCATGAGTCAGACTGCCGCTGCGGCCCGCGAGCCGCTGCTGCGCATTGCCAAGCGCGAGGGGACCACGATGCCCCAGAAGATCGCTGTGCGTGCCATTGCCATTCTGCTGGCGCTGGTCGTCGATGCGCTGTTTATCTTTTTCGTCACCGGCCTGAACCCGCTGGCCGTCTACGGCGTCATGTGGGGCGGCACCTTTGCCAACACGACCCGCTTCAGCTGGATGCTGCGCGATCTGTCCACGCTGCTCTGCGTCGGCATCGCGCTGGCCCCCGCGTTCAAGATGCGCTTCTGGAACTGCGGCGGCGAGGGCCAGATTTTGATTGGCGGCCTGACCGCCGCCCTCATCATGGTGTACCAGGGCAACAACCTGCCGCTGCCGCTGCTGTTTGCGGCCATGGCGTTGGGCAGCATTGCCGCCGGTGCGCTGTGGGGCTTCATCCCTGCGTGGTTCAAGTCCCGCTGGAACACGAACGAGACGTTGTTTACCCTGATGATGAACTACGTGGCAACGTCGATCGTCGCCTGCATGACCAACATCATGCGCGGCCAGGCGTCCAGCCTTGGCACGCTGAACAAGGCCACCAAGGCGGGCTGGTTCCCGGTCATTTTGGGCCAGCGCTATACTATCAACATCATCGTTGTCATTGTGCTGACCTTCGTCATGTACGCCTACCTGCGCTTCTCCAAGCAGGGGTATGAAATTTCCGTCGTCGGTGAGAGCGAGAACACCGCGCGGTACGCGGGCATCAACGTCCGCCGCGTCACGGTGCGCACGATGCTGATTTCCGGTGCCATCTGCGGCCTGTGCGGCTTCCTCATCGTCGCGGGCAAGGATCAGACGATTTCCACGGCCTCTGCCAATGGGCGCGGCTTCACGGCTATCATCGTGGCCTGGCTGGCAAAGTTCAACACCTTCTATATGGCGCTGATCTCCTTCCTGCTCGTGTTCCTGGAGCGCGGCGCGTCGGAGATTGCGTCCGCCTACTCGCTGAACGAGTACGCTGCCGACATCATCACCGGCATCATCCTCTTCTTCATCCTCGGCAGTGAGTTCTTCATCAACTACCGCGTCATCCCGCGCGGCGCACACAAGGAGGGCAAGTGATATGCACAGCAGTTTGATTGCATGGATTTTACGCGCCATCCCCTTTGGTACAATTATCATGTACGGTGCGCTGGGCGAGACTGTGACCGAGAAATCCGGCAACCTGAACCTGGGCGTGCCGGGCATCATGTACCTGGGCGGCTTTGCCGGCTTTGCCAGCGCCTGGGCCTATGAGAACACCGCCGCCAACCCGAGCGGCGCGGTCAGCGTTGTCATTGCCCTGACCTGCGCTATTCTGGCATCCATGGCGGGCGGCCTGATTTACGCATTCCTGACAATTTCCCTGCGCGCCAACCAGAACGTCACCGGCCTGGCGCTGACGACCTTCGGTATGGGCGTGGCGAACTTCTTCGGCGTGTTTATCTTAAACGGCGCCAGCTACTCCGCTGCCCCCATCGCCAACAAGGCATTCAGCGCCAAAATCCCGGTGCTGTCCACGTTGGGCGACTTCGGGCAGGTCGTGTTCAGCTACGGGTTCCTCGTCTATGCCGCCATTGCACTGGCGATTGCGCTGCACTGGTTTTTGACCCGCACCCGCGCGGGCCTTAACCTGCGTGCCGTGGGTGAGAACCCCGCCACCGCAGATGCGGCGGGCATCAACGTTACGCTGTACAAGTACCTGGCGACCTGTATCGGCGCGGGCATCTGCGGCATTGGCGGCCTGTACTACGTGCTGGACTACAACCAGGGCATCTGGGCCACCACCGGGCAGATCGAGGCGCTGGGCTGGCTGGCCGTGGCGCTGGTCATCTTCACGACCTGGAAACCGCTGAACGCCATCTGGGGCGCGTACCTGTTCGGTATGCTCTACTGGCTGTATCAGTTCCTGCCAACGCTGCTGGGCATCACGATGGCAAGCCACATCACCGACCTGGTGCAGATGCTGCCCTACGTCGTTACGATTGTGGTTTTGATTGTGGTATCCATGCGCAAGAAGAAAGAAAACCAACCCCCGGCACACCTGGGCCTGGCCTATTTCCGCGAGGAGCGGTAAACCCGGGCGAAAAAGGAGCGGGGTAGGGGCCGGACATGTCCGGCCCTCAGCTTGGCCCGAACTGCGCGGTATTCCATATGTTGCGGGCCGGGCATGCCCGGCCCCTACGGCACTAACAGGTTTTGTAGGAGGCGGCGTCCTCGACGCCCCACAGGTCGATGCGGGCATCGACCCCTACCATAGCACGCCTTATACAGCGGCACACTTTCCCAAAGGTGTGCCGCTTTTTCATGCTTCTTTCATAGTTTAAACACATTTACCCTCTATACTAAATTTTGTCAAAAAATCTCCACACACAGAAGGGAACCCGGTATGGCAGAACAAACAAAAACCCGGCGCGGCCCGTTGGCTTGGGTCAAACGCCACAAAAAACTGATGATCTTTTTGGTCATTGTGCTCGTTATCGCGCTGGTCATCACCAACGTTGTGCGCAAGGCCAATAAGGCGGCCGCCGGTACGACCTACCAGTATGTGCGCACGACCGTCCTGCAAAAGACGACCCTCAGTGATTCGGTCAGCGTCAACGGCACGGTAAAGTCCGGCAGCAGCGCCAGCGTCACCGCCTCGGATTCCGTCAAGACCTACAAGGTCACGGCTGTCAATGTGGCTGTGGGCGATACGGTCAAAAAGGGCGACGTCATTGCCACGCTGGACACCACCGATGTGGAAAAGCAGATCGCCAACGCCGAGCTGAAGCTCAGCGACACCCAGACCGACGCCCGGAAGAGCTATGATCAGGCTGTCGAGGATCAGGCCACCGACCTGGCCAGTGCCCGGGCGGATCTGGAAGAAGCCCAGAAAAAGTACGACACCCTCGGCCTGGATGACTACTACGGCTCTATGGCCGACGGCAGCAACAGCGGCAAGACGAACCGTGAGATCGTCACCGAGTATTACACCCGCTACGCTGAGGAAATTGCCGGGTACGAAAACACCCTGGCGAACCTGCGCATCCAGCTGACCCAGGCCCAGCAGGACGGCGACGCCGACCGCGCCGCGGGTCTGCAGGGGCAGATCGACGATTACACCAACCGTGAGAGCGTCGCCAAGGGCCAGTGCAGCATCCCGGAGCTGGGCTTGCAGGGCTTTGACGCCGTCAGCCAGTGCTACAACCAAATCGAGCAGCTGGCCCAGACGCTGGACAAGGCCCAGCAGTCCTACCAGAAGGCTGCCACCAGCGCGTCCCGCAGCGTGGACAACGCTGAGACGAAGCTTGAGCAGTCCCAGCGCGAAGACGACACCCTGACCAGCTTGCAGACCGCACGGGATAACTGCACCCTGACCGCCACGATGGACGGCACCATCACGGCGCTGAACGCCACCGTGGGTGACGTGTGCAGCGGTGCAGTTGCCATCATTCAGGACGTGGACAACCTGACCGTCGAGGTCACGATCCCCGCCAGCTCGGTGGGCAAGCTGAAAGCCGGCATGCAGTGCAACATTACCAGCGATGCTACCGAGGACACCGTCACCGGCACGCTGACCCGCATTGACCCGGTCGCCAACGACAGCGGCAGCTTCGGCGCGACTGTCACGGTCAACAACCAGGACAGCGGCCTGCTCATCGGCATTTCCGCCAAAGTGGAGATCATCGTCAGCGAGAAGGATAACGTCTTTACCGTCCCACGTGACGCGGTGGGCACCAACGACGACGGCTCGACCTACGTGCTGCGCAAGACCGGCGGCGAGGGCGTGGACATGACCTTTGAGCAGGTCGCCGTCACCGAGGGCGACACCAACGATTACTACGTTGAGATCACCGGCGACGACCTGAACGAGGGCGACGTCATCCGCGCCACGGCCGACCTGACCCAGGGCGTGGAGACAAGCTCGTCCGGCGACGGGATGCAGATGATGGAGAACGGCGATCTTTACGTCGGCGACCCCAGCAATATGCCGGAGGGCACCGTGATCATGGGCGGCGGCGACGCCCCGGCGGGCGGCCCCGATGGCGGCCCCGGCGGCCCGGGAGGTCAGTGATGCCGGAAAATACACAACAGTTCGCGCAAAATATCGCGCAGACCCTGATTGGTGACGAGGCCGCGCACTCCGCACAGCCGCTCATCCAGATGCAGGGCATCCGCAAAAGCTACTACATCGGCCAGCCGAACGAGCTGGAAATCCTGCACGGCATTGATTTGACCGTCTACCCCGGCGAGTTCGTCGCCATCGTGGGTGAGTCCGGCTCGGGCAAATCGACGCTGATGAACATTATCGGCGTGCTGGACAAGCCCACGGCGGGGGAGTACGTGCTGGACGGCGTGAACATCCACGACGCTGACGACAACGACTTGGCGGCCATCCGCAACCGCAAGATTGGCTTTGTGTTCCAGACCTACAACCTGATCGGCCGCCAGAGTGCGCTGAAAAACGTCGAACTGCCGATGCTGTACGCGGGCGTCCCGGCGGGCGAGCGTACCCGCCGCGCCAAGGAGTGGCTGGACCGCGTTGGCATGGCCGAGCGCATGAAGCACCAGCCGAACGAGCTTTCCGGCGGCCAGAAGCAGCGTGTGGCGATTGCCCGCGCCATGGTCAACGAGCCTGCGCTGATTCTGGCCGACGAGCCGACCGGCGCACTGGACAGCCAGACCAGCCGCGTCGTGATGAACCTCTTTCACGAACTGCATGAAAAATATCACAAGACCATCGTGCTCATCACGCACAACCCTGAACTGGCCGAGGAATGCCAGCGGGTGCTGACGCTGCGCGACGGTCTGATCGTGGGTGAACGAAAGGGGACAGGCGAACGTGCAGCTTTTTGAGAATATCAGCATGGCGCTGACCAGCGTCAAGTCCAACAAGATGCGCAGCCTGCTCACGATGCTGGGTATCATCATCGGCATTGCAGCGGTCATCGCCATTGAAACGGTCGGCAACAGCATGACCGGCTCGGTCATGGACTCGATGTCCGGCATGGGTGCCAGCAACATTTCGGTCACGGTAACGCAGAAAAGCAGTTCCAGTACCTCGGGCACATCCCAGGGTGTCCGGCTGCGCCGGTTCATGGACTCGCAGCCGTCGGATTCCGACCTCATCACTCAGGATATGATGGATGACTTTATGGCCACCTTCCCGACGCAGGTGGATCACATCGAACTTTCCCAGCAAGTAGGCGATGGGACGATTGCCAAGTACGGCGAACCGACCACGACCATCAAGACCAGCGTCAGCGGTGCCAATACTGCCACACTGGAAAATCTTGGCGCAGATTCGCAGATTCTGTATGGGCGCTGGCTTGACGATGAAAAGGACGCGGGCCGCAAGGTCGCTTGTGTGTCAGAAAAATTCGTCGAACAGGCTGTCGGCGGCACCGCGCAGGAGGCCATCGGCAAGGCGGTCACGCTGACGATCAACAAGAATTTGTATACGTTCTATATACAAGGCGTATATAAATACACAGAGGATAACTACTCCAGTATGTTCGGCGGCAGCGACGATGACAGCATCCAGACAAACTTTTATATCCCACTGGACGTGGCAAAATCCATCGCCGGTGCGGTCGCAGGCTACCAGAGCATCACGGTGGTGGCAAACGGCGGCAGCGTGAACGTGACCACCTTTGTGGACACGGTGGGCGATTTCTTTGCCAGCTACTACACCCGCAACGATTCCTGGACCGCCAGCGCGTCGAGCCTGGCGAGCCTGCTGGATTCGATGTCTGAAATGATGAGCACGATTTCACTGGGCATTTCGGCCATTGCGGCGCTGTCACTGCTGGTCGGCGGCATCGGCGTCATGAATATCATGATGGTCTCCGTCACCGAGCGCACCCGCGAGATCGGCACCCGCAAGGCGCTGGGTGCCCCTGCGTCGGCCATCCGGATGCAGTTCATCACCGAGAGTGTTATTCTCTGCCTGATTGGCGGTGCCATCGGCATTGTGCTGGGCCTGGGGCTGGGCGCAGCGTTGAGCAAGGCCGTGGGCTATACGGCGCACCCGAGTCTTGCGGCCATTGTGATTGCCGTAGGGTTCAGTATGGCGATTGGCGTGTTCTTCGGGTATTACCCCGCCAATAAAGCGGCGAAGCTGGACCCGATCGAGGCGCTGAGATACGAATAAAACCCCGTGCCTTCCCCCTCGGGGGAAGGTGGCCCCGCATGGCCGGATGAGGGGCGCGTCTATGGTAGTGTCCCCGTAAAGAGGCAGTAAGGCAAGGCCGCCCCTCATCAGTCCGCTTCGCGGACAGCTTCCCCCAAAGGGAAAGCCTTTTATCTCCCCGCGCATTGCGCGGGGACTTTTTTTGTGGTATACTCAACCTGGGAAAGTGAGATGCTTTGAAAAATTGAAAAAAGAAAGGCTATTTACCAATCGGCAGCTGCTTACGCTGTTGTGGCCGCTCATCATTGAGCAGGCATTGGAAATCCTCGTAGGTATGGCAGATACTGTCATGGTATCCTCGGTGGGTGAGGCCGCCATCTCCGGCGTTTCGCTTGTCGATATGATCAACCAGCTTATCATTACGTTGTTCGGCGCACTGGCTACCGGCGGTGCGGTCGTTACCAGCCAGCACCTGGGTGCCAAACGGCGTGAGGAGGCCGCCCACAGCGCCGGACAGCTCGTGACGCTCAGTGCCATTCTGGGCGTGGGTGTGGCGGCGTTCTGCCTTATCACCCGCACGGCACAGCTGCGGCTCTTCTTCGGCACGATTACCGACGATGTCATGCAGGCTTGCCTGACCTACTTTACCATCACGGCGCTGTCCTTTCCGTTTCTGGCATTGTACAACGCGGGCGCGGCCATCTTCCGCTCCACCGGCAACAGCGCAGTATCGATGAAAGTATCGGTCATCGTCAATGCCATCAACTTCTGCGGCAACGCGCTCTGCGTGTTTGTGCTGAAGATGGGCGTCGCGGGTGTCGCGGTGCCTACGCTGATTTCCCGCGCGGTGGGCGCGGTTATCATCCTGTCGCTGGCAGCGCGGCCCGACTATGTGCTGCAGATCACGCCCCGCAGCGTCACCCGGCTGGAAGGCAAAACCGTCAAGAGCATCCTGTACATCGGTGTCCCCTCGGCGTTTGAAAACAGTCTGTTCCAGCTGGGCCGCGTGCTGGTCGTCTCGATGATTTCGCTGTTCGGCACGGTGCATATCTCGGCCAACGCGGTGGCGAACAACCTGGACGCCATCGGCTGCATTGTGGGCAACGCCATGAGCCTTGCCATGATTACCGTCGTGGGCCGCTGCGTCGGTGCACAGGACTTTGAACAAACGAAATATTACACCAAAAAGCTGCTGCTGTGGGATTACATCGCCCAGGGCGCGGTGAATGTTACGGTGCTGCTGCTGCTCAACGAGATTTTGAGTATGTACACCCTGACGCCGGAGACCCGGGCGCTGGCGTTCACGCTGGTCATGATCCACAACGGCTTTTCAATTTTGCTGTGGCCGGCCAGCTTTGTGCTGCCCAACGCCCTGCGCGCCGCCAACGATGTGCGGTACACGATGGTGGTCGCCACGATTTCCATGCTGGTATGGCGCATGGGCCTGAGCTGGGTGCTCTGCGTCAATATGGGCATGGGTGCGGTCGGCGTCTGGTACGCCATGCTTGTTGACTGGGTCTGCCGTGTGATTTGTTTTGTCGCCAGATTTGCCACCGGGGCGTGGAAGAAGAATGCGGTGAAAAAAGTATAAAAAGGAGCCACCCACATGAAATTTATCAGCTGGAATGTCAACGGTCTGCGGGCTTGCCTGAAAAAGGGGTTTGAGGATGTGTTCAACACCCTTGACGCGGATTTCTTCTGCATCCAGGAAACGAAAATGCAGCCCGGGCAGGCGGATTTTGCGCCCGAAGGTTACACCGAGTACATATACAGCGCCGATAAAAAAGGCTACTCCGGCACGGCCATCTGGGCCAGGGAACCGGCGCTGTCGGTACGGTACGGCCTGGACGAGGATATCCACAACCACGAGGGCCGCGCCATCACGCTGGAATACCCGGACTTTTACCTCGTGAACCTCTATGTGCCCAACTCCCAGAACGAGTTGGCCCGCATCGACTACCGTATGCAGTGGGAGGATGACCTGCGCCGCTACCTGCAGAAGCTGGATGCCGAGAAGCCGGTCATCCTGTGCGGGGACCTGAACGTGGCGCACGAGGACATTGACCTGAAGAACCCCGGCCCCAACCGCGGTGCGGCGGGTTTTTCGGATCAGGAGCGCGGTAAGCTGGGCGAGCTGCTGGCGGCGGGCTTCACGGACTCCTTCCGCCATCTGCACCCCGACGCCACCGGTATGTACAGCTGGTGGAGTATGCGCTTCCGCGCTCGGGAACGCAACGCGGGCTGGCGTATCGACTATTTTCTGGTCAGTGACCGCATTGCCGACAAAATCCAGACCGCCGCGATCCTGATGGATGTGATGGGCAGCGACCATTGCCCGGTGGAGTTGGATATCAACCTGTAAAGCCTTCTCCCTTGGGAGAAGGTGGCCGCAGGCCGGATGAGGGGCGGCCTTCCGGTGGCTGCCCGGTAAAAGGGCGATAACGGCACACCTGCCCCTCATCAGTCTGCTTCGCAGACAGCTTCGGTCTCCGCGCTAAGAGCCGCCTACGGCG
>ERZ1034818.429-NODE-429-length-11136-cov-7.332371_pt1 | contig 11136 bp, 9 predicted proteins | sample MGYA00520595_ERZ1034818 | MGnify/ENA primary metagenome ERZ1034818 (study PRJEB33766, sample SAMN09781689) | gut metagenome | biome: gut microbiome | host: Homo sapiens | place: Madagascar | study: EMG produced TPA metagenomics assembly of the PRJNA485056 data set...
TTAATTATTTCATTAATTTTTTTGTTAATTATTCGTTAATGATAATTTAGAGGCGAACAGCTATACACTTCAAAATAAATATTCGCAAATTTGCGAATATAAGAAATGCTTACTACTTTTGCATTATGCAAATAGAATTCGACCAAGAATATCTGCGTGAACTTTACCAATTAGGTCAATACTCCGTTAAATTTTATGCTACATCAGCAGCGAATTCAAATATTTAATTCACTATCTCATGATTTAATTGCGTGTTCGGGTTATTCTCGAACACGTCAATAATTCTTTGGGCGTAGTATGCGTTAATCATCAGAGTTTTAAGCCTCCCGATAGAGAGATTGTATTCACTGCACATTATTTTCGCTACATTCACGGCTGTAAATGAGGAGTTGAACGCAAAATCAAATTTTCTCGTGTCACGCGCCTGACAGTCAGTAAGTCCTACAAACTGTTTTGCGTCACGAAAACAGAACTCAATCTGAAAGCATGTACTAAATAATATTCCATGACATCACGACCGCTCATGCTTTCATCAGTAGAGAAATACAACCAGTGTTCGCCCTTTGACAAAATGTGTATGACAAGTGATATTTTTCGATGTAGGGACTTGCACTATGCTTTCAAGGCATAAACTTAAATATGAAGTAGACAATTCACCTCTGATGGCAAGAACCTAATTTTGCACCATCAAAAACAATGGTTATCATTCTCTTATTTGTGGGAGATGTAGAACGAATCAGTTATGGGTAGAATCCCAACCTACAAGCAAACCACCCTTGCAAGCACTCGTTTTGCAAGGGTGATTTGTATTTTGACTCGTCAATGACAAATAAAGATAATTCTTAGCAGATTAGAACAAACACCATAGATAAGGTGCAGTCCTTTAATCTCAAAATTCAGAGTTATCTTTTGAAATTTGTAGATGAGCTAAATGTTTATCATAATAAGTGAGGCATAAATACCTCCTATTAGGAACGTATGTAATATAAACAACAGTATTCCCATCATCATACCAAGGTATCCATTTATCTTTATCTTTATAACGAGCATACTTTTTGTTAATAGCTTGCAAAACTTGTTGGTATTGATCTTGGGACGCATTTGTTGTAAATACGTTAAATTCTTCAAATTTATTGGATGTAAATTCTATTGCAATGTTGGTCCAAGTCATACCTCCAAAGGTAACCAATTTGGTCTTTTCGTAAAAACGACCATCGAAAGTTAAAGAATAACCTTTAGCTTTGAAATTCTGTAGTACAGTGTATTTGGAAGCTCCTAATTTGCTACCCATAAAAGTGCGTTGTATTTGAGCTGATACACTTAGACAAAGGTATATACCCAAAATAAATGTAAGAATTTTTTTCATTGTAATCGATAGAAATTTATTTGACAATAGCATGTAAATACTGCCCCATGATTTCAAAAACGTCAGCACATTCCTTTTCGTAAACATCAAAGCACTCATTCATGAGGGCATTGTAGTGTGCTGCTTCTGCAGCAAAAAAGGTGGGTTGCTTGGTATCGTAGTTGCGATAGCAAGCGAAATCATCATCAAGGTGAAAGTTGAGATGAGGGTCGTTGACGAGATGCTAAGCGAACAGCCTAACATCTTCAAGTGAGGTTATCTTTGCTACCATATTGTACAGAATGTGAAAACTAGAATGCAAAGATAGCAAAAATCCCAATATTGAGGATAACGTGTGGTATATATCTATAGTCTGTTAAAAATGACGTAACTTCTTGAAAAATGAGAAGTTTATTTAATATAACCAATATACGGACAATAGTTCGTTAAAAATTAGCCAAGCCTAAGCAGCTTTGGCGGTAAATAAAATGAGTTCTTTGAAAAGTTTGTCAATAACTTGTGGGTCTGGTTCAATCCCAAACACGCAAATAAATCTTTCAAGCATATAAGCATTGTGTATGAATGACTTGCAAGAGGATATGGAATAAGTTATTCCTAGCTTCTTACATGCCGCTTTTGCTAAGTTGACAGCAGCGAGCGATGCATTGAAGTGAAAATTCAACATTCTGAAGTCGGTTGACTGATAGTTGGTGATTCCAGCATGCTGCTTGCTATCTCTAAAGCAAAATTCGAGTTGGAATATAGTTCTATAATAATCAAGGACTTCGCATCCATTCATCGAATCGAATGTAGAGAAATAAAGCTGCCACTTATCTGTCCTTCCGTCCATTGGGTACCAAACGGATAAGGAAACGTATCTTTTGAGAGCTTTTGCATATACCCTCAATCCGTATAGTTTTCCTTTATTCACCTTGTATTCTTTGCACCGAGTCAAATATAGATTGGCAAAATCAATTTTGTCGTCAAATCACTTGGGATGACTACGTTCTCCTGTTCTCTTTTCCAATGTCGGATAGTACAGGATTACATCATTTCGGAAGCGGTTGATGACATGGTAATCGCTCTCACATATAGGCGTTATGAAAGTTTCCTTGGAAAAGAATGCGTCTGCAACCACCATTTTGGATATGCTCTGTATCTCTTCTTTTTTACTGATGAGATAGCTGCTATACCAATTAACAAGATTCTTGCCCATATTATCCAAGGTCTTACAATCTGGCGTCTGAATGGAACCTAAAGTCATGCATTCATGATTGTCTATGTCAATAACACCGATTCCCATGATTTCTAATCCACGCTTATAATCCCCAGCACAGCTTGACCAAAAGTAACCAATCCAAGGTGTCTTATGTCCAGACTTGGGTATATAGGAAGGAGCGATAGCGATGGCTTTTCTTCTACCTGTAAGATGCTTGCTGATGATAGAACCATTGAATGCAAACCAATTGAATGTTTCATTCTTAAAAAGGTTACGATATGTCTGTTCCGAGAAACATCCATACCTACCCAATTGGAGAAAGTTTATACGATCAGGGATGGCCATGAATAATTTCATTGTATCCATGAAGGTCTTTTCAAAAGGTTTGTGTATATTTACAACCGATTTGAGAGCCGATAGGCACTCAGATTGGTATTGTATAAGGAGTGTTTCTTTAGTCATAATTAGAAGAGTTTAGAGACTTCTAAATTACTAAAAATCAACGAATTATGCAATATTTTTTGTCTTTATTTTCAGCAGATTTGTCCTTTTTTTTAGTACTTTTTCTTATGCTTAATCATTCGATTTTGACAACATTTCAATGATCTATTTAGTGCTTTTGGACTAGCTTTGGCCAGTTCTATTGTTTAACTTTTAATTTCTCGGTAAAAATTTACCGAAGTATTGTTAGGTAAGACGAGTGACAAAAAACATCGATTTCAGCCTCAAGTAATCAAGGGATATAAAAAGGCCATTGACGTATTGAAAATGGCAAGACGAATTGAAGATTTGTTTCCATTCAAAGGGCTGAACTTTGAAGCATTACAAGGTGATAAAATGGGGTTTTGCTCAGTTAGAGCAAATGGGCAATATCGCGTTGAATTTAAAGTAAGTACTATTGGCGATGAACAAGTCATTACAATTTGCCTCATTTTAGAGTTAAGTAATCACTATAAATAAGCAGCAAATATGAATAAAGTATATAATCCTTACGAATTAGAGCCTTTTGAACCTACTCATCCCGGCGAACTTTTGGGGGATGAATTAGAGGCGCGCGGTCTTACGCAACGAAAGTTTGCCGATACTTTAGGCATCTCCTATTCTGTGCTTAATGAAACGATAAAAGGGAAACGCCCTATTACTCCTGAATTGGCTTTTAAAATAGAAGCAGCTACGGGAACCAAGGCCTATATTTGGGTAGAACTACAAACCCAATATAACTATTGGACAGCCAAGAAAAGTAAAAAGCTATCTGTTCTCTTAGACCAAATACGCAAATCTGTTGCAGTGCTTTAGATATACAAAAGTGCGAACTTTTTGCTCGCATTTTTTGTATAAAAGAATGTTCTCGCGCTCTGCGACTATAAGCAATTTGTCATTAAAACAATTTTACCCACACGATTCGTTACAGAGTCAGATTAATGAATAGATTAATGGTCGATTAATGAAAAAGATTAATGGTCGATTAATGAAACATTAATGTTCAAAATCCCAAGCGCGAAGCGCGCCTTAATGTTCAAACAACAATCCCCACGAGCTATCAGGCCCGTGGGGATTATATTTTGTATGATGTGCTATGTACTACAAATTAGAAGATAGCCTTCTGTGATGTAGTGTTACCACCCTTTGTTACACGGATGATGAATACGCCCTTGCCAAATGTAGGCAATGAAGCTTCACCGTTAACGGTTGCGCTGCTTACCAAACGGCCTTGAGCGTCGTAAACTTGTGCTACAGCACCGTTAGCCTTTACGGTGAATGCACCATCGGCAGCAGTGATGTCGGCTACGTCAGCAGCGTCAGCCTTTACATCGTTGATACCTGCAGTGAGGTCAGCCTTATCGTTTGAAGTAACCGTCTCACCAAGAGCTGCTTGACAACCCGTCAAGATCTTACCTGATCTGAGGTCGATCAAGAGGGCAGCATACTTCAAGTTTTCATTGTTGACAGCAGGCACCTCTGAAGTGTACTGCAAAGCATTACCATAGTTATCCTTACCTGCAGTACGTGTGGGGTTCTTCAACGTATAAGTGTGCGCAACCTCTTGACCCTTAACGATTGCGGGCAAAACCAACTTGTTGTAAACTGCTTCAGAAGTAGCGAAAGTAGGATCGTCGATGCTGCAACCTACGTGGTTCATCGTGAAGTCTGACCAGTAGCTGATATTGTTGCCGTCTTCAATGGTTGTAAATTTGCCCGTAGCGAGAGGCTTCACGTCAGAAGGCAACCCGTTGAACCATTTAACGTACTGTGGGTTACCTTTCTTGGTTCCCTCGTTGTAGTAGAGTGAGAAGTAGTTGAGCTGCGATACATTCTCAACATTGTCTTCCGTCACTGCGTAAGCAATACCATATTCACCCTCAGCGGCATCGATGGTAAAGTTGAGTTTCGTATTCATTTTGATACCCTGAAGTGTCTTCTTCGGGGTGAAGGTCATGCTAGCTTCGCAAGGCTTTTCAGCCATTTCCTTTACAGCATCTACAATACCGGTGTAAGCGTGGGTCATCTCCTCACGGTTAACGAAAGCTGAGGGGAATGAGCTTGCATACTGATAAGCAACATTTTCGTAAGAACTTGATACCAAAGGATCGTAGCCATAAGAATTGGCATCATAGTCAGCGTGTACAGCAACAGCTACAGCCTTGCCATTTACAGCTTCTACGGCCTTAGGCAAACCTACGAGACCGAAGGGGCACCAACCGCAAGTAGTGCTGGTAAACTCTTCGATAACGGGCGTACGCTTGTAAGCTTCGCTCAATGCTACAGTGTTAACGTAAGGATATTCGTTGTCGCGACCTGTAGTGTATTCATCGTCCTTACCATTTGCCTTGGTAATAGTGAGTTTACCATTGGTGTAACGACCTGCAGCTTCATTGACAGGAGCATCGAAGTGGAAAGTTGAAGCACAGTAGTACTTCACAGGTTCGCGGAACTTAACTGTACCTGAAGTGGTCTTGCCACCATTCTCGTAAGTGTAGTCTATTGAGTAGATAGAGTCTGTACCAAAGTTGATGAACTGACCGAGTATTGACTGCGTAGAACCCACAGCACCACGTGCTTGGTCAGCAGCGGCAGCGCAAACGTCCTCTGCATGGAGGCCCGCATCACCTTCTGTTTCACACCAAAGGGCATTGGCAAGTCCTTGACTTGAAAGATTTCCTAAGAAGCCTTCTGCTTGAGCGCCATGACCCCAGAGGTAGCCACCTGAACCAGCTTGGGTTCTGTCTTGATAACATACGACGTTGTAGTAGTCTTTGTATTTGCTATTATCGCTTGAGGCAGCCTTGACATTGGCATAGAAACCTACGACAATGCCTTGTTTCAAGCCTTCAGCAGGAATTACATAATCACAGTCTACACTGTTGACGGTATTGCCCTTAATAGTAATATCCTGGCTCCAAAGTGCTTTACCCACAGTGCCATTTACTTGGTCGATGGTAGAAGCATCGTAAACGAATACTTTGGCATTTGAGTAGACTCCCAACCAAGGGAAGAACTTAATCTTGCCCAACTTGTTGCCAGCGAAACGATTGAGCACGTCGCGGCCGAACACTTGTGCATAACCTACGGCAAAGCCTGCTTTCTGAAGGTCAGAATGTGAAAAAGTAGGAAAAGCAACTAAGTTGTTTAAATTTAACTCATCACCAGACACTTCGTAGCTAAGGTTCTTAGGATTACGTGTTACGCCAGTGGTGGCCATAGGCTTAATGCCTTTAGCATTAATCATGGCGTGTTGGCCTACTTGAGGATTGAAGGTAAGACCCGTCTTGAGCACTGGCATGCTCTTGGTTATCTTACTGCTCATAAGGTTTTGCGCACCAGCGGGTGCTGCCAAAGCAGCAGCTGTTGCCAAAGCAAGTAAAATGTGTTTCATTTGCTTGAATATTTAGTGTTTCTTGTTTCTTTCTTGAGTTGACGAGTTGACGAGTTAACGAGTTGACGAGCAAGTTTGTTTTTTGGGTAACTTACCTGTTAACTTGTCAACTTGTTAACTTGTCAACTATCTTACTTCACAAGTGCCTTACCTGTAGCTACTTGTTGGCCACCTTGGCTGATAGCGTAGAGGTAAACGCCTTGTTGCAAGCCGTTGAGGCTGAGTTGGCCTTGTTGGCTGTTCGTATTAAGGCTCTTGGCTAACTTGCCGTCGATACTATATACGTTGATAGTACGTGCAGCGGCTGCGCTGAAGCTATAGCTGAGTGTGTTATTCTGAACTGAGACGCTCTGACCCTCAGCCTTTACGTCGTTGATACCACTGTCTTCGGTGTAGATGTACTTGAGCTGAACAGTAGCCAATTTATCGTAACCTTCCCAGAAGACAACAGAAGCCGTGTAAGTGCCATATTGACCAGAAGCTACTTCTGTGTGAAGATCCATCGTTTTACTTTCACCTGGTGCTAAGACAATACCAGTCTTTTCGGCCTTGTTAGTTACAACGGTGCAAAAGTTGTCAAAGCCACACCAACTAAATATACCAGGGTTGCTCGTACTCAATGTTGCGTCAATAGTAATCGTTTGGTCGCTAATGTTGGTAATGGTAGGGTCTTCGCGTGAACCTAATGATACCTTTTTACCCATCTGTATAGCATTCGTATAGGTAATAACGCCCACTGTTGAGCAGTCTACTACCTCGCCACCGTTCGTAATTTGCAACTTCTGTGCAGAGAGTTGCATCACGCAAGCCAAAGCAAGCGTAAGGAGTGTAAAGATTTTTTTCATATCGTTGTTTTGTTTATTTCTATCATCATTGGGATTGCGCAAAAAAAACATTCAATTTGCACATTCTCACATTTGCACATTTGCACATTGACCAAGCATTTGCACATTAACCCACTACTGCATGGTCAACGACCTGCATCACACCGTCTGTAGCGTTGTAGAAGAATACGACGACAGAGAGTTTAGTGGGTTGCCAAGGCGTTTGATTTTTCCACGAACTGAGGTCGGGCAAGGTGTAAGTGTACTCCTTTTCTACCTCTTGCTCTGCATCAAGCGTGAACGCATCACCATCCATGCCATTGAGCGTAGCGCGGAACACATGGTTCTGTTCGTAAGTGTCAGTATACCAAGGGGCAGTAGGCAATACTTGCCATGCCGTTACGCCACTCTCAGTGAGCCATACTTGCAAGTTACCCTTTACGGCCTCATTGGCTCTTACCTTTACATTAAGGTTGATTTGCTTTGCCTCAGCATCGTAGGTTACGCCGTCGCCCTCAAAGCTGAGGTTCACCTTGGGCTGCACCTGCATACGACTGGCTACGGCAGCGGGCCATGTGCTATATGCTTGTACGGCACCACGGTCAATGCTGCCCATGGGATAAGAGTTGCTGCCCATATAGCGCGTATTGTAGTCACGACTCTCAGAAGTAGCAAGACCAGCCTCGTCCGTTTCGACCGATGATGACAGTGGGCCACCATGCAAGGCAACTACCACTATGCGGTCAGCGCCAAAGGTTTCTTGCAACTGGTGCGCCGTTTCGGCAGCACGCGGACAGTTCGAGCAGTCCTGACCAGTAAAGTCCTCCAGCAGCACGTTCTTTTTGGCCACAGTCGTTATGGGGTCGTCCCAACGTTCGCCTTCGGCATGTTCGTCACAAGCTGTGAAGCTCAATGCGCTGAGGCCCAATAATAGAATGATGTTATGAAGTTTCATAAAAGATTTTGCGTTTTTGATTCAAGGATTTTAAGCAACGTAATAGGCTGAAAGCCTAACATTTATATAGCCTAGGGTTTTAACCCTAGGTTATGTATGTCCCTTGAATGCTGTGCTGAAAGTACAGCACATCGATATACCATATTCTCGCACGTGCTGTACTTTCAGCACAGCTCGTAATAGCAATGGGATACCTAGGGTTAAAACCCTAGGCTATTTAAATGATAGGCTTTCAGCCTACCTTTTCCCCTTAGAAGTTAAACGAATACGATGCGGTCAAGCCCTTTGAGGCAGGTACGAAGCGACATACACCACCCGAACAATTATAACCAGCGCGCGTCTTGCCATAGCTTACTTGCAGACGGTGTGCACGATGGGTAAAGGTGACGCTACCCGTAATGTAATGTACCTTGTTCGTCTTGCCGCCCGTAATGGCAGAGCCATCGGCATTGTGCATAGGCACGTGGGCATTGAACTGATCGCTCACCGTAAACATAAAGTTGGGCAAGACAGAGAGTTCGAGCAAGCCAAACCACCAGTCCTTTTGGTCCTGACGGGTGTGGAGATATTGTGCCTCGCCACGGAGCGTTACCCTGGGCGAGAACTGATACTTACCTTCGGCTACAAAGATGTGACTCTTTATAGCATCGTCGCCATGACCCTCTACCACGCGTTGGTTGTACTGCTGGTAGCTATACATAAAGTTCATTTTGAACTGCTTGGTAAGCTTTTTGTCTATCTGAACGTTGACATCGCGGTAGTACAACTCTTCCCCATTCTTAAAGAAGTTGAAGAAGTGCGACTTATAGCCATTCGACCCCATGAGTTCGCCCTTGAACTCATTCTTGTGCTGGTCGATAGCACGGATTTTAGAAACGTTCACCTTCACATTCGTACCATACTTACCTCCTAAGGCCGTGCGACGCTTAAAGTTGTAGCCAAACTCGGCTTGGAAGGCCCATTCACCGGGTGTCATCTGAGTGGCATAGGGATAGAGGGCTGCCAAGGTGTAGGTGTGCTGCATGGAGAAGGCGGGCAGGTGGTTGATATAGCAAGCGGAGGTGGACTTGAGGTCGCGACGTGAACGGAAGGCCATATCCTCACTGCGCTTGGCTTGCAACAACACGCTCATGCCGCGCTTAGAGTACGAGCCTGAGAGCAAAAGGGTCTTGCCACGCTTATAGATATAGGAGTTGAGTGCAGAAGGATCTTGACTCTTCCATGCGTATTCGGCTAAGAAGTTATAGTCGCCCTTTTGTAGGTTGGCGCGCACATCGAAAGCTGCCACATCTTTGGGCAAACGAAGGCGTTGTGTGGTGGTCTCGAACTCGTTGGTATCGGGATTGAAGCCACTGCCAACGGTCTTGACGATGTCACCCTCTTTCTTGCTATAATGGTTGCTTACGGCTGAGAAGCCGAGGGTGAGGCGTGTGCCCGACTCGTCCATGCGCTTCGACCATTGGTCGACGTTGAGTTCGAGGTCGCCACCCCACGTCCAAGGTGAACAGTCGTCCAGACTGCGGTGCTTCCAATAGTAGCGTTGCTGACCGCCTAAGAGTTTGAGGCTGACACCCTTAATAGGCTTCAAGGCCAAGCGGGCACCACGTAAGGAATTATCAATGCCTAATGAACGCTCTTCGTAGGTGCGGAAGATGAGTCCCGAACCGAATTGATCGTAGTAGTCGCCCAAGGTGAGTTCGGCCCACTTGTAGTTGCCCTTTACGTAAAAATAAGGCAAGCCCCAACCCTTAAATTCATTGTCGAAGCCAGGCAAGGGGTGGTCAAGATATTCAAGACGCACACCTGCTTGCACATACTTATTTAAGAGGTGGAGTTCGGCATAAGTGTTGGTCATAAACTTGTCGTCGTAACGACCTGTACCAATTTTATCGTCTTCGCTAACGGCGGTGAGCACATCACTTTGTATGCTACCATGTAGTGTAACGCGCTTAGCATCGTCTGCGCCCTCTGTACTTTGTGCATGTAAGGGGAGTGCAGCCGATGCTAAGGTTAAAGCCGTTAATGCGGCAATGTGTTTCATATTTTTTATTTAGAGAGGGAAGAGGAATGTTTTGAGCTTGGAGGTTATGAGGCTTAAAGGACATCTAAATATAAAGACCTACATAACCTAATAACTTGAAACGAACCGTCCCTATTACTTCTTTGCAGCTTCAATGAGTTCTTTTACCTTTTCGATAAGGTGTTGTTCACCGCCTTCGGTGTAACCACTACGGCTTTCGGCTATCTTGCCATTGCCGTCGATGACGAATACGTGGGGAATCATGTTGACACCCATTGCACGACGGAAGTCTGAGTTGGGGTCGAGCAATACTTGGTATTCCCAACCTGCGGCGTCAACCATAGGCTTTACCTTCTGCGCGTTTTGTGCCTCGTCAATGCTCACAGCAATTACGCGCACACCCGTCTCGTCTTGCCAATCGGGATATACCTCGTTAATGGCTTTGAGTTCGCGGTTGCAGGGCTTGCACCAAGTGGCGAAGAAACTAATGATAAAGGGTTTACCATCATTGCTGAGGGTTGCTGTATCGATTACTTTACCGTTAATATCCTTCAACTTAACTGACGGCAACTGCGCATAGGCGGTGTTGGCTACCATGCATAAAAGCAAGAGCACGGCAGCAAATAAGTTTTTTACTTTCATTTTGGTTGATTTTTATCGTATCGTATGGCAAGACGTTGATTATAAACGCTTTTTGCCTACAATTTTGCTGCAAATGTACGCTTTTATCGTGTATCAACAAATTTTATGCAGTTAAATATGCAATAAGGACTGATTTTATAACATTTAAGGTGGTCATGATAACGCATCGTGTGGGTAAACGGCCTAATTGGGGGGCGGGTTTGTAACCCGCGGCAGCAGCAGAATGTTATAAATATTTGCATAAGATAGTGCAAGGC
>ERZ1034818.433-NODE-433-length-10933-cov-15.212539_pt1 | contig 10933 bp, 5 predicted proteins | sample MGYA00520595_ERZ1034818 | MGnify/ENA primary metagenome ERZ1034818 (study PRJEB33766, sample SAMN09781689) | gut metagenome | biome: gut microbiome | host: Homo sapiens | place: Madagascar | study: EMG produced TPA metagenomics assembly of the PRJNA485056 data set...
GGTCATACAGCGCATTAACACTTGCTGTCAGGTCATCTTCGCTATTGAAGAAGTTATCTGGGGTCAATTGTCCCTTAGGTTCCTCATCCAGGAAGTCTCCACAAGAAGAGAAAGTGAGCAAGGATGCTGCCATGAGACAACCCATATATAATAATTTTCTAGTTCTCATAATTATTTCAGATTTTAGATGATTGAAGTTAGAAGTTTACACGTACGCCCATTGTGATGGTACGAGGATTAGGGTAAGCACCCATATCCAAACCGTTATCACGGTCAACACCATTATCACTGAATGATGCACCAGCTGGGTCGATACCCTTATAGCCGGTAATGGTGAAGAGGTTCTGAGCTGAGAGAGAGAGACGGATGTCTGCAATCTTTGTCACGCTGCGTGGGAATGTATAAGCAATGCTGATATTCTCGCAACGCAGGTAATCTGCATTCTCCAACCACTTGTCTGAGTTACCGTATGTCTTGTTCTCGGCACCTACTGTTGGCATGGTGATTCCGATGTTGTTGAAGTAATCCTTATCGGTTACGAACATAGAGGCACCTACCATTGAGTTCATGGCGTAACGTACCATGTTCAAACGCTTAGCTCCGAAGGCTGCGTTGAAGAATACGTTGAAGTCCCAGTTCTTGTAGCTTACGGTGTTGTTCCATCCCAAGGTAACGTCTGGGTTTGAACGGCCTAATACGAAGCGATCCTTTGAAGCATCTGGAGTAGCGGTGGTTCCGCCGTCTGCTGTGTAATAGGTATCAATCCACTCGCCCTTGTCGTTCTTCTGCAAACCAGCCCACTTGAAGCCGTAGAATGTACCGATAGCCTCACCTTCCTTGATGATGGTACATGGGTCAACAGTACCAGGTGAAGGACTTGTACCATAGAGAATAGGTGAATCTGCTGTCAACTTGGTTACCTCGTTCTTGATGTAGCTGGCATTCAAGGTTGATGACCATGACCAGTCCTTGGTCTGGATAATCTGTGCATTGATGGTTGCATCGATACCCTTGTTGCTTACCTCACCGGCATTTACCCAGTAAGATGTACCGCCCAGGTAACCTGGAGCTGATGTGGTCAGGAGGGCATCCTTGGTTTTCTTGTCGAAGTAGTCTAAGCTGATGTTCAAGCGGTTGCCGAAGAAACCGAGGTCAACACCGAGGTCAAACTGGTGAACCTTCTCCCATGTCAAGTCTGGTGTAGCAAGACCATTTGCCCAGTAACCTGTATATGACTGATTGGTACCGTATGTGAAACCGGTTGTACCCAATGAACCGAGAGTAGAATATGGAGAGATATCCTGGTTACCGATGATACCGTAGCTGGCACGGATCTTCAAGTACTCTACTGCATCCTTGATTGGCTCCCAGAACTTCTCGTTAGAGATGGTCCAAGCTGCAGCTGCTGATGGGAAATAACCCCACTTCTTGTTGGTGAAACGGCTGGAACCATCCGCACGGAAGGTACCGGTCAACATATAACGGTCTGCGTAGTTGTACATAACGCGAGCTACACCTGAAAGCATGGTCCACTTGCTGTAGCCGTTGCTAGGTGTCTTGGAAGCTGCATCCGCAATGTTCCAGTAACCCAACTGCTCGTGAGCAATACCAGTACCTGACATACCCATGCGGCGAACCTCGTTAGAGGTAACTTCCCATACACCTGTTGCTGTCAAACCGTGATCACCCCACTTGTTGCTGTAGGTCAAGTTGTTGGTTGACTGCAAAGCTGTAACGGTAGCATCGTTGTTGCCCATATTGTTTCCTGCTGCGTTCACCTTGGTAGATGTGAAGCTGTACCACTTGTAATCGTTATAGTCGATACCGTTGGTGGTGGTGAAGGTCAAGCCCTTGAGAAGGTTGAACTTCAAGTCAACGTGACCAGTTACCATGGTACGCTTGCGGTCGTTGTCACCACCATGAAGAATACCGTAAGGGTTGTTCTGGATGTTGTTGTATGGGTCCTTGTTGTAACTACCGTTTGCATCCATCATCTCCATAGTAGGAGAGTAGTTCAAACCTACCCAGATAGGGTTAGACTGGTTCTGCGCGAAGCCAGCACCAGAGTTGTCTGTCTGAGCAAGGTTGAGGTCGGCTGTCAACTCCAACCAGTCGAATACCTTATTATGAATGTTTGCCTTGATAGCGTAACGTCTAGACTTGGTGTCAACGATTACACCTTTCTGATCCATCAAGTTGGCAGAGAAGTAAGTCTGTGTTTTCTCGTTACCCTGTGACAAGGCAACCTTATAGTTCTGAGTAATACCTGTCTGGAGCAACTGATCCATCCAGTCGATACCTGGCTTGGTACCATTCAAATAATCCTGTACAGCGCTCTGAGCCACACCCTTGTGGTCAACCAAAGCCTGTGCATACTGCTTGGTACCCATTACCTCTGGGATGTTGTAAGCGTTAGAGAAACCGAAGCTGCCGTCGAAGGTAACCTGGGGTGCACCTGCCTTACCGCTCTTGGTCTGTACCATCACAACACCATTGGCACCGCGGGCACCATAGATAGCGGTAGAAGAAGCATCCTTCAATACCTGAATGCTCTGGATATCTTCAGGGCTGATACCCTCAAGACCTGTCTCGCGAACGATACCATCTACTACGTAGAGAGGGTCGTTGCTCTTGTTTACTGAGCTGGCACCACGAACACGAATCTTCATGGATCCACCAGGTACGCCGCTAGACATAACCTGTACACCAGACATACGACCGTTGAGGGCATCCTCAACACGTGCAACCGGCTGATCCTTGAAGCTCTTGCCTTCCATCACAGCAACAGAACCTGCCAAGTCTGCCTTCTTTACTGTACCCGTAACCGATGACTACAGTCTCCTCGAGTACGTTGGCGTCGTCTTGCAAAGTGATGTCTAATGGAGTTCCGTTCCAAGTGATTGTCTGGGCCTTGTAACCTACGTAAGTAATAGTGAGCTTAGCGCCCTTAGTCAAATTGTTAAGGACGAAGTTACCGTCAAGGTCGGTCACGGTACCGCCGGTCTTGCCATCGATACGGATGGTAGCACCAATGATAGGCTCGCCAGAAGCGTCCTTTACAGTACCTTTACATGAGTTTTGCTGCTGGGTAGCGGTTGCAATTGCTGAATTGCTCTGAGCTGCCAATGCAGTGACAGTGCTAAGTGGTGACATGGCACCCAACAGCGCTGCAAAATACAAATTTGCTCTTTTGTTCATAGGACTAATATATATTATTGGTTTATTTCATTTATTATCATCAGCTACTTCTTCTGGAGTAGTCTTATATGATTGTTAGCTATTTATTTTTAGCTTTGTTGTTGTCTTTAGAAAGAGGGGGCGCCATTGGTTGGCGCGCCCCTCGTAATTCATATCATTACCCCCTTACAAGGAAGTAACATTGAACTCAGATTTGCTGCAAAATAACAATTTGCCCCTTTGTGTCATAGGTCATTTTAAATTGTTCTCATATAGGTGTAGTAATATTTGCATTTTTTGTCATCAAGCTAAAAGTTAGAATGCAGCGATAATGTTGATATATGGGCACCTATTCTCGCCGCCTAAGACGATGCAGATGCCGCTAGTCGTGATAGGTTTTATATTGTAAGCAACTTCTGTCGAGCTATCAGACACGCTCCGATGACACCGGCCTGGTCTTTCAGCTCAGAAGTGACGATTTGTGAATCTTCGTTCATAACATTGAGCGAATACTTCTTGATTCCCATGTTCACTGGCAGGGTGAGATAATCGCCTGTGACAGACATTTCTCCGCCGATGACCAGCATCTCTGGGTTGAATATATTGATGATGCCTGCCAGTTGCTTGCCCAACTCATCTGCGATGTGTTGCAGGGTGGCGAGGCTCAGTACATCTTCCTTAGCGATGGCATCCATGATGTCTTCCAGCGTAAGCTCCTCTTTCTGCTTGAGTACCTTGTCCGAGAGAATGGATGGCTTGCCAGCCAGGATATTCTCCGTTAGTTTTCTCTTGAGTGCTCTGCCCGATACTTCTGTCTCCACGCAGCCAATCTTGCCGCAGTGGCAGATGATGTTGTTGTTGTAGGCGGTCATGTGACCGAACTCTCCAGAATATCCCGACTTGCCGTAGTACAGCTTGCCGTCGATGATGATTCCGATGCCCAAACCCCAGCATATGTTGACGAAGATGACATCTTTCTTACCTTTACAGCATCCTTTGATAAACTCTCCGTAGGTCATACTGCGGGAATCGTTCTCGATGCAGGTTGGAAGCTCCAACAGCTTTGTGAGCTTCTCAGCCAGAGGTTCTTCCAGGAACGTGAACATGTTGTATGCTCTTCCTTCCAGAGATCTCACGCGTTCTGCCACGTTGACGCAAATTTCCAGGATTTCTTCTCTTTTAATAGGTAGATTGTCGATAAAGACATTAATAATCTTTCCCATCTCGGCAAGGCTCTCAGGCGTATTCTCATACACATAAGGAACTTTCTGCTTCTCTGTGATCAGATTGCCACAGAAGTCGCTCACTGCCAAAGCGAGGCAGTCCATTTCCGGGTTCACACCAACAAAGTAACCTGCGGTAGGTTCCAGGTCGTAAACCATCGGGATTCGGCCAGCGGAATCGGCTTTCTTTCCGATCTCCCTGACAAGTCCCTGTCCCATCAGTTCATTCAGAGCGTTCGTCGTTGTCGGGAGGCTCACCCCTATACCCTTTGATAATTCAGGTATGGTAGAAGCACCCTTTGCTATGAACTGCTCTAGTAGTCGTCTAGGAACAGAAGGTTTTCGGTTGATGTTCTTAATATATTTTATTATGTCTTTAGCCATAACTAAAATTTTTTTGTTGCAAAGATAGTCTTTTTTAAGTTTGGTACAATGATTTGCGAGTTAATAAAACTTAATTGGGGCTATTTTTTTGCAAATTTCCTCTTCGGAGCTTCGTGATTTAGTATTATACCTATTTATATATAGAGACATAAGAGTGATTTTATCTGCAATCATTTCAGCAACAGATAAACCCTATGTAGCCATAACTGATTGATATAATGGTAAAAGCGACACTTATTAATGGCCGCTTCTTGTCAATAAACTAAAAAAATAAAAGCCTTTTAGATTTATTAACCTAAAAATGATGGAACTAATTAATAAAAGACGTATCTTTGCAAAATAAAATATTTTATTAAGTATTCAACTAAAAATAAAAGATATTATTATCGAGGTTTCTAACTAACATTAATATATATCTACTTTGCCTTCCAGCCAGCAAAAAAGCTGGGAGGCAATCATTGCAACTAACACAATATTCAACTTTATATGAAGAAAATCAACAAATTCTTAGGTTCGTTGGCAGCTTGCGCAGCGATGTTGGGGGGAGTCTCAACTCAGGCAGTAGCTGCAGATATTAATATTATCCCTGTGCCTGTGAAAACACAGGTGCAGAAGGGTGAGTTTGTATTGCCTCAAAAGGTAGTGATCTCTTATCAGACTGCGGATGGCAAGAACATCGCAGAGTATATGGCTGATAAGCTGAAGGCATCTACCGGCTATGATGTAACCGTAGGCGGCAAGAAGGGAAATATCTCTATCCAGATTTCTCATTCCATGAAGATGGCTGAGGAAGGCTATCGCCTGACCGTTACCAGCAAGGGCGTAGTAATCAAGGCGAAGACCGGAAAGGGTGCCTTCTATGGTATGCAGAGCTTCATGCAGCTGCTGCCTGCGCAGGTGGAGAGCGCTACCAAGGTGAGCGGCGTGAAGTGGGTGGCTCAGTGCTGTGACATCCAGGATGCGCCTCGCTTCGGCTACCGTGGCTTCCATCTCGATCCATGCCGTCACTTCATCACCGTAGAAAACGTGAAGAAGCAGCTCGACATCATGTCTATGTTCAAGGTAAACACCATGCACTTCCACCTCACTGAGGACCAAGGATGGCGCATCGAAATCAAGAAATATCCTGAGTTGACTTCTATCGGCGGCTATCGCCTCCAGGGTGACGGCTCTACCTACGGCGGTTTCTATACACAGGAGGAAATCAAGGACATCGTGGCTTATGCAGCCAAGCGCTACATCACCGTGATTCCTGAAATCGACCTTCCTGGCCACATGATGGCAGCAATCGCTGCTTATCCATCTCTCTCCTGCAAGGGTGAGCAGTGGACTCCTAGAATGGTTTGGGGTGTTGAGGATATCGTGATGTGTCCGGGTAAGGAAGATATGTTCAACTTCCTGGAGGATATCGTTCGCGAGGTGGTGCCTCTCTTCCCTGGCAAGTATTTCCACATCGGTGGCGACGAGTGCCCTAAGACCAGCTGGAAGAACTGTCCTACCTGCCAGAAGCGCATCGAGGCTGAAGGCTTGCAGGCTGACGGCAAGCACTCTGCTGAGGAAAGACTCCAGAGCTACGTGATCAAGCGTATGGAGAAGATGCTGGCTAAGTACGGCAGAAAGATCATCGGTTGGGATGAAATCCTTGAAGGTGGTTTGAGCCCTGAGGCTACCGTGATGTCTTGGCGTGGTACATCCGGAGGTATTTCGGCTGCTTTGCAGAAGCATGACGTAATCATGACTCCTGGTAGCGGCGGTTTGTATCTCGACCATTATCAGGGCGACTACAAGATTGAGCCGGTTACTATTCCTAGTGCTCCTGCTTATCTCTCTAGAACATATAACTATGAGCCTGTGCCAGATACCATCAAGTCTCTGGGTCTGGAGAAGCATATCCTCGGTGTGCAGTGCAACAACTGGTCGGAGTATATGTACACCAATGCCAAGATGGAGTATCAGATGTATCCTCGCTCTCTCGCTCTCGCTGAGATTGCATGGTCACCAGCCAAGAAGAAGAACTTCACAGACTTCGCCCGCCGTGTAGATGCCAACAGTGTCCGCCTGGATGAGCGCCACGTACGTTATCATATCCCATTGCCTGAGCAGCCATACGGTTCTTGCGACAAGGTAGTGATTACCAAGGATACCGTAGTTACCTTCCAGACTTCACGTCCGATGAAGATGGTCTATACCTTGGATGGTACTACTCCAACTCCAGCTTCTGCTGTCTATACCGAGCCTATCAAGGTGAGCGGCAATATGATCATCAAGATTGCTACCGTATTGCCTTCTGGAAAGATGAGCAAGGTGAGAACCATCGATGTAGAGAAGCAGAACTATGCTCCTGCTGTGAATGTAAGCGATACCAAGGCAGGCTTGCAGCTGCGCCGTATCAAGGGTAATTACTTGAAGGTGAGTCAGTTGGATTTGGCTGATGCTGAGTGGAAGGACTGCGGTACTGTTACCAACCTGAACAAGATGAAGGTGAGCCAGCCAGACGATGCTGCTACCCTGCGTGGTGCCAACAACTATGGTGCGATTGCTGAGGGATTCATCAATGTTCCTGAGGATGGTGTTTACTATCTCTCTTCACGCATGGAGCAGGTTTGGATCGACAACAAGCTCGTGATCAACAACGAGGGTGCCGTAAAGGCTGGTACCAACAGCGACAATGCTGTAGCTCTGGCTAAGGGTCTGCATCCTGTGAAGTTCGTTTATCTCTGCAATATCGTTGGTGGATGGCCATCTTGGTGGAGCAACCTCAACCTCGAAATGCGCAAGGATAATCAGAAGAAGTTCACATCAGTAGAGGGAACTCAGTATTTCCACAAATAATTGAATTAAGAAGTTAAAGGAGTTAAGAAGTAATATCAATAACTGATTAGGAATATGAATATCAGAACCATCGCAAATGTATCACTTTGCCTTGCCATGCTTTCGATGAGCAGTGGGGCGCTGGCTCAGAGTGAGTCTCGCTGGCAGAATGTGAACATCAATCAGCAGAACCGAGAGCCTCGACGCGCCAATTTCTTCGCATTCGAGAATTTGGAGAAGGCGCAGAGTTTTGATAAGAAGAAGTCGGCCAACTACCTTTCCATGGAAGGTATGTGGAAGTTTAATTTCGTGAAGGACCACAACAAGCGTCCTGCCAACTTCTTTGCTCTGAAGTATGATGACTCACAGTGGAAGGATTTCCCTGTGCCTGGTTTGTTTGAGTTGAACGGATATGGTGATGCTACCTATAAGAACATCGGATATGCCTGGGCAACTCAGTTTGACCCGAACCCTCCTTACATCAGCGAGCTCAACAACTATACGGGTTCTTATCGCCGTACGTTCGAGCTTCCTAAGAACTGGAAGGGAAAGGATGTGTATTTCCACGTGGGTTCTGCCACCAGTAACCTGACTCTCTGGGTGAACGGCAAGTACGTGGGATACAGCGAGGACAGCAAGGTGGCTGCCGAGTTCAACATCTCTAAATATCTCAAGCCGGGAAAGAACCTTATTGCCATGCAGGTGATGCGATGGTGCGATGGTTCTTATTTCGAGGACCAGGACTTCTGGCGCTTCACGGGTATCGCCCGTGAGGTGTATCTCTATGCCCGTCCGAAACTGCATGCTGCTGACATCCGTCTGAACGCTGCTTTGGAAAACAACTACCAGGATGGTGTGTTGAACTACAAGGTTTCCTTGAAGGGAGGAAAGACAGACGTTGCCATCACCTTGTGTGATAAGGATGGCAAGCAGATTGCACAGGCTACAGGTGCACAGGGCGTCATCAAGGTGCCAAAGGTAAATGCCTGGACGGCTGAGACTCCTTACTTATATAAGGCATATATCACCCTGAAGAACAAGCAGGGCGCCGCTGAGGTGATTCCGCAAAAAGTGGGATTCCGAAACGTGGAAATCAAGAACGCACAGCTGCTCGTTAACGGACAGCCTGTGCTGGTGAAGGGTGCCGACCGCCACGAGATGGATCCGGACGGTGGATACGTAGTGAGCCTGGAGCGCATGATCCAGGATATCAAGATCATGAAGCAGTTGAACATCAACGCCGTTCGTACCAGCCACTATCCATGTGATCCTCGCTGGTATGACCTTTGTGATGAATATGGTATCTATATCACCGCTGAGGCAAATCTCGAATCTCATGGTATGGGATATGAAGAGAAGTCGCTCGCCAAGTTCCCTGAATACATATTGCCTCACATCGAGCGCAACGAGGGCAATGTGAAGCCGCTCATCAATCATCCTTCCGTCATCGTATGGAGTCTGGGTAATGAGTGCGGATACGGCGTCAACTTCGAGAAGGCTTACGACTGGGTGAAGGCGTGCGATAAGACCCGCCCTGCACAATATGAACGTGGCGGATACGACAGCAAGACAGATATCTACTGTCCGATGTACATCGGTTACGAGGAAAGCGAGAGCTATTGCAAGAGCAATGGTACCAAGCCATACATCCAGTGTGAGTATGCCCACGCCATGGGTAACTCTGAGGGTGGTTTCAAGGAGTACTGGGACCTGATCCGCAAGTATCCTAAGTACCAGGGTGGTTATATCTGGGACTTCGTTGATCAGGGTCTGCGCGACAAGAGTCCTGTCACCGGCAAGGAAATCTTTACCTATGGTGGCGACTACGGTCGCTATCCAGGCAGTGACTACAACTTCAACTGCAACGGTATCATCGCTCCTAACCGCCGTCTGAATCCTCATGCGTATGAGATTCAGTATGTTCTCCAGAACGTCTGGATCAAGGACTTTGATGCAGAGAACGGTTCTTTCAATGTCTATAACGAGAATTTCTTCAAGAATATCGATGACCTGAGCCTGACAGCTACCCTCTTTGCCAACGGCGTGAAGTTGACTACCGTAGCGATTCCTGATACCAAGGGCATTGCTCCACAGGCAACCAAGCTGGTAAAGAGCGAGGCGCTGAAGAGTGCCATCGAAAAGGCTGAGGCTGAGCACGCTACAGAGGAAATCACCATCAACTTTGCCTTTGCAAGCGATGGAAGCCAGCCGCTGGTTGACAAGGGTCAGGTGATGGCTCGCCAGCAGATTGTACTCAACGGATATGAGTTCGACAAGGTAGATGCTCCTGCCAACACCGGCAGCAAGATTGAGGTAGAGGAGACCAACAGCTATGTGAAGGTTTCTGCTGAGAGAATGTCGGTTACCATCGGCAAGAAGACCGGTATGATTGATTACCTCGATGTGGATGGCGAACCAATGTTGAAGTTCCGTGAGAGCATGACTCCAGAGTTCTGGCGTGCTCCTACCGACAACGACTACGGTGCTTCTCTCCAGAAGAAGATGAGAGTTTGGAAGAACCCTCAGATGAACCTGAAGTCATTCGACAAGAGTGAGAGCAAGGACAGCGTAGTGCTGACTGCCAATTTCGAGATGCCTGAGGTGAAGGCTGAACTGATGCTCCGCTACCGTATCAATGCGGCTGGTGAAGTGGCTGTTACCGAAAAAATGACAACAGACAAGGAGGCTAAGGTAGCTGATCTGTTCCGCTACGGCATGCAGTTGCAGATGCCTGCTTCTTTCTCTAAGTTGGAGTACTATGGTAGAGGTCCGGAGGAGAACTACATCGACCGTCACTCTTCTGCTTTCATCGGAAAGTATGAGGCTAATGTGAAGGACGAGTATTATCCATACGTCCGTCCGCAGGAGAGCGGTAACCATATTGACATCCGCTACTTCTCCATCTTCAATCCAACCACCGGTAAGGGTATCACCTTCGAGGGCTATGCTCCTATGGAGTGCAGCGCCATCCCTTATCTGGTAGAGGATTTGGATGCAGGTATTGAGAAGGAGCATGCCTGGGGACAGCACAGCGGTGACCTGGTAGAAAAGGGTCTCGTGCAGTTGCACATCCAGCAGCGCCAGTTTGGTCTGGGTTGTATTGACAGTTGGGGTTCTTCGCCAATGGAGAAGTACCGTATGCACTATCAGGACCGCTGCTTCAGCTTCGTAATTAAAGCTAAGAAATAAGATATTTACACACTTGTGTATTCATGTAATTCATCGGATAAGTGCTCTTCTTGCAGGGATGCAAGGGAGCACTTTTTCTGTTTTATGGGGGGAAAAGTTTAAAAATAGATTAAATCCTTTGTTGATTCCCCCTTTTTTTCTTATTTTTG
>ERZ1034818.437-NODE-437-length-10805-cov-9.700465_pt1 | contig 10805 bp, 10 predicted proteins | sample MGYA00520595_ERZ1034818 | MGnify/ENA primary metagenome ERZ1034818 (study PRJEB33766, sample SAMN09781689) | gut metagenome | biome: gut microbiome | host: Homo sapiens | place: Madagascar | study: EMG produced TPA metagenomics assembly of the PRJNA485056 data set...
TCGCTCCACCATGAGGGCGGAGAAATTTTGCTCCCGATGGTCGCAGAAAGTGAGTATACCAACTGTAAACAGTTTATCAAGTAACAAACACCCATGAACAGCGAAGCAACTTCTTGGCTAATGCCACTAAGCAGACGCAACAAAGCTATTATTCTATCTTTTGTGGAGCAACCATTTCTATTGATTTTGGCAATTTACTTTTCACTAACTCGTATGATTCTTTTATCCAATCCTCTATCATTCTATTAGGAAAAGACCCCTCTATAAAAATGTCGTTCCAATGTTTCTTATTCAAATGGTACGCAGGAGAAAAGGCATTGTACTCTTCCCTCAATTCCTCGCCACGTTCGGGTAGCAGCTTTACAGCAATAGTTGGTATCGGTGCTTCCAACCATATATGCAGGAAGATTTTTCCTCCTACACGGAAGACCACCCAATCTTCTCCATAAGGCATTGCTTCTTCTGTGCCAGGCAATGATAAGCAATACTCTCTAACTTCTTCAATGTTCATTTCTTATACTTACGGTTTTATCTTTCAATGTGCCTAAGATATTCTAATATTTTCTGTTGCTCCAAATTCTGCATATATGTCTCCATGTAGTCCCAATTTGGTTGGCTATTGGCATCTATAGGCAAGAGTATCTTTTGGCGTTTCAAACGCCCTGTTCCCATTTTATAGCCATATCCATATTTGGCACGTTGATTTGTTATGCACATGGATATGAAAAGAGAAACATATTTGTTGTTTCTTATAGGTTTCAGCTTGCGAGTGTCGTTCCCATATAGTGCATCGTATGGATGATAAAAGCAATACCCAACAGAGCCGTTTCGATTTACAGACAGGCATTCTCTTTCCAAAGTTTCGTTTTGGTTGCCAACGAAATAGCCGATACCATTATTATTGGCTGTCGCCGTAACATAAGGGGTTTGCCCACTTGTACGCTCTCTTTCGTAGATGTCTTTTCCCGAAGATATTTGTGCAATTTCTTCAAGGAAGAACGCTTTCCATTTTACCCCCCCCATTTTGTTTTCATTGGCGTTCAAGCGCTTCTTGAAAACCTTTAGAGTTGTTTTGAGTATATCAGCTTCTACCTCTTGCATGAACGAGGACATGAAATCGAAATCTATTTCACCCTTATCATTAATGGGGAGTAATATCTTTTCTCGCTTTATACGCTCGTCATTTATTTCTCTGTTGAAACTGTACTTCTCCGACAAACGGTTGATTATTGGCACCATGAAGAGGTAGGCATATTTATCCAATCCCTTACGTTTAAGCTGAGTAACATGGTCACTTGCCACAAACTCGTATTGATGGAAGAATGCACTACCAACACTACCACTATTGGCAATGGTTATGCAATCCTCGAACTTTCTTACGCTGCCCTCGTTGCCGACAAATCCATCCACGCCATTGTTGAGTGCCGTGGATGATACGTATGGAACTGTACCTTCTGTGTGGTCTGCCTTTTTGAGCCGTTTGCCACGCTGTATTTCTGTGAATACTTCTGTAAAACTAAAAGGTTTCCATTGAGAGCGGAGCAGTTTACCCCCCCCTAAAATTTCTTTGTGTATCAGTCGCTTGCATAATTTCTCTACTGCTGGTTTCAATAATAATGTTTCTTTTCGACGCATGTATTCCTCCATGAACTGCCAATCAGGATTTGTGCAATCAGCAGCAAGAGGAAGCATAATTTTAAAGGCTCTTAATCTGTTACCGTTTATTGAATACCCATGTCCAAAGCGTTCCCTTTGCTTTGTTATACACATTGAGACAAACAGCAAATGGTATTTATTCAAATCACTCTTGGGTATCAATGCGGAAACATGACTATCCAAAGCCATAGAGGTAGGTTGGTAGTAAGCTATTCCTGCACCACCATCTCCATCGTTATTCAATGTCAGAATATCACCTCGAAAGATTTTCTTTTGTTCCTTTGATACGAAGCCTTTATAACCATTGTCTGTCTTTTTGGCAGAGACCAAAGGTAAAGTTCCTGTCGTCAAAGATGCCATATTATTTTGGTTTCCCTTTTCAAAGTCAAAGAAATCTGAAAGATAGAAATCTTTCCAATCTTTATTTTTGAGTGATAGCTTATCCATTCGCCACCTCCTTTTCTTCAAACAAGTAACCTCGTCCATGAGTAATCATGTTAAACTCAAATGTCAGATAGTCAGCCATTGTCTTTTCAAAGTCTTCCTCTGATGGTATCTCTTCGTTGAAATAGTAAAACGAGTGCAGCCATTCGTCATCTGCTTCAATGGTGCTACGCACAATAAAAGAGTTTGGTGCAGTCTTGCCTTGAAACCAACAATCAAGCAGGTATTTCTTTCTCTCGGCAGCTCTATCTGTTGGCATCAATCCAACATGGGCAAAGACTTCATAACCATCATCTTTGAAATCGACAAACTTCACTAACTTATCCTTTGGGTGTGGTTGATGCGCTGTAAATACGGCTATCACAGGATTTGTTCCTACGCCATAGAACGTATCTGTATTAAGCGTTATAACACCCTCAAGCGTATGGTTATCGAGAATATACTGTTTGTCGATTTTGTCTTCTTTCGTTTTGCCGACCATTGTGCTTTGTGGAACTATGACAACACAACGAGCACCATCACCTACGCAATCCAACAAGTGACAGATGAATTTCAACTCCGTCAAGTGTGCTGTGCTTTTTGTCTTTCCTTGTGAATATGGCGGGTTCATCAAGCCAACGGTAAAGCCCTTCTTGTACATTTCTTCTGCACTCTGTTTCAAAAAGTCTGCACAGATAAGGTTGCTCTTTCCATCGCCACGTAATATCATGTTGGTTGTGGCAATAGAAAACATATCGTCACGCAACTCTATACCGTGAAGATTGTTTCTTCTGATGTTTTCCTTGTCTTCCTCTTTTGCCTGTGTCAGCATTCTGTGCATGGCAGCTATCAAGAAGCCACCTGTTCCGCAGCAAGGGTCAAGCACCTTGTCGGTAGGCTTGATTTCAGCCAATTCTGTAAACAATTCGGTTATGTGCTTTGGAGTAAGAACTACGCCAAGTGTTTGCCCATCGCCACCACTATAACTGATGAACTCTCCATAGAAACGACCAAGTACGTCTTCTGGTGAGTTGTTGCAAATGGCAGTTAGAATATTTGAGTGCAAGTATTCCGCAAAGTAGCGCAAAGGGGATTTGCCCAATCGCTCATCCTTTTCAGACAACACAGGTCTATTGATGATGAGGTTAAATTGGTCTATAACCCTTTTCTTTTTCACCTGTGGCTCAACCTTTACTCTTTCCATGTGTGCGGACATGGCATCAAATATCTTTTGACCATCAGTTTTGATAGAATCCCCTGTCAGATTCTCTGTTGAGAAATCCTTTTCTTCTAATGCCAAAAGAATAGCAGATACGACCAAAGGTTTCTCGCTATCTCCGAGTTGTCCATAGTTGCGCAAATCCTCATGCAAAGTCTTTGCACGGCTAAGAATGGTTTTCAGTTCAACACGTTCAATACTTTCGTTACCGCAAATAATCTCATTGTAGTAACGCTCTATATTTTCGGTCGAGAATTGACTGAAGTCCTTGACCTTTGGAAGAATTTTGTAACCTGTAGGACTAACGTAAATAGGACGAATAACAATGCGCTTCTCGTCTGTTCCCGAACAACCAAAGGCAATGACTTTCTTGAAGTTTGTGTTTTGAATGATACTGAGCGCATAATGCAGCGCACCATTCTCCGCATACTTGGTTACGCTTGAAGTATCCATCAGCAAAGTTTCATTATCTTTCAAGTACTTTGCCTGGTCCTCAACCTTTGCCTTATCTTCTATTACGATAACAAAGTCACCCGATATTGCCAAGTATTCAGGAAAGCCTTTCTTTCCTGTACCACGTTTAGAGACCATAGCCTTGTTGATTTCCTCAATAGGGCATGACTCTGCGTAGTGCTCTATACTTGAAGCATCGAGCAGCTTTGATATAATGAGGTCTGTTGTCTTTTCTGTCATTTTTATACCATAGATAATTGGATTTTACCACAATGCAACTTTACCTGCTATACCTAAGTCAATCGTTGCAGTAACTACACCCAGTGCTTTGAACACTCTCCTCATGGTTGGAATAGTGATACTATAACCTCTTTCCAATCGAGAAATCTGTGCTCTTTTCACGCCAATACGCTCACCAAGTTGTTCTTGTGTCAAGTTCTGTTCTATACGAGCTTTCTTGATGGCTTCGCCTAATCTATAGGCATGTAAAGCTCCATCCACATCACTCTCAAAAGCATCACGTTTTGGTGTGCCTACTTTACCGAAATGCTTGTCAAGCACATCGTCCAATGGGGTAAGATTCATCTGTGCCATAATCACTTGTTTTTGAAATATTCTCTTCTTATTGCTTCTGCTTTTGCTATCTCCTTGCTTGGTGTCTTCTGAGTTTTCTTGATAATGCCGTGGGTGGCAATTACCAATGTTTCTTTATCCTTGTCCCAAAAAGCAAACAAGCGATAAGCAGTTTTGTTATACAATGTACGAAATTCCCATATCTCCGAGTTTTCCAACTTCTTGAAGAGTTCTTTGTTGCGTTCTCCACCTGCAACACGCTTGATGTTGTAGTAAATCTTGTAAGATACCGCTTCGGGTAAACTCTCAATAAAGTTCTGTGCCTCGTCTGTCAAGACAAGTTTGAAGATATTTTGCGCCATACATTATAGCTCATTTTTGTACAAAGGTAATCATATTGTTTCATAAAGAAGAAACAGAAACCGTCTAAATGTAATTTACAGCTCTTTTTTAACATTTTGGCGATAGATAATTGCGTATAAGGAACTTGCAACCCTTGTAGAACTTCTAACTGAAAATAAAATCTAAAAAAATAATAAGATTTTCGTTAATCCAAATAAAAACTTTATCTTTGCAACCGAAAGAGTTGTTTGACAAGTAAACATGTGCATATTGCAGAAGTTTGAACTATTGCCAAATCATTACCTCTATTGAGGTGAAATACTCATAAATCGCTCATTTTAAGCTATTCAGCAGATTTTAGCAGAATTTTTATGAAAAATACTACCCACAGGGCTGGAGATTTTTCCTGAAAACAGGAGGCTTGACCTTGCTTTCCCGTCAAATCCCGGAGTTACCTTTGCGCCCAGAACGGAAATGACTGCCTGATGCGGCTCACTGAAAGGTGCGAAAATGGAGGTAAACGGAAGTAGAGGCAGATTAGACAGAAAACTTCAAAAGAGAAATCCGTGAAAAAAGGAAGTCCCCTCCAAAAAAGGACATAGCCGATAGCGTGAAACCGGGCAAACCACCTGCAAGGAAGTATGGTTCTATCTGTCTGGCCAGACGTGTCGGGGCGGGCAGATAAAATCATTCTTCCCGGTTTGCCTGCTGTGGGTGACGGCTTGTTCCATTTATGGACAAGCGGTCATACACGGCTTTCCGCTTCCGGCTCAAAAGAACAGCGAAAAAGAAAAATCATCAGAACCCCGTAAAAGCACCTCTTTGGCATAAGCTCAAAAGAAATGGGCCTTGCCTCATCAGTCTAAACTGTTGCTTAGGCGTGAGGCAAAGCCCTTTTCTCCGCTTATGCAGTAGTCGGCACACGTTCGTTCAAAATCCTTTTGGGCGATGGTGTGCCGACGGATAAAGCCGCTTTTACGGAAAAACTTATATGAGAAAGAAAAAAATCAGGGAGATTCATATCAAAATCTCCCGTTTTATTGTTACTTTTGCATACGAAGAGTTCTTTGAAGGTTACGCAACGCGCAGAAGGATAATGCAGCAGATAACTAACTAAATCGTAACCTATTACTATCATGAGCGATTAACATACGCTCATTTCCAATAAAATACACTCTTTTCGTAACTTCTCGTTACAAGTTTGCAATAAACTACAGTTATAATCGTTAATACTTGCTATTTTTTTATTCTTTCTCCTCATCGTACACCTTAATCTCGCCAGTGGGAATGTTATTCAATCATTGTTATCTTCTACATTTGGCAGATAATCACTGGCTTTTGCTGATGAAATCACGTCGTGTCCCAGCTTTGACTCCAGTTGTGTGCGTGCCGCTTTCGCCACGCTGCCACCATCCTTAGCCACTTGCTTCTGCTGATGGAATCCGTTAGGATTGCGCTGTTTGGACAACTCCGTGGCAGATGCCTCGGCAAGCATATTGAGGGCTATCTCCATGTTGGTCATGTTGTCGCGCAGACTTTCTTTCTTCAGACCCTTGAAACTCTTGTACTGTTTGGTTGTCATTCCACTCCACTCTCGGGTAATGATGTCGGTAAGAGAAGCATATTGCAAGCCTTGTTGCACCCCCGTGCGTGCCCATTCATCGGTGAGTTCTTTTCTGATTTCTATAGACTTAATACGCTGGTTTATCCAAGCATCTGAATATCCCAAACGCTTGTAGTCAACGATGGCCTGGTCTATGCTCTTTTCAGGATCCTGCATCTGTTCCAAACGAGAGCTTGCCACCTGTGCCATCCAAACCTTAAAAGGCTCTGCCTTTGGTGAAGGAATCGACTGGATAATGCGGAAGAGTTGTTCAGTGTCAGCGACATCCGTCATACGCAATTTGCCGTCTGAGGCACGAAGTTTTAACCCGTGACAATTTGTCACGGTTTCATTACCTTCTTTTTTGAGTCTCTGCTTCAGCTTTCTCCAATAAGCATTGGCATCTTTGCTATCAGTTAGCACACCGCATACATCCACAATGGAGAAATACCACTTCTCCTCCTTATCGTCCCATACGGTGCGCACCTTCTTTTCTTCAAACAGTTGAAGAGATTCCTTCTTCGTCATATTGTTCTTTTTCTATTTCATTATCTTATTGTCAATCAATATTATCCTCTCTAAGAAGATCTGTAACCTCCACTTCAAGCAGTTTTGCTGTTTTCATTAGGCTGCCCAAGTCAGGCTGACAGGTGTTTGTACACCATTTTGAAATGGTTGTCTTGTCCTTTCCCAGTTGTTCACCAAGCCATTTATTGGTCTTCTTCTTTTCTGCAAGGACCACTTTTAGCCTGTTCAATTCTCTATTTGCCATATTCAAATATATGTTTTGCTTACAAAGGTAGCTATAAAACACGACAATCGTGAAGAAATTATATAATATTTTATGATTATTCGCCAACTTGGTGAGGAAATTTCACTGTAAGGTAAGACGCTTCTGGTTTATCAAAAGAAGCAATAATGATGTTGAATAGTTGAATAGAAGAGTAAGAAGATGATAAATCGATTCTCTATTTGTCTATCCTTCCCAGCTTTTACCTATCATTATAAGTATTCATATTTGTACCAAGAAGCACTAACACACTGATTATCAGTACTGTTTATTTTCGAGGAGGTGAAGTAAGTATAGATAACTGCCGAAAGGTAAACACATAATAAACAACAAAAAAAGCGTGCAACTCAATGAGTTACACGCTTTTTACGGTCGTTTATGGGGTTCTGGTTCTTAGTAAGCATCCCATGCAGGCCGTATTGACAACATAATACGATATGGGGTTGGATAGTTCCGCATATGGAAACTACCCAACCCCATTTATTGGTATTTTTCAGATTCTTTTGAAGAAACCTTCATATTCTTTATCCAATATTTTCCAAATACCATTTTTGCGACACAGAAATGAAGGTTCGGATTGATACGGCATATCGTTCGTATAAATCTGTGATGGTGTAGATGCCAATAGGTACGGGAAAAACTGTTGTAAATCTTAGGGGGGACTTGTCTTGCACAAATAATAAACTCAACCGCCTAAAAGCAGCGGTTGAGCTTAACAAGTATGTGTTTTTTGAGTTTTATCGGACACCAATAAATTGTTATTTACGAAGAAGGCAAGCGAATGAAGCATTTGCTTGCCTTTGTCTTTTCACTGCTATATAATCCTCTCTTGCATGAAAAAGTATATTAGGATAAATCATTTAGCATGACTTTACTTATTGTCCTAGATTGAATTTTATAATGCCTTTTACAAATGCCTTAATGATAAGCTCAGTCGTATTACTTGCATTAAACTTAGAGAGCAAATGCGCCTTGTGCGTATTAATCGTATTTACGCTCACGTTGAGGTTGACGGCAATCTCGTGTGCTCTCAGTCCGCGTGCCAATTGGCAGAGCACATTGTGCTCTTGTTGCGTTAAGTGGCTGCCCGATTCAGGAATGTGCATTTCAATGTGGCGCACCAATTGCTGAAATCGCTTGCAAAAGTAGTTGTCACCCCGTGCTATGCTGCGCACAGCCAAACATAACTCATCTATATCGCAACTCTTAAATACCACACCATCCGTGTCAGACTGCATGATAGCATTAATGTGCCATATCTCCTCGTGAGAGGTGTATACCATTGTGCGCACCTCAGGCTCCATGGTATTAACTTTCTCTATCAAGTCAATACCAGAACCGTCAGGAAGGTCGAGGTCGACAATGCACAAGTCGAAGTGTTGCTCCGATTCGAGCAATTGCGTGGCATCGTGCAGTGTAGAACTCACGGCTACCTTATCCACTTCGGGCATATGCAGTAAGCATGCTTTCAGCCCTTCAAGTAGTATGGCATGGTCGTCGCAAATGAGTATGTTAATCTTTGGTGTCATATATATAATATTGTCTTGTTTTTTAAAAATATGTTGCAAATATATCCGTTTCCGTTTGTTTGCATATCATTATAAATAATGATTTTAATCGATATTTGTTAAAAGCCTCTTCTTTATTTTTTTAAAAAAAGGCGAGTGCAAAACAAAATGAAAGGTTTCAGACTTTCATTTTGCTTTGCACTCGCCTTGCACTATCTTTGTATTCTTCTTTTGCAAAAAAATCTAATCAACAATGAAAAAAGCTAACCTCCTCGCTTGTTTGCTCAGTCCGATGTTGGCTATCGCACAGCCACAAGCAGACTCACTGCGTCATCTCATACACGTTAAAGGACCCCAAGTACACTTACTGGCCCAAATGGCCGAAGCTACAGCTACTTCCCACCCCGACACGGCACTTCACTACGCTCAATTGGCTCGCCAACGCAAGGCTGCAGGGCGCGACCTCATAACCCTTGAGGCCGCTACGGGCGAAGCTCTTATGGCACAAGGACAGATAGAACAGTCGCTCAAACACTTTACGCAAGCCTATAACCAGGCACGCCAACAACACCTTGCACCGGAAGCGTACAACCAACTCTGTAGTATCGGACTCTGCCATAGCCGCATGCAACACTTCGATAAGGCTGCCAAGTGTTATGACCAAGTAATCACTTATGCTACTCGTCATAAGAATGCGCAACTCGCCTTCTCTGCCTACCAAAACTATGGCGCGATGTGTAGCCGTATGGGGCGTGTTGAAGATTGTCAACGCCTCTTGCTTAATGCGCTGAAATATCAAAGTGCTGCCGATCCTGCCCTTCGCGTATCGGTATATGCGGGATTGGGCACGATTCTTACCTATAACGCTGCCACCTTCCCTAAAGCCGAACAATACCTGCGTCAAGGCATTGCCATTGCGCGTCGAGCTCATGAACCGCTTGCTGAGGCCAGTTGTCTCTCACCGCTCATCACGCTGCTCACCCAACAACCGCAACGTTATGCTGAGATTCCTGCCCTTATTGCGCGGGCCAATACTATCGTCAGCAATGCGGCCCCCGACGGTACAGAGCGTATGCAGTTGGAACACGCAAAGATCAACTACTACTTCGTTACTCGACAATGGTCGCCTGCCCTCCAGTCGGCATTGATGCTCTACAAAAATGGTCCTGCGGTGTCGTCAGAGCGTGATAAGGTCATGCTTATGGTGGCACGGGCTTATGAGGGTACGGGCAATCCACAGCGAGCTTGCTACTTCTATCGCGAAGCCTACTACATAGGTGACTCTATTCACCAACTTGATGTGCAACAGCAGGTGGGCGATGCGGCTGCACGCTACGATGCAAAAGAGAAGCAGCTCAAAATCACTCAACTACAAAAGAACGCTGCTGAGGCTGAGGTGAAGCAATGGCGCTTAGGTGCTGCACTCGCAGGGATTGTTCTGTTGCTCTTTGCCACCATTGTTGCTGCTATTATTTGGCACCGCCAGCAGCGTCGTAAGGCACAACTCGACCAAGCGCGTCGTTATATCGATGGCATTGAGAGCGAGCGTAAGCGTTTGGCGCAGGAGTTACACGATGGTGTGTGCAACGACCTCCTTGTGGCTGAAATGCAAATGTCCACCTCTACTGATGTCGGCTCTGCTGTGGCGCAACTGCAACAGGTGCGTGGCACGATACGTCAAATCTCCCACCAACTTATGCCGCCCAATACGACCTTTGCTACGCTCGATCAAACGCTCTCTGCATTGGCTTATAAGTTACAGGAGATTGGCCAATTCAGCGTAACCTTCACAGATGCTACTCCTTCCAACGTTCCCTATGACTGGAGCCAACTTTCTACTGAGCAAGCTTACCAACTCTATCGCATTGCGCAAGAACTCATTACCAACCTTGTCAAACATACGCAAGGACTCACGCATATCGACATTGCGCTTGCGCACAGTGCTGTAGCTCCTCCTACTACTGAACTAAGCATTACGTACAATGCTACGACCTCTCCCGTAGCTCCTTTTGACGCAGCTTCTACTGCTACGACGACTGGTATTGGCATTCAGTCTATCAGTGAGCGTCTGAAAGCTATCAGTGCTACTGTCAAGTTTACGTCCGACGAGCAAGGGGAGCATACTATTATTACTTGTTGAGACAGTAAATACTGAAGTTTTGGATTTAGCAAGGGCGGGATGAATCATCGGCTGCGGCTCAGCAATTCAAGCAAGCTTGATTGCATTCGCCTTGCACG
>ERZ1034818.438-NODE-438-length-10789-cov-3.841066_pt1 | contig 10789 bp, 10 predicted proteins | sample MGYA00520595_ERZ1034818 | MGnify/ENA primary metagenome ERZ1034818 (study PRJEB33766, sample SAMN09781689) | gut metagenome | biome: gut microbiome | host: Homo sapiens | place: Madagascar | study: EMG produced TPA metagenomics assembly of the PRJNA485056 data set...
ATTTGACACCATACTTGAACATATTGATGGCTTGACGAATGTCACTTAGGTCCAGCCCTTCATTGGCACAGAAAATGCGAAGTGCATTAAGATCAAGATTCCGCATCCCTTCCGTTAAATCACAGAAAGTCTCTTTCATCTTCTCGATTTCATCTTCGGAGTATCCAGAATCAGACTTTAAAAAATATTGAAGCTGAGTGTCGATGAACATTCTGCGAGCAGATTTGTCCGGCTTGTTCAGCATCATGGTCTTCTCTAATGGGTTATCAAGGTAGAACCATGCAGGAACATCGTTAGCTTTCTCAGTTACCAATACGAGCAGGTTGTTGAGAAATCCCTTGTCTCCATTTCGTGCTTGAGTCTTTTTCAGAGACGCCAACATGAGCTTGGAATAGAAATCTCGTTCGTTTTCGCTGACATTATCTGCGGAAAGTACGTATCTGGAGGCCAGCATCATGATGATAACAGCAGGCTTACTTCTGTTTTCAAGGATGGCTCGAATTGAGGTGCCAGCTTCAGTCATGTTTTGACGACCCATCCCCTCATGGATAGTAATGCCGTCTGCGGCAAACAAGTCGCTAGAGCGGGATTTCTGCCCTTTGAAGGGGTCATAGAAGCCATCGATGTGGTTAAAGTACAGGATATTATCGTAACCATGGTCATGAAAATAGCTATTCAGATACTTGTCCAACATGACCATATCCCATCGCTCGCTGCCGTCTTCCAGTTTGGTGGGATAGGAGTACATATCATAGACATTGCCCTCTAAGATGAAGGTTGTTTTAATGTTGAGGAACATATCAAGTTCCTGATGCCATTTCCCTACTTGCATGATTTTTGAATCCTCAGTTCAGATAGCCGTTACTATAAGTGTAGAAATCACCATTGCGGACTTTGCGTGTTGCAAAGACTCGGTCACCAACATTGTCGATTGAAACAGATACGCCGTTAATATCAGATACTTTTTCAGAATCAAGTGTGTCAGAATTCAGATCATATAGAGCGCCATTTTTCACGTAGTAAATATGCTGATAAGTAGAACTTACAAGGGCAGACACGGACTGATCCATTAAAAGCTCTTTATAATCACTTTTGTCGGTCTCAAAAGAAATGAGGTTGCCGGCATTCAGCGCGATAATATCGCCATTGTACTGGAAATCGGAAATATTGTTGGCCAACAATATACCAGAGGAAGAAGCAGAATTAGTAGAATTTGCAAAGCGATACAACTCCCCCTCGGAAGTTAGGCAAATGGCATCGCCGCCAACAATGGCAAAAGACTGAATACTTCTGTATGAAACAGTGGCAATATCTGTTCCATCTAATGTGCAGCGCATCAGATTGTTTCCATTAGCTGCATCAATGTAAAATAGATAATTATCTGCAGCAATAAGCTGTGAGATGTCTGCGTCAATAGGAACAATTGTATCATTAGAGCCATCTGCTGCATTGCAGCTGTGGATGGTATTAGCAGTTACATAATACAGAGTATCACCGATGAGGTTGAGACCACTGACATCGGCGGCTACAATTTCGTAAGTGTGATCGCCTGTGTTTACATTTAATGCAGTGCCATCAGTATTCGGAACGATGGTATATCCATTGAGAGACAATACATAACCGCCATTCTTGGAAATGCCGATATCATTGCCAAGATTGGACTGCTGATAGTATTGATATGCGTTCTCATATGTGAGCGAGTTGGCATCGCTAACACTAATTGTTTTATCTGGATCTGCATTGGCTTTAACTGTTGCAGAATGCATAACACTACCTATACCGTAACTGATACCAAATGCAACCAATAATGCGGCTACATAGATCAGAGTAGTGTTGCGCTTCCCTTTAATACCTGTGGGAATTAAAGCTTCAAGGGCGGCAGTCTGATTATCAAGGTAATCCATAACGGTTAAGGAATTGTTTTGATTATCTTTTTGAGCCATTATGAATCACCCCTTTACAAGATAAGCGATAGAAATAATTAGTGAAAGCAGGTAGAACAAGCCGGCACCTTCACTTGGCATATTGAATGCGGCTGGAGCTACTAGCGAAAGCAGCAAGCCACTGGCAAAAGTACAGGCCTTTTTTGTAAGTATAAGATGACGGGATTGCTTTTTACTGTTTCGAATTTCTGTAATCAGGGAATCAGACTTGGCAATAAGTTCATTCTGATGTTCAAATGCGTCTTTTGGAATACAATATAGTTTGCCTTCCAAGGCATTTTGAATAGACAACTCAATATTCATGCAGTTAGAAACGGTCCAGTTCTTTAGTAAAGGTGCTGGATCCCGAACTAAATTATCAAGGAAGATGGCAAGAATATTGGAATTCGTGATGTTAGTGATATTGGTTTTGTCCTCAGAATAGTGAAGCTTCTTATTTAGAGCGTTTAGAGAGTTGGCAGAAGTCCAGTCCGGCATATCTTTGGCAGATAACTTCCATGCATCGCCATGCTGAACGCTTGCTTCTAACAACTCAAGTGTATCAGGAACAAGCTTGATCGCAGATGGCAGTCTTTTGAGAGTAGATATATCCTGCTTTTTTAACGATTCGATGGAGTATACCTTTGATAGATATTTCCAGCATGGACGTGCCATGACTAAAGCGTACTCAGGCATTTCAGCGATTGCTTCAATCAGCAGTTCACGCTGAACGGACTCATTGTCTGGAAGACATGCCGAAAATAGAGTAAAGAGTTTTTGCTTGTTGGTAGTAAGAGCCATAATATATCTCTCCTCAAGCAGCTAATATCAATTATTCATTCGTTTCTGTTGTTGCTGCTGCGTCAACAAGGGCTACATGCTCGACCGCAGGCACAATAGTATCCGGAACAGACGGTACTGTAGGCAAGGACACAGAAGAAACTTCGCCGGCAACAACTACCTGCTGCGGAGTCTGTACATAAGGCATAGGTTCAGGAGTAGGCGTAGGAACGGGTGTCGGTGCAGGTGTTACTACAGGAGCAGCGTTAGAGTGTGCGGAGTAGTTGGAGTGAGAACCACTGGAATGGCTGGAGTGACCAGAACCAGACTGATGACTCTGATGGCTTTCATGACTGGAGTGGCTATAATGTCCGCCACTGCCAGAACGGTGGGAAGAATGAGAACTGTGAGAACGATGAGAGCTGTGACCGGCACTTACATCAAGAGCAAACAGGCAGCTCATAATAAGAGCAAGTGAACCAACCATTAGAAGCTTGTTGCGAGTAATGTTGCCCTCTTCTTCGTAGAGATAATCCTCAATGGATTTTTTGAAATCGGGAAAATCCGCCATTTTATGTTCCTCCCTTACTTTTTACTGATGTCAGTGCAACGGCCATTTTCCCAGGTGGTCAAATAATCAACGCCGTCTACGGTGTACGTTAAGGATCCGCTGAGAGGATTTGCAAAATTACCGCTCAACTTATTGCCGCTTGTGAATGTATATACTCCATCGGACGAATCATCTGCAGAAAAATTGCCTGAAAAGGTATCTCCGTTGGCAAAAGTGTAAGTGCCATAGGACTTCTGCCCCTGAACACAATCACCGCTAAAGGAATCGCCGTTCGAATAACTGATTGTGCCACTACCAGTCAGATATCCATCATCAGATACGGCAATAGAGTATTGAATGCCATTATAGGATACATTTGCTGTGACTGATCCGTTTACCGCTTCAATGGTTCCGGTTATTTCATCATTACTGATCTCTAATGTATAGTTGGATAGCATATTATCAGCAAAAGTGCCAACAATCGAAGAACCGTCCGCATAGGTGAGGGTGCCATCACCATTCATCTTGTCATTGGCCCAATAGCCGGTGTAAGTAGTGCCATCAGCCCAAGTGAAAGTACCCTCACCGTTACGAAGCCCATCTTTATAATTGCCATCATAAGTGCCAATATCAGGGTAAACCATTTTGCCGGAGCCAGAATATTGATCGTTTTCCCAGTTACCGGAGTATGTTTCACCAGTAAGAAACTCATATGTGCCAAATCCGTCGTAACGACCATCTTTAAAGTAACCGGTATATGTTCCATCGGCATTTGTCTCTGACATTTCACCAGAAAATGCAACCTGAGGAGTATCAACCGTAGGAACGCTATTTCCGGTAATAGCAGAACCACAGCCAACAAGCGCGACGATTCCGGCTATAGTAATTGCGCTACGCTTAAATAAAACAGTAGAAACTTTTTCTTTCCTTTTGCCGCCCATAGTTTGCAGAGCGTTTTCGGCTCTGTTCACCAGTTGTTGTTCCTGTTCAATGACTGTGAGAGTCTGAGCATTACTAACTTCCTTTGATTTACTCATTTGGCTTCTCCTCGCACTTCTTCCAAGAATTTAGAATTCGGATAGTATCAGGATCGTTTTCGCGTAGTAGAGTGAAAAGCGCATCCAGCATCCCCTTATAAACAGCACAACGATAAGAGTTCTGCTGCTTAGGGAAAATGTCGCCGTCCAGGGCGTAATTAACTACGGGGCATGTGCCGCAGTATGGTTGATAAACGCAATCATAGCAAGTTGGAGCGGTTTCTAGAGTGGATGCAATACCGCAGGCTTTGCAGGCACTGCTATTCATTAACTCATCATAGGTGTTGTTGACCGTACCGAGCTTAAAGGCGTTATCCCCCATCTCAGAGAGCATACGGCCCTCATCGCAGGTGAAAACATCGCCATTGTAATAGTAGGCCATCTGCCCAACGGCAGCACCACAGGGAGAACGCAGCTCCATATAATTGATGCCAAGGCCACCAAGAATCTTGGTCAAGAAAGTGGAGGCATGCCCTTCACTCATGTAGTAGCCCTGTTTATTAAGCTCAATAATGTATAGGAGGGCATTACGGTAGAATTCGATAAATTCTTCTGCAGTATACCCGATGCGATTCCAGTCCTCATTGGCAAGACCGAGCGGTGTTAATGGGCGAAGGAAAATGCTGTGTAGATCAAGCTCCTTATAAGTGTCGACGATTTCCTTCCACCGGTCAAGACTAAACCGGGTTGTGGTTTCAATAGCTCCGGTCATTACACCGTGTTCACGTAAACGGTACAGACCGCGTATTGTGCCTTGGTATGTGTTCTTTCCATTGCGGAGAGGCCTATTTAAGGCTTGCAGGAATTCCGGCCCGTCGATAGAAGTGGAAATACTGACATTATGCTCTTTAAGGAATGCAATCATGTCATCGCTCAATAAGGTTAGATTGCTTACCAACGATAACTCTAAATGTTTCCTCTTTTGTTTGGCCAACTGTTCGGCGCGAACAGTGATATGCTGTATGACAGGAAAATTTAGTAAGGGTTCGCCACCTTGAAATTCCAAAGACAAATATGGATTGGGAGATTGGAACATTATTTCGAGTGCTTTATCTGCAACATCTGGCGTCATAACGCCCTTTATATGGCTGCAGTCAGATTGTGCTTGGCAGTACACGCATCGAGCGTTACACTCATTTGTCATGACAAAGATATGTAAACTGGTGGCATCAAAGAGATACGCTCTGCTGGCTTGAAGTTTGTCCCGGTATTTTTCAATATAGACTTCTGGCGTGGTTTCGTAAACGAAGCCCTTATCCGCAAGAAGCTGAAAGGTGGCATCTTGCGGAGATAAAGCCTTACCCAACATCTGCTGAAAAACATCGCTGGAAACAAACGCCCATTCGCCAAAGTCATTTGTCAGCAGGACGGAATCTACATCCCATTTTTTGAAATTGAAATAGTTGTATTTCACGGTATTACTCCAAAATCGGGTGTGCCTTAAAGCAACCGGTACTTAAAGTGCTATTGAATACGCCGCCACAGATTGATTTTACTTTGCAGCTATCACATTCTGGTGCAAAGCGGATCTTATAATCTGAGATACTATCCTTACATAGAGCCCAGTATTTGTGATGGACAACACAGCGGGGAAAATTATATAACCCAACATCGATGCCAGCACGAATCAGTTTCTCAATACCGTCTTCGCAAGCCTGCGTGGCTTCCGGATACTCAATCCAGACGTGGTCTTTATTCATAATCGCGCTGCCACACATTTCAAGAGCAATAAAGTTAACTACGGATACTCTGGGCAGGCCAAGAACAAAATCAACAATAGAAGATATATCTTGATAATTTAACTTGGAAACAACAATACGGATTTCAATCTGCATGGCTCCATAAGCAAGGTTCTCTAAGCCGTGCTTGGTTTGCAGGAAGGAGCCGTAAGCTTGAGTGATTTTGTCATGCAATTCTGCAGTTGAACCGTGGATTGGGATGGCAATCTGATCTTCCTTATGCATCAAGTGGTTGAACAGCTTGGCATAGCCATCGACAGAAAAAGTACGCCCATTGGTCAGAATCAAAATGGCCGCATTGGGGCATTGTCCCTGAACAGTCTTAATCACTTCAGGTAAATCCAACATCATGAGAGTTGGTTCGCCACCAGTGATTGTAACATGGTGGATATCGGAACCATAGTATCTTACTTGCCGTATGATGTCTTCAGCGGTTGAGGTTGAAGCATGATCACGGGCCTGTTCGGTGACCGGGCACATGATGCAATTTGTATTGCATGCAAGTCCTGTGACAATCACAGCATCATCGGCCTGTGAATCGTAGAAGCGATAGCAGATACCAGATTCTTCAATGCTGATTGCGTCACAATCATGGAGAAGAGACCACTTCTTCCATTCTGAATCGGAAATTTGGTATCTCCTACCCCAAGGATAGAACGTTACGGTTTGATTCGAGCTATTGATAACTGCAAGATTCAAGCCGTAGTTCAAGTCATCTTGAAGATTCTCTTCAGAAAATCGAATGCGGGCAAGAAAGTAGTCACATATAGGAGCTCTCTTATAGGCTGATAAGAAGAAGTTCATACAGTGATATCCTTTCTGTCATACAGATAAATGAGTGGCAACATTGTACAGTATCATAATGCCAGTGCCAAGAGCAATAAATGTGGCAAATGGAATCTTACGAACAATAACAACAGATGGTTTTCCGTATTTGGAAGAGGCCCAGCGGCATACAGCAGCGGCCTCATCCTCAGTTAGGCGGCTTCTAAGATCTTCATAACTGTTTTGTGGAAGACCCTTTACTCGCGAAGGACCAAAAAGGATGACAGTACTTTTAGATAAGACCATGCCGGGTTTCACTTCTGTAGTAGGAATGGATTCATAGCTATACTTGCTGGCAATCCATGTGGTGAACATTACTACAAGAACGAGCGCATAAGAACGAACCATGTAAAGGATATTCCCTACGCCAGGAATCTGTCCGGTCAATACAATTAGTGCAACATCCATGGCAATACATAGCCATAAGAACCATGTAGTGTTATAAAAACGGTATTCGCGGACAATAGAAATAAGGAAATAGCTGATCAATGATACTAGCATGACGTTCTGCTCTACAAATTCAGGAAATGCGGTTTGCAGCAGAAAGTTCCATGCGTACAGAAAGGCAAAGCCTCGCAGAAAGGACAGGGCAGTTCTGCCGACATCGCCTGTCGATATAGAAGGCTTCTGAATTTTATGATCCCTGATATCAAGATAGATTGCCTCGCCTATTAAGTAAAGATAGCCTAATGTAAATACGGCCATAAAGATATAAACAGCAGGAACAACGGTATCTGAATGGCTCCAGAATACTCGCCCGGGCAAAAGATACACGATAGTTAGTAGAAGTTTGCTGTCCCCGGCGCTCCAAACATGCAGAGCGTAGAAACCAATTGATATAGCGGCAATTACGAGAAGATTCAGTATGGTACGGGGTAAGGTGTCTTGGCAGAAGAAGCTGTAATAAATCACATTTGTGATTGTACCAGCGGCTATATAGCGAATAAGGTGTTCATTCAGAATTTGACCGGTATGGAAGTCTGTCCATGCACTCTGAGCGCATAACGCGACAGCCAGCCCAATCATAATAATTTCTAAGACAATCATGCTTTTGTACTTTCCAAATTGATGATATAGTTCATGAACTCCTTTTGAGTTCTGTCACAGCCATATTTGCAATTATCAAATTGCAGATATGCGGTATTGCCCTCTATTGATGTAATACGGATAGTAGATAGTCTGGCATAAATAGAAATAGCGGCGCGGATAGTATTTAGAGAAAATATATCCAGACTGATTTTCAGCGTGTTATTTTCCATCATACCAGTCCTTTGCGATGGCAGACAATTCATTGAGAGATTCCTCACTCATTGCTTCTGGCTCGTTATTGGGAGTGCTTTCTTCCTCATCCACCATAGTTGATGAAAGAGCGCGGGCCACGAGGAGCTTGCGCAAATCGGAAGTCTCGTTCGAAATGGATTGGTGTATTACTTGCGCAAGAATTTCATTTTTGAACTGGTTTTGGAGCTCATCTGAATCAATGGGAGAGTCGTCTTTCGTAGTAAAATCCACGAAAAATGAATTGTCTTCTACGCCTAAATAAATGTAGTAATTATCGGTAAAGTGGTAAGCGGCTTTTAGTAGGGCTTCCTTAGAATATAATTCTTTTGAATATAAGATACGCATTCCTGTCCTCACTGTCGATCAAGCAAATAATTGATGAAGCTACGAGAAATTGCAAATAATTGAACATAAATACACTATTTTATTCCATTATACACCAGATTGACTGAATTTTAAAGAAATGTGAAACAATTGTGACTGGCAATATTATACAAAAATAGCGACTGCCGTTTGTGACAGTCGCCCAAAAGCGTTACTCGGATTTTGAAATTGTAGCCTTGCGAATAATGATATCGCCAGTTTCGGATGTGTCGTACTCAATGATATCCCCTGCTTTTGCGTCAAGCTTCTCCAAAACCCATTTCGGAAGTGTTATCAGATTGGCCTTTTCGCCAAAGACAGTTGATAAGTTGGATGGGAGAGACTTAAAGGATACTCCCGGAAGATGGCCGGCATATATACTTCGGTATAACGTTGGTTTGCTGAGAATAAGATTGGAATATTCAGGCAGCTTCTTAATCTCGTTGATGGCTTCTTCTGGGCTAAGTTTCTTGTCTAGAATAGTGGCTGCAAGTTTTGACGCAAGAACAGGATCAGACTCCAATTTAGCAGGTACTCCATGATTTGATTTTTGCTTTTGCGCACGAGATTCCGCATAATCAGGGGCATATGATCCGTCTACAAGTCCGCGCTGGATTTCTCTCGTGACCGCAGACGCAGACATCCCGATATCATTACCAATTGCTTGGCGGGTATATCCCTGATCAAGGAGTTCCTTGATTCTTTGGCGCTGAAAGTAGCTGAAACGCTTATAAGGAACAGAAGAAGATTCCATCGGGCAATGTCTCCTGTATAATATATGAGTTGCATCTTGGAGTGCAACTCATATTCGGAATTGCTGCAAATTATTGGCAGTTAAGCCGCTGACGTAGATAATCTCGCAGAGAAGGATCTGTGCAGTACACATAGCAGCCCTTCATGCCACGCGTCATGAGAGTCCTATAAGTATTCTTGATGATTTCATCTGCCCGGCGGGCAGCCTCGCTAGGGTTCTCCTTGGCCAGCTTTTTGAGACCCTTAATTGATTGGTCGGTCTTGGCGCGCTGAGTATAGTCAGTGACGATGTGGCCGTTCACAAAACGCATATCATCGCCGATAATTACACCAGCGTAATCGAATTCAAGACCTTGTGAGGTATGGATGCAGCCTACTTGGTCAATGGAAGAGTCGTCGATTGCAAAAATGGTGGAGCCTAGGTTCCAACTCATTTCAAAATCGCCAATCTTAATATCATGGACAGAGGTATCATTCTTACCAGTAGAAATCCAGTCCCAGCAATAGCCGGCAAGCATACGGGAACGATGGTTCTCGTTGTTCTTTTCAATTATAAGATCCCGCACTTCATTAGGAGTGTCCAATATGCGGATGTCATAGTCGATATCTTCGAGACTATAGTTTCCTGTTTCCTGTATTTCGAGAACATCATCCAGCCATGCGAGATAACCGTCAGAGCCATTGCATCTGAACTGAGAGGTCAATTTGAGCTTACTGACTTCGGAATGTTCTTCTTCTGCCCACTTTTCAATTTCAGCTACACTGCCAATATCGCTCATTGTCACGCGCTGGCTTTCATCAATGAAAAAGACGGAACAGTTGGCAGCATGGATGACTTCCTTGATCTGGTTTTCGCCTTTATTATGGAACATACCGGATTTTTCGTTAATACGGTGGGCTTCATCTACTAAGATGGTATTGATAACACCGCAAGGAGTCTCGGTATATACACCAGTGCCCTTGAACATGTTATCAACGCTGCTCTTTTTTACCTTGCCCTTTAGTTTTTGCGCGTACACGAGTCGAGGTGCACTGTTCTTGGAAGCATATTGAACCAGCTGGCCGCGCTGTGTCAGTTCGGCGAGCAGGTTAATAGCGATGACGGACTTACCTGTACCCGGTCCACCCTCAACGATTATAGTTCGCTTCTTCTCATCGGCCATACACTTCGTGGCGGTAGACAGGATACCCTCATAGGCAACTTTCTGGTCATCGATCATGATAAACTCTTTGTTGCCTTTCAGCATACTGGCGATTGCATTCTGCAGACTCTTCGATGGGCAAATTTTGCCATCACTGATTTCGTATAGGATTTCCTTGTTATCACCACTGTGGACGAATGCTTTAATGAATGCACGGAGCTTGTAAGTATCACTCTGAGCAAAGACAGGAGCTTCATCGATATAAGTTTGGTATTGGGTATCGACTAAAGGGTCATTTGGCTTTAGAGGATAATTATGGAGACAGGCACAAGGGAACAAAGAAATGTTGCCGTCTTGTACATTCTGATTATAGTCTCGGATCAGAGAAGCATATGAC
>ERZ1034818.451-NODE-451-length-10562-cov-8.223565_pt1 | contig 10562 bp, 11 predicted proteins | sample MGYA00520595_ERZ1034818 | MGnify/ENA primary metagenome ERZ1034818 (study PRJEB33766, sample SAMN09781689) | gut metagenome | biome: gut microbiome | host: Homo sapiens | place: Madagascar | study: EMG produced TPA metagenomics assembly of the PRJNA485056 data set...
CAATCTACCTGTCTAAGCATACTTCCTATTGGAAAACTCCCTATATAAAGAGCGTCCACCTTTCGGACTTTTGCTTTCACAAGGGTTCACCGTTTGACGCCATTTGTGACTTCTCCGTGAATACCTGTGAAGGGTGGCATGGAAGAAGGTCACCGAGAGCCACCCATCGGTTTGTCTTGTCCAACTCATCAAGGGATGAGCGGAGCAAACCGAGGTCAAGTTGCTTGTATTTAGGAGCGTAAAACTTCATCTTGCTATGGAATTAACGATATAAAGGTACGATTTTATAGTTAAACAAACGAAGAAATAAAGTTATATAAACTTAAATGTCAGAGAATTATAAATTATTCAGTAAACACTAATTGAAATATCATGTGGCTCCCCTTCCGTCTTATAGCGGAACCCCAGAAAGTCTTTGTCGCTGTACATTTTACTTACGTTTAAAATTACGGACGACAAAGTTACATCCTCTTTCTCAAATCACCAAATCCGTTTTTGGACGCTGACTCGTCATTCTTGTGTGGGATGGGACCGCCTTACAGAAAGCTGGATGGGTAAATCACCGTTAGAACGTAACTACAGATTAACAGTTTTTCCATCACTTTAATTTATTTCTAAACTGCAATTATTCTTTATAAATTCAGCAAGTTTACTATGGTTCTTTATATATTTATCGAAAGCTTCTTGTGCAAATGGGGCAAGCCATTGGTCTGAACCTTCAGGAGGGATTTCACCAAACTCCAAATAATCCATGTAATCTGATGCCATTAAATATGCAGGATTAAGATAGAAGATAAAAGATACTTGAATCATCATCAATTGGTTCAACATTATAGATATATTATTCAACTGTTTCTCTCTTCTACCATCAAGATACACTGTATTACAATTAAGCAATACACTACTATACTTATTTGCATGCACGCTATCATCCAATAATTTCCGATTATGCTCCAAGTATGTATTCCATCCGAAAAAAGGATACAAATCCTTCGTTTGTAGAGATTCCTTTATTGCCTTTAAGATATTTTTAACAGAAGGAATCCTAAAAGAGGACTCAATCCATTTTTGAACCTCATCTACATATAAGTTTTTATTGATGTCAAACTTATCTTTTAGAGTGATATCCAAATATATTTCTGTCAAAATATCATCAAACATCTTGCGAACAAGAACAAATGCATCATTTATTCTGGCTATCTTCAACAATGTTTTAATTGAATCAAGCGTACCTTGAATAGACATGAAATAATAGCTCTCGTAATTAGGAAATCCTTTGGTGCCTGAAGGAAGAAAGCAAAAAGCCCTATCAGAAACTGCTTCATAAAAATCCATCATTTCATCAAGTTCCTTAAAAAGGTGATGCTCTTTATAATTTTTAGACAACATCAACTTATCCGCTACATTAAATTCTCTTCCCATAATTTGCGTATATATTCAATATCAGCTTTCAACTGCAAATTTTGCGGAGTCAGACTTAACATAAAAGTCATCTCACCTAACAAATGTTTCAGATAGTTTTTCTTGGAACAACCTATCTTTTGCAAATGACTTTCCAGCCCCCATTTCTTTATATAAAAGACCTCTTGACGAATTTTACGCCTTTTATCTTTATCTACCTGAAGTTTTTGGTTGACAACTATTCCAGTTACAACCTGCCTGGTATTTCTTGGCATAACTTTCGTTTTTTCGTTATTCAAATGAAGCCCAATGGCATTTAGTTCTTTTTTTACAAGACTGGTCAATTCATTTTCATCTATATTAGAATCAGAAGAAAAAGTCAAGTCATCAGCATACCGAGTATAATAAATAGTATGCTCCTTGCAATATAGGGCAATATGGGCGTCAAAATCCAACATAAACAAGTTTGACAAATATGGGCTAGTCGGCGCACCTTGAGGCAATACATGATCTAAGCAACACAACATTGCCAATAGATCAGCAACAGGATTAATGTATCCAAATGAACGAAATATTGCTTTAATAGAATTCTCACGTATCGATCCGAAGAAATCATGAACATCAAACTTGATAACAATCTTTCGATTTCTATGGAAACGAACATTTTCCTTCAATTTTTTCCTATGCACAAAAGCTTTAGCATAAGGACTCACTTTTTGGGTATTCAGTATATTCTCTAATATCCAATATTGTATTTGCTTTAAGTTTGGCAAAGGAGCGTTTATTTTACGTATACCTCCACTATGTTTTTTAATCTTATATATCCAATAAAAAGATTTTGGATATTCTACCACAGTTTTAATATATGACAATTTAAAACCTACTAATTCTGAGAAATGCTCGGAATCATAAATAATTGGCAGATTGTTATCTGCTAATTTTTTTGCATATTTCAAACAACTATCCACATACTCTGTCGTATAGCCATTTAAGATAGCCAATTGGGCGAATTGAAAAGAATATTTATCAAATTCCATTATAAAAAATCTTGAGGGAGGATAGCACACTATCCTCCATATTTTTCGATATTTGAGACAATTTGCTGGGAATGCGACCTCTGGGCGCATGAGAAGCAAATTGGCTCAAAAGCTTGAAATTACATACTCAGTACAGAAAGAGCGACTCGCTCCACCGAAATAGTTTCCTATTTTATTTTGTATATAATCTATATTCTCCAATTCTTTGGCAAATATACATCATTTTTATCTTTTTTCGGTATCATTTCATCATAAAGTGGATTTATCCATAGAAATTTAACATTTCTATTCATTTTTTCACTCAATCCTTTAAAATAAGCTTCCCCTTTCGGGGACAATCCAATTTTATCTTTATCTTTATCAATGTAACCAGCACGAGTCAACAAAGCTAATTGTTGACCAATTTCTGCATAGCTAAGCCCCATTTCAATTAAGCCGCTGACATTCAAGTTGTATTTAACTGTTAATAACAGCTGAAGTTTTATTTCTGTTTTCATTATTTTTGAATCTTGGGAATATATTTAAATCATCTTTTGCTTTCCAAAAAATAGGAAATGTATTATTGGGAGATTTATCCATTATCGATATTAAAGCCTCGCTCTGCATGTAACCTAAGGAATATATTGAGGTGATTCTATTTCCATAAAATTTCTCCATTTGAACCATAAGCCCTTTTTTGTAATTTATCTCTAAAGCCGTATAATTAGGACTTTCAGATATAGCCTTATCAAAAAAACTTGAACAAAAAAGCCTTAAATCTTTCTCTTTACAATAATCATATCCATGATGCATTGCCCATGCTGTTACTGCGAAAACTTTCCTATTATCTATTACTATATTCTGATTTTGGAAATACGAAACAAAAGATTTATATGTATCATCATATGTTTTTACGGTTCCAACAAAATCATCAACAAAACAAATAACATCATTATCTTGAAAGACATTTTTAGCATCAGCAGCATCGTTGCAAAACACGATTTTTTCTTCATACTCACAAAGAGTTCTCTTTTCCTGAAACATAGAAAAAACCACATCGCCACTCTTATCTTTAAGTTTATGATGTCCATGTATATCAACTTCTTTCATAGGAGTAACTATAACAGAATGGGCATTTTGAAAAATCGCATCATCACAACTATAATATCCCATCAAGAATTCATCCATAAAATTACAGATATCAAGTAAATGGAACCTATCAACTAATTCAAATAAAAGCTCAAATTCATTAGCATTCATCTTTCCTCCAAGAGAACAAAACTTTTCATATCTATCCCCCTTTAAAGTCCAATCGTGCCTTAGAAATAATTCGTCTATCCTTCTTTGCTCATTTAAACCTATGTTCTTTTTTCTTTTTAGCATTCTTATTACATTTATAATGTAAGTGTCCAACCCCTATGACTATACAACTTCATCTCCAGTGTTTACAGGGGATGCAGAGTATTTTAGGAATTTGAACTTTTTCGATTTTTAAACAGGTTTAACTAAAAGTGCCTTTGTCATCAAGGCATAATCCCTTCTTCCAGCTGCAATCATGTGAAAGAATCCCCTAAAGAAATCCAGTGGAGCCTTTGCCATCAACTCTTCCCAATGCTTGGTCATATATGTCAAGGCTTGTTACAACTTAGCAGAGAACTTGCCATCGTTCAAACCGCCCAAAATAGGGGTTGGATGCCAACGTTTCCATTATGGTTATGACAGAAACCTTATGGATAGTAGCGATAAGTTGACTAAACATTCTTAATCATAGAGCAATATGCGTTTACGGACACCTTACTTATCGTATGCAACATCAAAACGATTGCTGGAGTCAAGAATGAAGCACTTACCCCTATAATAGGAGCTAAGAATGCTGCTATTTGAGAAGAAGCACCAATATTAATCAAGCCACCCATATCCAAAAACTGCTTTCTATCTTCCTCATAAGAATCCCCACAAATCAATTTATTGAGTTCATCTTTAAGGCATCTCCAATAGTTTTTTGGGGATTCACTAGATGACAAACCACCAAATGTTGCTGTATTAATTGGACCGAAACTACTCAACCACAAATTAGCAACTATTTCTTCATCTCCATCATTATTCGCCAATAAAGCCTTTATCGTATTCCGCTGATAAGGCTTCAGAACACTCAACCATGTTTCAAGGCTTTCATCTACTATTTCCATTATTCCTCAAGCATTTCGTTTATGTATTCTGCACTCAAGCAAAAAGAAGTTTGATTTAATTCCTGAGGGTTAATACCACCCAACATGATACCAGATGCAGGTGCATACCCTCCAACAAGGATTCCTATAATTTTCTGTAAACGAGGGCAAAAGACCATAGAACCAGATTGACCAGGACGAGTTTGTACATTTAATATTGCATATTTATATTTTATACCTTGAGAAGCTCTAAGAATCTTTGCTCCTACCATAGTTTTTTGTACTGTCAAAATATGCATCTGCCAATCATTTACACAATGTGGATAACCTATAATCTCAACATCATCCCCCACATGGAGTTCATCAAGACTTCCTATTGGGCAAGAATCTATCTTTAAGTGAGCAGTTTTCAAAACTACTAAATCACACAAAGGATTAACACATTCAATGGATTGAACATCCAAGATACTACATTGTTTTTTTGAAGTATCCTTAAATTAGCAGACTTGTAATTTTACAAGAAAGCAAGTCATTGGATAACAATAAATTACCCAATGCTTGCATATGTCAGAAAATTCACTTACCTTAGTGCTGCTTAAAACTCAAATAGAGAATATCTGACATATGGCAAAGGTAAACATAAAATCTGAGAAAATCACTCCTTTCGGAGGAATTTATTTTGCAAGCAAGGCTTTTTATGCACTTTCACTTGACAAAGTCATCAACGGCGCTCTTGGTGTTCGCAGCTCCACCTACAACGGCTACCAGTGGGACGAGGTGGTGTCAGCCATGTCTGACGTGTTCCTCTGTGGCGGTGACTGCGTGGAAGATGTCAACAGATGCGAGTGCCACCTGCGGAAATCTCCAGAAGTCCGAATACCAACGAGCCACACAATCGGGCGTGCCATAAAGGAACTCGCCAATGAAGACCAGAAATATAAGTCTTCGTCAGGCAATGTGTTCAGATTCAACACCAACCCAAGACTCAATGACCTTCTGATGAAACTCAACATGAAGATGGGGCTGCTCAAATCCGGCCAAACTGTCAACGTGGATTTCGACCATGTTTTCGTCAAGACGGAAAAAGCCGATGCCAAGTATTCGTACAAGCAGGCTTACGGCTATTTCCCCGGCGTCGTCTCAATAGACGGCATCATTGCGTACATCGAAAACCGTGACGGCAACACACCCGTCAAGTTCCATCAGGCAGACACGCTGTCAAGGGCTTTCAAGCTGCTTCATTCATACGGCTTGCACATAGGCGTCTTCCGTGCCGATTGTGGTTCCTATTCGGAAGATATCATAAGGACCGTTGACGGCAACTGCCGCATATTCTATATACGGGCCATACACAGTGCGTCGATATACAGCCGCATACAGGATATACGTGAATGGAAGCGCGTGGAGATAGGCTCGCAGGAAACGGAAGTAGCCTCGTTCATGTCAACACAGTTCATGGAGGATTCACATTACCGCATTGTAGTGCAGCGAACAAAGGAAAAGGACAGCACACCAGACCTTTTCGGCGAAAGGTACACTTACCGCTGCATCATAACCAATGACTGGGAGAGTGAAGAGAAGAGCGTTATCGAAACGTACAACAAGCGTGGGGCGAGAGAGCGCGACTTCGACCGTCTCAACAACGACTTCGGATGGAAGCATCTGCCATGCTCCTTCTTGAAAGAGAACACCGTATACATGATACTGACAGCCTTCTGCATGAATTTCTTCTCGTATTTTGTAAGAGTAGTGTCATCCGTGTTCACCAGCTTGTCTCCTACGTCAAGAATCAAGAAGTTTGTCTTCCACTTTACCGCCGTATGCGCCAAATGGACAAGGACGGCAAGAAGATGGTGGCTGAATTTGTATACTGGCATGCCGTATGACAAACTTTCTTTTGGATAGATTCATTTTCTTCGTGGCTTTTGAATTTCAATCCCCAATGGGGAAAGGGGGCGTTGTGTCCTGACATAAACGTTTTCGGATCTTCATCGTGCGGACATGCGTGTGCGCACGATAAAAATATAAAGAATATACGGAAAGACATTGTCTGCTAATTTAAGGAGTATCTTGATACTCATGTATATTGTTGGAATCCACAGATGAAACTAATACTAAATTATCCGTATGATCACCTATGACATGTCTACAAGTTACAAAGTATCCGTTCTTGGGTACAGCAAAACAGCTACCCAATAATTGAATATTATTGCCTGATTGTTTTAAACCAACCATCACGACTAATTTTTCCATATTCTTAAAATTTATGTTTAAATTTATTGCTGTCCGATAAAAATCTGAATTGATTAATATTCGTTTGAAATTGCCTTTAAACAGGCAAATTTAATTCTCATCTCAAATAACACCCCCTCCTATGTGGGAAATAGTTCCATTTGTTGATGGTCACCAATATCTGTTTCTCGTTGGCTTTGAAGTTTTCGCCAAGGAAGAATTCCGCTTTTTTCTTACCATTTTTCAGATTACGACTGGTGCCCATAAGTATCTGAGAGAAAAGGCTTATAGTGGTCGAGTCCATTACGTAGAGCTTCGTGAAAACCTCTCTTTTCGACAGACTGACCAGAGAAAATTGTACCTTTGTCCATAGATTTGGAATTTTGTTTGTCGCAAATGCAAAATTACAAATCTTTGGGGACTTGCCGAAAGGTTTGTCCCTTTTTCTGTCGGCTCAGTTCAATTTTTTATCGGACACCAATAATTTTTATATATGTTGGTATACGCTGAATTAATTATTAATTATTAATCATCAACCTTACCGAACCTACATCGGAGACTATTTGTAAATATAATGTTATAGTTTCCTGTGTTTATTATATATGTGAAATGCCTATTTTATCGAAGAAAGCTGCATTCCGTTCTTTTGCAGAGTTTAGTAATTGATCAAATGAGATTATCTCAAAATAAATTTTCAATTCAGTTTTATAACCGAAATAGCCTAAGCTATCATACGTTTTTCTAAAGTCATGTTTCTTACAAACTGATTGCATACTATGTGTAAGATCACAAATCACATAACAATAGGCAGGAATTTCCTCGGATACATTTATAGGTCGTCCATTCTTTGTTTTAATTGTACCCTCTCTAATTTTCTCAACATAATCAATACATTGGTCAATTGGATTTTTTGTACTATCTTCAGACTCCATATTGTCCCTCATAGGCCTTTTGAATTCTACTATTCGTAATGTTGCAAAAGGAGGGTTGTCTTTTTCTGATACAAGCAATGGATTGTCAAAGACGTTATCTACAAGAATATCCGGTCGTCTATTTGAATTGCAATCAGTAATTTCCATAGATTTAAAAGTCTTATCTGAAGCCAAATAATGATGGAAGACCAAACGCTCGTCAATAATCCAAAGATTATTGTCTTGGAACTTGAAATCATCGCTTGTTATCCGCATTGGCATGATTATTTCATGTACTCGCTCTTCTTTGCTATAATGTCCATTGTCATCCCTTTGCAATGCGGCATCCAACAATTCCAAGATATACTTACGATGTAAAACATACCGGGCAAGGTCTGTTTGTTTTAACTGCTGAGCACTACAAAAATATTTATCTATTCTCTTTCGGTAATCTTCTTCAGATTCACCTGTCCTAACCTTTAAAATATCATGGCCTTCCTCGATAAGTTGATGTTCTTTCTCAACAAGTTTATTATGCAGATATAAATCTATGGACTTTTCTGTTGATGTTGGATTTACAACTTTCTCATCATCAGACAGCCCAACAAAAAGAGGCTTATAATATGGTGCTTTTGTATCAATGTAATGCGATAATCTATCTTTTCCTGCTAATATATTCTCACCAAGATATGGTGACAAAAAATCTTTTACTTTGTTAAGTACATTATCTCTAATATCATCAAAATATATTTGTTCCAACCCCTCTATCTCTACATTAGAATCCGCTTTATCTGGTATAAGAAAGGCATATCTGTCTGGAGCGACATGCTCGTCAAAATATGTAGATGTAACAAAGCATTGGTAATAAAATGAACCTTCTTGTGTTTCTATTGCAGAATCGTATAAACCAACAACATCTTTTATTTTTTCATTTTTTACGATTCGGTTGCCTGCACAATATGATATCTTATTATTACTTTCTGATTTCTGTAATCTTACATGAAGAACTTCAAACGTCTCTCCTGCAATTTGGAAAGAGGTTTGATTATCGTGGTTTTCATACAAATAACTATCGTATATCTCGGTAAGATTTGTCACATCACACCCATCAATAATTTTAATATCAGGACACGAACCTTTACGAAGGAAAAACCACAAACAATGTTCGAACAATAATTTTGCTACAGATTCTTGCCCATACTTATTAATCGCTTTTCCATAAGTATTTACAGGTCCTTTAAGAATAACTTTTGTTCCAATATTTTTTCCATTAGTTTTTAACTTTGGCAAGTCCGTGATACCTTCTTCTGTAAATGTAAAATGTCGATTTTTTATAGAATCATTATTAGATTTATAAAAACTTACGATTTCAACACTAGAAAAACACTTAAGCCAAAGCAATCTACCTATTCCCTTACAACCTCTGCTTGCACGATACATAGAATCCAATTCACAGAAAGACTCATAATTATTATCGTCAAATCCAATACCATTGTCTTCTATTGTTATAGTGGAAATTTCTGCTTTTCCCCCAAACAAATCGCTATTTGAAGAACGACCTAATGTAACAAGGATTTTCCCCTCTGCCGATTCAAAAGAATCTTCTGAAATAATTCTGTCATCTATCGCATAAATAGAATTAACTACTGCTTCAAAAAGAGGAAATAAACATTTAGAAATAGGCAAATCGGTATTTCTCAGTCGTCCTTTAAGACTTGATTTTAAATTCTGTACCATATATAGTTATGTATTAGAATTATTATTGTATATTATCAATACTACGCTCCTATGTAAGCATCCAACACTTATGTCAATACAACACCCCCAGTATTTACAGGGGATACAGAGTATTTTAGGAATATTAATTTCTTCGATTTTTTAACAGGTTTAACTAAAAGTTCCTCTGTCTCCATATGTCCTTGAACCGGCTTTATTTATGGGTGATCAAAAGTACCACTTATTTGCTGTTCAAGCAGGTTTAGCGGTAAGACGACTTACATGCTTCTAATGTAACACCCAGTGTATAACTTGTTCATATTACAGCTTTCTATGGCAGGAAACATGAAGGCATAGTCAAGCGCAGCATCTTCACTGCCTATGTTCAGACTGTTTTTAGGATTCATAAGCATATATTTTTATAATATACACTATACGAATAAAGTGACCACTTATTACCTTTTATATTTTTTTCCCTTCTAAATATATCTCTGGTATATACATTCTCCTTCACATCATCTAAATTGGCATCATAGGGATGGACGCTGAAATGAGCAGATGACTCCAGGGCATTCCTTCTATAGCTGGATCCGATTTGTCATCAGCCCCAGTAACGTGGATGCCCTTTGGTAAGCGTGTGCTTACGTCGGCTGTAGAAGGTGAATTCAAGCAATCCTGCGTCATATTCGCTTTCTACTTTATGTCTTTTGCTGCAACCATACATGATGGTTGTCGTAGCTTTGTCGGTTTTTTCATAATGTGCATCATCTGAATTGTATTTATGGGTTTTTATTTGGCACGCAGCCTATGCACATGATTTTTACTTTCGTCGCACTTTTTTTATGAAAAGTGTGATTTTATTGCAAAAATACTAATTTATGTTGGATTACGTATAAGATTTTATCTTTTTTCTACTTATAATTTAAAAATATGGTATTTTTTTAGGAAATAGGGTTAAAAAAAGGCTTTCGAAAAACCTCTCTTAATGCTAAGGAGGTTTTTTGAAAGCCTAAAAGTACTTTCTTGACATTCGAAAAAATATAAGTAATTTCTTGAACCTTCGAAAAACTACAAGTACTTCCTTGAACCTTAAGTTCTTTCTAAAATCAACCCGTCCT
>ERZ1034818.474-NODE-474-length-10215-cov-18.761319_pt1 | contig 10215 bp, 8 predicted proteins | sample MGYA00520595_ERZ1034818 | MGnify/ENA primary metagenome ERZ1034818 (study PRJEB33766, sample SAMN09781689) | gut metagenome | biome: gut microbiome | host: Homo sapiens | place: Madagascar | study: EMG produced TPA metagenomics assembly of the PRJNA485056 data set...
CATCGGGCATTATCTGAACATAAAACACTATCAATAAGTTGGAGTCATTACCGAATTATATTGGTAAATAGCCACTGAGAAGAATGAGTACTCACGTTCAGGTTATACAGATAGCTAAACAATACCCTGCAATTTACAAAGTAATACTCATTGCGACTTCTTAATTTAAGAAAGCGCAAGGAACGTTTACCCTTGCGCTTATTATAATAAGTCAGGCGTCGACTTTATCCAGCGGCCATGAATCAAACAGATAGCCGTCAAAATAAATATCGTCAACGTTCGAGAATTCCAGCAGACGTTGCTTAACGTTTTCCAGATGCTGCCACATTGCCAGCTTCGCCGCTCGGGCATCTTTTTTGATTAACGCGGCGAGGATCTGTTTGTGATCGCCCAACCACTCTTTGCGATACAGGCTGTCATCCAGATGGCTGTGCAACTGGATCCACATCGGATTGTTTTCCCGCCACTGCCAGGACTGACGGAACAGCTCCACCAGCATGCTGTTATGCGTCGCTTCGGCAATGGCGAGATGGAATTGCATGTCACCACTTTCGCTGCTGCCCGGCGCGCTGGAAGCCAGTTCACGCTCTTCCAGTTGCAATGCCTGACGCATTTTGACGATATCTTCGCGGGTAGCCTGCAGGGCGGCAAATTCCGCGATGTTACTTTCCAGTAACTGACGCGCCTGTAACAGCTCAAAAGGACCGGCATCATTGCAGACGTTGGCATCCGGACCGTCTGTGTTCTGGCTGCCTGAGCTATCAAGAACATAGATACCGGCACCCCGACGCACTTCCACCAGCCCTTTGATCTCCAGCATGATCAGCGCTTCACGTACCACCGTCCGCGTGACATCAAGCATTTCTGCAATTTCACGCTCCGGCGGCAGCCGTTCGCCAGGGTTGTACGGCGTCTTTATGATCAGATCGCGGATCATCGCCCCGACTTCCTGGTAAGGTCTTTGCGCAGAGGTGGCAGATTTCATGGTGTTGTGTCCGTTAGGTGCGGTTAATCAAATTTTTGCCGGATGCGGCGTGAACGCCTTATCCGGCCTACAACGGGCAATTTTACGGCCCCCGTTAATCTCAAACTATACCATTAGCACTGGAAGTTGGCACGTACAGGTGGGCAAAAAAACGAAAACTGGTCAACCAAATATCAGTTTGATTGACCAGTAAGTCTGTAGGGTAATCAGTTAGTTACAGCGCAGCCACACACTCGCGCGCACCGCGTTCGCACAGCTGCTGATATGCCGCCGTCACCGCGCCAACAAAGTCGGCATTCTGCGGCAGATCATCGGCAAAAATACCGCTCAGGCCCAGCAGCGCTTTCACGCGGTCTGCGCCCTGATACTGCGCGTTGATCTTCTGGAACTCCGCCAGCATCGGGTCGACCACGTCAATGGCATTACTCTGCTCATCCACGCCCTGGGTGTAACGCATCCAGCCAGCCACGCCCAGCGCCAGGTGACGCCAGCTGCCGCCGTTTTGCAGGTGCAGACGCACCGGGTCCAGCAGACGCTGCGGTAACTTCTGGCTGCCGTCCATCGCAATCTGCCAGGTACGGTGACGCAGAGACGGGTTGCTGAAACGCTCGATCAGCAGCGTCGCATAGGCGTTCAGGTCTGTACCTTCCGGCATCGACAGCGTTGGCGCTTGTTCCTGCATCATCAGGGCAAAGGCCGCTTTGCGATAAGCCGGGTTAGTCATGGTGTCGGCAATGGTTTCATAGCCGCCGAGGTAACCGAGGTACGCCAGAAAAGAGTGGCTGCCGTTCAGCATACGCAGCTTCATCATTTCGAACGGCACAACGTCTGCAACGAACTGTGCGCCCACTTTATCCCAGTCCGGGCGACCATTAACGAAGTTATCTTCAATCACCCACTGACGGAACGGTTCGCAGGCAATGGCGCACGGGTCGTAAACACCCAGCTGGTCAGCAATTTCCTGTAAGGTTTCTGGCGTCGCCGCCGGAACGATGCGGTCAACCATGGTGCACGGGAAGGTGACATTTTCTTCAATCCATGCCGCCAGCTGCGGGTCACGCGCCTGAGCCAGCCCCAGTACCGCGACCTTCGCCACATGACCGTTTTCACGCACGTTATCGCAGGACATCACCGTAAACGCTTTCAACCCTTTTTCACGACGCAGACGCAAGGCTTCGACGATGTAACCAATCGCGGACTTCGGCGCAGTCGGGTTTTCCAGATCGTGCTTGATCAGTGGGTTATTGAGATCCAGTTGACCGCTTGCCGCATCAGCGCAGTAGCCTTTTTCCGTGACCGTTAGAGAGACAATCGCCGTTTGCGGACGCGCCATCGCGTTGAGAATACCTTCGCAGCCATCGATTTCCGGATGCAGCGCTTCTTTCATCGAACCGATAATTTTCAGCTCGGTGCTCTCTGCGCCTTTTTCCGCTACGGTGTACAGCAGTTGCTGTTTTTTCAGGTTTTCGATCAGCACGCGGTCGTTGCCTGGCATCAGGTTAACTTCGCAGATGCCCCAGTCGCTGTCGGTGCTTTCCAGCAGATGATGGGTATACAGCGCCTGGTGCGCGCGGTGAAACGCCCCGCAACCGAGATGCACAATGCGTGATTCCAGACGAGAATGATCCCATGACGGGCGGGCAACCGGCAGATTGCTGTCAACAATAGTAGTCATCGTAAACTCCAGAATCCGTCTTCAAAGAGTGACGGCAAGGAAGAAGGAACCGGCACGGCGCGCAGCCATGCCGGTGGATATTAACGGCTAAAGAAAGCGCGCTGGATCGCCAGTTCGACACCGCGAACTTCGGCCAGGCCTTTCAGACGACCAATTGCGGAGTAACCTGGGTTGGTTTTCTTCTTCAGGTCGTCCAGCATCTGATGACCGTGGTCCGGACGCATCGGGATCAGGTCTTCTTTGCCTTCCGCTTTACGACGGTGTTCTTCTTCAACAATCGCTTTCACCACTTCGTACATATCAACGTCACCGTTCAGGTGCGCCGCTTCGTGGAAGGTTTTCGGGTTATCTTCACGCATGGTGGAGCGCAGATGGGTGAAGTAAATACGCGGACCGAACTGCTTGATCATATCAACCAGATCGTTGTCAGCACGCACGCCGTAGGAACCGGTGCACATGGTAAAACCGTTTGCCATGCTGTTTACGGTATCAACCATCCACTGCATATCTTCAATGGTGGAAACAATGCGCGGCAGGCCGAGGATCGGGCGCGGCGGATCGTCCGGGTGAACAGCCATACGCACGCCGACTTCTTCAGCAACTGGAATAATCGCTTTCAGGAAGACGGCAAAGTTTTCGCGCAGCTTCGCTTTGTCGATATCTTTGTACAGCTCCAGGTGTTTACGGAACTGGTCGAGGGTGTAGCCTTCTTCCGCGCCCGGAAGACCAGCAATGATGTTACGGGTCAGACGCGCTTTGTCTTCGTCGCTCATAGTGGCGAAGCGAACAGCAGCCTGAGCAATTTCTTCTTCGGTGTAATCCGCTTCCGCGCCTGGACGTTTCAGGATATGCATTTCGAATGCAGCGAATTCGATCTGGTCGAAGCGCAGCGCTTTGGAGCCGTCTGGCAGCACGTATTCGAGGTCAGTACGGGTCCAGTCGAGCACCGGCATGAAGTTGTAGCACACGGTGCGAATGCCGCACTGCGCCAGGTTGCGCAGAGTCTGCTGATAGTTAGCGATCCACTGCTCATAGTTGCCAGTGTGGGTTTTGATATCTTCGTGAATTGGTACGCTTTCTACGACAGACCACACCAGGCCTGCGTCTTCAACGATCGCCTTGCGTTTGAGGATCTCTTCTACGGACCATACTTCGCCGTTCGGGATATGGTGCAGCGCGGTAACCACGCCAGTTGCGCCCGCCTGACGGACATCAGCTAAAGAAACCGGATCGTTTGGGCCGTACCAGCGCCAGGTCTGTTCCATGATTTTTCCTCTTTCACATAGTGGGTTCCACAGCAAAGAGACGCGGAACCCTGGAGTTGTTTAGGTATCCGGATGAACAACCAGACCGCAGCCGTGGCGTTGCATCGGATGAGATGGCGTATAAGTTCTACCTTTTGGTAAGACATGTCAACCCGAATTCTTAAATTGGTTAACCACATCACAAGAATTTCACTCTCATGGTTGTTGCTGCAAATTGCAGCAAAGGGTAATCGATGGTTATTGATCAGAGGATGTGACATTCATCGCAACAATGGTTGACCAATTTACATAACATGTCGCCCAAAATAACAACGGTTCAACCAGGTAAGGTAAAACGTTATGCATGTGCTTAACATTCTCTGGGTGGTATTCGGCATTGGCCTGATGCTGGTACTGAATTTGAAGTTCAAAATCAATTCAATGGTGGCTTTGTTGGTGGCGGCGCTGTCCGTCGGGATGCTGGCGGGCATGGATTTGATGTCGCTGCTGCACACTATGAAAGCGGGCTTCGGCAACACGCTGGGGGAACTGGCTATCATCGTGGTGTTCGGTGCGGTCATCGGTAAATTGATGGTCGACTCCGGCGCGGCTCACCAGATAGCGCATACGCTGCTGGCGCGTCTCGGTCTGCGCTATGTACAGCTGTCGGTGATTATCATCGGCCTGATTTTTGGTCTGGCGATGTTCTATGAAGTGGCCTTTATCATGTTAGCGCCGCTGGTTATTGTTATTGCCGCCGAAGCTAAAATTCCGTTCCTGAAACTGGCGATCCCGGCAGTAGCAGCTGCCACTACCGCACATTCACTGTTCCCACCGCAGCCGGGTCCGGTGGCGCTGGTGAATGCTTATGGCGCGGATATGGGGATGGTTTATATCTATGGCGTACTGGTGACGATCCCAAGTGTAATCTGCGCAGGTCTGATCCTGCCGAAGTTCCTCGGCAATCTTGAGCGCCCAACGCCATCATTCCTGAAAGCAGATCAACCGGTAGATATGAATAATCTGCCCTCTTTCGGCGTTTCGATTCTGGTGCCGCTGATCCCGGCGATCATTATGATCTCTACCACCATCGCCAATATCTGGCTGGTAAAAGATACCCCTGCCTGGGAAGTGGTTAACTTTATCGGTTCCTCGCCGATTGCAATGTTTATTGCGATGGTGGTTGCATTCGTACTCTTTGGCACCGCACGTGGTCATGACATGCAGTGGGTGATGAACGCTTTTGAAAGCGCGGTGAAGAGTATTGCAATGGTGATTCTGATCATCGGTGCGGGTGGCGTGCTGAAGCAGACCATCATCGACACCGGCATTGGCGACACCATCGGCATGTTGATGTCCCACGGCAATATCTCGCCCTACATCATGGCATGGCTGATCACTGTGCTAATTCGTCTGGCGACGGGTCAGGGTGTCGTTTCGGCGATGACCGCCGCCGGGATTATCAGTGCTGCAATCCTTGATCCAGCAACTGGTCAGCTGGTTGGCGTGAATCCGGCGCTGCTGGTACTGGCGACGGCTGCGGGTTCCAACACCCTCACCCACATTAACGATGCTTCTTTCTGGTTGTTCAAAGGATACTTTGACCTGTCAGTAAAAGACACGTTGAAAACCTGGGGTCTGCTGGAGCTGGTCAACTCCGTGGTTGGGCTTATTATTGTGCTGATTATTAGCATGGTAGCGTAAAAGAACACCAGAGCCTGCCAATGGCAGGCTCTGTTCGGATTGTCGGCAAAGTACGCTTTGTTTATGCCAGATGCGACGCTGACGCGTCTTATCTGGCCTACAAAGGGCTAACGTGCAGGTTTTGTAGGTCTGATAGCGTAGCGCCTCAGGTACCAGCATTAGCAATGTGCTGTAATTTTTTTATTGATAAACAAAAGTCACGCCAATAATCGATTTCACATTCCCTGCAGTCACCTGCCCTCCGGTACGTGCGTAATTTGCCGTTAATCCCAGACTTACCGCCGAAGTTCCTACTGCTCCTAACGATACCGTGTTATTCGCTGGAATAATCGTACCGTTGCGCGTCAACTGTACGCCGACGCCCTGCGCTGGTGAAAACGACGCGGTATTGGTGAAAATCGAGTTGCCCGCATCTGCGGTTGTGCCGGAGAGGTAATACCCCAGGTTTTGGCTTTTCGCACAATAAACGGTAAGAGGAATTGGCACTGAACCAGGGTAGTCCGGCAGAGTAACGGTGACATCACGAGCAGAAACATCACAGCCGCCAGTGGGCACCACCACATCATTATTGGCGTAAATATTCCACACAAACTGGAAATCATCGCTGTTATAGTTGTTGGTCTGTCGCAAAATAAGCACGGCAATTAATGAGCCAGCTTTAATCGCCACCCCGCCCGCACTGCTCACAGGCGTCAAATAAAGCGCCACCGGCCACGGCTTATCCGTTCTCGAATTATAAACAACGCGCGGCGTTTCGCTGGTGGTAGGAAATGGATAGCTACTGCCACTATATTTTACGGTCCCGGAAAAATTAGATAACACGCAGCCATAAGCCGAGCCTCGTTGCAGTGTGACATAGTCTGTAATGGTTTCCGGATAATCGTTATGGCAAAAGATTTGCGTCGAAAGATCTACGACCAGGTTTTGCCCCACATTCACGGCGGGCGCAAGGTTTACATAAACATTAGCGCTGCCACCGCCAATAGGGATAGCTGTACCATTGGCGGTTTTACAGGCGAATGACCAGGCATTTACCGACCAGCCCATCAGCAGTACAGCAAACAGGGTAATAACTCGTTTCATTACAATCATCTCTTCGGGTTCAGCTGTAGGTATAGGTGATGCTAATCACTGCCTGAATGGTTCCCTGAGTGGCTCCGCCATTTACCGTCAATGCTCTGACCTGTAACGGGAAGTGCGCTGATTGTGAGGAATCATCCACCTGAACTGTTTTGGTTGCGCCAGTATTCAATGTGTTGCCACTGTCATCCTGTAGCTCTAACTGGATGTTTTGCGCGGTCCCCTGATTTTTATAATATCCGGTACTGTCGGCTGCCCCGCTGAAGCTGGCAGTGACCCTCGACGTTCCCACCGGACAATTAGTCAACTCAAGCGCAACATCATGCCAGGCCGATGCCGCCCCGGCAGACATAAGACTGAAAGAATAAAGATCGCCGAGATCAACCGTGGCATTGGTGGTGGAAACCGTGCACGGTTTAGCGACGACCTTACCGTTCACCGTGATGGTGACATCGGCTGCCTGTATCGTCGCACTTGCGAGCGCCAATATTGCCGCCAATAAATACCCACGTTTGCGCCATTTCATGAGCATCTCCAGTTACTGATATTCAAGAGTGAAGGTAGCCGTGGCATTGATATGCCCCGCAGTGACAGGCACCTGTGTCGCCATTAGCCGGGCGTAAAAATTCAGCGTATTTGGTTTACCCGGCGTCAGGGTCGTCCACGAAATCGCGGACGATGGGGCATTAAGGGGTATCTGATTTTGTTGCTCATTCAGAAGCTGTATTCCCAGTCCCGCAGCCGCTGACACCGTATTTTCAAGTGCAAGCAGGTTGGCATTGTGGCTATCTGCAACGCCAGTAAACCCAACCTTTACGGCAGAAACGGCGTTACCACAGGGTGACAGCAAAATACGAAATGGAACGACAGGAGTCGTCGCGCCAATGTTGTTAAATTGCTTCGCCGCGTTTTCCATCAGATCAACAGTAAAATTGGTTGATTCAGCGGCCACACTACAGCCATTATCTCTGACATAGCCGCGGATAGTAATCGTGCTATCCGCAGCCAAAGCGTGACTTACCGCCAGCCACAAAAAAGCGCAAAGAAGATAAAAAGGTTTGTTTCTCATCACGCCCCCTTAACGACATTCAGCTGATAGCTGGGTTAATAACTGCTGCTGACTCTCTGGTGGCAGTTGATAATTGGCGACACAGTGAGCATTTTCCTCTTCTCCCCATTTCACCTGCACTTTTCCCGCTAAAGGCATTCCGCTGAGGTAAACCTGACCATTATCCGCAACAATGCCGCTACTCTGGCTACTCTCTGATGTCACCATCGCCCCAAACGGCAGCGGCTTATTATTGTGGGTTAGCGTCATGAGCAGTTTTATCCCAACGCGCGCTTTAAACTCTGCTCGCACGATCGCCCCACGGGTGGGAACAACGTTAGCGACCGCATTATCTAAATCGACGTTATCAGCCAGGGTATTGGTATCCAGCGCCACTCTGTTTTCCCGATATTCAGTGGCATAAGGCAGCACGGCATAACCCCGCCAGTCGGTACGCACTCCTGTCTGGTTTTCGACTTTTGCATCTTTTGCGCCAGGCGCTTTAACAAGCACCACCGTATCGTTTAACGGCTGCCCCAGCGTTACGCCATTGGCATGAGCCAGTACCCCACCGCTGACTCCGTAATAGAGCTGCTTAATATCATCGCTATGGCTGTAACCGATATTGGCATTGCCGTAACCACCGCGATAATTCAGCGTGGCGTAGCCTGTACTTCCGCTATTTCCATCGCCTCCCCCGGCATAACCGGTTTGCACGCTATAGCTGAGGTCGTTGTCTTCCAGCAACGTACCGTATATACCGGCCAGATTGGTCATCCGACCGTTGAGATCGTGTGACATGCTGTAGCTGGCACTGGCATGTCGCCACTGAGATTTACTGTCAGAACGCAGCCAGTGGCTGAAAGGAATATTGACGTTAAGCGCTAACATCTGATCCCGTCCTTTTTGCCAGGCGTTTTTCGTCAGGCTATAGCTGAGCGTCCAGTTAATATCTTCGAACGCAGTATTTAATCCAGCCTGGAATTGCTCATCGACATTACTCGTTCCCCAATAAGTTTGATGGCTACCACTCAAATACAGTGTTGATGTGCGCCCGAGTTGCTGAGTAACGGTGAGTTGTAATTTCCCGCGTTTGTTATAAGCGAGATTGTAATAGTCGGTGAATTTCGGCTTAACCTGAATAACTCCATCCTGTGTTTCGATGTTGTAGCCATTCATTCGACTGTATGTTGTATCAGCGAAATTAAAATACCCACTGGTCGAATAACGGTAACCCACTAACTGAATATTCGTGCCTGACTCATTGAGCGATTTGTTATAGAGAAAACGCACCGATTGTCCGTCATGCTGACTGTCATCGGGAAGTGTGGAATTAGCCTGCGTCATATCCACAGACAGAGCGCCCAGTGCCCCCATGTTTTTCCCGATACCGAAATTAAAAGCACGATAACGATCTGCCAGTTGCGTTCCACCATATATTGTCCAGCCAGCCGGAAGGCCGTGGAGTAATGTACTCTGGAAAAAGCGGGGTTTTTCCTGTTGCGCATTTCCACTACGGTATTCTCCTGCCGTAATGGAATAACGAGTATGCCCTTCACGTTGCAAAAGCGGGACTGACGAATAGGGTACGGTAAAAATCTGCGTGCTGCCGTCAGCCTCTTTAATCGTTACCTGCAAGTCACCACTATTACCTGCGGCATAGATATCGTTGATGGTAAAAGGCCCCGGTGGCACCGTACTATTATAAATGTCATACCCATTTTGTTTAATAGTGACCTGTGCAGTACCACGAGCAATACCGTGGATCACCGGGGCAAATCCTCTTTGGCTATCGGGTAACATATTGTCATCTGAGGCCAATTGTGCGCCGCGAAAGTTAATACCATCGAAAATATCGCCCTGAGTATAACCATCACCCAGCGTCAGCCGGGAACGTAACGGTATTATGTCTCGCTCAAGCCAGGTATTGATATGCTGCCATTTATTTTTGCTACCTGATGATCTGTCGCTACTGTTATAACTCCAGGTGGTATTGTCGCGTAAACGCCACGCACCAATATTTAACCCACTCTGTAGGTTTAAATATGCATAATGGCTGTTACCCCCAATCCGATTCTGTACACTATTTCCGCTGAAATTATAATTGAGCAATCCGGCATTAATACCGGGATCCCATAACTCAGGAGGAATATAACCACGCGCGCGATTACTCATAAATGCCTGAGGGATCGTCAGGTTGAGTCGCTGCTGACCAACATCTAAATGCGCAGTAGCGTCATGGATCATGGCGGTTAATGGCACGCAGGCATCATCCGCCAGCAGATTCATACCGGAGATAGAAGCCGTATTCAGCCCCATACTGGCAAGTTGCGCGCGTGTCAGGCAGGGAACAATCCCTTGTTCGCTGTCGCCCGTATTAAATGTGACATCACGCGTTGCCATATAACCATTATTCAAATAGATATCGGGTGATGCTGCCAACTTACTGATTTAGTGTATGATGGTGTTTTTGAGGTGC
>ERZ1034818.483-NODE-483-length-10103-cov-3.483579_pt1 | contig 10103 bp, 8 predicted proteins | sample MGYA00520595_ERZ1034818 | MGnify/ENA primary metagenome ERZ1034818 (study PRJEB33766, sample SAMN09781689) | gut metagenome | biome: gut microbiome | host: Homo sapiens | place: Madagascar | study: EMG produced TPA metagenomics assembly of the PRJNA485056 data set...
CTGCAGGAGGGCGACATTCTCTTCATCGACGAGATTCACCGCCTGTCCCGCCAGGTTGAGGAAGTTTTGTACCCGGCGCTGGAAGATTTCGCGCTGGATATCATGATTGGCAAAGGCCCGAGCGCACAAAGCATCCGTATCAATCTGCCGCGCTTTACGCTGGTAGGTGCCACGACCCGCGCGGGCCAGCTGACAGGGCCCTTGCGTGACCGCTTCGGCATCCTGCTCAAGCTCGAGCTGTACAGCCCGAAGGAGCTGGGCCGTATTATCATGCGCAGCGCCGGCATCCTGGGCGTACCCATCACCGAGGAAGGCGCACTGGAACTGGCTCGCTGCGCCCGCGGCACGCCGCGCATCGCCAACCGTATGCTCAAGCGTGCCCGCGACTTTGCCACCGTGCAGGGCGACGGCACCATCGACGGTGAGACCGCCATTGCCGCCCGCAAATGGATGGACATTGACGAGTTGGGCCTGGACGAACTGGACCGCAGCCTGCTCCGCGCCATCATCGAAATGTACAACGGCGGACCGGTTGGCCTGGATACATTGGCCGCCGTGCTGGGCGAGGAGAGCGTCACGCTCTACGATGTCTGCGAGCCCTACCTGATGCAGATGGGCATGCTGACCCGCACCCCGCGCGGCCGCTGCGTGACCCGCCTTGCCTACGAACACCTGCATATGGCCGTGCCCAAGCGCTTCGACGAAGAGGACAGCGGCCAGACGAGTATGTTTTAACCTGTTGAATAGATAAAGGAGATTTGCTTATGCGCCCTGCTGATACCTGGCGGGATTATGAGCTGCTGGATGCCACCAACCACAACCGATTGGAGCGCTGGGGCCAGACCCTGCTCATTCGTCCCGACCCGCAGGTCATCTGGAAAAACGACGAGGCCAGCCCGCTGTGGGCCAAGGCCGATGCCGTCTACTACCGCTCCGCCAAGGGCGGCGGCCAGTGGAATTACCACAAAAAGCTGCCCCAGAAATGGCAGATCCATTGGAACGACCTGACCCTCATCGTCAGCCCCACCGGCTTCAAGCACACCGGCGTTTTCCCGGAGCAGGCCGTGAACTGGGCCTGGTACCAGGAAAAGATCAAGGCCGCTGGCCGCCCCATCCGTGTGCTGAACCTCTTCGGCTACACGGGCGGCGCGACGCTGGCCTGTCTGGCTGCGGGTGCCTCCGTCACCCATGTGGATGCCAGCAAAGGCATGGTGGCCTGGGCGCGGGAGAATGCTGCCGCCAGTAACCTGGCTGACCGCCCCTGCCGCTGGATCGTTGACGACTGCGTCAAGTTCGTACAGCGGGAAATCCGCCGCGGCAGCAGGTACGACGCCGTCATTATGGACCCGCCGAGCTATGGCCGCGGCCCGGGCGGCGAAATCTGGAAGCTGGAGGACAACGTCTACGACCTCATCACCCTGACCGAGCAGGTGCTGAGCGACGACCCGCTGTTTTTTGCCATCAACTCCTACACCGAGGGTCTGAGCCCGGCGGTCATGGAGTACATCGTCAAGACGACGCTCTGCCCCATCCAGGGCGGCCACACCCACTGTGATGAGATCGGCCTGCCGGTCTCCGCCACCGGCGGCGTTGTGCCCTGCGGCGCAACGGCTATTTGGGAGAAGTAATTATGCCAAATCAGGAATCCATTTTACAGGTGCAGGATGTACACTTCCGCTATGACCCGGAGCAGCCGATCTACGCCGTCGACGGCGTCAGCGTTGACATCCGCCGCGGTGAGTTCGTGGCCGTGCTGGGCGCGAACGGCTGCGGCAAATCCACGCTGGCAAAGCATTTCAACGCGATTCTGCTGCCCGAGGCCGGAACTGTCCTCGTAGAGGGTATGGACACCCGCAACGAGGACCACCTCTACGATGTGCGCCAGAAGGTCGGCATGGTGTTCCAGAACCCCGACAACCAAATCGTAGCGACCATCGTTGAAGAGGACGTGGCCTTTGCACCGGAAAACCTCGGCGTACCGCCGGAGGAAATCCGCACCCGCATCGACGAGGCCATGAAGTTGGCCGGCATCTACGAAAAACGCGATGCTGCGCCGTATAAGTTGAGCGGCGGCCAGAAGCAGCGCGTCGCCATCGCGGGCGTTATCGCCATGCGGCCCGACTGCCTGGTGCTGGACGAGTCCACCGCCATGCTGGATCCCCACGGCCGCGCCCAGGTCATGAAAACCATCCACCAGCTGCGGGCGGCGGGCATCACCATCGTGTCCATCACCCACTATATGGAGGAAGCCGCCCAGGCTGACCGCGTGCTGGTCATGAGCCGGGGCCGCATCGTAATGGAGGGCACGCCCGAGCAGGTGTTCAGCCAGACCGAGAAGCTGCACAGTTACCATCTGGATGTACCCCAGGCCGCCGAGCTGCGCGACGAACTGGTCAAGGCCGGGATCCCGATGCCGGAGAACGTGATTACGCCGGAGGCGTGCGCGGAGGAACTGTTTAAGCTGCTGAAGTAACCCTGCCTTCCCCCGAGGGGGAAGGTGGCCGAGCGAAGCGAGGTCGGATGAGGGGCGGCCTCACGGAGATATCCCGCTCACGGGCAATATCCGCATACCTGCCCCTCATCAATCAGCGGGCAAGCCGCTGACTGCTTCCCCCCGATGGGGGAAGCCTTTCGTTCAGAAACATCCCACGTATGCCGGAACGGCACCACACCCGGGCTGTATCCGGCGGGAAAGGAATCACTATGTCCGAAATCATTCGTGTAGAGAACTTAAGCTATATCTACAACCTGGGGATGCCCGACGCTACCAAGGCGCTGGACGACGTGTCTTTCACCGTCGAGGAAGGCGATTTTGTCGGCATCATCGGCTCCACCGGCAGCGGCAAGTCTACGCTGATCAGCCATTTCAACGGCCTGAACCGCCCCACGTCGGGCCGCGTCCTTGTGGACGGCAAAGACCTGTGGGAACAGGGCGCTGACCTGCGCAGCTTCCGTTTTCTCGTCGGTCTGGTCATGCAGTACCCTGAGTACCAGCTGTTCGAGGAAACCTGCGCCAAGGATATCGCCTATGGCCCGCGCAACATGGGCCTTGACGAGGCCGAGATCCAGCACCGTGTCAAGGAGGCCGCCGCCTTCGTCGGTTTATCGGATGAGCTGCTGGAAAAAAGCCCCTTCGAGCTTTCGGGTGGGCAGAAGCGCCGCGTTGCGATTGCGGGCGTTATGGCCATGCACCCCCGCGTGCTGGTGCTGGATGAACCCGCCGCGGGCCTGGACCCCGAGGGCCGCGACACGATTTTGAGCCAGATCAAGGACTACCACAAAAAAACCGGCATCACGGTTTTGCTGGTCAGCCACTCGATGGAAGATATTGCCAAGTACGCCAACCGCGTGCTGGTCATGCACCGCGCCAAAATCGCCATGTATGACACGGTGGAAAACGTCTTTGCCCGCGCACAGGAATTGCTGGAGCTGGGGCTGTCTGTGCCGCAGGTCACGCAGATCTTCTTAAAGCTGCGCCAGATGGGGCTTGACATCCCCGCAGACGTCTACACGATACCCTATGCGGTCAAGACCATCCAAAAGGCGCTGGCCGCCAAGCAGGCAGGGGAGGTGCAGTAAATGCTTAAAGATATCACGATCGGTCAGCATTTTCCCGGGCATTCTGTGCTGCACCGCTGCGACCCGCGGTTAAAGCTGGTCGCCACGATTGCCTACATCGTCGTGCTGTTTGTTGCGCCGAATCCGCTGGGGCTGACGCTGTCCATTGCGCTTTTGGCGGCGCTGTACAAAATCGCACAGATTCCCGGCAAGATGATTTTGAAGAGCTTAAAGCCCATCGTGCCCATCGTCATTTTTACGGCGGTGCTGAACCTGTTCTTCGTCACGGGGCAGGGGGAGCCGCTGGTACACTTCTGGGTTTTGAACATTTATATTGAGGGTGTCAAGTACGCGATCCTGCTGGCGGTACGCGTCTGCGCACTGATTGCGGGCACGAGCCTGTTGACCTACACGACCAGCCCGATTGTGCTGACCGATGCCATCGAGAGCCTGCTGCGCCCGCTGGCGAAACTGCATTTCCCCGTACATGAGCTGGCGATGATGATGACGATCGCGCTGCGGTTCATCCCGACTTTGATCGAAGAGACGGAAAAAATCATGAACGCCCAGAAGGCCCGCGGTGCCATGCTGGACAGCGGCACCTTCACCCAGCGCATCAAGGCGCTGGTGCCCATTCTGATTCCGCTGTTCATCTCGGCGTTCCGCCGCGCGGACGAGCTGGCCATGGCTATGGAATGCCGCTGCTACCACGGCGGCGAGGGCCGCACCCGGCTGAAGCAGCTGAAATTCACGAGTGAGGATTTCCGCTGCCTGGTGGTAATCACGGTGGCGTTGGTAGTCATTGCCTGCACACGGTTGTTTGTGCCGGGGTTTGCGTAAGATTTTGCCGCCCTGTAGGGGCCGGATATGTCCGGCCCGCAGCTTTCCCGCAAGTACCTGCTTTTCTTACACGACCGGGCCGGGCATACCCGGCCCCTACACAGTTTTTACTATGAATTATCTACTCTGGATAAGCTATAAAGGCACCCGCTACGCCGGTTTCCAGGTGCAGCCCAACGCACCGACGGTGTGCGCGGTCTTGCAGGACGCCATGCAGGCGGTGCTGGGCCAGCGGCCCGATGTAAAAGGCTGCTCCCGCACCGATTCCGGCGTCCATGCGCGGCGTTTCGCGCTCAGTTTCTGCTATACTGGCAAGGTGCCCATGGCAAAGCTGGTGCCCGCGCTCAATGCGCATCTGCCGCCGGATATCCGCGCGGTAGACATCCAGCCTGTGCCGGACGACTTCCACGCGCGGTACGCCGCCCACGCCAAGACCTACCACTACTATATTTTAAGTGCGCGGGTCGATGACCCCTTCACCTTCGACACCTGTTACCGGGTCGGCCCGCCGCTGGATGTGACCGCCATGCAGGCTGCCGCAAAACAGTTCGTAGGCACGCATGATTTCTCGGCGCTCTGTGCGTCAGGTTCCAGCGCCGCCGCCCACGGCGACACAGTGCGGACAATTACAGATTGTACTGTTATACAAAGTGGCAACCAAATTGTCATTTCCGTCACGGCGGATGGCTACCTGTACAATATGGTGCGCATCCTGGCGGGCACGCTGGTGGACGCCGGGCTACACAAGCGCACGCCGGAAAGCATCCCGGCCCTGCTGGAAAGCCGCGACCGCCGCCAGGCCGGGCCGACGCTGCCCGCAAAGGGGCTGTTTTTGGAGAAGGTAGAGTATCCGAGACTGAACGCCGTTTTGTAGGGGGCGGCGTCCTCGACGCCCCGCGGGCGCTTATGGAATGCGCCCCCACGGATTCTGTATGCAGGGGCGGGGTATGCCCCGCCCGCAACTTTCCCGCAAACTCCCGCTTGCCCTACGCGACCGGGCCGGGTATGCCCGACCCCTACAATGCGATACCGTAACGAAAGGAGGCCCGCCCCATGAACAAATCGGAAAAAGAACGGTTGGCGCGGCGGCAGCGGATGCTGGCGCGGGAACAGGGGCAAGCCCCCGAAGCCGGTATCCGCGGCACCAGCGGGGATATCAGCCTGCGCGTGCCTAAGCCAGTGCGGCGCGGTGCGCCCCCGCCCAAAACACCTGACCCCGCAGCAGGGGAGACCGCCGCGCGCCTCAAGTCCCTGACACCGCTCTACAAGCAGCGGCAGCATCGGCGGCGGGTGTTCTTCGCTGTCGTTATCGCCGCGCTGGCCGTGGCCGTCGTGGTCATGACCGGTACGCTCTCCGCGTCGCTGGCGCTGCTGGGCGATACCATCGACAGCGCCATTTTGTACATCGACCGCACCGACGGCGGCTGGCCCGCCACCACCGGTATCACCGACCCGCTGCAAATTGAGCCGCTGGCCGGGGGCTTTGTGGAGCTGGGGGCCGAGGACGTGCTCGTCTACTCGGCCTACGGATCCAAAATCCTCAGCTTGCAGCCATCCTACGCGCGGCCGGTGCTGGCCGTGGGCGGTACCCGCTTTGCCGTGTACAACCGCGCAGGCAACGAGCTGACCGTGTGCAGCCGCACCCGCACGCTCTACTCCCAGAATTTTGACAGCGGCATCCTGCTCTGCGCCATGTCCAACAATAACTCGCTGGCCGTTGTGACCGAGTCAGGCCGCTACGCCGCCCAGGTGCGCATCTATGACCCCTCGATGCGGCAGACGTACAGCTGGGAGATGACCCAGTCCGACGGCACCCCCATCGCGGTGGATTTTGCCCCCGACAGCCGCAAATTTGCCGCCGGGATGCTGGCCGCCCGCGATGGCCAGTTGAGCTGTTCGGTCTATTTTATGAACACCGATGCCGACACCGAAGGTCCGGTCTACACGGCCCAGCAGGGGAGTATGCTGCTGCGGCTGGACTGGCAGAGCGAGAGCCGCGTCATGGCGGTGTTTGACACCTACATTGCCGTGCTGGACCCCCGCACCGGCACCGAGACCTCACGGTATGATTTTGGCGGTGCCACGCTGCAAAGTGCCGCACCGGGCCGCCGCCAGACCGCGCTGCTGCTGAATGTGCGCGGCGGCAACAGCCTGGTCACTCTGGATGAAAACCTGGCTGCCATGGCGGAAATTCCCGCCCGGCAGGCGTTTGGCGTGTCGGCCACCGACACGGATATCTATTTACTGTGCCCCAACGCCGTGGAGTGCTTCGGCTACGACGGCGTGCAAAAGTGGGTGCAGAGCAGCCTCGATGCCCGCCCTTTGGCCGTGCTGGACGCCGCCCAGACGCTGGTGTTTACCGGGAGCAGGGCCAGCGTGCTGGAGGCACCGAACTAAAAGCCTTCCCCCTTGGGGGAAGCCATTCGCACCCCAAAACATTTACACAGAAAGAAGTACCCATCTATGTCATTTTCTCCCGCTATTCTCTATGATATTCTCTTCCTTATCGTGTTTTCCTTCGCCGCGGTCAAAAGCTGGCAGAAGGGATTCCTTGCCGGGCTGGCTGAGCTGATTGGCGCGGTGCTTGGCGTGGGCATTGCCGTATGGGGCAGCCGCGCGCTGGCCCCGGAAATTTACCAGCGCTTCTTCAGCGACGCCATCGCCAACAAGGTGGATCAGGCCGTGGCACAGTCGGGCGGAGACATTGCCGCTGCCGTGCAGGGGCTGGACTTTTTACCGGCAAGCCTGCGCACTGCCGTGGCCGCCGGGCTGCAAACCGCAGGCGACCAGCTGCCGGAAAAAATCACCGCACTGCTGGAGCCGCTTTTCCTGCCGCTGGTGCAGGTCGTTCTGTTCGTGCTGCTCTGCGTCGTGGTACGGTGGGTGTTCGCCCTGCTGGTACGTCTGCTGCGCGGCATCAACGGCGTGCCGCTGGTAGGCGGCGTCAACCGCCTGCTGGGCCTGGCACTGGGCTTGTGCACCGGCGCGCTGGACTGCTGGCTGCTGGCTCTGATGCTCTGGTTCCTCGTCAGCGTCACCGCGGGCGGGCTGGACTGGCTGAACACCACCGTATTGCAGCGCAGCGTCGGGTACAGCTTTTTTGGCGCGTTCAATCCGTTTTTAGTCCATTATTAAACATTTTTTGAACAAACCCCGCCAAAACTTGCATTTCGGCAGGGTTTGCTTGATAATAGTAATAAGGTGGTACGGCGGGGTGGGGCACCCCGCCCTACAATCCCTTTCTCGGTGGTGCGTAGGGCGGCATGCCCCCATGCCGCCGCAGAGCGTCGAGGACGCCCCCCACAAATTTTCAGCAATCCCACGTGCCCATGCGGCACTTTCCATAGAGGTGAAGTATATGCTTTGTGTTAAATGCCAGAAACGCCCAGCCGTCGTCTTTGTGCAGCGGCTGGAAAACGGCAAGGCCGTCCAGGAGGGCTACTGCCTGACCTGCGCGCGTGCTATGCACATCCAGCCGGTGGATGACCTGATGAAACAGTTCGGTATGTCCGACCAGGACCTGGAGAACATGGAAGAGCGTATGTCCAGCTTTTTGCAGGAGGCCGCCGACTCCGGCATGATGGCCCCCCTAATGGGCGGCGATATGACCGACGGCGGCGACGAGAACGCCCCGCAGGACGATTTTGTCCCCGGCGGCAGCCCGGTTTTTCCCTTCGGCTTTGGTGCGCGCCAGCAGAAAACTGACGACGGCAAGGGCAAAAACGGCAAGAAGGACAAGGCTCCCCGCCGCAAGTTCCTGGATACCTACTGCGAGAACCTGACCCAGAAGGCCCGCGACGGCAAGACCGACCGCATCATTGGCCGCGACCGCGAAATTTACCGCACGATCCAAATTCTTTGCCGCCGCCAGAAGAACAACCCCTGCCTCATCGGCGAGGCCGGTGTCGGCAAGACTGCCATTGCCGAGGGCATTGCCCAGCGCATTGCCGAGGGCAAAGTCCCTGCGCGTTTGCAGGACAAGGAGATTTTCCTGCTGGATATGACCTCCCTCGTCGCCGGCACCCAGTTCCGCGGCCAGTTTGAGCAGCGCGTCAAGGGCCTTATCAGCGAGGTCAAGGCCGCCGGCAACATCATCCTGTTCATCGATGAAATTCATTCCATCGTGGGCGCGGGCGATTCTGACGGCGCCATGAACGCTGCCAACATCATGAAGCCCGCCCTCTCCCGCGGGCAGGTGCAGGTCATCGGTGCGACCACTTTTGCCGAGTACCGCAAGTATATCGAGAAAGATACTGCGCTGGAGCGCCGTTTCCAACCCGTTAAAGTCGAGGAGCCTTCCATCTCCGATACCATCGAGGTGCTGAAAGGCATCCGCATCTACTACGAGAAGCACCACTGCGTCCGCGTGCCGGACCCTGTGGTCACCAACGTAGTCAAACTGTCGGAGCGGTACATCACCGACCGCTTCCTGCCTGATAAGGCCATCGACCTGCTGGACGAGGCCTGCGCCTGCTGCAACCTGCGCCACCCCGAAATTACCGAGTTGGTGGAGGCCCAGCGCAGTGTAGCCGAGCTGGAAAGCCGCGAACATGAGCTGGAGAACCCCGAGCCGGAGAACGGCCAGGATGCCGCCATCGACTACGAGGCCCTGGCTTCGGTTAAGACGGAACTGGCCCAGCAGCGCCAAAAACTGCCCGCCTTGCAGCTGAAGGTGGCCGAAATTGAGGTCACGATGGACGATGTGGCCCAGGTCATCGAGCTGTGGACCGGTATCCCCGCCGTCAAAATTAAAGAGACCGAGTACGGCCGCCTGCAGGGCCTGGAAGAAGCCCTGAAAGAGCATATCATCGGCCAGGATCAGGCCGTACACGCCGTGGCCGGCGCCATCAAGCGCGCCCGGGCTGACCGGTCCGGCCGCCACCGCCCCGCCAGCTTCATCTTCGTCGGCCCTACCGGTGTCGGCAAGACCGAGCTGGTCAAGCAGCTGGCCAACCAGCTGTTCGATACCGTCGACCCGCTCATCTCCATCGACATGAGCGAGTATATGGAGAAGTACGCGGTGTCCCGCCTCATCGGTTCGCCCCCGGGCTATGTGGGATACGATGAGGCTGGCCAGCTGACCGAGAAGGTCCGCCGCCACCCCTACAGCGTTGTGCTGTTTGATGAAATTGAAAAAGCACATCCTGACGTCATGAATATCCTGCTGCAGATTTTGGACGAGGGCAAGATCAACGACGCCCAGGGCCGCGTGGTGGATTTCTCCAACACCGTCATCTGCATGACCTCCAACGCTGGCTCCACCGATCAGAGCGGTGCTACCGGCTTTGGCAAGCGCACTGAGACCGCCAGCGCCGACAAGTGCATGAAGGCTTTGCAGGAGTTCCTGCGCCCCGAGTTCCTGGGCCGCGTGGACGAGGTCATCACTTTCCGCCCGCTGTCCGAGTCCGACCTGGAGCGCATCGCCCAGCTGATGCTGGATGAATACAAGCCCGGCCTGGCCGCCCACAGCATCACGCTGAACACCACGCCTGAGGCGCTGGCCGCCATCGTGGCCGAGAGCACCACCCGCTATGGCGCCCGCGAGCTGCGCCGCACCATCCGCAAGGCGGTTGAGGACCCCATCTCCGAGGCACTGGTGGACGGCCGCCTGGGCAGCCAGCCCGCCGCCGTCACGCTGACGGCTAAGGACGGCAAGCCCGTACTGGAGCTGTGATGCGTACAAAACTTGCTGCACTGCTGCTGGC
>ERZ1034818.506-NODE-506-length-9729-cov-19.121460_pt1 | contig 9729 bp, 10 predicted proteins | sample MGYA00520595_ERZ1034818 | MGnify/ENA primary metagenome ERZ1034818 (study PRJEB33766, sample SAMN09781689) | gut metagenome | biome: gut microbiome | host: Homo sapiens | place: Madagascar | study: EMG produced TPA metagenomics assembly of the PRJNA485056 data set...
AATCAACGAGTCAGCTTGGGAAGAAATGACCTGCTTATTCGCACCTTCCCTAATACTTTAATGCCTTCTTGTTTGGCTTCTTTTACAACGTTACTTAATACCTGACCGTTATACGGAATAATGACAAGAACATCGACACCCCGGTTTATCATGTTTTCAATCTGCGACATTTGTGTTTCTTCATTGCCATTTGCAGACTGTACAAATACTTTCGCGCCGAGAGATTCTGCCTTTTTCACAAAGATATCTCGATCTTTTTGCCAGCGTTCAAGACGGAGATCATCAATCGCCATACCTATTTTGACTTCTTTGGCGTGTGCAGCAACGTTGGTAAGCAGGAGTGAGGTGCAAAGGGTGAGTAGAATGTTCTTTATTTTCATGGTGTAGGGCCTTCTGTAGTTAGAGGACAGTTTTAATAAGTAACAATCACCGCGATAAACGTAACCAATTTTTAGCAACTAAACAGGGGAAAACAATTACAGATTTTTATCTTTCGATTACGATTTTTGGTTTATTTCTTGATTTATGACCGAGATCTTACTTTTGTTGCGCAATTGTACTTATTGCATTTTTCTCTTCGAGGAATTACCCAGTTTCATCATTCCATTTTATTTTGCGAGCGAGCGCACACTTGTGAATTATCTCAATAGCAGTGTGAAATAACATAATTGAGCAACTGAAAGGGAGTGCCCAATATTACGACATCATCCATCACCCGCGGCATTACCTGATTATGGAGTTCAATATGCAAGCCTATTTTGACCAGCTCGATCGCGTTCGTTATGAAGGCTCAAAATCCTCAAACCCGTTAGCATTCCGTCACTACAATCCCGACGAACTGGTGTTGGGTAAGCGTATGGAAGAGCACTTGCGTTTTGCCGCCTGCTACTGGCACACCTTCTGCTGGAACGGGGCGGATATGTTTGGTGTGGGGGCGTTTAATCGTCCGTGGCAGCAGCCTGGTGAGGCACTGGCGTTGGCGAAGCGTAAAGCAGATGTCGCATTTGAGTTTTTCCACAAGTTACATGTGCCATTTTATTGCTTCCACGATGTGGATGTTTCCCCTGAGGGCGCGTCGTTAAAAGAGTACATCAATAATTTTGCGCAAATGGTTGATGTCCTGGCAGGCAAGCAAGAAGAGAGCGGCGTGAAGCTGCTGTGGGGAACCGCCAACTGCTTTACAAACCCTCGCTACGGCGCGGGTGCGGCGACGAACCCAGATCCTGAAGTCTTCAGCTGGGCGGCAACGCAAGTTGTTACAGCGATGGAAGCAACCCATAAATTGGGCGGTGAAAACTATGTCCTGTGGGGCGGTCGTGAAGGTTACGAAACGCTGTTAAATACCGACTTGCGTCAGGAGCGTGAACAACTGGGCCGCTTTATGCAGATGGTGGTTGAGCATAAACATAAAATCGGTTTCCAGGGCACGTTGCTTATCGAACCGAAACCGCAAGAACCGACCAAACATCAATATGATTACGATGCCGCGACGGTCTATGGCTTCCTGAAACAGTTTGGTCTGGAAAAAGAGATTAAACTGAACATTGAAGCTAACCACGCGACGCTGGCAGGTCACTCTTTCCATCATGAAATAGCCACCGCCATTGCGCTTGGCCTGTTCGGTTCTGTCGACGCCAACCGTGGCGATGCGCAACTGGGCTGGGACACCGACCAGTTCCCGAACAGTGTGGAAGAGAATGCGCTGGTGATGTATGAAATTCTCAAAGCAGGCGGTTTCACCACCGGTGGTCTGAACTTCGATGCCAAAGTACGTCGTCAAAGTACTGATAAATATGATCTGTTTTACGGTCATATCGGCGCGATGGATACGATGGCACTGGCGCTGAAAATTGCAGCGCGCATGATTGAAGATGGCGAGCTGGATAAACGCATCGCGCAGCGTTATTCCGGCTGGAATAGCGAATTGGGCCAGCAAATCCTGAAAGGCCAAATGTCACTGGCAGATTTAGCCAAATATGCTCAGGAACATCATTTGTCTCCGGTGCATCAGAGTGGTCGCCAGGAACAACTGGAAAATCTGGTAAATCATTATCTGTTCGACAAATAACGGCTAACTGTGCAGTCCGTTGGCCCGGTTATCGGTAGCGATACCGGGCATTTTTTTAAGGAACGATCGATATGTATATCGGGATAGATCTTGGCACCTCGGGCGTAAAAGTTATTTTGCTCAACGAGCAGGGTGAGGTGGTTGCTGCGCAAACGGAAAAGCTGACCGTTTCGCGCCCGCATCCACTCTGGTCGGAACAAGACCCGGAACAGTGGTGGCAGGCAACTGATCGCGCAATGAAAGCTCTGGGCGATCAGCATTCTCTGCAGGACGTTAAAGCATTGGGTATTGCCGGCCAGATGCACGGAGCAACCTTGCTGGATGCTCAGCAACGGGTGTTACGCCCTGCCATTTTGTGGAACGACGGGCGCTGTGCGCAAGAGTGCACTTTGCTGGAAGCGCGAGTTCCGCAATCGCGGGTGATTACCGGCAACCTGATGATGCCCGGATTTACTGCGCCTAAATTGCTATGGGTTCAGCGGCATGAGCCGGAGATATTCCGTCAAATCGACAAAGTATTATTACCGAAAGATTACTTGCGTCTGCGTATGACGGGGGAGTTTGCCAGCGATATGTCTGACGCAGCTGGCACCATGTGGCTGGATGTCGCAAAGCGTGACTGGAGTGACGTCATGCTGCAGGCTTGCGACTTATCTCGTGACCAGATGCCCGCATTATACGAAGGCAGCGAAATTACTGGTGCTTTGTTACCTGAAGTTGCGAAAGCGTGGGGTATGGCGACGGTGCCAGTTGTCGCAGGCGGTGGCGACAATGCAGCTGGTGCGGTTGGTGTGGGAATGGTTGATGCTAATCAGGCAATGTTATCGCTGGGGACGTCGGGGGTCTATTTTGCTGTCAGCGAAGGGTTCTTAAGCAAGCCAGAAAGCGCCGTACACAGCTTTTGCCATGCGCTACCGCAACGTTGGCATTTAATGTCTGTAATGCTGAGTGCGGCGTCGTGTCTGGATTGGGCCGCGAAATTAACCGGCCTGAGCAATGTTCCAGCTTTAATCGCTGCAGCTCAACAGGCTGATGAAAGTGCCGAGCCAGTTTGGTTTCTGCCTTATCTTTCCGGCGAGCGTACGCCACACAATAATCCCCAGGCGAAGGGGGTTTTCTTTGGTTTGACTCATCAACATGGCCCCAATGAACTGGCGCGAGCAGTGCTGGAAGGCGTGGGTTATGCGCTGGCAGATGGCATGGATGTCGTGCATGCCTGCGGCATTAAACCGCAAAGTGTTACGTTGATTGGTGGCGGGGCGCGTAGTGAGTACTGGCGTCAGATGTTGGCGGATATCAGCGGTCAGCAGCTCGATTACCGTACGGGGGGGGATGTGGGGCCAGCACTGGGCGCAGCAAGGCTGGCGCAGATCGCGGCGAATCCAGAGAAATCGCTCATTGAATTGTTGCCGCAACTACCGTTAGAACAGTCGCATCTACCAGATGCGCAGCGTTATGCCGCTTATCAGCCACGACGAGAAACGTTCCGTCGCCTCTATCAGCAACTTCTGCCATTAATGGCGTAAACGTTATCCCCTGCCTGACCGGGTGGGGGATAATTCACATCTATATATCTCAGTAATTAATTAATATTTAGTATGAATTTATTCTGAAAATCATTTGTTAATGGCATTTTTCAGTTTTGTCTTTCGTTGGTTACTCGTAATGTATCGCTGGTAGATATGGAGATCGTTATGAAAACCTCAAAGACTGTGGCAAAACTATTATTTGTTGTCGGGGCGCTGGTTTATCTGGTTGGGCTATGGATCTCATGCCCATTGTTAAGTGGAAAAGGCTATTTTCTTGGCGTGTTAATGACAGCAACTTTTGGCAACTATGCATATCTTCGCGCAGAAAAACTCGGGCAACTGGATGATTTTTTTACCCATATCTGCCAGTTAGTTGCGTTAATCACTATCGGTCTCTTGTTTATCGGTGTTTTAAACGCACCTATCAATACTTATGAAATGGTGATCTATCCCATCGCCTTTTTTGTCTGCTTGTTTGGTCAAATGCGTTTGTTTCGCTCGGCATGAGCAACATAAAGCTCTTACATATTTAGGAATGAAAGGAATACTGTGATGGACAACAAAATATCAACCTATTCACCGGCCTTTAGTATTGTGTCATGGATAGCTCTCGTTGGTGGTATCGTTACCTATCTGTTAGGGCTATGGAATGCAGAGATGCAGTTAAATGAAAAAGGATATTATTTTGCCGTACTGGTATTAGGACTGTTTTCTGCGGCGTCTTATCAAAAGACCGTTCGGGACAAGTATGAAGGCATACCGACCACTTCCATTTATTATATGACCTGCCTGACTGTCTTTATTATCTCTGTTGCATTACTTATGGTAGGTCTGTGGAATGCGACATTATTACTCAGCGAAAAAGGTTTTTATGGACTGGCTTTCTTCTTAAGCTTGTTTGGTGCAGTAGCGGTGCAGAAAAATATTCGTGATGCCGGAATAAACCCACCAAAAGAAACACAGGTTACCCAGGAAGAATACAGCGAATAACTCACGTAAGCCCGGTCAGTCCAATGTGACCGGGCTTTTACTTAACTCACTAATCTGTTTCTGTCGATTCGTTGTACCAGCATAGAAAGTAACAAACTCGCTGCCAACGTCGCGCAAAAGATCCAAATAATATCCAGTATTGGCCAATTTTTAAGCTCAATTCCCCGGGTGCGCAGCGCATGGATAATCAAGGCGTGGAATCCGTATATACCCAATGAATGGCGGGAGATTAAGCCAAGTCCGCGAATGGTACGCGTATCCAGCGTGTTTTTAACCAGAGTCAATAGCGCGATTGCGCAGATAAAAACCATCGGCCCACAGTAAAGATACCAGGTATCGGCAAAATTTCCGCGCCACTGCAATTCATATAATGTCCCGCGAGAGATAATAAAAACCCCCGTCGCAAACAGCGCGGCGCTCACCCACGACAGTGCTTTATGCTGTGTGTCCATCATCCCTATAGCGCGGCCCAACATGCCATACAGAATGTAGTAAAAAGTATCGCCATTGATATATAAGTTAATTGGCAGCCATTCAAAACCGTCAATTTTCTGCGGCACTGTGTTTGGGTTAGCGATAATGCCAATCACCGCCATTAGCACCAGCAACATTTTTCCGCCGACGTTCTTCACCTGAATCAGCGGTGAAACCAGATAAATCACCGCAATCGCGAAGAAAAACCACAAGTGGTAAAACACTGGCTTTTGCAGCAGGTTTTTCAGCGCTAACTCCATATTGATGGAGGTAAACAGCGCAATGTAGAGCAGTGCGATTGCGCTATAAAAAATCAGACATAAGCCGATACGCAAGAAATGGCGCGGCTGGGCGCTGCGTTCGCCAAAAAAGAGATAGCCGGAAATCATGAAAAATAGCGGCACGCTGACACGAGAGGCAGAATTCAGAACATTGGCGATATCCCATGTGACGGGGCTAACACTATGAGCATTGGTCACATACCAGGTAGTGGTGTGAATCATCACCACCATTAAACACGCTATCCCTCGCAGGTTATCAATCCAGTAAATTTTGGGCTGCATCTGTGTCTCTGTATCTGGTTAAAAAAAGTCTGACCGATAAATCATTTGGTTGGCGCACTGGAATAATCTGAGTTTTATCACTACAGCTTATAGAGGCTTAAGGAAATTCGTAAGATATCAGCCACTATACCGATATAAATAATAAGACTCACCTGCAAACCAAACGGTAATTTAATGATGATGAACGCTTTCTTTCCGGCAATGGCGCTTATGGTGCTAGTGGGTTGTTCTATACCGTCACCCGTGCAGAAAGCACAACGGGTAAAGGTTGATCCTCTGCGTTCGTTGAATATGGAAGCGTTATGCAAGGATCAGGCGGCAAAACGTTATAACACCGGCGAGCAAAAAATCGACGTCACCGCCTTCGAACAGTTCCAGGGAAGCTATGAAATGCGCGGTTATACCTTCCGTAAAGAGCAGTTTGTCTGTTCTTTTGACGCGGATGGCCATTTTTTGCATCTTTCCATGCGTTAAGCCCTGCTTTTTCCCGTTTCGTACTGTATATCTTCCATCCAGCGGGTATACTGATCCCTTCCTTTAAATCCACACGTATCCAGCACGAAATAATATGCAAAAGTTTGATACCAGGACCTTCCAGGGCTTGATCCTGACCTTACAGGATTACTGGGCTCGCCAGGGCTGCACCATTGTTCAACCATTGGACATGGAAGTCGGCGCGGGAACCTCTCACCCAATGACCTGTCTGCGCGCGCTGGGGCCAGAACCGATGGCGGCTGCTTATGTTCAGCCTTCTCGTCGCCCGACCGATGGTCGCTACGGCGAAAACCCCAACCGTTTACAGCACTACTATCAGTTCCAGGTGGTCATTAAGCCATCGCCGGACAATATTCAGGAGCTGTACCTCGGTTCTCTGAAAGAGCTGGGCATGGACCCGACTATTCACGACATCCGTTTCGTGGAAGATAACTGGGAAAACCCGACGCTGGGTGCCTGGGGACTGGGCTGGGAAGTGTGGCTGAACGGCATGGAAGTGACGCAGTTCACTTACTTCCAGCAGGTTGGTGGTCTGGAGTGTAAACCGGTTACCGGCGAGATCACCTACGGTCTGGAACGTCTGGCCATGTACATTCAGGGCGTAGACAGCGTTTACGACCTGGTCTGGAGCGACGGCCCGCTGGGTAAAACCACCTACGGCGACGTGTTCCATCAGAACGAAGTGGAGCAGTCCACTTACAACTTCGAATACGCGGATGTGGACTTCCTGTTCACCTGCTTCGAGCAGTACGAGAAAGAAGCGCAGCAGCTGCTGGCGCTGGAAAATCCGCTGCCGCTGCCAGCCTACGAGCGTATTCTGAAAGCCGCCCACAGCTTCAACCTGCTGGATGCGCGTAAAGCCATCTCCGTCACCGAGCGTCAGCGCTACATTCTGCGCATTCGCACCCTGACCAAAGCAGTGGCAGAAGCATACTACGCTTCCCGTGAAGCCCTCGGCTTCCCGATGTGCAACAAAGATAAGTAAGAGGCGGCTATGTCTGAGAAAACTTTTCTGGTGGAAATCGGCACTGAAGAGCTGCCACCAAAAGCACTGCGCAGCCTGGCTGAGTCCTTTGCTGCGAACTTTACTGCGGAGCTGGATAACGCTGGCCTCGCACACGGCACCGTTCAATGGTTTGCTGCTCCGCGTCGTCTGGCGCTGAAAGTAGCTAACCTGGCGGAAGCGCAACCGGATCGTGAAATCGAAAAACGCGGCCCGGCGATTGCCCAGGCGTTCGACGCTGAAGGCAAACCGAGCAAAGCGGCAGAAGGTTGGGCGCGTGGTTGCGGTATTACCGTTGACCAGGCTGAGCGTCTGACTACCGATAAAGGCGAATGGCTGCTGTATCGCGCCCATGTGAAGGGCGAAAGCACCGAAGCACTGCTGCCGAATATGGTTGCGACTTCTCTGGCGAAACTGCCGATCCCGAAACTGATGCGTTGGGGCGCAAGCGACGTGCACTTCGTGCGTCCGGTGCACACCGTGACCCTGCTGCTGGGCGACAAAGTCATTCCGGCAACCATTCTGGGCATTCAGTCCGATCGCGTGATTCGCGGCCACCGCTTTATGGGCGAGCCGGAATTCACCATCGATAACGCCGATCAGTATCCGGAAATTCTGCGTGAGCGTGGGAAAGTCATCGCCGATTACGAAGAACGTAAGGCGAAGATTAAAGCCGATGCCGAAGAAGCAGCGCGTAAGATTGGCGGTAACGCTGACTTAAGCGAAAGCCTGCTGGAAGAAGTGGCTTCGCTGGTGGAGTGGCCGGTCGTTCTGACCGCAAAATTCGAAGAGAAATTCCTCGCGGTGCCGGCTGAAGCGCTGGTTTACACCATGAAAGGTGACCAGAAATACTTCCCGGTGTATGCGAACGACGGCAAACTGCTGCCGAACTTTATCTTCGTTGCCAACATCGAATCGAAAGATCCGCAGCAGATTATCTCCGGTAACGAGAAAGTCGTTCGTCCGCGTCTGGCGGATGCCGAGTTCTTCTTCAACACCGACCGTAAAAAACGTCTTGAAGATAACCTGCCGCGCCTGCAAACCGTGTTGTTCCAGCAACAGTTGGGGACGCTGCGCGACAAAACTGACCGCATCCAGGCGCTGGCTGGCTGGATTGCTGAACAGATTGGCGCTGACGTTAACCACGCTACCCGTGCGGGTCTGCTGTCTAAGTGCGACCTGATGACCAACATGGTCTTCGAGTTCACCGACACCCAGGGCGTTATGGGGATGCACTATGCGCGTCACGATGGCGAAGCGGAAGATGTCGCGGTGGCGCTGAATGAGCAGTATCAGCCGCGTTTTGCTGGTGATGACCTGCCGTCCAACCCAGTAGCTTGTGCGCTGGCGATTGCTGACAAGATGGATACCCTGGCGGGTATCTTCGGTATCGGTCAGCATCCGAAAGGCGACAAAGACCCGTTTGCGCTGCGTCGTGCCGCGCTTGGCGTGCTGCGAATTATCGTTGAGAAGAACCTCAACCTTGATCTGCAAACGCTGACCGAAGAAGCGGTGCGTCTGTATGGCGATAAGCTGACTAATGCCAACGTAGTTGATGATGTTATCGACTTTATGCTCGGTCGCTTCCGCGCCTGGTATCAGGACGAAGGTTATACCGTTGACACCATCCAGGCGGTACTGGCGCGTCGTCCGACTCGTCCGGCTGATTTCGATGCCCGTATGAAAGCGGTATCGCATTTCCGTACCCTGGATGCAGCTGCTGCACTGGCGGCGGCGAACAAACGTGTATCTAACATTCTGGCGAAATCTGACGAAGTGCTGAGCGACCGCGTGAATGCCTCTACCCTGAAAGAGCCGGAAGAAATTAAACTGGCGATGCAGGTTGTGGTGCTACGTGACAAGCTGGAACCGTACTTTACGGAAGGTCGTTACCAGGATGCGCTGGTCGAACTGGCTGAGCTGCGTGAACCGGTTGATGCTTTCTTCGATAAAGTGATGGTCATGGTTGATGACAAAGAATTGCGTATCAACCGTCTGACCATGCTGGAGAAACTGCGCGAACTGTTCCTGCGCGTTGCGGATATTTCGCTGTTGCAATAATAACGCCGTTATTAAATAGCCTGCCATCTGGCAGGCTTTTTTTATCGCTAAATAATACAGCAACCTTTAATAATCTTCTGCTGAATAAAGATTATCTCATATATTAATTTTATGAGATTTTTTTAGGATTATATCAAGGAGAAGAAACAAACTTATTAAGCTAGAATAGCCACGGGTGCTTGAGACTGTTTGTCTCAGGTATTCACCGAAAGGCAGACAGAGAAAAGCCCCACCTGACTATAAATCAAAGTTTGTACTGACCCCAAAAAGTTGGACAGTTAAACACGAGGCATATAGGTCTGATTCCGATATTCAATTGGAGTCAGACCTTTTAATTTCAGGCTAATTCTTCTGCTGTTGTAGTATTCAATATATTCCGTAACAGCATCCTTCAGTTCGCTTATATTACTGAACTCATCAAGATAAAAACACTCCGACTTTAAGGTTCCAAAGAAACACTCCACCACAGCATTATCCAGACAATTGCCTTTTCTGGGTGATGCTGCCAACTTACTGATTTAGTGTATGATGGTGTTTTTGAGGTGC
>ERZ1034818.521-NODE-521-length-9462-cov-6.918465_pt1 | contig 9462 bp, 7 predicted proteins | sample MGYA00520595_ERZ1034818 | MGnify/ENA primary metagenome ERZ1034818 (study PRJEB33766, sample SAMN09781689) | gut metagenome | biome: gut microbiome | host: Homo sapiens | place: Madagascar | study: EMG produced TPA metagenomics assembly of the PRJNA485056 data set...
ATGCTCAAAACCTGCTGCTGCCGCGGGTTACAAACCCGCCCCCCAATTAGGCAGACAAATTGCTGTTTACCAAGAAGTAATAAAAAAAGCTTGCCAACAAGTGTTGGCAAGCTTTTTAATAGGTTGCGTTGTTTGTCTTTTACCAAATGTCTTCACCGTCGGGTGAAGCATAGATTTCTGAGGGGCAGAACTCGAAGTAATCGAGGAAGAACTGCGTGTTCAATTCTGTCAATGCGTTCTTAAAGCGGAGGTAGTAAGTCTTGTTCTTGTCAAAGTATTGACGAGCCAAGATGTAACGAAGACTTGGACCCCAACCTACTGCACCAGAGTGATTGCGAACGGTTGTCTTACCTTGCGTACCATCCACGCAAATGTATTGCGGACCCTTTAAGAAACCTTGGTTACGCAAGTTCTGGTCTGCCTCACGACAAGCTACTTCTTTGTTCTGATTGTCAATGTCGGCAACCCAAATGCCTGAAGGCCAGTGTGATTTAGCGTCCTCGCGTTGGTCGATAGGCAAACCTGTAGGAACTGCAGGGAATTCGTTGTCGCCTAAGTAGCATTGTACCATTGAACGGTAGAGATTGTTGGCGCAACTCATGCGTAACTCATAGTAGCCGCTCTTAGGAACGGGGGGCAACTTGAGTACAAACTGGTAAGCACCTGTAACCAAGAATTCATCACCTTGATAGTCCTTCCAACCAGCTTCGCCTTGTGCCTTGGTATTTAAGTAGAAGATACGTGTGCTTGCGCCCTCATTGGTAATATTGTCAAAGTAGCCTTGGGGGAAGTAAGTCCACGTGCCACTAATACGAAGGTCGTTTGAAAGTATTTCGGGCAACATGGTGGTCACGTCCATACGAATGCGTTCAGAACCTAAAGCTTGACTGGTAGCTTCGCTGTTAATCAAGATGTGATCAATAGGATAGTAATAACCATTCAATGCATTGTTGCTATAGTTGGTCGTTGTACCGTCAGCATTTGTCACATCGTTGCGTTCTTTAATGCGGAGGTTCAAACCATTGGGCACATTGTCAACGATTTGATTATCCGTGTGTGACAACTCTTTGTAGTTGCCAGAGAAGGCGTTGTCATATTGACTGATGCGGTTGAGGTAGTAATCGTGATTGCCTTCAGCCAATTGGGTCACTTTTAATAAGGCACGATGCTTACCCATGGTTGTGTAGTAATCCCAAACGTTAACAGTAAGGTTGTTGGTCTGAGGATTTTTTGTGTCAGAACCATGGTTGTAATTATACTCGTTGTAGTGCATTACCATACCATTCAGTGGCATACCACCCTTGAGCAGGTGGTAGGCAACGAACTTATTTACTGCATTGTCTTCATTGGTAATGTCATCACTCTGTCCCTCGCCTTCTTCGGCAGGAAGAGCTTTGGCACAACGCTCTAAAATCACGTTGAGTATTTCGTTCCAATTCTTAATCTCGCCCGTGTGATCGTCATAATCAGGCATGGGGATGCCCCATTCTTGATTGAGCACCTCGTCGGGTTCAATAAAGGCCGTGTAACGAATGCGGCGTTTCTCCATGAAGGGAAACTTGCCACCTTGGCCTTCAAACAACTCCTTCGTACCGATGCGATTGGCATTGGTGCGTACATATTCGTCCTCCAAGTCAGTGCGTGCCTTCAATTTCTCAGCCCAACCTGTGGCCTTGAGCAACTGAGCCATGATGCGCATATTGGGAGCTATGGCAATTACTTCAGGTACACTTTCAGAGGTAGGATAGATGACGTGGTCAACGATGTGAATTATACCATTGCTCGCCTCAATGTTAGAGGTCAACACCTTCGACTCTGAGTTGATGTAGTAGTCGCCGTCACTCTTCTGAGTAGATGATAAACGGCGGTCGTCGAGTGTCGCAATGTTGAAGGTCGTACCATTAGCAGGGAAGTCTGACAATTCATAAGCACTCTGATCGCCATTGTCAATGATACAATTGTAGGCAATGGTCTTCTTCTGCTCGTCGGTAAGTTCGTCAATGCTATTTACCTCTAATTTGTCGTGGATAAAGGTGTTGAGCGCCTCGTTGGTAGGTACAAAGAGGGTGTAGTTACCACGTGAAGTAAGTACGCTTGAGAGCGGAGAAGCATTTTCGCTTAGGCCTAACTTAACTTCTTTAAAAATCTTAATGATACCAGAGTACTGCGTGGTGTCAGCTTCAAGTATTTCCATGACTTGCTTCTTATCGCTGATATGAAAAGCACTATCATCGACACTTTCCTTACAGCTCGTAAGGCCAAGCGTCGTAAACATAGCTGCGCCACACACTAATGCGGTAGCAAAAAGACCAGGAGTAAATCTTCCGAATGTCTTCATTTATATTGTTGTTTTTGTTTCTCGTTAATAGTGGAACAATTTTAGTCCGCGACAAAGTTACATAAATATTACAAAACGATTGATTATTCCTAAAAAATAATACAATGTACCACTTTGCTCGATAGAAAATAATCTATAACTTTGCGCTTAGTTATTCCTATTATATTTTATTGGAATTTAAATTTGAAAAAACACAAGACAGAACTTATGTGTGCTGCTTAAATGAGCAGCATAATTTCTAACGCAAAACATTTTACATATCACATATAATTCTTTCACCATGTTGACGGATATTGAAATAGCGCATAACACGAAGTTGAAGCGCATTGACGAAGTGGCACAACAGTTGGGCATCGACCCAGAGGCCATTGAACATTATGGTAAGCACATTGCCAAACTTCCCCTTTCACTCATTGATGAGAAGAAGAAGGGTAAGCTCATTCTCGTTACGGCCATTACGGCTACAAAGGCGGGTATTGGCAAGACTACGGTAAGCATTGGACTTGCTCTTGGCTTAAACGCCATTGGCAAAAAGGCTTGTGTGGCTTTGCGCGAACCGTCACTCGGTCCTTGCTTCGGCATGAAGGGGGGCGCAGCAGGTGGTGGCTATGCCCAGGTATTGCCAATGGAACGTATTAACCTACACTTCACGGGCGATTTCCATGCAATTACTTCGGCTCATAATATGATTGCCGCCTTGCTCGATAATTATTTATATCAGCATCAAAGCGAAGGCTTCGGCTTGAAAGAGATTCTTTGGCGACGCGTGCTTGATGTAAACGATCGTTCATTGCGCTCTATCGTTACAGGATTAGGGCCTGCCACGAATGGCATTACTCAACAAGCTGGTTTTGATATTACTCCTGCTTCAGAGTTGATGGCTATCCTTTGTTTGGCACAAGACGAGAAAGACCTTCGTCGTCGTATCGAAAATATTTTGTTGGGTTATACTTACGAAGGTAAGCCCTTTACAGTGAAAGACCTCGGTGTGGCAGGAGCCATAATGGTATTATTAAAGGATGCCATTCAGCCCAACTTGGTACAGACGACTGAGAATACACCGGCTATCGTACATGGTGGGCCGTTTGCAAATATTGCACATGGTTGTAATTCGTTAGTTGCTACGCGTATGGCGATGAGCCATGCTGACTATACGATTACGGAAGCTGGATTTGGTGCTGATTTGGGTGCTGAGAAGTTTTACAACATTCTGTGTCGTAAGAGTGGACTTGAACCTGACTTGACCGTCATCGTTGCTACTGCTCAAGGCTTGAAAATGCATGGTGGCGTAGAGTTGGATAAGATCAAAGAACCTAACGAGGAGGGCTTGCGTAATGGTTTAGCAAACCTCGATCGTCATGTACACAATCTGCAAGGCTTTGGCCAAAGTGTAGTGGTCGTGTTCAACCGCTTTGCTACGGATACGGACGATGAAATGGCTTTGCTACGTGAGCATTGTGAACAATCATTGGGAGTGCCTTTCGTGATTAATAATGCCTTTGCCGAAGGAGGTGAGGGCGCGAAGGAAATGGCACAGTTGGTAGTTGACACCATTGAGCAAACCCCTTCTGCTAAACCCTTGCACTTTACGTATAACGACGATGATAGTATCAAGACGAAGATAGAAAAGGTAGCTAAGACGATTTATGGTGCTGCCAGTGTGACGTTTGCTAAACCTGCTTTGAAGCGCATTAAGTTGGCTGAAGAACATGGTATGGCACATTTCCCTGTGTGCATTGCTAAAACGCAGTTCTCTTTCTCTGCTGATGCTAAGCAGTATGGCGCGGTGAGTGGCTTTAATATTTTGATTAAGGACGTGGTGCTGAACGCTGGTGCTGAAATGATTGTTGCCATAGCTGGCGATATCTTGCGTATGCCAGGTTTGCCCAAGTCACCACAAGCTAACCGAATTGACTTCGTTGACGGCGAAATCGTGGGACTGAGCTAAAGAATATTTGCTAATTTAGAGAACTTACAGCCTCTCCCTCTCCCCGACTGGGGAGGGGAAGAGGCTATATTTTTCTCTCTACAAAATCCTCTACAAAACGTTTCAGAACACCCTAATAGGCACTTATAGATTACGTATATTTTACCTTTGACGTTTTTATGTTTCATGTTTCATTTTTATGTTTCAACCTATTGATTATCAACGTTTTCAATAGATGAAACATTGCACTTCAATGTTTCATTTTTAGTTTCAACGTTTCATTTCAAAAACACTGTGGGAGAAAAACAAAAACACTGTGGGAGCGATTTAAAAACACTGTGGGAGCGTGAAAGCGCTCCCTCAGTGTTTTGAAAAATGAAACATGAAACTAAAAATGAGACATTAAAGTCGTATGTTTCACTTTCCGAAATGACTGATATTCAATTACTTTATAACATAAAAATGAAACATGAAAGATAAATCAAAAGTTCTGAAAATGTATGGATATCATTAATGTTCAAAAGCCAAAGCGCGAAGCGCGCCTTAATGTTCATTTCTTCGCTTTAAACACGAAAAAAAAGGAACCACCCACGAACGTGAGTGATTCCGTTTTTTATTTGAAATTACCTGTATTCCAAATTATGAGTTTGGAAGGTGCGTTTTTTAGAAGTTATAAACTACACCGAAGTTGAGGTTATTGCCAGAGAAGTTGAAGCCAAAGCCATCTTCGCCATAAGCGCAGTTGGCATCATCAGCCTCGCGATAACCGAGGAAGCCAGCGTGAGCAATGAAGTCGAGGTTCTTGCAAAGGGCTACCTTTACACCAGGTTGAACACCTACGCGCCAACCTACTTGAGCGTCAGAAGAGTGGTCACCAATCTTTGTCTTATAAGTAGCTACGCCAAAGCCCATGTCGAGGAAGAGACTAACAGGACCAAACTTAACGTATGACCAACGAGCGTAAGGATCTACCTCGAAGCTATTCGTCTTAACGTGGTTTTTATAATTGTGTTCGTAACCAATGCCAATGCCTAAGTCCCACTTATCAGAGAGCTTGTAGCCGAGGTCGGGCTTAATAGTGAAGTTAGTGTGATTGGCATCCTTATTGCGCCAGAGGCCTACTTCGCCACCTACATAAACTTGTGCACTTGCAGTAAGAGATGCTGCTGCAACTGCGAGAGTAAGAAACAACTTTTTCATTTTCTTCTTATCGATTAGTTTAGGTTTGTAATGTAACGCACAACAACTAAGGGCGAATGAGAGATTATGTTCGCACGCTGTTGATAGCTTATGCGTTAATAAAGATATTTATTTGTTTCTAAATCTGCTCGCAAAGATAGGGGGACAATTTATACAATGCAAGTATTTTTTTAGATTTTACACGGTTTTCGGAATTATAGAACAACAAAAGGGGCTTTTATGCAAAATCTACAACTACATTTGAGGCCTCTCCCCCTAACTCCTCCCTGGTCGGGGGAAGGGGTTAGGGGGAGAGGCCTTATGGATTTTTTTACAATGGGAAAGAGATGCCTAATGAAACGTTGCTGTTAGCACGGTTCAAAGGAATGCCCTGCTTGCTCACCTTGCCAAAGAAGCGGTCGGTGCCAAGCGTGAGGTTGAAGTGCTTAGCGTGGAGACTACCTACCATACCGCCTTGAACGCCGGTGCTGGTAAAGCCCATGCTTACTGCGAACTCAAACCACTTTACAGGAGTAATGTTGGCTGAGAAACGACCTTGATGATAGCTGTGGCGACCTGCCATGCGGCTTTGGTAGAGGAAGCCGAAGCGAAGGTTGCGATAAACGGGTAAGGTATATTCTGCACCTAAACTGAGTGTGGCAGCCAACGCACGGCTGGTTGACTTGCAACCGTCGTCGTAAACGGCAAAGGCATCACCTAACTCATCGCCGAGGTCAGAGAACTGATCGCCAATGTCGCGGCCATCGTTGTTGATAGGAATTTCTTCTTGGTGGTTGCCCTTACCAAAACCCTCAAACTCCCATTTACCTGCTGAAGAGGCGTGCTGAGCGTTCTTCCAATTGATGAAGCCAAGGTCGGTAAGAGCGGCACTTACGGTGAGGTCGTCCATTACCTTATAAGTAGCACCAAGGTCGAAGGCCAAACCAAAACCTCCGAGACCTGGCTTGAAGTCGTCTAATTTGTCAATACGATGACGGTCGGGATTGTCGGGGTCTACCTTATCAGAAGTGGTGAACTTTGTGTTCATCACGGCGGCTGTAGCCTCTACGTTACCCGTTACGGCCCACTTGTCTTCCGCCATGCGGAACTTCACATCGTTTGCCTTTACATCAGCATAGGCAAGGCCGAAGAGGAACTTTACCTTACCGCCCACGGTGAGTTTGTCATTAATCTTGTGGGAGTGGCCGAGTCCGAGTTCTACGTAGTTCTCAGAACGAATGCCGAGGTTCGACACGTCGTACTCCTCTTGACCGCCAATCGTCTTCATAAAGCTGAAGAGTGACTTAGGCAATGCGAGGTTGGTGTTAGAACGGAGGTTCATCTCTACCGAGTTGATACCACCGAAACCTTTGAAACCAAAACCGAAGAGTTGGTACTTGAGGTTAACTGACATGCGGTTGTTATCCTTCAGTTTACCAAGGAACTCATTGGCATCGACCATGGGGTGCATAAAGGTAGTGAGATTGTTGCCATTCTCACCATAGCCTTGCCAAGTGGGTTCCATTTTGTAAACGAACGTTTTCAGGCCGAAGTTACCCGTTGTACCTACGTTGAAGTCGCCCATAAAGAGGGGCATGCTCACGTATGGCTTGTCAAGCAAGGCGGGGTTGATATCATGTCGGTTGACCGACGATTGCATAAAGTAGTTGGTCGACGTCTCTTGTGCCACAGCGGGCAAAGCGAGCAGGGCGGCCATTGATAATATATGACGTAATTTCATGTTGGATTTTCTTTTGGGTTGTTGAGTTGACGAACTGATGAGTAAGTTCGTTTGTATAAACAAAGGAAGCTCACTCGTTAACTTGTCTACTCGTTAACTTGTTAACTAAAAAACTATTAGTTGAAATCAGCTATTACGCCGCCCTCAACGCGTACTTTAATATCGTTCAACTTGAGATATTGGGTTGATACCAATTTGTGGTTACCATTGTTACCACTTTCGGCACGAACCTTAAAGTAAATGCGGTCAATCTTGCTCAAGTCGTCCTCGTGAGTCAACTTGGCCGAGAGCGTAAGTGCAGAAGCCTTCTCGTTGGTGCCGTCACCAGCCTCAGCGTTAGCTTCAGTGAAGGTGATACCCGGAATGACGTCGCCATTCACGTCGCGTGCTTCGAGTCCTATAACGAGGCCAAGTGGAATGGTGTTGAGCACGTTGGCTGTCACCTTGAGCGTACCATTCGACTTCAAGTCCTTCAAGTCGTCGTGCATGCTGCTGGTTGAGTCGTTATAGACAATGGTCAGACCGCCGTTAAACTCGAAGGGAACGAATACGCTATAAGCGGCATTGGCTTCGTAGTTGCGGCCCAATTCAATGGTATAGAGCTTATCTTGTACGTTAACTCTACCATTGCTAAGGTCTACCTTGATGCTCTCAGGCAGCTTTTCAATCAAGCTGCTAAGGTTTGTCACCTTGGCTTGGTCTGTAGCTACGCGTTCGCCTTCGGGATCGTAGGGGGCAGCGCCTTGGTAATAGTAAACGGTATTGTTCTGTTTAGCCTCCATGCTCGTAGCGGGCAAGCTAACCAACTTATTGTCTGATGCATTAGTATAGACAGAGGTAAGGTCGCCACTGAGGTTAATACCTACGGGTATGTTGGTCATGTCTGACGTGAAGCGGAGTGTGGGGTTAGAAGCAGCGATGCGTACTTCGTCGTCCTTTAAGAAGTCGGGCAATGACTCAGCGATGTTGATGTCATTCACCGTAGGATTGATAGAGGGGCAGAACTTACCCGTCACGGTGTTGGCCGTGAGCTGATTGTTGTTGCCCACCTTGATTTCGAGGCGTACAGAAGCGTAGTCGCCTTCGTGCATCTCAAACTGTCGGTTGCTATAGTTACCGAATGTCACCTTACCAGCGAGCGCGATGTTGGCCTCATCGCCAGAGAGTACTATTTCCTTAGAGCTACCAATTGAGCGGTTCAAGTCAACGCGGTCGAGCGAGAGATTGCAAAGGTCTACCTCAGCTACGTTGTTGAGGGTGAGTGTACCCTTCTGCTTGAGCACGTGGTGGGTAGCGTTGCCTGTAGCTTCCGTGAGTTCCCACTTCGTCTTATCGTAGCCACCTACGTGGAGTACTTTAGGTATCTTGATTGTTAATCCCTTCACTGTCCTGATACCCAACGCTACGTTGTTTGATGAGTTCTCCTTATACAGCTTCAGTGTAATGGGAGTAGGCGTAACGGCAATGCTCTCTACGAACGATACGTCGTTAATGTCCTTAATCTTGAAGTCGATGCTTTGATTACCCTCTGCTTCTGCCTCTTCGGTCACGAAGTTGGCAGCAATGGGCAGCGGAGTGCCAGCGGGCACGTTAATGCCCTCCGCAGCTAACTGCTCACGCACCTTTTCATAGTTGACAACCTCGTAGTTCATGCTCATGTGCGTATCGTTAAAGGTGGTGTTCACCTGGTCCACCTTTACGTTGAAGTGGGTCGTACCGTCTTCTACTAAGTAGTAAAGGTTGTTCGCATCGAGCTTCACGCTTTCATCTACGGAGAGAATGTCGTCCAAATAAATCTTTTCTGTATTACCTAAGGGAGCGCTCAAACCTTCTGAGCCGAGCTTCATTGTTAGGTCTATCTTGTTGACGTCATAAGAATCGTCAATGCAGCTTGTCAACAACAGTGCCGAACCAGCACACATCGCACTGCCTAACAATAAGTGTTTAATAAAGAGATTTGCCATAATTTTAATAGGTTTTATAGGATTATGGTTTAAAGTTATCGGATTACTTACGGCAAACCCATTGTTAATGGATCTGTTTTTGTTAATATAGGTTTACCTTTTATTGCCACAAAGGTAAGACAAATTGTTCAATATTTCCACTTAATTAAGAATTTTATTTAAAAAGGTTTTAAAATAAAGAATAAGTGGCTGATATACGTGCATAAGTGGCTGATGTGTGGGACTTTATTGAGAGGAAGGAAACATTAATGAACATTAAGGCGCGCTTCGCGCTTTGTTTTGAACATTAATTATCATTAATTGAACATTAATT
>ERZ1034818.522-NODE-522-length-9459-cov-7.250851_pt1 | contig 9459 bp, 8 predicted proteins | sample MGYA00520595_ERZ1034818 | MGnify/ENA primary metagenome ERZ1034818 (study PRJEB33766, sample SAMN09781689) | gut metagenome | biome: gut microbiome | host: Homo sapiens | place: Madagascar | study: EMG produced TPA metagenomics assembly of the PRJNA485056 data set...
AGAAAATCAAAAAATTTTCTTTTTTGTACTTCCGAGCCGCAGCCTAACTTGCGAAATGCGCCTACGTAACGCGCGCTTTCCAGCACGCATTACGCAGGACCACCCAATCACAACCTATCCAACACCTAAGCCGTTTTTTTGCCACAAATGACAACTTTTATAGTATCGCCCTTTCAAATCTCTATAAATAGCATCACCCCTGCTGACGGCAGCACAGTCGACGCCATTAGCACAATTAGTCTTTCATTCACCGAGCCTGGTCTTGTTCGCGAAGATCGCGTCGCTAACATCAAGGTCGTTAACGCTGCAACTAACGAAGAAGTTGAAGGCAAAGTAATCAGCGCTGAGTTCCCCTTCACCATCAACGGTAAAGATAACTACTCTGACATCGTTATCACTTTCGACAATATTGTCGAAGCTGGTGAATACATCATCACCATTCCCGAAGGCCTCGTTTACGATAACTTTGCTGACGAAAATGAAGATGACTACGGCGTATCATTCGGTGCTACTTATAACCCCGAAATCACAATCACACTCACCGTTGCCCCCACACTCACAAGCATCAATAGCGCTAAGGCCAACACCAACGCTAAGAATAACATCTACACTATTAGCGGTATGAAAGTAAACAAAGCCTCACAAGGCGTATTCATCATCAATGGTAAGAAGGAAATCGTAAAATAACACTACTTTCCTTGATGCATTAACTTAAATAGCCAGTTTGTAAGCACATATTACTTACAAGCTGGCTATTACTTTTGATTCTATATTCACGCGCTGCTTACAACGCTCACCACACCTTTTTCAGAACGGAAAGAGCAAAGGCAGAACTATCAGCATAACAAGTCCCATTATTACTTGAAGCGGAATACCTACCTTTATATAATCCATAAATGAGTATCGCCCCGCTTGCATCACCAACGCATTAGGGGGCGTAGAGAATGGAGAGGCAAAACACATACTTGCTCCTAACGTTACGGCAAACAAGAAAGCATAAGGACTTACCCCCATCTCTGCCGCCGACGACAAAGCGATAGGTGCCATGAGAACGGCCGTAGCCGTATTGCTAATAAATAGCGTGAGCAGCGATGTGGTGAAATAAATACCTGCCAACAAAGCCACAGGGCCGACCACACCCAAGCCGTCTACCAAGGTATGCGAGAGTAAAGCCGAGGCTCCTGTTTTCTCTAAAGCAACCGACATGGGCATCATAGCAGCTATCAGCACCAAACTCTCCCAATTTATGGTCTTATAAGCCGCCTCAACATTTCGAAAACAACCACACAACACCATTAACACCGCTGCCAACAATACTGCCGTAACTGGCGCAACGGGTATAAAATCGAACACCATCATAGCCACCATGAGCAATAAGATAGCCCCAGCCAAGGGAGCACGATAAGTGAGGGTCACCTGTGCAGCTTCAGCAAGTGGTTGCCCCAATACGACCCAATCGTCCTCCTCACGCTCAAGGCGTGCTATGTCACTCCAATTGCCTTGCACCAACAACACGTCACCCACCGAAAGCACCTCGTCGGCCAATCCCTCGCGAATGTACTTACCCTTCCGACGAATGGCCAACACATTAATATGATACTTCGCACGCAAAGCGGTGCTCCGAATCCTGCGCCCCACTAAACGTGACCCTTGCAACATTACCAACTCCGCCAAACCGATATCATAGAATTCTAACTGCGTCTCACTACTCTCGTCTTTGTCAGCAACCTTCAATTCATTCAGTTGATAGTCAGCGAAAAATGTTTTTAAGCGGTCACGACCGCCCGACAGGTAAAGCACATCACCAGTCTCAAACACCGTATTGGCATCAACCGTAGTCTGGCTTACGTTCTTCATCAATCGCGTTTGCGCCATACGTTCTTGTCGACGTTCTAAGATAGTCAAGCCGTACTGATTGTATAAGTCGACATCAGCCATTTTCATACCCACCAAGCGCGATGTTGTCTCCAACTGACAACGCGTCAGTTCTATGTCAAGGCCATACTCTCCTACGAGATCATTTAGACTCTTACGGCCACGACTCGTCTCCTCCGCTTCATCTCGTTTCGATAAAAAGTACTTACTCAACGGCCACAAAACAAGCACACCGACTATAATGCACACCACGCCAACGGGTAAAAACGAGAAGAACGACAGTCCTTCATGTCCAGCCTCGATCAACGCTTCATCTATCACCAAATTGGGCGGTGTACCTATCAATGTCAGCATACCTCCCATACTACTGGCAAAAGCCAAAGGCATAAGCAACGTGCGAACGTTCGTCCTCGCACTCGCTGCAATACTCACTACAATAGGCAGCATCAGCGCCACCGTACCCGTATTACTCACGAAGGCTCCAATAACGGCCGTCACCAACATGACCAACAAATAAATAGATCCACTGCTTTGCCCCGCCAGCGCCATAATGCGACCGCTCATCATCTTGGCCAACCCCGTCTGCAACACGGCACCACCTACGACGAACAACCCCGCCATCATCACTACCACAGGACTTGCAAATCCTGCCAATGCCTCTGCAGGCGTCAACACGTTCGTAAGTACCAACGCTAACAAAGCACAAAGTGCTACCACATCGGCACGCACCCGACCGATAGCAAAAAACACAGCCGAAACGGCTAATACTACAATTGGAATAATCATAATGTATAATAGTCGTTTTATAGCCTCTCCCCTCCCCCTCCCCGACCAGGGAGGGGATTAGGGGGAGAGGCTGTTGTTATTTCCTTTCTATTTCCCGATGCACTATCTTCACATCCTTGATAATCAAGCGCATTGCACTTTAATCGGTACGGACGAGATTTCAACATTTAGCCGAACATTCTCAGAATGTTCAAATCCTTGATATTCAACCATTGCACATATCCTGTCGTACCACGCTTATTCTTTGTACCATTTGCGGTAGCTCTGATATGGCAAAGGTAGTTATAATCAATGAAAATCGAGCAGAAAGTAGTTGGATTTTGATTGTAGAGCCTTGAATTGGTGCTATTTTGTTTAAAAATAGATGAGTCCACTTGAAAAAGTCAAGAATCGAGTTCCAATTCAAAATATGCTTACATTTTGTCATATTACATTATCAATAGAGATGTCTACAAAGATAGAATATACGATGTAACAACAGAAAATAAGGTCATTGATTTACAAAATGAAAGTTGATTTTTGAAGAACTACTTTTTCAAGTGGACTCATAGATGTAAAACGCAATAACATGGATAATTATTTCCGTAATCATTCTTGATTATCCAAGATGATTTTTACCTTTGCAAACTAAAAAACACATGAAAGGATAGGGCAAAGAAAGACATCAATCGCATCAAGATAGTATTGGTTGAAAACAAAAGAACAGCCAAGTGGCTGGCAGACGAATTGGGTAAAGCCCCCGCCACCGTGAGAGCAAGTGGTGTACCAACAGTTCGCAACCAAGCCTTGAAACGCTTGTTCAGGTGGCAGAGGCACTTGATGTGGATGTACGCTCGCTCATAGTGCAGACGAAGAAAAGCCAAATAGAGATAGAAGCGGAGAAACTTCTAAACATATCGCCTAACCAATAGAACATGATTCAATTAATTTATGACAACTATAGCTAAAGGAGGCTTCCGCTTTGCCAACTCGCTGTATCTTGAAGCGGTGCTCGTTGCCGTAGTATATGCCAGAAGACTCGATCTGGCTCAAAAGGTAATGAGAGGTTGCACAAATCGTAAAAGATCTGTGATTGAGCATTACTTGAGTTAAGTTTAATATATACAAATAAGTGAACTATGATACAAAGCGTAAACAAATACCATATCTATGAGATATTCGCTTCGGATGGAAAGTTCTACTATTCCATTCCGAAGTATCAGCGTGAATATACATGGAGTTACAGAGAATGGGATGCTCTCTATGACGATATCAGCGAGAACAATCTCGAATATTTTATCGGTTCTATCATCTGTATTCCTTTGGGTGATTCGATTAACCCATATATGGAAGTGATTGATGGACAACAAAGACTTACTACTATTAGTCTGTTTTTAGCTGCCATCTATACCCGCTTGAGGGATTATAAAGACTTCATGGATGAAGATGACGAGGATATTCTTCCGGCATTGCGAAAGTCGTTGAAAAGCGGTCTGTCTCCAAATGAAATGAAGTTGGTGCCTCAAGTTCAGAACAACAATTTGGAAGATTACAATTTCATCATGTCTGAACTTGGTTTGAAGAAGTCGGCATCAACGAAACACCCATACTTTGGTGTGCGTAAAGTGTCTCGTTGTTATCAACATTTCCTTTGGCTAATGGACAAAGAAATGGAGAATATGAAGCCAGAAGAAAAAGTATCATTTCTTTTGAACAAGTTTGATAAACTAAAGCAAGCAATGCTTGTTAAGATGGAGGTGTCCACTCATTCGGATGCTTATGTATTGTTTGAGTCGCTTAACAATCGAGGAACGCCACTTACAGCCATTGATTTGATGAAAAATCTCATTATGGCAAGGGCTGAATACAATCATCTCACAACAGATGATTGCTTCAATCGTTGGCAGCAGCTTTTGGCATATCTTTCGGATGACTATGGGACCCAAGAACGTTTCTTCCGTCAGTATTACAATGCATTTAAACGTATTTTGAACGATCCCTTCCGTAGCGATAACGACAGAAAGAAAGATCCTCTTGGAGTAGTTGCGACAAAATCTAATTTGCTCAATATCTTTGAAAAATTGATAAACAAAGACCTCAATTCGTTTCTTACAGACATTCTAAAATGCGGACAATATTATTCGTGGTTAATACTGCAAGAACAAGACGAAAATCCATACAGAAAGAACTTGGAAGACCTTGACCACATTCAAGGCGCACCTTCTTATCTCCTTCTGATGTATATATTGAAGCATAAATCGGAACTTGAATTGACAGACTCTGATATCAACGCATTGATTGAGTTGTTGAATAAGTATTTTGTCAGACGTAATGTTACGGACTACCCAAGTACTCGCGACCTTACACGTATTTTCATGGACATTATTGCCCATATAGAGGATGAAATGCCCAAAGGCAAAGAAGTAACCAATACTATCATAAGGTTATTGGGTACAGCTAATAATTGTGCAACAGACGAGATGTTTGAGAAAAGTCTGCAAGGAGACATTTATAAGGAAAATGTTGGTGCTGCCCGATATATGCTTTGCAAACTTGCAGAGTCTGCCATGACACAAGAAACATGGACTGACCTTTGGGCTCGTACTCCGAAGAATGTGTATGTATGGACTATTGAGCATATCTTCCCTGAAGGAGAGAATATACCACAAAGTTGGGTAGATATGGTTGCAAGTGGAGATACAGAACTTGCAAGAAAGTATCTAAACGAATACACACATAAGATAGGTAATCTGACAATTACTGGCTATAACAGCACTTTGGGTAACAAGTCTTTCTTAGAGAAGCGTGACCGTCAGAGCAAAGATGGCAAGCGGTTTATTGGTTACAAGAATGGACTTGACATTAACAACGAAATAGCCAAGTTAGACACATGGACTATCGAAAATATTAAGCATAGATCCGAAACTTTAATACAACAACTAATGGATATGTTTAAATTTCCAGGTCTATAGGTGTGGAAATGTGGAGAACTCAATCTATGAGATTTAAACTAAAGGACATTCTGTATGGGTGATATCAAACAACATTACACCGACTTCGATGAATACATCTGTCAAGGCGAGCCAAGTCAGAAGGAGAAAGCCTCCATTTGGCAGACGGCAATCGGATTGCAGGCTGTGGATGGGTTGCAGACTTCTGATTATCTGAAGGCTACGGCATGTAAGCACATAGAGGGCAAGATCGATATTGATGAGGCTCGTGAACTGATAAATAGTTATTATCAGTCGAAAACTCTGCGTGAACCTGATGATGACGAGAAGCAAGAGGCGGATAAGGTCTCGGCTAATATCACTAAGATTCTTTCGACGCAGACATTGGATTTTAGCACAGGTGGTTATATCTCTGTTCATCGGAGAGTCTTTGATGGTGTATTCAGGCATGCAGGAAAACTGCGTGACTATGATATAACCAAGCGTGAATGGGTACTTGACGGTGATACCGTAAACTACCTGAACTGGGAGGATTTGAGAAGGGCCATTGACTATGATATCAATCAAGAGAAGGAGTTTAGCTATAATGGTATATCACTTGACGCCATGGTGGAACACATCACACAATCTGTCTCTGGTCTGTGGCAGATTCACGCTTTCTGCGAAGGCAATACTCGCACAACGGCAGTATTCACAATTCTCTATCTTCGATCAATAGGCTTCAAGATAGATAATAGTCTTTTTGCTCAGCACTCATGGTATTTCCGTAATGCCTTGGTTCGTGCAAATTATAAGAATGCTCTGAAAGGAATTGATTATACCTCTGTATATTTGGAACGTTTCTTCCGAAATCTGTTGTTGGGAGATAAATGGGATTTGCGTAACCGTTACCTTCACATCCATGCAACAGACGAATGGAAAGTGCAGCAGAATCTTGCAGGTGGAACAAGCAATCAGCAAGAAAAGTATAAGCACGGGATAAGTACGGGTCAAGTACAGGACAAGCTACCCACGGATAATGCTAATATCAAACGGCTGATTATTGTAATTGGAAATCAAGAGTTATCAGTGAAGAGTATGATGGATGCTTTGGAATTAAAGGGAAGAGACAATTTTCAAAACCTTTATCTGAAGCCAGCTATTAGTGAGGGATATGTACGTTTGCTTTATCCGAACTCGCCACATCATCCTCGCCAGAAATATCTTCTGACCGTGAGAGGACTAGCGGTGTATGATGAGTGTGTCAAATCAATGTGAAAAATCTTCTAGAGCTTGCTCCACGAAGGCGATCAGTCGAGGAACTCCGAGGATGCTTGACTTGTACAAGAACTCCTTTTGGAGAGGCAGCCTGATGCGGTTTTCAAAAACTAGTAATTAGGCTTACCGATTTTTAAAATCGTTGTTTTAGCGGCATCGAGATAGCTCGTTGGAAAAGTAAAAGCCAGTGCTCTTTGTGCATCTTATGTGAGGAGCGCATTGAGCATTGGCTTGACATTTATGAACAATTATTGTTTCTTAGCCTCTGTATGAGCCATTCAAGAAAGGGACAATCTCGATTGTCTCTTTCAATCGGTCACCGATACGCTTGCCGTACACCTCTGAGGATGGTTGCGATATTCCACTTCAGCCGAGATGGCTGCTGTCAGATACTGAGCTGCCAATTCGCTGTTCATCGGCAACTTAAAACGAGCCTTCATAGGCTTGCGGTGAAGTAACTGTGACTTCAATACTTCGTTTACTTTCATAATTTTGCGATGCAGAAAGGTTACTTTCCCACGCAAAAGTGCTTAAAGATATTGCCTAACACTTGATCAGTTGTCACCTCGCCTACGATATCGCTAAGGTGGTAGATACACTCGCGGAGGTCTTGACTTACGAAATCGCCCGATAGACCTTGGTGTAAGCCTTCAATTACGCGATCGGTAGCTGCTAAGGCGGCACTGAGGGCTTCATAATGACGCAAATTGCTCACAATTGTACCCGTCGAATCGTTTTCAGCCTGAAGCGTTGATAATGAAGCAGCGAGTAATTGCTTTAATTGGTCAAGGCCACTACCACTTTGTGCACTGAGTGTAAGCAGCATTGGTGCTGGGACAACATTGTTCAGCTGACCGCTGATGTACTGTTTTGCCTCGTTGATTGTACTCTCGCTGACCAAGTCCGTCTTGTTAAGCAAAACGACTAATTGCTTGCCTTGTACTTGCGCCCCAATCTTTTCGGCTAATTCATCATACTGCGCTTGATAAACAGTGAGGTCTATCAACCAAAGTACGATGTCTGCCTCAGCCATTTTGTCGAAAGTGCGCTCTATGCCCATACGTTCTACCGTATCGGAAGTTTCGCGAATGCCAGCGGTGTCGATAAAGCGAACAAGCGTACCACCTACGTTAACGGTCTCTTCTATCGTGTCGCGTGTGGTACCATGCACATTGCTTACCAAGGCACGCTCTTCGCCCACTAAGGCATTCAGCAAAGTAGACTTACCCGCATTCGTTTCGCCCACCAGTGCAACGGGTACGCCACGTTTCAGCGCATTTCCCAATCGGAAGGACTGACAGAGGCCACTGATATGGTTCCGAATGCGCTCCGCCAACGCAAGGAGTTCAGGACGTGAAGCAAACTCCAATTCTTCGTGGTCGGAGAAGTCGAGTTCGAGTTCCAACAACGAGGTTATATGAAGTAATTGGTCGCGCAACGTGCGCAGTTCTTTGCTAAAGCCTCCACGCATCTGCTGCATAGCCATGCGATGATTGGCCTCGGTAGTAGAGGCTATCAAGTCGGCTACAGCCTCCGCTTGGCTGAGGTCCATCTTACCATTTAAGAAGGCACGTTCGGTATACTCTCCGGGGCGCGCCATGCGACAACCTTGCGCCAAGAGCAGTTCTACTACCTTGTTCAATATATAATACGAGCCATGACAAGAAAACTCGACACTATCCTCGCCCGTATAGGAATGAGGGGCACGGAATAGGCTTACAAGCACTTCGTCTACCGCTTCGTCTGTCTGAGGGACTACAACATTACCGAACATGAGCGACGAGGCTGCTCGCTGACTCAAGGGAGCACCTACGCGAGGCCGAAATATGCGGTCTGCAGCCGTAATGGCCTCAGGACCCGACACACGTATAATACCCAGTGCGCCACCTGCAGGAGTGGCGATAGCACAGATTGTATCCATCTTTTCTTTCTGATTAATCATTATTTAAGGCATAATAGGGAGAGTTTGACTTGCCCAATTTGACGATAAGTCCTTTTTCGGTCAACTGACGCAAGGCACTACAAGCTTTTGCACGACTACAGCCCAATTCGTCTTGAAATTGCTGACGATCGAATATGTGAACAGGCGAGACGGCACACAACTTACGTATTATTTCTAAAAGTTGCTGACCGGTATGTGAAATACGTTCCAGAACCAATGGTTCAGCACGATGAAATGTAACATCTTCCATACTATTCATCAATGACTTGCATGGTCTAAAGTCGATTGTATCAATACGCAGATAGCGAGCTATCTGTCGATCGCTTACATCGGTGATAGGTTCATCGCTTACAATAGATGGTGCAAAAATGCCTATCCCAGGCAGTTCAACACGTCTACCGCAACTTATATTATCAGCTATCAGCTTTGCAACACTTACCATTACGCCCAACACATCGCCCTCGGTCAAGGAACAACGTTCGTTAATAGCGTGGCAAAGCTGATCTCCTGAGATTTTATTTCCGTAAGCCACCACGGGATAGTAACTTTTTGCTTCTTTGCCTTTAGGGCGTGGGGCTTCTTGTAATTGAAATTGTATGGTTGACATTGTTATTATAAGTAACTGTTCAAAATTAATTTTATAAATATGAATAATTCACGAATAAGTTC
>ERZ1034818.529-NODE-529-length-9289-cov-7.532272_pt1 | contig 9289 bp, 8 predicted proteins | sample MGYA00520595_ERZ1034818 | MGnify/ENA primary metagenome ERZ1034818 (study PRJEB33766, sample SAMN09781689) | gut metagenome | biome: gut microbiome | host: Homo sapiens | place: Madagascar | study: EMG produced TPA metagenomics assembly of the PRJNA485056 data set...
GAACAAAGGTTCCTTTGTGGGTAACAGTATCTACCTATATTTTTGGAGCGGACAAAAATGCAGATGGAAAGCAGATGTATTCTTCGTATGCAGAGGTTGGTTACACCCACTCCTTTACAGAAGACAATAATATAGCATTATGTGTAGGAGCCAATTTGAATAAGGGCTTTTATACAAACAATCAAAGTGGATTCAATGTGGTTAATATCAATGCCAAGTATTGCACGGCATTCAAGTTTGGTAACTTCAAGTTACCAGTTAGTGCCAGTTATGTACTGAATCCTTACAATAATAAATCATTCTTTACGATGTCACTTTATTTCGGACTTTAATGAAAACAGCGGTTATTTTATCAGCCAGGAAGGATAAGGATACAGAAATACCTTATCCTTTGAAACCTTATTATGAGAATTCTTGTTTGATAGATAGGACTATCGAAGCTTTGACGGCACTCAACTATGACAACATTCTCTTAATAGTAGGGGGGCAAGCCCAACTGTACCAGCGATACGCATCAGAGACTGTTCGTCTGGTATTAAATCCAGATTATAAGTTTACTTCTTCAATGGGTTCTCTTGCTATGGCAGCACCTTATATTAAGGATGATTTCCTATTAGTAGAGGGCGATACATTCTATGAGTATAAGGTACTGAAAGAACTTTCTGAGACAAAAAACGAAAATTGCTTTGCCATTACAGAAGAGTCTGGTAGTGGAGACGAGGCCTTTGTCGAAACTCGCAGTGGATATATCACCAAGATAAGCAAGGATCGTCATCAGATATGTAATTTCGAGGGTGAGTTATTGGGTATCGTCAAGATTTCCAAGCACTCTTTTGACAGAATGATGAATAAGTGGAAAAACAGCAATAATCCCTATCTCAACTATGAGTACTTGCTGTTTGATTCTACTGATATTTTGGACAGACCTTATATCAAGTTTACCAATTTGATATGGGGAGATGTGGATTGTGAAGAAGATTTCAATAAGCTTCGCAATTATATCTATCCTAAGCTTCGCAGAAAGGAAAATCCGTTTGATTACGAAAACTTGATTTCATACCTAAAGGTTATTTTCCCGAATGAACAGATTGAGAATGAGGTGAAGATAAGTCAGATTGGCGGTATGTCAAACAAAAACTTTAAGGTTACCAAGGGCGTATATGAATATGTTCTTCGTGTACCAGGCATTGGTGCAGAAGGTATGGTGGTGCGTAGCAATGAGGAACAAAACTCCTTGCAAGCTTGCAAGATGGGTATCAACCCTCCAGTCAGATACTTCAATTCTGAGACGGGTATCAAACTTGCAGACTTTGTAAAGAACGCAGAGACATTGAATAGGGCGACCATTCAGCGACCATCAAACATGAAGAAAATAGCTAATATCTTCAGAACTTTACATCATTCTCATGTTCGCTTTGGTAATGAGTTTAATGTATTCAAGGAAATATTGAACTATGAGCATTTGCTGGTGAAAGCCGAAGGTACAATGTATGAAGGCTATGAACCCATAAGAAAAAAGGTCTTTCAACTAGAAGATTACCTGAATCAACTGGGGGTATCAGTAAAGCCTTGTCATAATGATCTCGTAGCCGAGAATTTCTTGAAGGCTGAGGATGGAACTATTTATCTGATAGACTGGGAATATTCAGGAATGAATGATCCTATGTGGGATATAGCTGCCTTATTCTTGGAAAGTAATTTTACTGATGAAAGCAAGGATTATTTTCTCAGTCATTATTTCGATGGCAATGAACCTGAGAATGCCAGAAAGAAAATATTGGTATATCAGATATTGATGGATTATTTGTGGGCCGTATGGACTTGTATCAAGGAAGCACAGGGAGATGATTTCGGTACTTATGGTATGGATAGATATACCCGAGCAATAGAAAACTTAAAGAAAATAGATTTATAGAAATGGAAAGAGAGAATTTGAAAGGTAGAATTGATTGGATTACAACTTTGATTCCTTTTGTCATAGTCTTAGCTATGATGTTGGTTTTTATGTTGATACCGACACAGTCGAAATTATTTGTTGACACCCTGCGTGGTTTCTTTGGTGATACTATTGGTATCTATTATGTCATCCTTGGATTGGGATGCGTATTATTATCATTATATTTGGCTTTCAAGGACAAATATGGTCAGATTAAGTTGGGTAACATAGATAAGCCTGTTTATAGCAACTTTGCTTGGGGTACGATGATATTTACTTCGACCATGGCTGCTGATATCATGTTTTATTCCTTGATAGAGTGGGCTTTGTATGGTGCAGAACCTCATGTGGCAGAACTCGGAAAGATGCAGCTTTGGGCACCGACCTTCCCATTGTTCCATTGGGGACCATTAGCATGGGGATTCTATGTGGTACTTGCTATCAGTTTTGCTTTTATGATGCATGTGCGCAAACGAGAAAGACAACGCTTCTCAGAGGCAGTGCGTCCTTTGATTGGTGACAGAGTGGATGGACCTTGGGGCAAGGTGATAGATATTGTTGCTGTCTTCGCAATGGTTTGTGCAACGGCTACAACATTCTCTTTGGCAACCCCTCTCTTGGCTTCAGCCTTAGCATCTGTGTTGGGCATTTCAACCAGCGTTACGCTTACTATAGGTATTCTGCTTTTGATATGTGCTGTCTATACTATCACAGTATTGTTGGGTATGAATGGAATTTCCAAATTGGCATCGTTCTGTTCATATATGTTCTTTGCCATCTTGTTTTATTTCTTGTTCTTGGGTGGAGAAACAAGGTATATTGTAGAGACGGGATTCCAGTCTTTAGGCAACATGGTTCAGAACTTCATCGGACTCTCAACCTATATGGATCCGTTGCGAGAGAATAACTTCCCACAGACATGGACTATTTACTACTGGGCATATTGGTTGGTTTGGTGTATTGCAACTCCATTTTTTATAGCTCTTATCAGTAAGGGAAGAACTATCAAGAACCTTGTCTTTGGTACATTTGGTTGGGGATTGGCTGGAACTTACATGTCATTTATCATTTTAGGAAACTATGGATTGGCTCAACAGCTGAAGCATGGACTTGATGTGACAGGCTATATATCAAATGGAGGTGAGATGTATCAAGCTATTTTGAAGATATTCGGTACATTACCATTGCCAGAAGTAGCATTGATATTATTGGTTATCACGATGATTGCTTTCTACAGTACTACATTGGATGGTATTACGTATGTGGCATCTTCTTATAGCTATAATCAAATCTCTGCTGATGAGGAGCCAAGCAGAAAGATTAGAGCGGTATGGAGTATCATGCTCATCTTGTTCCCTATTGGATTGCTGTTTGCCGAGAATACGCTTTACAGTTTGCAGTCTGTGACAATCATTGCTGCATTCCCAGTGGGTATTCTTTTAATACTGATAGTTTGGAGTTTCTTTAAAGATGTGAAGAATTATTTGAACGAAAAATAATATTTAGATATGAACGCTATTATATTGGCTGCAGGCATGGGAACACGCCTGCGCCCTTTGACAAATGATCGGCCTAAGTGTTTGGTTGAAGTAAATGGTATCCCTATGGTGGAACGCCAGATACAATTCTTGAAAGAGAAAGGTATAGATGATATTACTCTGATTTCTGGCTATAAGGCTGAAGCTTTGGATTTCTTGAAAGAAAAGTATGGTGTAGATATAGTCTTTAATGACAGATACGATTCTTGTAACAACATCAATTCCTTGTATATCGTTAGGGATAGATTTCATGATACATACGTGATGGAAGGCGATGTATATATGGACAAGAACGTATTGCTGTCGGATGTTTCCCAATCAACCTATTTCGCCAAAAAGAAAAAATATGAGAATGAATGGGGATTGGAAGTGGATGAGAACAACAATCTTGTGAAGATAAACATCGGTGCTGGTAATGGCTTTCTGATGAGCGGAATCTCGTATTGGAAAGCTGATGACTGCAAGAAAATCATCGAACACATGGAAGAGGTTTATGCCACTAAGGATTACACCAATCTTTACTGGGATAATATGGTGTTGGATATTTATCCTAAACTTGATATACATGTGAAGGAAATAAAGGATATCTATGAGATAGATACACCGGAGGAACTTAAGGAAGTAGAGCTTAAAATCAAATGATTATGAAAAAGTTTAATGTTTTGCAATTGGGTACGAATAAATTTGTTATTGAAGGGGTAAATTTTGTTACTCTTGATACATATCGGCTTAAAGACCTATCATTTTTGACCTTAGAAGAGGCTCAAGCCTATTGCGATGAACTAAATCGCGAAGATCAAGAAGAATAGCGATAATTAAACAGCAAGCCAAAGTTCGCCGAGGTTGTAAATTGGCGACAATTCGGCGAAGGAAATGCGAGAGAGTGTGAATGCTAGCAGACACCGTAATCCTTATCTTTACTCACATCGGCGCAACGCCTGAGGATAAACTATATACTCTTCTCCCTAAGTTTTGGGAAGATAATGAACAATAAAAATGAAATTATAATGTTAGAGGAGAATTTGCCTAATGGAACCAATTGATATTTCCAATAACATAAACGATTTTAAGCAGGTCTTTGAATCGGAAAGTCGTATTATCTTCTCGGCTAAGTTTGGTGATGGTAAGTCTTACTTTCTAGATAAGTTCATAAAGAGCTATGATGAAAAGAAGAATGATTATTATTTCATCACTCTCCATCCTGTAAACTACGTGGTTGAGGAGAATCGGGATGTCATTGAGTATATCAAGCGTGATATTCTGTTTCAACTCATAAAGGATAATCGTATCTATGACTTTAAAGAGGGGTATGATAAGATATTTGATGCGGTATGCAACAAAGAATCTTTGTTAAAGTTAGGCGACTTTGTTGCTTCAATCATTCCCATAGAAGGATTGAAAGATGGGTATGAGGCTTTGAAAGATTTTGCTTCTACCATTCATGAGAAATATAAAAGTCAAGATGTTCTTCATGTAGTAGATGACTACCTCAATGGTTTTTATGGAAAGTCGGGTAGTATCAGCGAATGTGATGCTTTTACTTATCTTATCCAAAAGTCTTTAAAGTTGATGTCTGCAAAGTCCGTTTTGATTATTGAAGATTTGGACAGAATAGATCCAGGTCATCTGTTCCGCATTATGAATGTCTTGTCCTCTCAAGTAGATAATCCCTATTATTCGGAGGTTCCTAATGGTAACAAGTTCGGCTTTGATAAGATAATCCTTGTAATGGATTACGAGATAGCCCGTCATCTCTTCCACCATTTCTATGGTAAGGAGGCAAACTATGAAGGCTATATGAATAAGTTTCTAAACACTTTGCCCTATTCGTATTCTATAAAAGAAGAGGCGCATAGGCAAGTTAGGCAAAAGATTCTTGATATTTGCAAAACGGAAGAAGTTTTCAGTTTAGACCAAAAACTTTCTAGTGATCCGAAAGATAGAATTTCATTCCAGCTTGCACTTAATAACTCTTCTGTTAGAAGATGTAAAGAGTTCCTTGATTTAGACATCAATTCGCTGTTTCGTAAAAAATGGTTGAATGGTGAATATTCTATACCAACTGATAGTACTTGGGTAAGAATACTTATTTGTTATCGTTTTTTTATGCCAGATAAGTCCATAAGATCTATCATGGAGGCTATGATCCATGGATTTACTGATTTGCAATTAGCAGAGCTTGCAATGCCTTTCTATTGTGCAGTTAACGGGGAAACATTCTTTTATCTGCGAATAAAAGATGATATGTATATGATAAAATATAATGCTATGCTTAACTTGGTGACAAAAGGCATTGTAGGAAATCGTAGAAATGTTGTACCTGAAAGTATAGCTAATATCAAAAAGGTGTTGTATAATGTAGAGAGCAGTATATGTAATCTTTTGATAGGATAGGTCTTGTAATATTTTCGTGGTTGAGTTTTTGTTTGCTTCTGTAAAAATCAAAATAAAACATTCGATATGAGAACTATAAAGAATCTGAACTTTAGAGATAAGAAATTCTATGGATATAAGTACTCGAATATGAGCATTGACTCGGTGAAAGGCACTTATCATTCAGGCATTGATACCGATCCTTGGCTTCGCTCGTTTTTCTTGGGCATTAATGTACGACAAGCTGTTATGCTTGTAGATTCAAAAAGTGGTCTCATGTGATAGACTTCACTATATGGGACTGCTTCGAAGTGTACCAGTATAGTAAGGAGTTGGATAATGATAAAGGCGTAACTGAAGTTCTTGTTTATTCACCCAAGGCAGAAAAAATCATGAAAGCCATTGAAGATGATGCCTATATAAAAGAAGTAGGTGTTGATAAGCTGATAGCTGGTGTGCATGAGTTGACTGCTCAGCCAAAGAACAATCCTAGACGCACTGCATTCTTTGAAGACTTAGATAGGCTTTCGCCTAAGGAGTGTTTCGATAAAATTTTCCTGTTACTTTCAGAACCCAAATGGAAAAGCATATTAGAATCTTAATGTTACAGTTAGGTATCTATAAGCAATTCCGTATGTTGGTAAAGAAGATGGTGGGGGAAGTGAAAAAATAATGTATTTGATTTTTCAACTGTATTGAAATGAAAGGTATTTTGGAATGAAAGAGACTAAAGATATACAATATTTCTTGGAGGCAGAAAAGAAGTTTCGTAAAGAACATCCTGATTATGGTAAGCTTTTCTTTGATGAGAAGTATGGGGCGCGTGAAATCGGTGACGAGGATTCAGCAAGCTTTTTAGTCAATATGCCGATAGGCGAATATTATAAACAACATTCCCAAATAATAGGAAATGAAGAGAAATATGGCTTAACAGAAGTTGAAAGAACTTTCTTGTGTATGTACTATGCTGAACATTCTGCCAAATTTCGTGACGACTATTATCATGGGGAAATACCTGAAGTCGTCAGGCAGATGTTTATAGGAATCAACAATGTGGTTTCCAAAGCTCCTCAAAACAAAGATAAAATTCTATATCGCTTTTGTCATGATGAAGACCCTAAAGGGATGAAAGTTGGTGATGTGGTAAATTTCCCATATAACTTGACTTGTACTAATTTTGATTGGAATCAAGCAAAATACAAGAATGTTTATGTGATTACTCCATTACCAAATGGAAAGACAAGAGCTCATAATCTGTATGAGATATATGAGCATGGGGATGAAAAACAAGTAGACTTCTTACGAGATACTTCTTTTATGGTTACTAAAGTAGAGGAGACTAAAGGAACCCCTTATAGGAAATATTATTTAAAAGAATTATCTGATGCTTGATTTTATGTTCTTCATAGAACAATAATTTGATGTTTGCTAAGGAGGTAAAATTACTTTAAAACAACAATATTATGTGGATAAGACATCTTCCTGCTGATTATTATAAGCAGCAATCTGATTTTGATAATTTAGTTTTCTTATGGAAAACTAATAATGTTTATGTTATGGATAATCATCTTGCTGCCGCATGGTGTTGGATGCAAGAATGTAATACTGATACTAGATATAATTTTTTGCACATTGATAGGCATAATGATCTTGGCACAAATACGCCTTTTGATATATATAGGCATATCAAGGATAATCAACATCTGTCTATAGATGAATACACAAATTTATCTTGGACAAATGAAGGTAATGGTATTTTGCTGAAGGCATTTCGCTGGGATAATTATATTACTCAATGCATGTACTTATTTCCTCAATGGTTTTGGGATGTTGTGTATTCAACTCGTACATCTTTAGGCAGAAGTGAGCGAGAAAAATTACTTGGTGCTACTATACAAAGTGTATCGGCATCTAAGCTGTTAAGTTATATAGAAGATAATCTTCAAGTGGATGAAGATGATGAACAACTTAATAGAACCATTGGACAAGAATCTGTCAAGTGGATTGTTAATTTGGATCTGGATTATTTTTTTCATTCAAGTGATGATGGTTACATTCAAATACTGTCAGATGAATACATCAGAATATTGGCTCAAAAACTTAGAAATTGCAAGCATAGTATTAATGTACTAACTATAGCTTTGAGTCCAGAGTGCTGTGGTAATTGGGGGAATGCGATACATGTTTTAAATACTTTTATGGAAGTATATGTTGAGCAAAGGATGAATTTCCCTATGGATTACTAATAAATAAAGTTGTAAAATATGATTAGTAAAATTCAATCAATCTATAATATTGGTAATTATTTAGATTACCAGGCATCAGGAGATGTTTCTTTAAAGAAATTTAATATTTTCTATGCCGAAAATGGGGCTGGTAAAACTACTTTGGCAACTATATTACGTTCCTTAGCTTTGGGAGAAGGAATTCTTATAGATAGGCATAAGAGATTGAATGCTATAAGCTCTCCTAAGGTGGAAATAAAACTTGAAGATAATTCTCTTTGTCGATACGATAATGGAAAATGGAATAAGACAAATCATGATATAGAAGTTTTTGACTCATATTTTGTTGCTGATAATGTCTATTCTGGTATGGAAATTAGTGCGGACAACCGTAAAGCTCTTTATAAGTTTGTTGTAGGAAATACAGGAATAGAGATTGCTAGAAAAATAAATCGATTGAAATCGATGTCTGTTGATTTACAGCGTGAAAAAACAAAGTTGATAGATGAGATTAAAAATTTAATTCATTATAATGATGTTGAAACTGTTGTTAAATTGGCTCCCAAAAAGGATATAGATATTTTGCTTTCTCAAAAACAACAAGAATTTAAAATATCGAGTAACAATGAGGTAATTATTAAACATGAAGAATTACCAAATATTAAATCTTATACTTTACCATTTAATACAAGACAAATAAAAAGCTTACTCCAAAAAAGCATAGATTGTATTTCTGAACAATATTTGACGTTTATTTCACAAAGAATTAATACGTTAAAAAATAATGGTTTATCAAATGCGGAAAAGTGGTTGGCTGATGGGCTAGCAGAAGTAAATACAATAAATGATGATTCTTGTCCGTTTTGTGGACAATCATTGTCTGGAGCAAAGGAAATCATAGATGGTTATAATTTGTATTTTAGTAAAGAATATAATCAACTAATAAATAGTATAAATCTATGTAATTCACAATTTCAAAGATTTGATGTTAGAAATTTCATAAGAGTTGTTACGGAATTCCATGAAAAGTTAATGAGTCAATATCATTTTTGGCAAATCTATTTGAAAGATTTGAATAAAGTTACAGATATGCCGGCAGAATTGACATTATTAGAAGATGATTTTAGCAAAGTTCAGGAAAAAATATCGGAAAAGGCTCAAAATCCATTGTCAAAAATTGAAAATGACAATTTGGAGGAACTAGAAGTGCACTTAGG
>ERZ1034818.530-NODE-530-length-9281-cov-11.218188_pt1 | contig 9281 bp, 16 predicted proteins | sample MGYA00520595_ERZ1034818 | MGnify/ENA primary metagenome ERZ1034818 (study PRJEB33766, sample SAMN09781689) | gut metagenome | biome: gut microbiome | host: Homo sapiens | place: Madagascar | study: EMG produced TPA metagenomics assembly of the PRJNA485056 data set...
CGCTCCGGATGAATATGATGATCTCATATCAGGAACTTGTTCGCACCTTCCCTAGTACCACTATCAAGTGATAAAAAAGCAGGGTTTTTATTGAGTCTTTCCGCAATTATACTCTGTTGCTCATTATAAAACTCTAATGCTTCTGTATTATCACTTTGCGTGAATAATTCTATCCTTTTTACACAATCATTCATGTGCATAACATTTAGCTTTGCTGACCAAGCCTCTTCTGAATCTGGTGCTTCAGACAAATACATAAACAGAAGTTCAGCTTCAAGGATCGCCCTGACATGAGATGCTATAGAAGCAAAATCCCAGAAATCGTAATCTCGCTTAGCCCATCTGGACTTAGGAACATTAGAAATCATAATCGAAGCATGAATGCAAATTCGCGCAAATATATATGTTGACCAACCTTGATAAGCCTCAGCCATTCGCACACCTACTCCCTGACTTATCGCATTGGCTTCACAAACAGCTTTATCAAACTCCCTAAGAACATGGTGGAAGTCATCAATTGTAAAATCATTACGTTCGAGTGGATTCTCTAAGTTTTCTGCCTTATCTGATTTCATGTTGCAATGGTCCAAAAAGTAATTAAACGCATGCATTGTAATACAAAAAACCCGCTCATCGGCGGGTTTTGCTTACTTTACCATCGCATACAAAATCGGCAAAATATCATGTTTACACAAAATTTACGCAATTTAATTGACTTTTGCAATATCTCATCGTGAAAAGATCGCTTTTTGTTGCGATCTCTTTTTCACGGTGGAAATCAAGGATTCTGTATCGAGATTCTTAAAAATGTCGCACATCTCACGCCAGTAGTTCGCATAATTATGGCTCCAGTTGTCTGGCTTAACTCCACACAGTCTGGCAAGCTCCTGTCGCTGGTAGACCTCACGCCCGGTAACCCATCCCCTGACATCCTGTGCCGCCAGCCATATCAACTTCTTCACACGCTCCAGCGTTTTTCCTGCAATTTTTCTGGTACCAGACTGGGTTTTAAATTCATTCCACACCCACTGCGTTATCACGATCTGATGCTCCCAGCAAATGTTTCCGCCGTAACACCACAACAACCAGGCTTTATGATGTTCTTCAAGAGACAGAACAGCCCGCCGCCACGATGATGTCGAAAACTCAATCGGACTGACCAGAGGAATTGACGTCCCCTTCGCCAGCGATTGCTTTCCCGGGATTGGTGGATTATCCCGCGTTATCATTTTTCCAGTCACTTCATCGCGGTACCGGATTTTTTTACGCCTGTAACGCCCTGTATCGAACATGGCATTCTCCTGCCAGGCTTCAAGCTGACCTTTTGTTGCCCCACTCAAATCAGCGGTGGCGATAATGAGCTGCTCACGCACAAACTGTAAATACTGGTTATTCATGCGCACTCCAGTTCTGTGATTTTTATCCCCAGCCGCCCACCAGGAACGAGCTGACCGCGCACAATATTGATTTCATCAAACTGCTCGTCGTCTATGAGAAGCCCCGCATGCGTCAGTGCATCCAGCGGTGCTTTCAGGATATTGTCCAGGTCCCGACGGCGCTTATCCGGCGGCTCTGCAGTAATTTTTATTGCCAGTCTTCCGGACAGGTTTAATTTCAGCCGCTGCTGGCGAACAATTAGCGCCACATCACGGCGATAACGCTTTCCGGCCTCCGAGATGAAATACGTATTGCCATGACGTCGCCAGTAGGTATTCACCGTCGGCGGGTAAGGCAAAACAAATTCTATGCGTTCAGTCATTCATGCTTTCCACTTCAGGACACCCGAATTTCTCGCGTGCATTAAAAAACGAATCAGCAACAACAGCTGGCTGCCGTGTTTTTCTTCAAAATCTTTTACCCCGGCGTGCAGTTCGTTATGACATTTACGGCACAGCGGAATAACAAACAAATCATCAGCCTTTGTTCCCATCCCTCCCAGTCCATGACCAATGATGTGATGCGGATCATCTGCCTGATTACCGCACGTCATGCATTTCTGCGTTTTTACCCAGCGCGTGTATACAGGCATCTCTTCCCGTTGTGGTTTCTGGCGCTGGAGATACTGAGCCGGTGACTCCGGATCAACAGCAATGCTGACCACCGTCTTTTCCTGTGGCGGTTTTTGCTGGTGGGCGTGAGGCAGCGGCGCAAGATTTTTTGTGCGCTGCTTCAGTATGCTGGTGGCGGTCTGCTCTCCCGGTACGATGTCGCTTTCGCGGTACAAGGAGCGGATTTTTTCCGCACGCAACCCCAGTGAACGACGTAATACAGCTTCCGGTAGCGCGTCCGCCACCTGATTGCGGACCGCCCACCAGGATAATTCAGCCAGAGATAATTCCCGCTCCTGTGTGCCATTCATTGCATGGCGTATGACGTCAATCATCCATGCTGACAGGTTTTGATGAGCAAGTTGCCCGAGTGATTCGGATGTCTGGTCACGCAACTGGTTGTCGCAGTGCCAGCACAACACCATCGCGCCGGTACCGTAACGATGTATGACGGTTTCACTGTGATGATAGTCACCATGAGGCCACTGGCAGGATTTGACATGACGCAACAGCCAGTCAGACAGTGCACCAGCGCCGCCAGCAGCACGAATCACCCGCTCATCGCTGAAAAATGGCAGTAATGATTTATCCTCCGCCAGCGGCTGGCGAACGGCAGGGACGACTCCGGACGGCAGACCGCGCATGCTTTTCGGTTCAGGCTCCACCAGCACTCGAGGGTTATGAAATACTTGCATGGATTCACGGCCCGGCCTAAGGACCACCAGCCCGAGTTCCGGTACCAGAACAGGTCGAAGTAATATCCGCACGTTACCTCCAGATCCGTTGCTGGTATGTGCGGGATGGGCGCGGTGGGCGTTCGGAATAAGGGAGCCTGACATAGATTATCCAGTGACGATAATCGAGGCTGAGGGCTTTCTTAATCTCGTATCCGCGTCTGCGATAGTTATGAATTAGCCATTCGGCCTGTTCTTCAGTACATGGGTCATGCTGGAACCAGTCAGATTTGAAAGTGCGGGAACGCCGCCCGTGCCTGCTGGCAAAGACGGCAGAATCATCAGAATTGTGTAATTTGGTATCGTGCGCCATCGGTTGTCTCTGCTGGCGCAGCAGGTGCCAGTTGTTCAGGCTGGCGTATAAAGTATAAATAAACTGGTTCCAGTGTAAAGCCCCTACATTAATGGAATAAAAGTCAAACAACAGATTGCTGGGATAAACACAACGCTTATTATTAAAAGCGATTAGATAAATTAAATTTTAATGTTATGCAATTTTACCAGATCACCATAACATCTCGTTTGAAACCACCGAAACAACAACCATATCAATATTGATTATGTTAAAGTGAGTAAATATGGAAAACAACAAATCTGCACATTACGCTCCTTTTTTATCTGTGATACTTTTTGTTTTATGCTGTGTGTGGGCATTATTTTTATAAAAATATTTACAGATAAAATAAACCCGCCGAAGCGGGTTAAGCGCGGGTGCGTTGAGGATGCCTGACACATCAGAGGCGGCGAGGGATTTCTCCCTCGCCAAGTCTCTTACTCCTCAGGTTCGTAGACTGTGAAGACAGCGACCTCCGTCTGGCCGGTTCGGATTCGTACCTCGCAGAGGTCTTTCCTCGTTACCAGTGCCGTCACTATGACGGTTAAACAGATGACGATCAGGGCGATTAACATCGCCTTTTGCTGCTTCATAGCCTGCTTCTCCTTGCCTTTCGGCACGTAAGAGGCTAACCTAGATTTGCCGTTCATAGATTGAGCCTCAGATTAATGTTAAGCGTCTTGCAGGACGCGTAATGTTAACTGGGGCTTTTCTCTATCTGCCTTTGGTGTTCATGCCTGAGGCAGATAGCCTCAAGCACCCGCAGCAATTCTACTTAAGTTAGATAAGCTTTTCTATGGTATTCTCTCAGCGTCCCGTAAATACAGTCTCGGCTCATCATTTTTATCACAGGTGCGAGGAAAATATATAGCGCCCTCCATCAAGCATAACGAAATACATTTTCCATTCATCGCCATTCCTCAATTTAATACGAAGACTTTCCCCGCAAGTGTATTTATTAAACAACTGTTCCGATGTGCTAGTAAGAGGTATTTTTACCGTTATTACAACTACTGCCCCACCATTTAACTCTCGAAGTTCAGCATCCGCATCCACAAAAGATGAATAAATGTTATGATCTGGGTAATCAACAATTAACTGCATATTCACTCCTTAAATATAGCAACTAAAACAAACAACGATTTAACAGTAGGAATTGTTTTTATAACATATGAACGGTGCAAGATCTATCCAGATGAAGCCTCCCCTCACCCCCCCCGTCTCATTACATGCATTTACTATCTCACCGTAAAACATCCTCCACGCTTATCAGTCCGTTTCGCTTCAGGTAGTCCATCGCCTTCTCCGGTAATTTGCAGTCCGGCTTGGCTTTTTTCAGTTGGCTGACCAGTCGTTTAACCCACATTGTTAATTCGCTAACCTGATTGCCGGAAGCTGGTGGGTTGTCGGCTTTACCCAGAATGACAGCACTGCAGGCCTCTTTGAGTACCCAATCAACAGCATCTTTCCATGCTCCTGTTTCGACTGGTGGATTCTCACGCTTTACCTGTTCATAAAAGCGCACGGCTTTAACCAGTCCTTCTGATGTCAGTGGCACAGGCGGGGCAGTGAATAACGCCTGAATTTCATAGCTCGGCCTGTCGTTGCAATCCTCTTTTGTCGGTACATATTTCCAGTCACCAACCCACGGCTCCCCCTGTGAGTCCGTAATGCCTTTTTTCACGTAGCGATATCGCCATGCAACTGGTTTTGCCTGCCCTGCCGTTTCATGTCCTTCCTGATAATTAATCTCGCTCATTCATCGCCCCACTCATCACAATATGCTTCGACCGGAGTTTTTCCTGCTTCGTAGTCATAACGCCATGCTTCAGCATCAGCGGCACTTCCACCGCGTAACTCTGCATAGTCCATTAACAGTTCATGCCATTCTTCAAAACTGACGTTGTATTTAGTTGAACCAAAATCAGCCATTTTGTTCTTCCTCCTCATCTTTTATTTCGTGATATGAGTAATTGCAGTAGTTAAAGAAAATTTCTTTTGCTTCGTCCTGTATTTCATCTGGTGTCGCACCATCATCCACTTCGAATACATCCTCAAAATCTCCACCAGCTATTCCCGTTTCAATAATTATTCTGAACTTTCGCATTTCATTACCGCCCTTTCGGGCGGCCTCCTGATGTTCTGAGGGTGCAGAAATCCCTCCGGTTAAGGATTAAATTTTATTTACAACACTAAATTTAATTATTCAGGCGCGCGAATCTGTTCCGCACAATGCAACAATGCTTCTGTCACTTCCTTAAGCGTTACGGTATCGGCATCATCCAGTCCTGCAACTTTTGCGTGCCTGGCAAACGCCGCGCAAAGGTCGTTAAACGCCACCGCCCGTACATCAGCTAGGAAAGCGTTAGCAGCAGCCAATTCCTGGTAGTCAATCCTGCTCACTGCGCCGCCTCCTGAAAATTCCCCTGATAGAAAGCCAGTACACGCTGCATAGCTTCACTCTTCCGGCACTCGCGACAGATTATGTTTAGGCGACTGTCGTAGCGACGTATTTCTCCGTCAGGTGATGACCAGATAAGGTCCGGATCAACCACAGCAGGTTTCTTCACCTTTGCCCTCGAGAGTTTTTTGCGGGCGTTTTGCCAGTCCTTACGCGCCTGTTCAGAGGGGAATAACCCGTAGCCGGAGTTGTATACATCGCCGCTGGCAACCAGCTCTCTTGCGAGAACGCTCATCAGATATCTTGTCGCACCTGTCTTGACTTCCAGTTGCCGTAACGTCTCACGCCCACTCCGGCGTACGAGTTCAACAACCTGCCCTTTAATTTTTTCCCGCTCTTCTTGTGTAAAAACTTTTGCCACAAGCCCTCCTGAAAATTACCTCATGACCAGAAATTAACACTTACCCCCTGAAGCCCGGCGGAATTTCGTTATCCGGTTCAGAAATATGATTCACACAACGCTGGTTGTTCGTGCCGCTTACCGGGAGCAGCCAGGGGTTTTCAAAATTCCGGTCCGGTCCAAAAAACGTCGTCGCTCGCTGAACAAATTCCGTTCCCGTTTTCCCGGTAGCCGCAAGGTATCTTGCGTAACGCCTCACGCCATCCAGCATGGCCTCTGGTGGCACCCCCTCGCGTAATCTGGCTTTCCAGGCACTGAAAGCGGATTTCTTCGGGTTTGCCCCGGCACGCAACGGGTATTCCCGCCAGACCTGTTCGAACACATCAGGATAATCCACTCGTCCCACAGGCTGCCCGGTGTTTTCCGGGACTACCCGATCGGCTTCCCGCTGAATGGCGGAATCGGCTTCAGGCTGCTGAAGTTGGTGTGATTGCTCCTGCCTTGCGGTCATCACCTGCTGCACAGCGCCCGAATCGGCTTTCAGCGCATACGCTGAATCGGCTTCCGGTGTCGTGCCTGCGGGCTGGCCAGGAGTGACGGTCTGAACATCCCCTGCCTGGTTCGTGGCGTTTTTTACGCCATGGACCATAGTGTTTTGATCTTCTTGATCTGTATCTTTATCTGTATCTTTATCTGTCGTGACTCGTCGTGACATGTGCGTGACATTTCGTGACTCGCCGTGACAATCGCCATTTTGTTCCCGCTTTCTTTCCCTCTCTCGCTGCGCCCTCTTGCGCTCTGCCGGAGATTTTGCGGTTTGCGAAATATTGCCGTTGTCCTCTTTCAGCACCTGGCGTTTTTCCCATCCAGTGATTAAATCACCATCAAGTACCCGCCCCTGCATCGTCTGCAAAATTGAATCAATTACCTCTTCTGTCACGTCGAGCGCACTTGCCAAATCTTCTGTCGTGACATCAATGTGACCTCGCGTGACATTTCGTGACGCGCTCACCAGGAGGTGGATATACACTGCCATCACTGTTGCAATTGGCTGCCCTGACACCCTGGCAATTGTTCGCCACTTAGGGTCATTTGGCATGTCATGCCATAATCTGAGCCAGGCGTTAGCCATACTCACCTCTTCTGATACCGAATCTTTTTACTCACGAGTTGCCGGAAGCGATTCGATATGGCTATTGTCAGTCAATGTACTGCCACAGCATTTCCTGCCGGGCCACCACGGTTCATCTGATTGAAACCGGCGATTGCCACTGCGACAAAATCATCAGCGTCTCTCACCAGTCGCTCCCGCGTCTCCACCAACTCCCGAAAATAAGCTGAACTGTGGCTGCGCATTCTGGCCACCAGCAAAGGTGGCATTGCCTTTTCGATCGCTGGTAACAACGCCTGAATTTTTTCAACTGCATCAGGGGTGTCTTTCTCCACCCAGCGGAAAATTTTCTGGGTATTGCGAGCCAGGGCTTCCGGATGGCTGTCGTCATACAGTTCCGGGAACGTCATTCCCAGCTCGAAATACGCTTTGGTAATTTTCGCAGCCGGTACTTTTTCGCCGTCCGGATGCGCCCAGGCATTCATCGCCATGCGGATGTGTTCATGCTTGATTTTCATGAATCCCCCCTTGGTTAGAAGGCGGATTATGATCAGAACCGGGAATGACAACCGTCGGTATGTGTAACTCATATTTGAGCGCCCCGGCAGTGACTGCCTGAATTAGCAACGCCCATTTCCACGGAACCTCTTCCCCCCACATGCTGACTGTGGTTTTTGACGTTCCTAGAGCTGCGGCTGTTTTAACAACTCCGCCAAAATAGCCTAATACTTCTGATTTTTTCATGAGTCGCTCCATAAAACTGAACGTCAAAAGTTTAATAATCAAAACCAAAGAAAGTCAAGAAACAAAACCATCTGTGTTTTAAAATCAAAACATGAGCAAGCAAACTATATCTGAACGCATAACCCAACGTATGCATGCGCTAAACCTGAAAGGCAAAGACCTTGTCAATGGCACTGGCGCATCAAAAGGCTCCGTAAGTCAATGGATGAACGGTGGAGGAGCGCCGTCCTCGCGTTACATAAGTTCACTGGCAAAAATATTGAAAGTAAACGAAAATTGGCTTCTTAATGGAGGAGAGTTAAATACAGGTGATTCGCTTGATCTATCTTTACCGCCGATAAAAACGGTTCCGCTACTATCACTTCAGCAGGCAGCAAGCTGGAGTGATTATATGAAAAATTCCTCAATAACCTCTTGTGTGCAGCTTGTCGGAGAAATCCCGGTCAATACCTTTGCAGTTGTTCTAGAGAGTGACAGTATGTCAACATCTGGTGGGGGAGTTTCCATCCCAAATGGTTCAACAGTTTTTGTTGATCCCGATCGAACCGTACAACCAGGAAATATTGTCCTTGCCTTACCCAAAGGGACCACAACACCTGTCATTCGTAAACTGGAGATAGAAGGGCCGGATATTCTTTTAGTCCCCACGAATCCTCGCTACCCTTCAATTATGCTGGATGATCTATCTTGCATATTGGGCGTATGCTTTAAAATTCAACAAGATATTTAACCAACCTCATCTATTTGATTAACTGTATGCCATCGTGGTGATGGCTTAACAGCTGCCTGCTTAAAATGTTTTGATAAAAAAACATTGACCTGAAAAGTTCGTTTTTCTAAACTTCATTCATTCCCTCACCCCATCCTACAGAATGCAGGGCAATACTTCGAGTTACCAGGCAGTGGTCAGGGGTTAAGTAGCCAGCCCGAGGCGTAAGAACATGACGGCAGGGTTCAACTTTAATAACTATGCAGCAGGTTTTTGTTCCGCTACCCCGGCGTTAAGGGGAAACAGAGGATTTCTCAGTGGGCGAAGTCAAACATCAGAATGGAAGGCGTCCAGGGATCAGCAAAGAAACAGCGATGGCGCTTTATATTGATATCAGCGCCATTGCCGGACAGGTAAGAATTATCAGAGCGGTAACTAAGCGGTATGCGCCTTTACTTCAGAAAGTCTCTGGTGAGTGCACCGAAGATATTGTCAACGATTTCGTCATCAAACTGCGAGGACTCATCTTCAGTTACAAGGTGACCACAATTTTTGCAGATGGCTCCCGCGAAACTGTCAGAGCCCTGCGGTTTAAAGGATGTGTCAAAGACTTCGCCACCACATTCTGGGCAAGAAAACTTGATTGTATTCATAACCAATTTCCTCTCGAGTAACAGACCCCTCAGAGGATACCACCTCGCCTGACGTGGTTAAAAGCAGGCAACGCTAACCACAAGGAGCCGACATGCAGAAACGAGAACCCGTCATCATCGCGCCAGACTATACCGATGATGAACTTT
>ERZ1034818.562-NODE-562-length-8797-cov-10.177877_pt1 | contig 8797 bp, 5 predicted proteins | sample MGYA00520595_ERZ1034818 | MGnify/ENA primary metagenome ERZ1034818 (study PRJEB33766, sample SAMN09781689) | gut metagenome | biome: gut microbiome | host: Homo sapiens | place: Madagascar | study: EMG produced TPA metagenomics assembly of the PRJNA485056 data set...
ACCAAATAATAAACATCTTTTCTTCATTTATGCCCCTTATCTCATTTCCTTATATCTTTTATTTCTTTTCTCCCTTCTCTTATTTCTTTTCTCTCCTCCTTTTATTTCTTTTCAGGCTTCCTCTTATCTCCTTTCTTCCTTCTTGCTGTATTAATAATGGGTTAATCTCGGGAAAAGTCTTGGTTGATTATAGGATAAAATGTTCTTTAACCCTATTGAAATCTCCGTTCATAGACGTTGAACGGCGGTTCAGCGTCTTTGAACGGCGGTTCAACGTCTTTGAACGGACATTCAATGTCTATGAACGGAGATTTTATCTAGGTATAAATGTTTCTTTTCTCAGTTGAAAGAACTGTTTTAGTAGGTTAAAATCCTTGTTTTACCCCTCTTCTTGCTCTCATTCATTCGTTTTCTTGCTCTCATTCACCCGTTTTGTGAGGGTGTGTCATAAGCTTCTTAGGATATAGATAAGGCACGGATTACACGGATTTTCGCAGATTTCTTTTGATTTTCTTTGGCGGTTTCAATAAAAAAGCGTAACTTTGCGGCAATAAACTATAAAATGAATAATGACTATGATGGGAATATTACAAGTTGCCTCTTATTTATACAAGCGCTATATGGATGATTTTGGCGTTCGTATTGATGAAATGAAGTTGCATAAGCTACTTTATTTCACGCAGCGTGAGTGCTTGATTCAAAAGGGCGAACCCATGTTTGATGCACAATTTGAGGCTTGGAAATATGGTCCTGTCATGGTTCAGATTCGCCAGCATTATAAAAATGATTCTCTCCCAGAATTGATGGATAAAGAGCAGGTTGTACAATATGAGCCAGTGTTTGATATGGTGTTTAAAACTTATGCTCCACAGAAGTCTTGGAGTTTGAGTACTTTAACGCATGGAGAGTTTTCTTGGAAACACGCAAGAGAAGGCTATGATGAACAGGATTCATCTGAGGTAGAGATGAAAACAGAAGACATTATGGTTGATGCCAACAGGGTTCGTGAAAGACGAGCAGTTTTGCGTCAATTAAATCTTTATACTGCATAAACCATGAGAATAACTGAGGAACAAATGGCTTTGATACATTCTCTTCGTTGTGAACGGCTGGCTTCTAATGAAGAGAATTTGCGATTGATCGATTCTTTCTATAGCACTCGAAACAACAATGTTGCGGATGCTTTGCTGAATGAGGCCTATCAAGAAGATGAGTCTGGTGTTGTTGCCTATTATGTGGTGAAAGATAGCGATGCTAATGTGTTGTTCTTCTTTTCTTTGAAGTGTGGATTGTTGTTTGATGAATTCATAGAAGGAGAAAAATTGACTAGGCTCAAGGAACTTTGTTATACTTTGTCTGAAAAGCTGAATGGGGGAAACGTGCCAGAAGAAGATAGGGATGGATTGAAAGCCATTTTGGAATCTGTTAGGGCAAAAAAAGGATTGAAGAAAGATGAAGTGGCTCGTATCCTTCATACTACAACAGATTCTCAGGAAATCAATTCTATTTTCGACAAAAACATCAAGAATGTGGGCAAAACCTTTGCTGGTGTGGAGATTGTGCATTTCTGTGCCAATGATGATTGTCGTGAAGTTTGGGATAAATATAATCTTGACCAAAGTCTGGGAGCAATCGTCTTTTGGCATTTTATCGTTCCTTTGATTTTTGAGTTGAGAAAGATTGTTGGTTGTGAATATCTTTTCTTATTTGCTGCTGATTGTGACCCTGATGAGCATCTTGTGAACTATTATAGCCAAAAGTTGAAATTTAAGAAAGCAGACGAGCATAGTGCTGCAATGCCGATTTATGATTTTACATGTAAGTTCATGTATCAAGAAATTGCGGAATTAGAAAAGAAGCGAATGAAGTTCTATGAAAACTTTAATCATGATGAAGATGCTGTCTAATCTTTTCTGACTGCATCAGGTCATAAAGAACTGGGGCAAAATCATATTGTTTTTTAAACCAGATCACTGCTGTCCCGTTTAGAAATCATCGGTTTAAATAGGCTAGGATACCATATGAGTGCAAAGGTACAAAATTAAATCGAATACACAACTTCTAGAACATAAAATATTGGATATTAATAACTTATATAATAATCGTCCAGACTAAACGGGACACTAGTGCAGATTTGAGTGAAGCTAAAAATCAAGAAAGAGGGTGTGGCTTATGACACACCCTCTTCTTTGTAAAACAGCTGTTTTTTATACTTTAATTATATAAGTAAAAGATGTTATTATATTTATCACTTATCTGAATTTCAGAATCAGGCGTATTGGCATCCCCTTGTAGCGGCCATTGTTCATGCCGTTGCTACCACTCACGAATCTCATATTGGATAATCCTTTCTTCGTATTGTAAACATCAAAGTATCTATACCAGAAACCATATTCAGGACTGTTGGTACCGAAGCCCTGCGTACCTGACAGCAAAGTCTTGGTCCAGAGATTTACATGGATAGGGTTCTTATGGCTCTCGCCCTCCAAGAATCCACCCATAGGCAGATAGATGTACGGCAACTCGGAATCCACCGTCTTGATACGCACGCAGTTGTAAGTTTCTCCTAACGATGTGGACTGTGGTACCACCTCCAGATTGCCAGCATTAACTAACTCTTCGAACACGGCATCAGTTGGAATGGTATAGCCTTCTGGTGCCAAGACGCTGGAGAGATCCTGATTGGCATCGCTGGTGTTCTGTTTTTTAGAGATACAGAAATAGCCACCAATGGCTGTCTTGTTCTTTTCCAGTGCCACCACATCTGGGGCATAGTAACCATTGTTGGATGCACCTAGGTTGCGGTCTAACATATAATAAGTAGTGGTGGTTCCATCGGCCTTCTTTCCCTCTACCTTTACCACACCATAATAGAACCAGCCCTTCACCTTATCCCCGTTTTCTGTCAGCTGATAATCAGTATATGCCTTGGAAGACTCATCTATCTTATGGAAGATACCAGTATGATAAACAGGATAGGTGATCTTGAAGCCATCCTTGTTGATGATGGTAAATGAAGACTTCCACAAATCTTCGTTTGCCGTAGTATTGGTAAGGCTTACCTTCCATTTACCATTATCTTCTTCCACATTGATTTTATTATCCTTTTTAATAATAATTTCTTTATCATCTAGTTTAGGGATAAGATACGTGATATTTGCTGTTCCCACGCAGAAATGCAAACCATCATTTCTCACAGCCCCTTGCATTTCTTCAGGAGTGATGCCTTGCACATCCTCGTCCAACCATTTGAAATAGTTGGGAGCTACGATGGAGTTATTATACTGCATGGTAACGCGTCTCTCATCATCTTTTCTAAAGTCGAAACCAGCCTGCTTGATGGTTATATCAAGAGAAAGGTCGCCAGAAGTAACGGTGATGATTCCTGGACGTGGATTCTCTGATTGGTTATTCTTTTCAAGCTTAAGCTTCAAGGTATATTTCTTGCCTTTAGAAGAGCTGCTTGTCTCTTGTATATTATTCTCGGTCTCTTGCTGCCAATCGGTTATCCAAGAATTATTTATCTTGACATCATATAGCTTACCATTACTACTCGTTGCCTTTGGCAAGGTAGTAACAATGGTTACGGTAGCCTCTGTTGTGTTTGCATTTACCTCCTGATAATCGCTCACTCCCAGTTCATAGTCTTTGCAAGCTATCATTCTGGTGATTTCAGGGTTATCGTCCCGCACCTCTACTTCCAGTCTATTCTCTGGCTGACTCTTTTTAGCCTCATCAAGCGTAGAGAAGCCATAGTCGTTTACCTTGATTACCTTGATGGTATAATGGTGGTTGCGGAGCAAGGCATATTGGGTTGTCTTGTTGGCATCCTTGTAGAGTGCCACCTTATAATATCCTTCTCTATAATCATCTTCTTCACTTTTCTTATAATACGCCTTGATAATCACCATTGCCTTGCCTGCAGAAGTTTCATTTACTGCCACGGTGGTTGCGGTACCGCCGCCCAATGGGTTCGTTCTGAGAGCGGTAGATTCCGCCAAGTCATCGGTAGTAGTTAGCTCGGTATAATTGGCAGGAGCTATGGCTGCCTTGGTTGCCATGTTATAGACGTACAAGCCTGCATTGGTGAAATTACTCTGGATTCTATTGTCTATCTCCAAACTAATCTTGGCGCATTGGCGCAACATCGTAACAGAAGGATTAGCTTCCAAAAGTTTATCTATTGAAATTTTACCCCAGCAGATAGGGGCATCAAGCTGAGGGTCTCTCTCCTTTGCAGCAGTGAGAGACTGCAAGTCTTGCGCCTCGCTCTCCGTCATGTCGCTGGCATTGGCTACAAGATGTACATTCTTGGTACCAGCAGGTACATTGGTTATCTTTACCTTGTAGCTGCCATCAGGCTGCGGTGGTGATAAGGTAGAAAAGCAATCTGCCTTGCCTAAGTATTCGTTATTGTCTCCATAGAACACAGCCCAGAGCGAATTGAATGTCTCCGAGGTCCCCGCTCTTGTACCAATCTGTTGCTTGGTGAAGTTGGTCAATTGAAGGTTCAAGACAAGTCCCTCGGCAGGGATTTCATCCCCGCCGAGTCCGATAGCCTCCATCGTATCCTTGCAGGAAACAAGGCTGAGGAGCAATCCAATCCATATCATTAAATGTTTGATCTTCTTCATTGCTTAAACTGATTTATAACAGTGTTCAAATCTGATACTAATCTTATTTATTTCACATCAGAATGGCTTGCCAGCGTGCCAAGAGGAGCCATCGTACCAGCCTGTGTCACTATGCTTCTCATAGCTGTTGCCATTGAATAGCAGGACGCTTTCTCCACCCGTAGCTTTGTTGTCTTTTTTGATTCTGATGGCCTTCTCGTGGTCTCCCTTAACAGCCTTGAGGGTAATCACAGTCTTATACCAACCATTATTCAAATTCTCGCATGACCAACTTTTACCCGCTGTATCATAGATGGTAAAAGACTCGCGCTCTGTATTATCGTTATTACCATTTTTGCCATTGGCGGCACCATATACATTAAACCATCCATAAGTCTGGAATTTGGTGTAAATGGTAAAGTTGATGTTCTCAATAGTTGGCATGTCATCATATATGTTCCAAGTAGGATCTGATGTAGGATCATAGACAATCCAACCCTCTTTATCCTCATAGTCGAAGAGAGGAATACCCGGCTCCAAGTGGTGAGGGCAACGATGAAGCGTAAAACCCCAATTCGTATTGGTATTGTTACTGAACATAATCAATGTTTCACCAGGCTTGATGGTTCTTGTTCCCGTAGCACCAAAATCTGTAGATATCGACTGGGCATCCTTGGGGAAGTCCTTGTAATACCACCCCACATTCGTATTATCCTCAACCATCTTATCACCAGGCCATTCAACTGAAAATTTCCAAACTTTAGAGCTGGCTACAGCTCCAGTTGTTTCACCAATCTGGGTATAGACATAGACACGATGATTGTCTGTTTGAGGTATATAAATTCGCTTGTCATTATCATCCGAAAGGTCTAACCATCCATCTGCCCAGTTGGTATTTCCTATATTTCCATTATAAGTCTCTTCCTTTTTTTCTTCAGGTGTACCCTTATAATTATCAGTTCCATTACTATTATCTCCTTTATAATGTGCGCGGTCGTTGATAGCACGGAAGTTGATACGATAGTTACCTACGGGAGGCTTTACCGTTACCTTGATTTTCTTGACAAAGTTGAAGCCTTCTGGAGATTCCTTTGGCTGCACAGTGAGATAATGTACTGTCGTGGTAACAGGGTTACTGGTTGCCACAATCTTGAAGGTTCCTTCTGGAGTATCAGTTTTATCGCAAGATGCCTGAATGGTTGACTTACCTACGGTGGAAGAGGTTCCGTTATCGGTGAAAGCCAAACCGCCCAGGTTGGTCTTAAACTGTACCAATTTGGTATTGTTGTCGCTACCCCAATAGATGGTTACTTCCTGTGGATTTACCTCAAAATAAGGAGAGGCATCATAGTCTACATTGAGATACTTCTTGATGTTGCCAGCCTTAATCCAAACCTTTGCCGTACCCTTGTACTTTCCATTATATTCGGAGAACAGAATGTCCTTGTTGATGTTGAATGTGATTCTATGATTCGCTGCATCTAGCTTGGTCACAATCACATCTTTCTCACCAACCTTTTCATCGCAACCGAAATCTGCCTCTGTCAGCATTACGTTCGACTTATAGTCGATGGAGTCTGCCGTGGTAGATGTTACGCTCGCGTTCGTCTTGCTTACCCACAAAGTAGTATGGTTGAAGTCGGCTTCTATCGTTACAGGATTCCAGTCCTCTACGCTCACATTACAGTCGAGGGTCATGTTTCCCAGACTCTTGATTTTGCCGATAATCTCATAATAGGTTCCACGAGGGAATGTAGGCAGAGCATCTGATGCGTTCTGCTTATGTCCCAGTTTAATGGTATATTGATTCTTGTTGCTGTTGTTAACTATACCGTTAATCTTCAATACCGACTGTTCCTCTACCTTAGAGATATAACGCTCTGGCAGATAGTAGGTACCTTGAAAGAGCCATTGCTTAAAGTTCGTAGGGGCATCTTTACCCTTGTTGGTTCTATCTGTAATAGATACCACATCCTTATTGTTTTCGTTAGCATTGTTTTCATCGATGGTATATTCTCCATTCTGATAATAACGCCCTGTGCTAGCTTCGCCAGTAGATAAACTAGGGTAAATGGTGTTCTCAATACCTGTAGCATATACTGAAGTAACATCTGACTCTGACTGGGTAAACTTACCATCCCATAATAAATGGGTAGAAGGAGTAAGCTTCTGTGCAACAATATCTGTTATGCTATAGCTCTTGTCATAAAGATTATCGCTCGCAGTTGGATCCATAATGAGGTTGAGCTTAACCTTTACGCATGTAAACTTCAGGTTAGCTGCCACCTCGGTATATTTCTTACCACTTTTTTCTATTTTTGTATTGATGATAGTACCGTTTACATCCTTTGGCTCGTAAATCATCGGGATGTTTGTAGAAACAGGCATTCCCGGTTCTGTTCCAACGCCATAACTCAGTACTTTATTTTTGAGTTCATCTTCTGTTTTGAAAGTCTTACCGCTCAACACCTTGTTCATATTGGCAACCACATAGATATGGTAAGTGCCCGGCTCGATATTGAGCTGATAGTTAGCTACATGCGGCTCTACCATCATTGTAGCCAGTGGGGCAGGGAGCGTCTCTACCAGGAGCTTGCCTTCATTTCCTGTAGGGAAAGCATAGAGGGTCAGGTCGTTGATCTGGCATTCATCTACCGTAGCATTATAGGTAGGAAGGCCGGAAGCATCGTCGGCACGGGTGCCGCGGCTACTGAGCACGGTTGGCACGAGTACATGCAAGTTGCTTTCTGACGAAATGGGAGCGCGCTCGCCTCCAAGTTCGTCAGAGCAACTTACTGTAACCAACAATATAAACCAACTAACTAAACTTAAAATGAAATCTCGTATTTTCATTGTTCCTAATTTTTAAAGTCAAATACTCTTATGAGCTAAATGCCCCGAAAGGGCTCTGACACCTGAAACGGTTATAAATCGACACGCTGGATGCGCTTGCTCCAATCCAGGATGGAAATGCTGAGCTTCGCATACTTCCACTGGTTGCCCTGGAGGAAAAAGTCGAGCTTATAGTCGTACTCACGGTCCAGGAATTCCTGTGCTGAATAATGGCGGGCTTCGAAGGCGCCACGGCCTTGAGCCAGACAGTCAGCAAGATTGATGCGTGCCACCTCTTCGCCTGTAGTCTTGTTCGTGATAGTGAGGATGGCGTTCTTGTCGTTTTCTGCTGCCGGATGCCAGATGAGTCGGGAGAACATGAGGGCGGCATGAGCGGTGCGCTCCTTTACATTGCCCTCGGTATCCTTAAACTCAGTGGTCCAGGTGTAGTATGGGGTATATGTCAACTCCTCGTCGGGGAGGAGAGAGTTGTCGTAATTGATATCGCCGTTGGCATTGGTTATCTGATAACTGAAGTCATCGGCATTGATGTTGGCAGGCTCGTCGGTCTGATGCAGGCTGATGGTGAGCTGCTTGGTATCACGAACCAGACCGATGGTATGGCGTGTAACCTGCAGGTCTTTTACTTCAACCAGTTCGTTGCTGAGTCCTTGCCAGAGTGTATCGAGTGGGTGGCTCTGGTTGTTCACCTTGCCCTGTTCGCGGTCGAGGCGGGCATGGAGGGTGGTGATGTTGTCACCCTGCTGTGGCAGAGCTATCTGGAATTTGGCACCTGGCTGCGCGAGAGCATCTTCGTATTTCTTTTGGAAGGCGAAGGTTGCGAATCGGTATTTGCCCGGTTCCAGATTGATTCGCATGGCATAGTTAGGGTCCTTGAGCGGCTGTGATGTCGCATCGTTATAGGCATCATGGCGAGCAATGAAGTTGCCCTGCTCGTCGTATACGAATACGCTGAGTCCGCCCACATGATCTTTGAACATGTCGGCACGCTGCACGTTGTAGTCGTACTTGAACTGCAAGTCAACACCCATGTCACAAGGAGGCAGGTCGTCGTGCATCAAGTCGTTGCAGCTGCTGAGCATACTGCCCGCCATGATGAATCCCCATCCCATGCATATATTCTTGATCCAACTGTTAAACTTCTTGTTTGCCATGATGCTTATCTGTTTTATGAAAAAGTAAAGTGTATAAATTGATTCTTATTCTTCCGATATAGCCAGCCGCTCCTTAGCGCTAGAGCGGCTGAGCTATATATAATTCAAGTTTCGCAAGTTTTGCTCCACACGCCCTGAAAGGGCAGAAGCCCCTAGCCCAGGGCATCGCCCTGGGTA
>ERZ1034818.572-NODE-572-length-8726-cov-3.444124_pt1 | contig 8726 bp, 6 predicted proteins | sample MGYA00520595_ERZ1034818 | MGnify/ENA primary metagenome ERZ1034818 (study PRJEB33766, sample SAMN09781689) | gut metagenome | biome: gut microbiome | host: Homo sapiens | place: Madagascar | study: EMG produced TPA metagenomics assembly of the PRJNA485056 data set...
CCGTCCTCGGTATAGCGGATGTTCGGGTGTTTCAGCAGATTATATTTCAGGTCAACCACCGGGCGCTCCCCTCGGATGAACAAGATGCACTTGCTGTTGTCCAGCAGCCGCACCTCGTCCGGAGTCATCAGGTCTTTGCCACAAAGTCAAGTGGTGAATTCCCAAAAGGCAAGCGGCATAAAAGAAATCCATCTTTTATATCGCTTGCCTTCTTGTTTTGTTTTGATATTATTTACGGTATTACCTTTAATTTGGGACAAAAAAAAGCAGGAAACCTTTTCAGATTTCCCGCTTAGTAAAACTGTGAAGTTCTTTTAATTTAGAACGCTTGTCATACATCCTTAAATAATTCTATCTTTTATGAAATTCAATTATTCTGGACTACCTTATTCTGTTGACGGCATATGAATACCCAGAAAAACCACGCCAAAAGGACTTTCTCTATGACAAATTTCCAGTGGTTCACCATTCATAGCCATCTCATATACTTTTTCAGTAACTACAAGGTCTGTTTCTTCCCCGTTATCCATCACAATAGTCAATTTGTAATCATCATCATCTACATCTGGATCTTCTGCATGGCTATCCACAATAATAGCTGGATAATGTTGGGCTGGTCCAATAAGAGCTGCATTTACACAGTAATGAAGTCCACAAGCAATGGACAGTCCAACCACTCCCATGTACAACCCTGCGGCTACCCGATTCCGCTTCGGTGAACGAAGAACTTGCAGCACAATCAACACTATGGTGATGGAAAGTATCCGAATTAGCCATCCCCAGTTGCCATCTTCCTCCCGAAGCACCAAATCGCCCCAAATGTCACTAACTTGCCAGAAATAAGTATATCCTATTAACAAACAAATAATCAGCGGGACATGGATGTGCATGGCTCTCCACTCTGGGGTGGCGTTCTGAGGCTTGTCTCCAAAGGAGAGTACGGGAGCAAACACCAAACAAAATAAAAGAAATGGAATAGGAGCAAATGCACCAATTTTCATAACAGTAGTAAACTTTGCGTCAGCGAAAAGATATAGTGGAATAGGAATAAGAACGCCAACGGCAAACAATACAATAACAACCCACAATCCAATCCGGATACTTTTGATATGGTCATGCCAGTGGGTGTGGTACTCCTCCCGCCATTGGACGGTGTTCTCTTGCTGTTCCTCTTGTCTGGTTTGTTTTTCCATCGTAGGAGTCAATGTCGCAGCAAGATTGGTACTTTCGAGCCACTCTGCAAACCGTGGAATTCCCAACATATTGGTTTCGATAGAGGCTAATTTTTTTCCCTCACTGTTCAGTAAATGGATGGAGCGGTTGGCCGTCAGCCGTACCGAAGCCACCTGTCCCGGTGCAAATTTTCGTTTCCTGCCCCAACTGCTAATATACAAAATAGAGTTATCCTGGAACACAAACAAAGACCGGTTGCGTCCAGCCAAAAGCATCCATATGCCCAGCAGGAAGAGTAACACACCGGGAATGGCTACAAAGGCGGTGACATCTGGTGCAAAGGGTGGCGTCCCAGCCACGATGACACCCATGATGGTCAGAACAAATCCAAGCACCCAGACAATTACGCCAAGAACCGTGACTACCATCCGCTCTCGCACGATTACCACCGGCTGCTGGGTTTCTTCCCGTTCAGCGTGGCGGCACAGCAGCAGCGCCAAACCGAATCCAAGCAGGTACAGAAGCATCCCCACACCAGTCCACACGCCCACCATGTCCAGAGGCTCATTCCCGTCCGAAACAAAAATCAGCGGCAGCAGAATCAGAGAAAAAGCAATCGTAAAGCTACCACAAATAATGCAAGGCAGCTTACTGCCCTGCACAGGCAGGTCATGGGGCGGTTCCAGAGGCTTTTGGGGAGCATATTCCGTCTGGATCGTCGCCAATTCCAGTGGCTGCTCCAGCACATGAGCACAGTGAGGACATTGGGACACATACGTCATCTCACAACTATGACCTTTCCCGCCCATGGGCAAGGGCTGGCCGCAGGCAGGGCAGATCCAATATCGCTGAAAGATTCTTTTGTGAATTAGTTTTAGTACAACGAGGGACGCTGCCGGAAGAAGGAAAATCAACAGGAACATCCAAGGACTGTTCGTGCTGATCAGCCCAATCATCAAGGCGGTGACACAAAGAGCTGTCAGGATCAGAAAGCGGCTTCCAATTTTGGCGGCCTGCTTTGTGGCGGCAATGTAGGTTTCGTTTCCCTGCTTCATACCTGCGTGCTGAAGATCCAATAAAAATACTTCGATCAGTTCATACAGATCGTCTAAGTCATCCACATATTCACTGGTAAACTGGTCATACAGATTTCCGTTTACATATATCTTTACGCCAGATTGGTTTACCTCGACCTTGCAGTAGAGCCGGTTCAGGGTCAGACTGTCTCCGGAGAATTCCAGCTGATACTGGGGATATTGCGCTTTTAGGCGCTCATATAATTTTTTGAGTTCGTTTTCTTGATACATAGGTAATCTCCTTCAAGTAAGAGGTTGATATTTTAATCCGCATTTCCGCTGTTGATGTTTCTGGTTATGTGTAAGTTTTCATTTTGTTCAGAAAGATGTCCAGATTTTCTTCCTGTGTAGCAAATCCATAGACTTTTTTAGATATTCGGAACTTTATCATATCTCCATCTGTTAAATAGATTTGGAGTATATATTGAAGCGGAAACAGACTTTTTCGCACTTTCGTTTTCTGGATATTGCTGAAAGGGATACGACTGGTTCCCTTTAATTTTTTCGAATCGCCTTGAAGAAGGGATACCAATATCGCATTTTCGCTCAATCCTAAATATCCAAATGTGTAATTTCGTTTTTTTTGCAATAGTGTGCCGTAAATCGGTGCTTTTAAGGTCTCGCCTATTTCCAGCAATATGGAAAGTGCAGGGACCATCTGTTCATAAAATGTCACTTCATCACCTCCATTAAAAATGAAAAAAGAAGATCCCAATAAGAAAAAGTAATTGTCAAATTGTCATATCTATATGCGAACATTATAGCATTTGTAGGCTCTTTCGTCATCATTTTTCTGCTGTACGGCTAGGAATTTAATTGTAAATAAATCATGAATATATCTATTGCAATTTTACAAAAAGAAAAGCCTCATTCTGACTTCCTGCACCTTCTGTCCGTCAATCTTCTTGACTTCGCCCACCAAAATTTTGCTGATGAGCCGGTTCAGCACCGCTTCATCCAGTTCTTCAATGGCTGCATAGCGCCGGATTTCTTTGATGAAGGTGCGGACTTCATTTTCCTGTTCGTCAGAGTGGCGCATCATCAACAGTAGGTCTTGCAGGCGCTTCTGGTTGGCTTCCTGCTCTTGTTCCAGTGTTGCTGTCAGCTTCATAAAACGCTGCTCAGTCAGGATTCCTTTTGCCTTATCGGTATATAGGCTCAGGAACATCTCATCAATTTCACGATTCCTGCTTTCCAGTCGTTGACATTCCTTCTGTGTCTGGGAGACATCCAGAAGATACCGGCGCTCCATCCGGCTGCTCAGCCGCTGATAAAAAGCATCGGCATCTTTGAGCGCAGTCTTTGCCAGTTCCTGAATATCTTTCAGCACAAGGTTGTACAAATCTCTGGCTTCGATCTTGTGGCTGGTACAGGCGTTCTTGCCCAGCCTGTTGTAGGTCTGGCAGATATAATACGCCTTATCAATCGGTTCTCGCTGTTCGCCGGTAAAACGATTCTTTCCGGTTCTGCCAACCTTTTCATACCGCACCTGCATGGACTTTCCGCAAGTCGCACAATAAATGATACCGTGGAACAGGTTATAAAAGGGGCAGGAGTTGCCCTTCATAATGGTTGGTCTGCGGTCAATGATTTCCTGTACCTGCTCCCATTCTTCCGGGGAGATGATTGCTTCATGGCAATCCTCGATAATTTCCCAGTCCTCACGAGGGATAATGTCATAGGTGTTGGAGCGAATCCCTTTCTGATGTGTCCGGCAGACCAGATGTGCGCCCTTATAAAAGGGATTCCGCAGAATATGGCTGATTCTTGCACTTCCCCATGAATAGTAATTTACATCACATTCTGTGTTGCTTTTTACTCTGGTGATCGGGACTTTATCATCCATGAGCTGCTTTGCAATCCGCATGCATCCCCAGCCATCCAGCGCCATATCATAGATTTTTCGGATTACCGGTGCTGTCTCAGGGTCACGGATCAAATGTCCCTTATCCTCCGGGTCACGCATCAAACCGAGGGGCGGCTGCCCACCACAAAACTTCCCCTGCCGGGAACGGGTCATACGCCCTGCCAGCACCTTTTTGGAAATATCCCGGCTGTACATATCGTTCAGGATATTCTTAAACGGCGTAATGTCCATTTCCTGACGGGTCAGGCTGTCCACTCCGTCTGTAATGGCAATATAGCGTACATTGTGTTTTGGGAAAAAGATTTCGATATAGCTGCCAGCTTCGATATAATTCCTGCCCAGCCTGGACAGGTCTTTGGTGATAACGCAGCCGATCTTTCCCGCCTCAATATCGGCAATCATGCGCTGAAAAGAAGGGCGGTTGAAATTGCGGCCTGTATAACCGTCATCCACATAATACTCATACTGGAACATTCCGTTTTTTTCGGCAAAGTCCCGGAGCATAAGTTTCTGGTTGCTGATGCTCATGCTCTCATTATCGCCGCCATCCTCCAGAGAGATACGGCAATAAAGGGCTGTGATTTTCTGATTCACTTGTTTTTTCCTGCTCATAGTGTTCTCCTTCTATGAACAGGGACACGATACCATTATAATACCATGCCCCTGTCCATGATTCAACTGCTTTACGCCGCTTTTCGTGCCATTTCCTGATGCTCTAACCATTCCTCGAAGTGTTCGCAGGTCTGACGCTCGATCAGCTGCTCAAAGGCTTCCCGCATGGTTTTGTCCCCAGAAAACTCACGAACCACTACAAACTGGACTTTTTTATTCTGCTTCTTGTTTTTCTCCATAGGCTACCTCCATAGAATAGGGGATCAGACGGTAGCTGTGGCAACGAAGTCCGGCAACGGACATCAAAAAACCTGTAAACTATCGTCTGACCCTGATTTCTTACTTTTCAAATTTTCTTATAAAATCTCGTTGCTTTCGTTGCCGAAAACATAGATAGATCATAAAAATCCTTTACTTGCGGGCTTTTTCTATATCAAAACCATAAATTTATCAGCAACGAACCCGGCAACCAACCGGCAACCATCCCGGCAACAGACCGTCCTTGTCAGGCGATCCACTCCTGCGGAAGTTCCAGCTGACGGCATTCTTCTTCACTCAGTTCTACAAATCCACCTTCGTTGCTGGGTAGTTCGTTGCCGGAAGTGTCCCGTTCCCAGCCCTTTTGTCTGCCATATCCGGCAAACATCCGGGGATTGGAAAAAGGCTTCCAACCGGTCACGACCGTGTTCATGATCTCATTGATATTGTGGAGCTGCCACCGCTTCGGCTCATCAAAGGTATGTCCCAGCGCCTCCTTGAACAGCTGTTTTGAGCAGACCATGTTTCCGGTGTAGTGTTCCAGAAATCCCTGTATCTGTCCGGCTTCGGTGTCCTCCGGCATGAAGTCTTTCTGCACCTCCACCAGTTGACGCTGGATGGACTTGCTGAATTTCATGGAATATTTGCCGCTGTGGTAAATGCTCATAGCTTCTGCCCATACCTGCAACAGATACGCTCTGGAAGCGCCCTCGTCCTCCAAAATGTGAACCTCTGCATTCTCCGGGTAAATCATGATTGGGAGAAAGCGCCGGTTCCCGGCTCGATCCAGCGGCAGAAAGTCCAGCGTATTCGAGGAACCACCGAACACACACTGCCGAAGCCGGTCTTTAGGCTGAGATTCATAAGGTGTCCGGTAGGTTTCCTTCTGTCGGCTAATAAAGGAACGGATTTCTTCAATGCTCTTTGCGCTGCTGGTGGCAAGCATCTCTGACATCTCAATGATCCAGTGACCTTGTAGCTTTTGGAATACCCGGTCGTCATCCAACTTCTTCAGGTCATCAGAGAACCATTCGTCCCGGATCGCCAGCAGTCGGAAGAAGGTGGACTTCCCGGCACCCTGACCGCCCACCAAACAAAGCATTTCCTCATATTTGGAACCGGGACGGAATACCCGGCGTATAGCACCCAGCAGGAAATGTTTCAGCATTTCTTCCACATAGTCACTTTCATCAGCACCAAGAAAATGGTGCAGACAGGATCGGATGCGTGGTGTACCGTCCCAGACAAGACTGTCCAGCACATCCTGAATTGGATGGTAACAATTTTCGTTTGCTACGATAGAAAGGGCAGCCGTGATCTTTTTCTCACTGGTCAGCTCATAGTTTCTCTCAAAATAGAGGAGAAGATATTTCACATCCGTATCCGTCAGAGCGCTGGTATTCCTGCGCCAGCCCAAGTCCTGTACAATGTCTACCCGGTCTGTCAGGAGATTAAGCCGGATGGCATCCCGCAGGAGTGGATCGCAGCAGAACACAATCCGGCAGTTGTCGATGGTGTTGGCTGTTTTTCCCTTGTCGGTAACAGAAAGGCTCTGCCGCACCTTATCAACGCTCTGTTCCGGCGCTATGGCTTCGGCTGCGCTCATCACAGCCTGCTGGGTGGCTGGCGATAAACTCTGATATTCGCTGTTCAATTTTCCTCACCTCTTTTCCATACTCCGCAACTACAAAAGCTCGTTCTTCTATGCTGTCAGACAGAAGAAGATCCAACAGATATTCGATATATGGCTGCCTGTGCAGAGCCTCCACAAACAAAGGATTCCAGTCATCCTCCGGTTGTTTGGGCGCATATTCTTCTTTCCATCGTTCCAGCAAACGCAGGTAGTCGCACAGCACCCGAAAGCATTTCTGCTCTGCCTGCCGGTATCGCATTTCCTCGCTGATTTTTCTTTTGATTACTCTCTTTTGTGGCGGATCGTGGCCTTTGCGGTCAAAGCTGATTGAGAAGTCCTCTGCCAGCTTTAAGGCAGCTTCTTTACTGCTTAGTCCAAAAAGACGGGAAGTGAAATCAATCACATCTCCATCTGCCTGACAGGCAAAACAATGGAACCGTCTGTCCACCTTCATGCTGGGATGCCTGTCATCGTGAAACGGGCAACAAGCCATCCCGTTGCGTCCTACTGAAATTCCATAAACCAAAGCAGCCTGCCTTGTGGTAACAGACTGTTTTACTGCTTCAAATACATTCGTTTCTTCCACCTCCAAACAATGCAAAAGGCATCCGGTTTCCATAGAAAATCAGATGCCTCACAATTCCATATCCTGTTTTCTTGTTGGAGCAATCCGTCCTTCACGCTCCCAGCGCTCCCGGTTCTCCCGATCAGCGTCCAGTTTGCCTTGTGCCAGCTTCTCCTTAATGGATTTTCTGGCTTTATTTTTGATCTGCTCTTTGCCAGCCTGTTTGACCTCCGGTTTTAACAGCACCGCCTGTACCTTTTTGAGAACTTTTTCAGCAGACTGCTGTAATTTTTCTCGCACCCTACTCAGCAGAGTGTTCGCTATCTTCACAACTTCTGGCGAATTTTTGGCATTGGGCGATACCACGCTCTTTCGATATTTCTCAATTACTTCCATATCTTCAAGCTGGGTTTGTTCCCGAACCTTGTCGGTCACAACCTCCACCGCCTTGTCATAGGCTGCACCGGAAACATCTTCCAGTAAGGTTTCTACATCCTCAATTTTTAGCGTCAGTTCCTCCAGCTTTTGCTCCTGTGTCGCCAGCTGCTCCTTCTGCTTCATCAGGATATAATCCTGCTTTTCCAAATAGTCACGCCCACCATAAGACGGCTCCTGTTCCAGATGCAGCCCATGCCGTTTGGCAATGTCAAATAAGATTGTCCGACAGACTGCATCAAAAGTCTGTTTCCGGTTATTGTGCTTTCCTTTTGGCTGTTCCGGTTTAGGGAGAGGGATACCCAGTTCCTCCAACGCCTTTTCCTGCTGGGGGCACAGCTCTCCATACCGATTTTCACAGTCAAATACATGGCGCTCATGGATGTGCGGAGTCCCTTCATCCAGATGGAGCGCCCAGTCTAAAATGTGGATATGAGAACCGAAACGGTTTTCAAATTCCTCATAAAATTCACTGACAATGAGCGCTAAAGTCTCCGGCGGAACGGATTCTTCCATAGTGCCGATCTGGTAGATGCTTTCTTCTGGACAGGTCTTGTTATTTTTCAAAAGATCATCCACAGTGCGATTGCGCTCAATGTGCCGGGTTTTCTCGTTCCGGGCGTTCTGAGCATTGACATGGTCGGCATAATGCTCGTAGTAATACATCCGTTCAATTTCCTCAAAGCTGAAATCCGGCTGCTCTGGGTTTTCCCGAAAGTCGTGGGTGGTAAAGCCCCGGTAACAGTCCCAGTACACATTTTGTCTGGCACGCTCAGCGTCAATGTGTTCGCTATTTTCTACATCGAACCGACGGTCATTGTGCCGGGGATTGTAAGTGCCATGCTTCCCAGATCGTCCATTGTGTCTTGTTAATTTCAAACATTTTTCCTCCTTCCTGCAAAGATGTTCTGGGCTGGGGATGGCGGCAAAGCCGCCAGACCTGCGAAGTTTTGCGTCAGGTAATACCCAGTACAAGTTGACGCAGGCATCAACTTTCCCTGGGCAAGGCGTTTCACCCTTGACCCGATGAGGCTGGCTGCCCTCAACCCGCCAATGGGCATTGCCCCTTGACCCCAGCAGTGCGCTGCCGCCCCTGCACCCCGGCAC
>ERZ1034818.575-NODE-575-length-8696-cov-4.079389_pt1 | contig 8696 bp, 6 predicted proteins | sample MGYA00520595_ERZ1034818 | MGnify/ENA primary metagenome ERZ1034818 (study PRJEB33766, sample SAMN09781689) | gut metagenome | biome: gut microbiome | host: Homo sapiens | place: Madagascar | study: EMG produced TPA metagenomics assembly of the PRJNA485056 data set...
ATCTGCCGCACCTCGCTCGCCGTATCGGCACTTAGAATTATGCGGTATTGCCTTAAGGCTGCTGCACAGGGTTTTGTGCAGCAGCCTTTTTATGTGGGATGATTTTGAATGCGCTCCGCGACATCTTCCCCCGGAGCGGGTGGAAGTCTTTCCTCAAAGGGAGAGCCAAGAGCACTGCCGAAAGTCTCCTCATGATGCCTAATACTTTAGCAATGGGCTTTAAACCTTGGCTACCCCTTCGGGGGAGCTGGTGCTGCCCCTTATCCGGCGCTACGCGCCACCTTCCCCCGGTGGGTGAAGGCTTAAGCGGTGGCGGTACAGTTCCCGGCTGACCCGTAAAGTTTCCGGGCGTGTCCGCTCTCCCCTTGGGAGAGCTGGCGCGGGAGCGCCTGAGAGGGCGAGGCAAAACCCTGACGGCTTTGCCTGAGAGGGTAAAAAAGTGGGTCAGAAGCGCCCATAGGCGTTTCTGACCCACAAATAGAACGATATTTTTGTTTTACAGCTGGCAGGCGGTATCGTAGCCGGTGCGGATGGCGTTGGAGATATCCGCAGCCTTGCCGGCGGCATCGCCAATGGAATACACCGGGATGCTGGCAGCTTCCAGCGCAGCAGCGTCAAATTCGTTGGAGCGTGCGCCCATAGCCAGCACGATGTAATCGCAGGGGATGGTCACCTCTGCGCCGTCCTTGTTCTCGCAGACGACGGCGTCCATGCGGAACTCCTTGACCTTGTGGCTGGGGTACTGCTCCACGCCGTAGGTCTTGTAGTTTTCCAGCAGGGTGGGCAGAATGGTGGAGCTCTCGCCTGCGGCGATCTTGTCCATCATCTCGATAACGGACACCTTGCAGCCGCGGGCAGCCAGATACTCTGCGGTCTCGCAGCCCACCATGCCGCCGCCGATGACGGCAACCGTGCCGTACACCTGCTGCTCACCGGCCAGAACCTTCCATGCATCGGCCACGTTCACGCTGTCGATGCCGGGGATGCGGGGTGCGGCGCTGTGTGCGCCCACAGCGTTGATGACGGCCTCGAAACCGGCATCCTTCAGCTGCTCTGCGGTGCGGGTCTGACCCATGCACAGGTGCACACCGGCGTTGCAGACCGCGTGGATCAGGTCCTGTGCGGCGCGGCGCATCTCCTCCTTGCGGGGAGGTACGCAGGCAATGTTCAGCTGGCCGCCCAGAGTGGTGGTCTTTTCAAACAGGGTCACGTCATGGCCGCGCAGCGCTGCCACACGGGCGGCTTCCAGACCGGCAGGGCCACCGCCGAGGACGGCGATCTTCTTTTTCTGCGCTGCGGGCTGGATGCTGCGGGTGTTCTCGTAGCCGTTCTCCGCGTTCAGCACGCAGGAGAGGAACTGACGGTTCTGGATGGCATCGGTGCAGCCCTTGTTGCAGCTGATGCAGCGGCGGATATCGCAGGCCTTCCCGGCAGCGATCTTGGTGCCCCAGTCGGGGTCTGCCAGCAGCGGGCGACCCATGGCAACCATGTCGGCCATGCCGCTCTCGATGACACGCGCAGCCATTTCGGCATCCACGATACGACCCACGGCGCTGACCGGCACATTGACGGCCTTTTTGATGTCCCCGGCGATTTTGACGAAGAAGCCGTAGGGTTGTACGCCCATGGGAGGAATGGTGTCGGCCATGTTGCCGGTGTGGTTGGCCTGCGCAACGTGGAGCATATCCACGCCGTCCTCTACCAGCCACTGGGCAAACTGCACGGCGTCGGCTTCGTCAATGCCGCCCTTGCCGCGCTGCGGGGTGACGATGGACAGCTTGTAGTCGATGACCATATCCGGCACAGCCTTGCGGATGGCGCGGGTCAGCATGCGGGCAAAGCGGACGCGGTTCTCCAGACTGCCGCCGAACTTATCGGTGCGGTGGTTCATGCGGGTGGAGCACAGGCAGCCGTTCAGGCGGTCGCCGTGGATCTGGATGACGTCCACACCGGCCTTCTGTGCACGCACTGCGCAGGCACACATCTTATCGATGATGGCCATCAGCATCTCCTCGCTGACCTCATCGGTGAAGAACATCATGTCGTGATGCAGGCGCTGACGCATCTCGTCAAACTTCTTCTGCATGAACAGGCTGTTGATGGCGTCCACATCGTACTCCGGGTGGAAGAGCTGGACGCCCAGTTTGGTGCCGTAAGCGTGTACGCTGTCGGCCAGTGCCTTGAAGGCAGGGATCTGGCTGTCGTCAAACAGCTTGGGGGTGGGAGAAAAGCTGTTGATGGGTGCCACATCGCCCAGAACGATGTAACCCACACCGCCCTTTGCCAGACGGGTGTAGAAGCCCATGTCCTGCTCGCTGATCATGCCGTTTTTCTCGTAGCCGGTGGTCAGCGGGGGGAACATGATGCGGTTTTTAAAAGTCTGTCCGCCCACCTCGATGGGCTGCAGAATCACGTTTTGCATACGAAAGCCTCCTTGCAGATACGCTTTGCTTTACAGATTTGCTTTGATGAATGCTGCGGTCTTTTCCTCCACGGCGGCACGGGCTGCCAGCGTGGCAAAGTTGTGGCCGCCGCCTGCAATGGTGTCCACATCGGGTGCGGTGTACACCTGTGCGTAACGGTTGCAGGTGCCCTCGTCCACCAGACGGTCATCGTCGGCGCGCAGCAGCAGCACCGGGCCGTTGTAGCCCTTGGCCTCGGTAAAGGGGTCGGGGTGCTTTGCCATCTCGTAGTTAAAGGCCATCTTGTAGCACAGACCCTCCATGTCGGCGTAGTCCTTGCCGGTCTGCATAATGCCGTCGGCGCGCTGGGCGCAGCCGAACCACATCCCGGCGCCCGGGCACAGCAAAATCAGGCCGTGGGGCTGGATGACCGGTGCGCAGGAGGCGGCAATGTAGCCGCCCATGCTCTGGCCAGAGAGGAACAGCTTTTCGCTGTCCACATAGGGCTGTTCAGCGGCCCATGCAAAGATATCCTGTGCATCGGTGTGCAAGCCGTCAAAGCTCATATCCTCGAACTCGCCGTCGCTCTCGCCGTTGCCGTAGAAATCGAACCGGGCGCTGCCGATGCCCTGCGCTGCCAGAGCGCGGGACAGATGGGTGTACATGGACTTGTAGCCGCTGCAGCTGCCGGCAAAGCCGTGCAGATGCACCACAAAGGGTACCTTGCCCTCGGTGTCGGGCAGGGTCACGATGCCGCGCAGGGTGTGGCCATTGCGGTTTTTAAACTGAACCTGTAAGATCTTCATGGTTTATTTGCTCTCCTTTGCGTTTGCGGCGCGGCGAGCCTTCAGCTCGGTCAGCATCTCAGTGGTCTTCTGCTTGGTCAGGGGGTAGACGAAGAACAGGATGGCAACTGCAATGCCGTAGCCCAGGAAGTAGATGCCGGTGTAGCTCTTCCAGATGGCGTTCACAACGCCGGCGGTCTGCACAGCGCCTGCGGTAACGTTGTAGCCGATGGCACCCAGCACAAAGCTGGACAGGCTGCCGGAAATGGCGCTCGCAAGCTTGCGGAAGAAGGAGTAGGTGGAGTAAACGATGCCCTCGTTGCGCTCGCCGGTCTGCAGCTCGTGGTAGTCGATGGCGTCGTTGACCATAGCCCAGATCAGCACCTGCATGCCGGAAGCGCCCAGATAGCAGATACCGTTGATGACGATGAAGGCCACAGGGTTGTGGACGGGGAAGAAGAACAGGATGCCGAACACGATGGCGGCAAAGCCAGCGCCCATGCAGCACCACTCCTTCTTGCCGAACTTGTTGGCCAGAGGCTGGGTGATGGCAAAGGACAGCACAGCGTACAGCACGCTCAGCATACCGGAGACAGCCTGAATTTTAACGTTGCCGAAGAAGTCCTTATACAGGTAGGTGTTCAGACCGTTGACCACGGAAGCACCGATCATGCCGGTCAGGCTGAAGAACATAACGCCCAGCAGAGCCTTATTGTGAGAAATCTCCTTGAGCACATGCAGGTAGTTCAGCTTTTCGCCCTGCGGACGCTCGGGCACTTCCACGCGCTCCTTGCACCATACGCAGGTGATCTGCAGGCACAGCAGACCCAGCATAGCGCAGATGCAGGCCAGCATCAGGAAGCGGCCAGCCACGGGCTGGTTGTCCACATACAGGAACAGGGGGCCGACCATGACCATAACGGTCATGAAGATGGTGCCGCCAAGGCTGCGGTAGCGGGACAGTGCGGTGCGCTGGCTGACATCATCGGTCATCACGCTGGACAGAGTACCGAAGGGCACGTTGACGCAGGTGTACAGCGCCTCGTACAGAACGTAGGTGACGAACATGTAGGCCAGACGCAGGCCGTAGTTGATATTGCCTACATTGACAAAGCCAAGTATGCACAGCACTGCCATGGGGAAGGAGAAGGCGCGGATCCACGGGATGAACTTGCCGCCCTTGGTGGCCTTGCGGGAGTCCACGATGGCACCGATGATGGGGTCATTCACGGCGTCCCAGATCTTGGTGATCAGCAGCAGGATACCCACGTGGAAGGGGTTGACCTGCAGGATCAGGGTGTAGAAGATCGACAGATACATGGCGCGGTACTGCTCGGTGAAGCAGCAGCCCAGATCGCCCAGCGTATAGCCGATCTTGTCCTTCATGGAGAAGGGGCGGATGGTCTTTTTCTGGTCCATTGTATTTTATCCTCCTTAAAAACAGTGAAACCACGAGACTTTTCGCACAAGTCTCTTTTCTACGTTTTCATTATACGTTGATTTTTTATCAATACATATCCAAAAAATGATTGAAAACTATCGCAAATTGATGTATTATGCAATTATAACAGTTGTACTTTTCTGTTGTGTACAACAATCTGTTACATATGACAGTTTTATGGAGAACTTTTTGGTGAATTATACAGTCAAGCATTATCTTTTTGAGCAGAGCGCCGTCCGGGAATTTTATTCCGGCGCGTATTATGATTTGTTTCTGGTCATGCGGGGCAGCGGCGTGTTCCGGTGCAGCGAGGTGGTGCTGCCCGCACAGCAGCAGAATCTCATCATCTTCAAGCCCGGTCAGGGCGGCAGACTGGAATACGCAGGTGCTTACGGCCCGCTGGAACTTATTCGGGTGCAGCTGTCCCCCCAGACGCTGGCGCAGCTTTCGGACGCAGATACCGACCTTGAAAAAAGCTTCAACGTGGTGCCCTTCCGGCAGGTGGCTGTGCGCCCGGACAGCCAGATCTATATGCTGCTGAAAAACCTTGCCCGGAAGCTGCTGATGCTCCCGCAGGAGCGTACCCAGTTCGGTGCAGCGGTGTTCGAACACGGTATTTTGCAAATGTTTGCGGTGCTGGCGCTGCGTGCCTGCATCCATGCGGAGTTCCACACCGCATCGGTCAGCCGCTACCACCTGATGCTGGACGAGGTGTTTTTGTTTATTCAGGCGCACCTTACCGAGGAACTGACGCTGGAGCGGCTGGAAAAGGAGTTTTTCGTCTCCCGGGAACATATTGCCCGGGAATTCAAACGCCAGACCGGGCAGACGGTGCACCGCTATATCGTAAAGGCGCGGTTAGACCGCTGCTGCACCCTCATCGAGCAGGGGCTGCCCATCACCGAGGTGTACAAGACCAGCGGCTTTGGCGGTTACAACCACTTTTTCCGCGCCTTTAAAAAGGAGTACGGCATGACCCCCAAGGAGTACTTCCACACCACCCGGCAGGACGCCCGGGGATGAATCCGGCAAAAGCAACGCCGTCTGCGCCTGTGAAAAAAGCCGCCCGGGAAGATCCGCAGATCCTCCCGGGCGGCTTGCTTATCCTATTTTTTTTCTTCTACTTGCGGTGGGTGAGGCAGTTCGGCGTCATCACAACCAGCACGAGAAAGCCGATGACCAGCAGGATACCGGTTATGCCGATTCAAACTCCGCAGAATGCAACACTGGTTCGTTGGTTCTGCGGTTTTTTGTGCTATTTCTGCATGATGGCTTGCGTGAAAGCACGGCGGGAATGGTACAAAAATAGTGGTTATATCGTGTGCATCTGGTGGCAGAAGTGGTAGCGTTCAAGGTTGCTACCACTTAAATTACAGCAGAGCCTTTCTGGAAAATCGGGAGAAGACGCACAAGGGGATTGCAAACAACCTGGCATAGTGGTATACTAATCTTGCAGTGATATAAGTCAAACTTGTCACAGTCGGACAAAAAGGCTTGTAAGCCGACAAAAAATGTCGGCGTTGCAGGCCTTTCTTTTTTTGCGAAAAATCAAAAGCAGAGGGATGCAATGATTCTTGAAACGATTGCGGCTGTCAATACGGCGGTCAACAACTTTGTGTGGGGCATACCGGCTATGGTGTGCATCATCGGCGTGGGGCTTCTGCTCAGCGTGCGCACGCACTTTTTGCAGATACGAAAGTTTCCATATGCCATCAAAACGACAATCGGGCGTATGTTCCGCAAAAAAGATGCCTCCGACGGTACGATGACGCCGTTTCAGGCGGTGTGCACGGCATTGGCGGGCACGGTGGGTACCGGCAACATTGCGGGTGTTGCGGGCGCTATCGCCATTGGCGGCCCGGGCGCGGTGTTCTGGATGTGGTGCTCGGCGGTCCTGGGCATGTGTACTAAATTTGCCGAGGTCACGCTGGCAGTCCACTACCGGGAGCGCAGCGCCGCCGGGGAGTGGGTCGGCGGCCCGATGTACTATATCAAAAACGGCCTGGGCAGGCATTGGCAGTTTTTGGCGGTGCTCTACTCGCTGTTCGGTGTGCTGACGGTGTTCGGCACCGGCAACGCGACGCAGGTCAACACCATTGTGGCCGCCATTGACACGGCCCTGACGGAGTTCAACGTTGTGAGCGGCAGTGCGCTGTCCACCTTGAATCTCGTCGTCGGCATCATCGTTGCTATGCTGGTGGCCATGGTGCTGCTGGGAGGCATCAAGCGCATTGGCAGCGTCAGCGAACGCCTTGTGCCGTTCATGGCGCTGTTCTACATCGTGCTGTCAGTGGGCGTTGTCATCCTGAACATCCAGCGCTTTCCGGCGGTCATAGAGGCCATCTTCGCGGGGGCCTTCAACCCGGCGGCCTTCACCGGCGGCGTCATCGGAAGTCTCTTCGTCAGTATGCAGAAGGGCGTTTCCCGCGGTATCTTCTCCAATGAGGCGGGCCTTGGCACCGGTTCCATTGCCCATGCCTGCGCCGACACGAAAAAGCCGGTCAAGCAGGGTATGTTCGGCATCTTTGAGGTTTTTGCCGACACCATCGTCATCTGCACGCTGACGGCCATGGTCATCCTGTGCAGCGGTGTCCCTGTCAACTACGGCGCGGCGGCCGGTGCCGAGTTGACGATCTCCGGCTTCACCACCACCTACGGCGGCTGGGCGTCCATCTTCACGGCGGTGGCGCTGTGCTGCTTTGCGTTCTCCACCATCATCGGCTGGGGCCTGTACGGCTCGCGTTTCATCGCGTTTTTGTGCCGCAGCGACAAGGTCGTGCGCCCCTTCTTTGTGGTGTACTCCTTCGTGTCCATCCTGGGTGCAACGGTCGATCTTGGGCTGCTGTGGAGCATTGCCGATACCTTCAACGGCCTTATGAGCATCCCGAACCTCATTGCGCTGCTCCTGCTGTCCGGCACGGTGGTCGAACTGACCAAGGACTATTTTGCGAAAGAAAAGGTGTAAAAAATGTTTGTAGGAACCTGGTGGTCTCTGATGCCGCCTATCATCGCCATCCTGCTGGCGCTGCTGACGAAAGAAGTTTACCTCTCGCTGTTTGCGGGCTGTGCGCTGGGTGCGCTGCTGGTGGCGGAGTTCCACCCTTGGCTGGCATTTGACACGCTGTTCAACACGATGATCAACAGCGTTGACTTCTCGATTCTGATGTTCATGATCCTGCTGGGCATGGTCGTCATGCTGATGCAGGAATCCGGCGGTACGCGCGCCTACGGCGAGTGGGCGGCAAAGAAACTCAAGAGCAAGCGGGCTACCTTGGTGGCAACGTCGCTGCTGGGGGCACTGATCTTCGTGGACGACTACTTTAACTGTCTGACCGTCGGCTCGGTCATGCGCCCGGTCACGGACAAATACAAAGTTTCTCGCGCAAAGCTGGCCTACATCATCGATGCTACCGCTGCACCGGTCTGCATCATTGCGCCGATTTCCTCCTGGGCGGCAGCAGTCAACTCCTACGTTCCGGCGGGCAGCGCCATGTCCGGGTTTGAAATGTTCGTGCGCACGATACCGTTCAACCTCTATGCGCTGCTGACGCTCTACATGGTGTTCTTCATCTCGCTGGTCGGGTTTGACTTCGGCCTGATGAAAAAGCATGAGCGCAACGCCGCCAATGGCGACCTCTTCACCTCGGGCGGGGAGGCATTCCAAAACCAGGAGACACACGACCCCACAGAGGGCGGCAAATACGCCAAGGGCAAGGTCATTGACCTGATTGCGCCGATGATCGTGATGATTGCAACGGCCATCGGGGCTATGATCTGGACCGGCTACTTGAACGGCGGCACGAACCTTGTGGAGAATTTCGCCAACTGCTCCTCGTCGGAGTCGCTGGTCTTTGCGGGGCTTATCACGGTGGGGTTCCTGCTGGTGCTCTATCTGCCGCGCCGGGTCATCGGGTTCAAGGATTTCATGAACTCTGTGCCCGAGGGCGGCAAGCTGATGATGCCCGCTATCCTGATTCTGGTGCTGGCTTGGACGCTGAAAGGCATGACTGACGCGCTGGGCATCGGCGATTTTGTGCGCCAGGCCGTCAGCCTGACGCCGGGCTGATG
>ERZ1034818.580-NODE-580-length-8647-cov-4.594041_pt1 | contig 8647 bp, 8 predicted proteins | sample MGYA00520595_ERZ1034818 | MGnify/ENA primary metagenome ERZ1034818 (study PRJEB33766, sample SAMN09781689) | gut metagenome | biome: gut microbiome | host: Homo sapiens | place: Madagascar | study: EMG produced TPA metagenomics assembly of the PRJNA485056 data set...
GTCCTCACGTCCGAAGTCTATCTGTGCCTGCTTCAGATTGATTTCAGCCAGGCGCACACGAGCCTGAGCGCTGCTAAGCTGTCCCATATCGGGAATCACCTTTACCTTGGCTATCACCTCGCCAGCCTGCACATAGTCGCCAGCCTCCTTACAAATCTCGGTAATGATACCGCTTATCTGTGGCTTTACGCTTACCTCGTTGCGTGGTTCTATCTTACCTGTTATGACGGTGGTTTTCAACACATCACCCATCTTAGGTACAAACTCGCTATACTCGGTAGCTTTGGGTTGAGATTTCTGATACAGGAAGACGAATGTTCCTACAAAAATCAAGGCGACAATGGCCGCTACAATCAGTTTGGAATACTTTTTCATATCGTTGTTTTTTTATATTTTCATGATGTAACTTATTGAACTTTAGCTGGATAGTTTATTCATCACGCATAGCATCTACGGGCTTGATACTCATGGCTCGCCAGGCGGGTGCCAGTCCTGCCAAACCTCCAAGGAGACTGATGAGCAGGGCAGAGAAGATGGCCGTCCAGAAGTTGACCTGGAAGTGGGCAGCCAAAATACCGTCTGTGGTATTGGCCAATTCTATCAGCTGCAGGATTGCCACACCGAAGATAATACCACTCATACCTGCTACAAGGGTCAGGATAATACTCTCCGAGATGATTTGTGACAGTATCATTCTGGGAGTGGCGCCGATGGCACGCCGGATTCCTATCTCGGTGGTGCGTTCCTTTACCGTTACCATCATGATATTGCTCACACCGATAGCTCCGGCCAACAGGGTGCCTATGCCTACCAACCAGATGAGGAAGTTGACTCCATTAAACAGGTTGTCGAGCATCTGGAAGAGTACCTCGGTATTGAACACCATGAGTCCTTTTTCGTCAGTAGGATCAATGGAGTGGGCACGTGCAATGGTTTCGCGCATACGCTGCGACAACTTGCTCATCACAACACCTTTATTGCCCGTTACGGCTATGATATCGACAGCCGTACCACGATTATAAGCTGTACGCAAGACAGACAGGGGTAGGGTGATAGTCTCGTCGGCCTGTCCTCCAAGGTTCACTCCATTGCCCGAACGGTAGTCTACTCCCACTACGGTATAGTAGGTGGAATCCACCCTGACCGTCTTGCCACATGGGTCGCCGCCACCTGGGAAGAGATTCTTATAGATCTGTTTTCCAATGACACATACCTTGCGCTGCTGGCGCACATCCATATCGTTGATGTATCTGCCATAAAACATCTTTGGAACAGAGACTTTTGCATAATCAGAATTGACGCCCTGTGTGCTGCCACTGAAACTCTTGTCGGCAAAGACAACATTTTTTCTTCCTCCGAAGAGGAGCGGGGTGATGACATCGAGCTCAGGCATCCGCTGGCGCAGTCGTTCCAGGTCTTTTTCCTCCATCTGCCAGGAACGTCCTTTATTGAATCCTTTATAAGGTTTGGTGGTATTCTGTGCCCATATTACTGCGGTATTGGTGGCAAATCCAGAAAAGTTAGCTTGCAGCAACTCCTTCAGTCCCTGTCCACCTCCCATCAGGACAATGAGCATGAACACACCCCAGAACACACCGAAACCTGTCAAGAGGCTGCGGCTCTTGTTTCTCGTGATGGTGTCGAGAATCTCCTTATATGTATCTAAATCGAAACGCATATATTAAAGGTGTAAGCCTAATTAAAAATTAAACACTTCACATTAAACATTAAATGACTATTCCGCTCTCAACGCCTCTATAGGACGTATTTTAGCTGCCTTGATAGCAGGTATGAGTCCGGCAATGGTTCCTGCTATCACGATGGTGATGGTGGCTCCGATACAAGTACCTATACCCACTGTGGGGTTGACAAACATGGCTGCTTTGAAAAGTCCCGTATCTACGGTAGTATGACCTATGGTTTTGTCCATCAGCTCATTGGCTGCCACGCCACACACCATACCTATATATCCAAAGAACGAAGTGATGATGATACTCTCGGTGATGATGAGCTTCAATATTGACCAAGGTTTGGCTCCTATGGCCTTGCGCACACCAAACTCGCGAGTCCGTTCCTTTACGGTGATGAGCATAATGTTGCTCACGCCCACGATGCCGCTCAGTAGGGTAAAGAGTCCTATTATCCAGAGGGCAGACTGGATGATGGCGATACCCTGATTCATCTGTATATTGTCCAAATAGCGGTTCCACAGCCATAGACTTCGCTCGTCATCAGGAGCTGCCTGATGGTTCTTGTTGATGCTGGCACGATAATTTTTCTCAAAGGCCCGATTGTCTTCCTCACTCTTCATATTCTTGAGAGTAAACTCAATGTCGCCAGCCTTGTCGCCCTTGGCATAAATGGTCTTGACGGTATAGAAAGAGGTGAATGCCTCGTTATTCTGTCGCGTCTCATCGTCCTTGTAGATTCCTACCACCTTGAAGGAAAGGTCGCCCAACTTGACATTCTTGCCTACGAGCAACCGATAGTCTTTTACCAGTTCCTTGGCCTGACTACGACTCATCACAACCACCTTTCTGCGCTGCAGCATATCTATTTGATTGATGAATCGCCCTTTCAGCATCTCTATTTTGTTGATTTTGGTATGGGAAGGATAAACACCTGTCAGCGTCTGGTCGGCTATATAGTTGTCGCCATAATTGATATTCACACTATATTGCTGCAGCTGTCCGCCCACATCGCCTACCTGATGTGCATAGACATGATCGGTGATGAGCATATCCTTGTCGTTGAGGTCGATAGGTCTTCCTTCTTTCAGACCATTATAGGCCTTCGAAGTGTTCTGTCCATATACTACCATTGAGTTGGCCAGAAATCGGTCACTCTGCTGCAACTGGGCGTTGATGAGCCCATTGCCTGCTCCCAAGAGGAAGATGAGCATAAAGATGCCCCATGCCACGGCAAAGCCTGTAAGCGATGTACGAAGCTTGTTGCGCTTCGACGTACTCCATATCTCTGACAGGAGTGAGGAGTGAAAGGTGAAGGATGAAAATTTCATTTGCATTAATTATTTATAAGTTAGTAAAGCCGAAGAACTATACGAGGAAGACATTAGAATTCTTCTCTCTTTACTCTTCGTTCTTCACTTACTTGACGTAGTCTTTCGACACAAGATGATGATCCCGGTTGTCCTCTATACTTCCTATGAGTCCATCCTTGATATGTATTACCTTGTCGGTCTCGTTGGCCACACCGCTTTCATGAGTCACCACCACAATGGTCATGCCTTCTTTTTGGTGCAGTTCCTTCAGCAGGTCCATCACCTCGACACTTGTCTTGGAATCGAGTGCACCGGTAGGTTCATCGGCAAGGATAATCTGTGGTTTGGTAATGAGGGCACGGGCTATGGCCACACGCTGCTTCTGTCCACCCGACATCTCGTTAGGGTAGTGGTTCGCCCATTGCGCCAAGCCTAACTTATCGAGATACTGCATAGCCAACTCATGGCGCTTACGGCGACCCACTCCCTGATAAAATAATGGCAATTCTACGTTTTCTACTGCTGTCTTGAACGAGATGAGATTGAACGACTGAAAGATGAATCCTATCATTTTGTTACGATATTCAGCAGCCCGAGTCTCGCTCAAGTCTTTGATAATCACATCATTCAGACGGTACTCACCCGAATCGTAATTATCGAGTATACCCAATATGTTGAGCAGGGTAGACTTTCCTGAACCCGATGCACCCATGATACTCACAAACTCGCCACGCTCTATGACGAGACTGATACCTTTCAGCACATGCAGGGGCTGTGCACCCTGATAGGTCTTATTGACGTCTTTTAAGTGAATCATTGTCTTGAATGGTTTAATATTTATTTGAGTACTTTGAGTTGAGTAGTATCAATGTCGGTCGCTCCCTTGTCATTGATACTTATTTGCTTCGTTGTACCCGTTATATCCATATCGGTAGATCCAAACGAATTAACTTTGATGAGGTCACAATCGGCAGTAAGATGTGAGTCGAAACTGCCATAATTGGAAACCTCGAAGTCTCTTCCCTTAAGACCAAAACTGCCGTCAAATGAACCATAATTATTGATAAAGGCTGAACCTGTGATATGCATCATTTTATCAACATCGAAAGAGCCATTATTGTTGATATGTACAGAACCTGCTATATTCATGTCGTTATTGATATCCAGTGAACCATAATTGTTGATTCGAAGAGAATCTGTAATCTGCATAGGATTATCAATATCTAAAGAACCATTATTGTCAATAGATACATAGCCAGCCCTCACTGTTCCCTTGTCGTAATCGAACGAACCTTGGTTGGAAATCGCCAAAGACTTACTCTGATTGATGTCGCCATAGAAATCTAAAGCTCCATTGTTGCTGATTTGGTCGATAGAGGGAGCACTGATATAAACTTTAAGACTATAAGAGGAAGTATTGTAGAAATGGGCATATCTGTTCATGATATTCAGTACTCCATCGGTAACCTCAAGTTTGGCCTGTGCTATACATTGCTCGGTGCCTTCCACTGAAACACTATAGGCAGTCGACTGAGTATAGTAAACATCAATACCTATCGCATTGCTGATGGCATGAAAGTCTTTTAAGGCGAACGACTGCTTGATGACTTTCTCGTTATCCAGATTTTTTACTTGTTGTGGAACATTCTGCTTGCCCACAAGATTGACACAACTGGTAAAACTCAGTATAGCAAACAGTGCTGTTATTATCATTTTTGTTTTCATTTTCTTAATATATTTATGGGGGTTAAAAACTTCTATTGTGGCATTACATCTATCTCATCAAGTTCACCCTGTAGGGCTTCCTTCACCTCATCGAGTGAAATATCGAGCAATACCATCTGGCGGGCCAACTCGGGCAGGCGTTCTTTCATAAACTCCTGCTTGCGAGTCTTCTTGATCTGTCGCTTGGCTCCTGATGATACGAAATAGCCCAGCCCTCGTTTGTTGTAGATGATGCCTTCTGAAGCCAACTGGTCGTACGATTTGACTGTGGTATTGGTGTTTACCTCGAGCAAGATTGCATATTCACGCACACTTGGCACACGCTCGTCTTCTCGATATTTACCTGCCAGTATCTCGTCGCACAATCGTTCGGCTATCTGTATGTATATCGCCTTGTCGTTGCTGAAATCCATAGTTTGTTTTTTATAGTTTTACAATATGTTAAACCACTTGTTGTTGATAATCTGCATATGAGTGAAAAGCTTGTAGGCTGCCCAGTAATTGAATGCCGACAAGAGCAGAAAAACATTCACCATAAGCCATCCGAAAGTATTAGGTTGCATAGATTGGACAAAATGAACCAGTACATCGTCATCCACGAAGGAAGATATCAATGCCATCAGAAACATCAGAATGAAACTGGAGCAAATGGTCAGCAAGGTGGCAGACTTGCGGAAAATAGTGCCTCCCAAAGTAAAGAAGGAATGGTTAAAGATCGTCAACGATAACAAAAACATACCCACAGGGAAAGTCTGTCCTAATACGCTGGTACCATTGCGCACTACAAAGTGGGAGCTATCGAAATTATTTTTCAAGAACAATTGCTCAAAAGCCCTTGCTACTAAAGAACCCTGCATGCCTGGAGTAAGAAAGAGGCTGAACACAAACTGAATGATATCAGCTATCATCCACGAAGCGAATATCATCAAAGATGTTCCTACTACAGTGTACAGCAAACGGGAAATAAACTTCTCCATATTGGTGGCTGGCAACATCAAGAACAAAGAGCGGGAAGCCTTGGTCTTCATGTTAATGAAGATTCTTGAGCCACAGAAAAAGAAAATAATGAAACTCATAAACATGAACAAACCAGAAACATTTCCCAAGTATAAGTCCTTTACATCATGATATGTAACATAACCATTGCTTCGCCAATTAAACTGAAAACAAATACAGATAAAGGAAAATACAAAAGCCAATCCCAAAGTGTTGCGCACATATTTCTTTCAGTTGGATAATGCGTCCCAGCGCAAAACCATTGCCAAACGATGAAAATCTAAAACCTTATTCATATTATTGTCTTTTTTTGAACTTTTGCAAGTTCAGAAGTTATAGTAATTTGAAAATGAAAATAGAAACCTCACTCTTTATTTACAACTTGCCGTTGATGGCTGCATTGAAGAGAAGCTCGAGGTTCATCTGAGTCTCCCGGCTGCCAGCCTTTCGCTTGGCTATCACGGCATTGCCCTGAAGTGTAGGCTCTGCATAGAGTACCGTATCGTCCATTTCGGCAGGTGTGCGGTACTCGAAGGAATAGTCCTCACAAATATCTGCCACCGAGGCATCGAGCAAGAGATTATTCTGATTGAGAACAACAATGTGGTCGAGCAGCGACTCGATGTCATGAACCTGATGAGTAGAGATAATCAACATTCGCTCATCGGTCATATTGTTGGCTATCACCTTGCGGAACTGACTCTTCGATGGGATGTCAAGGCCATTGGTGGGCTCGTCCATGAAAAGGTATTTTGTACCTGTGGCAAGGGCAAAACTCATATAAGCCTTTTTCTTTTGTCCCATCGAGAGTTCGTTCAAATTAAGAGAGAGAGGTAATTCGAAATCCTGCAAACATCTGTCCAACACTTCCTGACTGAAGTTGGGATAGAAGGGACGGTTCATCTTCACATAGACATCGAGAGAAACATTGGGGAGAAAAAACTCCTCAGTCACTATAAAGATGTCACGAAGTACATCTGGACGACGATCACAAGAAGATATTCCGTCGATAAGAATAGTGCCCTGCTGTTGACGCAGCAAACCACTGATCAGGTAAAGCAGAGTGCTCTTGCCTGTACCATTCTTACCTAAAAGTCCATAGATATTATTCTCCTTAAGAGTCATATTGAAATCGCTGAACACGTTTCTCTTGACTCCTTGATAATGGAAACTCAAATTGTTTACTTGTATCATAATCTAACTGTTTTAGTGTACCACTTTAATATTACACTACAAAAGTATAACAAAAAGCAATAGCTTCCAAATTTTCGAGCAATTATTTTTTGCTTTTAACACAACGTTAACTTTTCCACCTTATTTTATAAAGATAATAATATAAACATACTCAAGTTCTGAACACTACGAAAGTTTAAATATCTGTCCCACACTGAGATGCAAAGCAATAAGACACCTTTTGCCATCATGGTATCCATTTTAAAAAAAAACTGATTCTATCAAAATGCCTACTTATGGCACAAATGTGCCCTACGTGGGGCACATTTGTGCTCTTTAAGGAACAATTTTACCGCAAAGGAAAATAATATCACCAATTGAGCTTTCGCTGGGCTCAAAAATTATAGAAAATTAGAAACAATAGCTTTTGTGGGAATATTTTATGTTTAATTTCAAGTCCACAAAGCTGTTGTCTAACTAACACAACTTCCGTAAATCAGAAAGTTGAGTTAGATATACTTCATCAAAATGTCCCAGACTGCTATGATATGACAGATACTACCAGCCAATACGAAGAAATGGAAGACAGAATGCATATACTTGCGCTTGTTGATACTATAGAACACAGCACCAGTAATATAACAAACGCCCTCGGCAACAATCCAAATGACCGTAGCAGGCGAAACAGAATCAATGAGAGGCTTGAAAGCAACCAACACGGAAAGTCCCATACCGACGAAACAAATGGTTTCCAAATTGCTGTGATCCTTCAGCCGGCAAAAACTCATGACTGTTCCGGCTATTGCACACGCCCAGATGAAACAGAACAGACTCCAGCCCCAATAACCCTGATCGCGCATAGCTATGAGCGTGATGGGAGAGTATGAACCTGCAATATGCCAATAGATGGCAGCATGATCCCATTTACGCAGTCGTTCTTTCCACTTGCTCCATGCCGAGAGAGCATGATACACAGTAGATGCAATATACGACATAAGCATACCAAAGAGATAAAGTATCACTCCTGCCGTTGCCCAACCATTGTGATTGGTAAAACACCAATACAGGAAAATAATGCCTACGATGACTCCCAAAAGGATGCCACCCGCATGCGACCAGGAATTCCAAAGTTCCTCCTTATGACTGAAATGTATCTTGAGTTTCATATTTCTTTTATAGTGCTTAAAAAAATAGTAAACCGAATGCAAAGATAATGCCAATGAACGCAATGAAAGCTTGCTTTCAAATTGCCGAGTGCAGCTTATCTTCTGCAAAGATAGCCCTATTATCCGTAACCGAAGACCATAGTGACGTTAAAAAAAAATAATGAGAACCTCCTCACTCGGAAATTCTCATTACGATGTAAATATAAATTGTATAAGTAAAAGATGATATCTGCGTTTCACAACGCACCTTGTTTAAAACCAACGCAAAAGTAGTAAAAATTGTTTTTTAACAGGTGACTTTTTTGTCTTTTAGGGGGTAAAAATTATTTTTTTGGACTAAAATGAACCATTTTTACCACTCATTTGCTTAAAAACACCAAGTCCTTGAGTGTGAAAAGACACTTTGTAAAAAAAACACCAGATACAATAATACATCTACAAAAAGCACTTAAAGCTAACAAAAAACATCATTTAGAGACTTCATTCTGTATTTGTAAATTTAGAAATTAATGAAAATGAAAATGGTTTTGACCCACACGCCCTGAAGGGGCAGAAGCTCTTAGCCCAGGGCAGCGCCCTGGGTTAT
>ERZ1034818.584-NODE-584-length-8621-cov-17.880925_pt1 | contig 8621 bp, 15 predicted proteins | sample MGYA00520595_ERZ1034818 | MGnify/ENA primary metagenome ERZ1034818 (study PRJEB33766, sample SAMN09781689) | gut metagenome | biome: gut microbiome | host: Homo sapiens | place: Madagascar | study: EMG produced TPA metagenomics assembly of the PRJNA485056 data set...
TTGTTGAATATCTTGACGAAGAGATTGTTGAATATCTTGACGATAAGGCTATGATTAAAGAGCTGGAAGGGCGAGGATATAAAATCACACAAGATGGAATAATTTAATGAAAATGGTAAGACTATTGGAAGATATAGAATATTTCAGATTATGGATGCATACGAAATAATGGACTGTCTATATGAAAATGAAGAGGTAGACTTCGTGCACGATTGTTACAAATATCTTTACGTAAAAGATAAACAAAAATTTATTGATACGATTGGCGCGAAAGAGATTGTTGACAAACTTGGCGAAGAAGCTATTATTGAAGAGCTTGAAAGCCGAGGATATATAATCACAAAAGATTGAAGCGAGGTTTAAAGAAAATGGCGATTATGTTAGAATATAACTTGTAAGACGACTATGGAATACAAAGAAATACGAACAATGCTGAACATCGTTTTAGCAGTGGTTGCAAATAGCCATATCGAGCAATGTAGTGCTTTTGGCAATTTATATACCTCAACCGTTTACAATATTAGAGGTTCCGATATAGCAACAATGAGGAAATGGATTGCATATTGGAAGCAGACAATAGATAGATGCAACAAAACCGACTAAAACTAAATGATTCTACGTAGGAGAGGTATTTACTGCAACACCAAGGAGCGGTGCATATACCTCCCCTACACAATTGACTATAATCATGACAGAAGAAAGACTTAAAATGATTAACAAGATAGCCGAAGAAATGTTATCCATCTCTGAGGTGGTAAATAAGATAAAAGAAGGCTTTGAGGTTGACGTAAGATTGAAATACATACGCACAATCGAGAGTTTTAGCGTCTATCCTTATCTATCGGAGGCCCAACGTAGTGAGATAGAAGATTTAGTTAAGAAGTGCATAATAAAGAATTTAGAGGATTATAGAAAGGAATTTGAGAAATTATGAAACATTTAATATCCCTAAAGACAAATCAAGGCATCGCCTCAGTTGAAGACTATTATAATGGCCGTATTGACAGAGGCGATGTAATCGGCGTCATCCTTCAAACGGAGGTGATAGGTGTGGTTATTTCTTTTGACCAGTGGAATGAAATCTGGTGTAGCGATGGAAATTGCAAAGCCTTCAATAAGAAGTGCGGTGAAGCGGAAGCCTTGCAGACATTAAGTGGTTTGGAGCTTACTCGTAATATCGTGAAGCAGAACGAGGAAGATGGCGAAAGCATGACTGCTGCTATGCGTTGCTGGCGATACAAGAAAGGTAACCTCCAGTGGTATCTTCCAAGTTTGTATGAGCTTGGAACGATTATCGCTTATCGTGATGAATTGAACGAAGTGCTGGAAATGCTTAATGCCGACCAGTTCGATGAAGATGATTGGGGCTGGAGTAGTTCCGAGAACTACAGTTGGGACGCGTGGGGCGTCAACTTCGGTAGTGGTTACTTCCTCGGCAACGGCGGCAAGTTCAACAGCTTCGTTGTGAGGGCAGTCTCCGCATTTAGCCCATTGCAACGTGAGAAATCTTTGTTTACACACAATGAATAAATAAAACAACTATGGCAACTAATAAAGAAATAGAGCAGCATTATACACTGCCAGTGAAAAAAGAAACAGAAAAGGAAACTATTAACATTGCTGAGATTCTTCGCGATTACAAACCCAATGAAATAATACTATACACAACTATGTATGGCAATGCGTTCTTCAAAGGATTCACAAGAGATGGCGGAATTATACTTGGATGCTGTAACGCAATTATGAAAGGAAATCTCTTGCTTGACGTAAACGGAAGAGTGAAGGATACGCAGAGAGGTGAATGTGTTTTGTTTCCTTCATTTGAAATGCGTGATTGGAGCAAGTTTTTCAAACATGGTGATGTTGTTGTCAGAGCAACGGACGGCGCTATGTTTGTCTTTGATTGCTGGGCAAAAGGCGATTTTACTCAAATGTATATAACTGACTATTTCTATACGCCAAGTTCTTTTGGCGGAAATGAATTACGGACAAAACTTTTGACTGTAGAAACAAAAGATTTTCAGAAAGCCGATGAAGAACATCGTGAATGGTTCTTTGACTTGATGGAAAATTCTTACACCTTTGTCGTTGACTGCGGTAGAATGACGGCGGTGGAGAAAAAAGCGCCAGATTTTAAACCGTATGACAGAGTTCTCGTACGCAACAGGAAGCAGAGCTGGAAGATAGATTTGTTTTCGCATTACGAGCAATTCGGCAGCTATCACTACAGAACTCTGGGAGGATATTACGAATATTGCATACCGTTTGATGGGAATGAACATCTTGTCGGAGTGGAAATAAAAGGTGAGGAGGAATAAAATGATAAACATCAGAGAATTAAGGATTGGCGATATTATCACCAAAGAAAATAAGTACGAAGGCTATAAATACTCTATCGTTGAACGAGAAACCGACAAAACAAGAGTAAAACCAAGCGTAAAATAGCAAACGTAAATTTCTAAATATTAGAATGATAACCCCAAACCGCGTTTTGCTTGAAATCATTATGATATTGTATGATTTTCATTCTGTTTGTGCACAAAGAAAAGGCAATGCACAACACAAAAAACACTTGCTATCAACCAATAAAATTTGAATCACTATGGCAACAATAAAAGCGATATTAAGGTCAAGCAAGGAGGAGGCGCGTTTACGTTTTAGACTATCAGATGGACGAAATGTACAATTGTTTTATAGGTCGGACATAGTTATAAAGGTAGATTTATGGGATAGTGTTAAGGAACAAATAAATACGCGCAGATTGTGTCCGTCTGTTTACCGAGACGAAATAAACGCATCAGTCACCGCGTTAAAGGCCAAAATCTTACAGACCTACGAAGAGAATAAGGGCTTGATTGCTGATAGCAAGATGTTCCAACAAATGGTTGATGGTGTAATAATAGACGAGAATAGGGACGGCTCAATATATTCTATAATAGTGGATTTTGCCAATGAGAAAGAGTTTGCCAACAAAACCAAAATGGGGTACATTGATAACTTGGGAGGAATCATAAAACGCTATGAGGGGCTATGCAAGGCCAAAGGTAAGCCCTTTGCTTTTGAAGATGTAAGGTATCTAACAAGCAAGGCAATGGAAGACCTAATAGAATACATAAAAAACGAGCACGTCTATATAAAGGCCAACCCTATGTTGTACGCCAAAAACAGAAAATTAAGCCACGAGCGCAAGGGCATAGGTACAACCAATTTTCTGCTTTGTCGTTTAAATTCTTTGGTAAAGTGGATGAAAGAAAAAAGGCTTGTTCCGCAAACGCTTTCATACGATTTAAAGTTGGAAAGGCAAGCATTAAGCACCCCAATTTACCTAACATTGGAGGAAAGAGATAAGATTGCTACCCTTGACCTTTCACATGATAAATTCTTGGAGAACGTAAGGGACGCATTTATACTGCAATGCTACATCGGTTGCCGTTTCAGTGATTTAATAAGGCTGACGGAGGACAACATAACAGATGGCAGCTACATAGTATATATACCACAGAAAACGCGCGGTAGGAATTGTAGGGTAGTCCGTGTACCTCTCCACCCTAACGCCCAAAAGATAATCCAAGCGCATACAAAATTAGGTGTGTTTAGGGCCTTAAAGACAAAATCAGTTGTAACCTATAACTACAAGATAAAGCAAATCTGCAAGTTAGCAGGATTAGACCGAAAGGTCATTATCATAAACACAAGTACAAGAATGGAGGAAATAAAGCCGTTATATGAAGTCGTAAGCAGTCATACCGCGCGTAAGACATTCATAGGGAATCTATATAAAAAGGTTCGCGACCCCAACATAATAGCGTCCATGAGTGGCCACGTTGAAGGCTCAACAGCTTTTGCGCGTTATAGGGTGATAGATGATGATATAAAAAACGATGTAATAAACCTGCTGTAAACACAATTAAAAAATAAACACCACTATATATAATTTATTATCGTTTGTCTTTGTGTGTATATAATTATTTAGTATTTTTGCGGCGTGTTTAATTTCAAAAACTATTAAGCTATGATGGAAGAAAATGCAAAAACATTATTAATGGTAAACGCAGAAGAACTTCAAAAATATCTCATGGGGTTCGAGGAGCGGATTTTAGGTGCAATTGCGCCAAAGGTAGGGGAATCACAATCAGCAAATGAAGAATTTTTGCCCGTGAGTGAAGTCTGTAACTATTTGGAAGTATGTAAATCCACGTTATGGAAATGGGAAAGGGCAGGAATCCTCAAACCAATCAGACGTGGAAAGAAAGTATTTTACAGAAAATCAGAGGTAAGAAATATGTTGTTAAACGGAAACTAAAAGACAAGCACACATGGAGACAAACGAACACAAAATCATGAGACTATTACAGAACGGAGCAAGGCTTGGGACGATAGACTTTGTAAGGCAAGGTTTTATCTGTCACCCAAATAAAGCTATTAGTCGGTTGCTTAGTAGGGGAATCCCTATCAAGTCAGAATGGATTAAGCCAAAATCGGGAAATCGTTACAAGGTGTGGTGGATAGAGCCACGTAAGGAGGAATAGAGTAAGGAAAGATTGCAAATAGATATGGTGGGGTTATTGATGGAAGCTGCACGCTTCATCGCTCAACCATATTCAATAAAACAAGGTCAGATGGAGAGGTGGAATAATGACATTTTGTCAAAAATATTTACCACTTCAAAAGTCAAGGAATCACGCCAAAAGGGTAGTAAATAAAGGCCCTTTCCAAAATGGAAAAACCCACCTAAAGAAAAATTAACCACAAAAACCAAGTTCTAATTATGTACGATAAAGTAACATTCCAAATAGACACAGATAGCAAAAAGGCAAAGAAGATAGTATTGAAGTTAGCCAATGTAAAAGCCACAACGGAGAAAAACGGATTTACAAGATACATGGGTAACTTCAAAAATTTCTTTGTTGCGGTAAATGGAATCGAGGTATATTTGAGGGGAAGCCTCAACAAATACTACTTTGGGGACAATTTGAGGAACGGAACAAGAGAAGATACAATGGAAGCCATTTTGGGCTTGTCTAAAGATTTGGGGTTAGACCTAATGAAAGCAAAAGTCTTAGGGTTGGAGTTAGGCGTAAACATCGAAACAGAAAACCCCGTGAAAGAATATCTGCAAAACCTTAGAGAAATGACAAAGCGCAAGCGAAAAGATTTTGGGAGTACATTGTATTACAGAAATTCAGACAAGAAAAGAGAGGACGAATTTGTATTTTACGACAAGCTAAAGCAAATGCACGAAAGCGGATGTCCTATCCCTGCCGAATACCAAGGGAAGAATGTACTTCGGTGCGAAATGCGCTTCAAAGGTAGACTATCAAAGACAATGCAAGGACTAAAGATAAAAGGTGAGGACTTGTGCAAGGCTGCCTTTTGTAGTAGAGTAGTAAACGAAATGCTTGTGAGATACGGAAGCATAGCCAAGAAAGAGCAGCGGTACAAATCGGGGATGGCTCAGAACTACACGGAGCAAAGGTTGTGGGAGGCTGAAATGATAGTTGGAGAAATAAATGCCGCAGTGTACAAGCGAGACGTAAGAAACGAAAGGCTTTTGCGTAAGCGTCTAAAACTCCTTAGTAAGACCAAAAACACGGAGAGCCAACTAACCCAAGAACTAAGGAGCAAACTAATTTCTTGGAGCTATGACTTTAAGAGCGGAGGGGAAGCCCCAAATGAAGCGATTTAAGCCCTTGAAATTTCCTAAGATGATAAATTATACACAAGAATACAGAAAATGCCAAGATGAGGCTAAAATGGCCTTGTCTTGGGCATTTTGTTTTATTCCATAGCTACGCAAGATTTTGAAGCGAATGAGGCAAAGAACAACACCGCGCCCCATTAGTATATGAAAAAATTATATATAAAAAAGGCACAAAAAAGGGGGTACACCTATAAGTATAACCATGAGGCGTAACTGCGTCAAAAATTTTTACTTGCCCTTTGTATTCTATATCTGTGGAGCGTTTTATGATGTTGACGAAAAATATATACCAACAAGGCCCAAAAACGCCCCTTGGAGCTATCTAATTGCAAGGCGTTGATAGAACCCCCAAAAAGTCAGAGAAAACCCAAGATTTAGAGCAAGGGAAACGAGTATTTAAAATAGGCGGTTTAAGGCATACAAACCCAACAAGACAATAAACCACACACAAAAGGCATTAAAATGCAAGGGAGGGGCTAAAACCCACCTCAAATCAAAAGCCAAGGGAACGCATACTTCATAAAAGATGGGAAACAAGGACAATTTTTTAATTAATCAGCGATAAAACACCAAAAACGAAATGGAAAGGAAAATTTATGAAGTAGGAATAGTGGAGGGAGACAGACTATTTGCTTTGATGGTGACAGACCAAAAGAAGAAATGCAACCTCCTACAAACAGAGATTATCAGCAAGGGCAAAACTGCATTTATCCGCGCCCTTGACCCTTGGGAGGCTAACAGATACCCACTAAAGCATTTTGCGCTCAAAAAGGGCCAAAAATAGGTGTTATTGTGCCTTTTGTTGTGCAAATCATGGGAAAAGAGCGCAAAAACACTTGGAAAACAAAGGATTGCAAAAGGTATTATCATTCTAATTTGGAATAAAACGCCCTTGGCAGTTGCTTGTATGTAACTCGCTTGTAACCCACTTGTAACTCGATGAATGCACAAGCCCTTGTCAGTCGATTTAATTTGCTTGTAATTTGCTTGTAATTTGCTCACGCAATAAATTTCGGTAGCAAGTTGCAAAAATTGCAACGGACATCAAGAGCAGCACGATAAAAGGGAAAAATCAGCACAACACCAAGGAATGGAATACCCTTGACAGATAAACCCGACAGAACATAAAAAGGGCCTCAGCGGTAAAAGAATCCGTTGAGGCCCTTTGTTGCGTGTTGAGGCTCTATGCTCCTACGTTAGAAGTTTTTCAAACCCTCTTTCAAGGCTGAATCCCAATCCTCACTTGCATTTTCGGTTGAATCGGTGGCAGCCGTCCCCTTGCCATTGTTGATGGCAGCCGTCTCCTTATCCTTGTCAGTGGCAGCCGTCCCCTTTTCCTTGGAATCTTCCTCCAAGGTGATATGTAAACGTGTTCCACAATGAGGGCAAACAAGGTGGGAGCTACCCCCTATCTTGTCAGACGTTTTAAATAATTCTGTAATATCCACATTTAGGGCGGTGGCAATCTTTTGCAATGTACCTAAAGTTGGATTTCCCGACAAAGATTTAGACAACGCCCCCTCACTGATACCAATTTGTAAAGCAAGTTCTTTTGCCGTTGTACCTTTTTGTTTCAAAAGTTCTTTTATACGCATAGTTAACCTATAATTAAATTATTGTTTTGGGTGCAAATATACTAAAATTGCATTAAAGAACAACAGAAACAAAAAAAATTCGCCTAAACTAAAATTTTTTCGTCAAAACATTTGGTTGTTACTTGAATTATATGTAAATTTGCAACATAGAAATTTAATCAAAGGTAAAGTAACACTTAAAACATAGAATCATGAGCAACAACACCAAAAACACACTCCGCAAGGTTATGAAATTAGCTTGGCAGTTCATCAGAAAGAATGGATTTACCCTTAGTGAGGCACTGAAAACCGCATGGGCAAACGTAAAGCTAAACGTTGCAATGGCAAAAGGTATTGTGAAGTTCTACTTTCAAAAGGTAGACGGAACAAGGAGAGAAGCCTATGGGACAACGAACCTAAACAGAATACCAAGCGAATATCACCCCAAGGGCGAAAGCAAGAATATCCCTACCTTGCAAGTGTATTTTGACACAGAGAAAAACGCTTGGCGGTCATTCAAAAAGGCAAACTTAATTTACTAACAACAAAACAAAAACCAAGAACAAATGGAAATTAAATCGCAAAAAGAAATGGAAAATCAGACAGAAAGTACAAGCAAGGAAATGGGAAGCCTCAACACGGAGCGAGTGGAAACGCTTTGCTCCGATGATAGGGAAATGTGCCGAATGATAATCACTGACCTAACCTGCATCAATAGGGAGAAGTTCTTCCTAATGCTCCCCCAAATGGTGGCAGCCATTGTCAGAGGATGGAGCGGAAAAGAGACAGACCTACAAGAGACGCTATCTTGTTTATCTATAATTTCAAGAGATTTGCACGTATTGGAATCCAATAGAGGACTACTTGAAAGGTACTAAAAAGAGGGGGTAAATTCCCCCTCTCTCTTATGCACTTGCAATGCACTTGCAATGCACTTGCATTTAACAAGTCCTGCGAATCAATGATTTATGGAACTTTTTCTGCAATGGTAGTATTCAAAGTAACAAAACCTATAAACCACATGGAGCACACACATTTCTAAAAGACATTGCAAAGATATGAATAATAAAAATATAAACAAAACCCCACGCAACAATAAAGACAAAAGCCCACCTAATGGAGGCAGCCGTCAAGGACAAGAAAGCCCCTTGCTTTAGTTCGTTGTTGCTTGCATTCGTCCACCCTTAGAAAAGTACAAAATAGAGGTAGAAATCGTTTGCTCGTTGTGCAAGGTGGTAGCCTCAACAATGGTAAAAGCAAGGAAATCAAGTACTTAAAAACTCATTTTTATTCTATCGTTGAACGAGAAACCGACAAAACAAGAGTAAAACCAAGCGTAAAATAGC
>ERZ1034818.587-NODE-587-length-8592-cov-3.872320_pt1 | contig 8592 bp, 16 predicted proteins | sample MGYA00520595_ERZ1034818 | MGnify/ENA primary metagenome ERZ1034818 (study PRJEB33766, sample SAMN09781689) | gut metagenome | biome: gut microbiome | host: Homo sapiens | place: Madagascar | study: EMG produced TPA metagenomics assembly of the PRJNA485056 data set...
GTTCCTGCCATAGTAACATTAAGTTTCATATTCGCCCATTCAAAAACCTTTGCTGGGAAATCTGAAAATTTCTTTGTCTGAACACGGACGGCCTTATTTCCAAGTTTAAAACCAACGGTCTCTGTGATGTAATCGCCTACCTTTGTATAGCCAAGCAATTCTTTGGCAATCTTCTCGCCAAAATCATAGACATCCAAGGTGAAGCCTTTTTGTCCCTTATCACTTTCAAGCGTTGCGTAATATTCGTCCATGTCCTCAACTTCAATGTTATTGGTTGAAGCTGCACTATCATTGAAAGAAAAACTATCCTTCACGATTGCACTAAACTCAAAAGCTGTTTCCCATTTTGAATCAATTGGGAAAGAGCCATCTTTCTCTACATCAAGCAATTTAACGCTTACGATTCCATAAGGTGAAGTTTTTGCCATAATTATTTTCTTTTTTAAAATTGAACTTTAATTCTTAAATTGATAAAATGTGTTTCATCGTTATCTTTCATCACATTGCTGTCTGAATTGATAGAATAAGCAATACCATCAACCATCAATGGTTGGTCTTCGGTTTCAGTCATCTCGTTAGTATAAGGGATAAGATTGCAGACATTTTCATACATCCGTGAAAGACTTTCCTTATTAAGACTTCCAGACGAATTGTCCTGTGCGTGGATATTAAGATTTATCAAATTACTATCTGCCCATTTTCCGTAATTGACAGACAGACTATTGACAGCAATATAATCACCTCGATAGTTTTCATCCTTCTCGTATGCGAACACCTTAAAATCACTTTGCTGCTTCAAATACCTGCAAAGCGATGTAACTACGTCTATTGAGTTCTTATATTTTTCCATCCTTAATGTCTTGTGCAAGTTTACTTAATTGCTCTGTCAACCATCCCTGTACATGAGAGATAACCTTGTGGCCTTTTGCTTCAACATATATTGCATAATACATTCCTGCACTCACTTTGATTTCCCAAAGTGCTGATTGGTCGGCATCCAGCGAATTAGCTGCAATTTCTGCATTCGCCTCGCCTTCTGCACTCCCCAAACCATCAAAGCCACATCTTTTCACCTCGCTACCACCGTAATAGATTGTCGCACAAATGCTACCGCGTAAATTCCGCGTGTGGTCATCGTAACCGCCACTCATGCGGTCTGGATACGCATCACGTGCAATATTGCACGCCTCTTCTGCTATGATGGTCAACTCTCGAAGTATTGCGTTGCCTCTATTTGCTGAATTGTTCTGTTTCTTCGCTCCAGCCTTTTTTAAAACATTCTCAAACCCTTCTATTGCTATATCCATAATTTCAGCCAATGCCCTTTTGTCGTTACTCCAAGAATCTGTCTTTTGGCATCCAATGTTGAATCGTTCTTTACGACCCTAACATAATCGCCAATCTTCGGAATCCTGCCGAAACATCTCACGTCATTAAGGAGAATATCGTATGATGTGTTATATTTACATCCATCATTGAGCGTTATTTGATTGGCCTTAAAATTTGGCGCAACTGTGCATCCTACGCATTTCGACCAGCATATCTTTTCTATAATATTCAAGTCTTCATCCTCCTGCTTGACTACCGTCTGTAAGGATATTGTTGCATTCTTAATCATATATGTATGCAATAGATATTGTTGTCATTCTCTTTCAAGACTAAGTCTGGCGAAATTCCAGCACTTTCAGCGATAGATTTAATTCTCTCCTTCAGCAGCTTGGTATCATAGCTTTGCGAAAAGCCTCCAGCACTCTCAGAAGATAATGAAAGCATTTTCGATAAACACAACATTGAGGCTAAAGCAACGGTCTTCCTCGCCTCGCTGTTGTATTCATCTGTCGGCGCGTATGGCGTAAAACGAAATCCAGCGTCTATCAGTCCCTTTTCCATAGATGCCATAGATTGCTCGTATGGCTCTATCTCCGTTGCAATAGCCTCAATTATATTCATTTTTTATGCTGTTTTATCGGTTTCCATAATAAAGAAATCATCAAGACCATAGAATACAGGCGTTGCCCACATCTCATAGTCAATGAATCGTCCTTTTTCGTTTCGCCAAAAGCCTACAAGTGCATCGTCATACTGGCTATATGTCTTGTTAGGCAGTGGGTCAATCATTTCAAGAGGGTCAGATACCTTCAACACGGCCACATTCTGAACGCATTGGAACACAACACGGTCATCAACGGTCATGTTAATTATACTTCCATCCTGCAATTTCACAAAACGGTCAGGCTCGATTGTGATTGTCGGCAGCAAAAGGCTCTCCAGATACAAGTTTGCTTCGTTGAACGTGATTTTTGCAGGACTGATGTCTACCTTGCCAAGTTTCAGTTTAAACGTGTCTGCAAACTCCTTACTCTTGCACATCTTACGGAAAGTGCGTATACTCATACGCATTTTAACAACCGTCTTACCCTTGGCAGATAACTCGTCTACAATACGCTGAATATCAGAAATCGGCGTTGAAGCCTCCTCACCCCATTTGGCGGTAGGATAATATTTCTTCACGCCCAAATCAATCTTGTAAGTGACATTTGACTTCTTATTGTTCTTGGCATCTACGGTCTGCGTGCCGCTGAACAAACCTTCATAGTAAAGCAAGTCGATTCGTTTCTGAGGCGCGATAACTGCTTTTTCAAACGGGTCAAACAAATACTTCACGAGCTTTGCGTAATCGTTAGAAGCATACATCGCAGGAGTGTCATTTCCGTATTTATTGCGCAAACGGCCTTCCATGTAGTAATACTGGTCTAATCGGTCATTATCCATCTGCCATTCGTCACCCATGTGCGAAATTGAACCAACAAGCTCATTGGCACTTGGCATGGTGTGCGTTGGCTTTTCGCCGTTTTTGTCAATTACACTACCGACCATCGCTGCACTATACTCCGCAATCGCGGCACGATACGTGCGTGAAGCCTCGTAGTCAATTGTGGCAATCTCATCTTTCCAAAGTGGTTTGTACGTGGAGTTTTTCATTTGCTCCTGCACAAACACATCAAATCTCTTAGGCTTTTCAAGCTCTTTAATTAGACTATCCATCTCTATTTTTTAGTTAAGGTTTAATTAAATACTTATGCGTAACAGTCAAAGCCTCCTTAATCGCCTCGTTAATAGGATAAGGCAAGGAATCTTCGTCAATCTCATACGCTTGCAAAGTAGGCGTGCAGCTCTGTTGGCCGTCAAGTTCAACGGTGGCATAATTCAATCCGATAACCTTGCTTGCGTTGCCATCGTCAACTACAGCGTTAGCTTCCACTTCGTTTTCAAGTGCTGAAATTGTCAGCTTGGTAAAATCACTTGACGAATCATCAACCTTGGAAATTGTAGAGCCAGCAATCTTATCGCCAACCATGAACAATGAACCTTTGTTTACTTTAAGCGTTGTAGCGGCTTGCATTGCCTTCTCGTACACCTTAGCCGTTTTGCAAGCACTAACCATGCCGTTAGTAAGCAACACCAATGGCGTTCCCTTTGGCAACCATTTCAACGTTGACGGCAAATTGGTTTCATCAATCGTGAAACCAGCAACACGCCGCACGCAGCTCTTTTCATCCCAAGCACCTTCTTTGATGTCTGTCGGAAATTTCTTCTTGTAGTACATAACTTTCTTATTTTTCTTTTGTTTCAAGTGCCTTTTGCGCTCCCTGCATCAGTTTTGCAAATCCTTCATCGGAATCAGCATCACCGCCAGAAGTTGGAGGCTCAGCAATTCCAAGGGATTCAAGGATAGCCTTACGTTCGTCTGCATAATCCTGCGCAATCTGTGAGGCAACATTATCGAGGTCTTCTTCTTTCTCCAACTTGTAACGCGAAATAAACTTTGCAGGAATACCTTTCAATTTCTCGTTGCTTGAAAGAACTTGCGATAAACGCTCAGATTCACGTTGCTGTTGGATTGGTTTGATGGCCTCTGCGATACCCTCAGAAATAAGTTTTGCAATCGCCTCTTTGGTCAAAGAATTTTCTTCAATTGGTTTTGTTTTGTCTTCTGTCACGTTCGGCTTCACATAACCCTTGTACTTTTCTTCGATGGCGCTTGCATATCTATTACCGACCTTTTGAAGCATGTTAACGTATGCTTCAGCACCGTTTGCTACGTTACTGATTTCCTCATCCGTTGAATCTTCTTTAAGGCTGCTTGACAAAACGTCAGCAAGCTCTTCAAGTTCGTTTGCCTTAAAACCCTTGCTCGCGTACAAGGTTTTCAAAACTTGGATTAACTTTTTCTTCATGTCTCATTTTGTTTAATTACATCCACAAAATTAATTTAATTATTCAACACAACAAAATGAAACGATTAAAAATATCTATCCCCTATACACCATTTCAAAAAAACAATTCAAAAACACGATTCCTTTCCCCTGGATATTCGGCGAGAAATTTGAAAAATTTCGAGCATCGGCTAAATATATAGGGGTGATTTTTTGGTCTGCCTCACTAATATTACAATATATGGTTTATTAAGATAAGTAATATGAACCTGTGAATATTACTTAGATTAATAAATTATATATTGTAATATAGTGAGGCAGACCAAAAAATCCAAGGAATTTTCGAGATTTTTTTCGTGGTTTCTAAATGACTGAAAATCAGAGATTTAAGGCAAGATAATATGCACTTGCAATGCAAATGCAATGCACTTGCATAAAACACCCCTTGATTATCAGCGAGTTACGACAATAAAATTTTTGAGTAGTCAAAAAAACAATGTATTCATGTGTATTTTCGCGCTGCGTGAATATGGAGCAGGCGAAAAATAATTGTACCTCCATCTAAAATATTAGCGAAAACATTTGGTATATATAAAAATTATATCTATCTTTGCAATATAAAAGAAAGGGAATTAACAACTAACCACCTAAAAATGAGAATTATGAAGTCAGTTTACGCAAAAGATATTAAGGCAATCACGAAGATGTTCAATCTTTCAGAAGATGAGAATTGGTTCTTGAAGAATTTATCAGATTCTATCAATAGCGAGAAATCAGAAATCTGCATGGATATTCAAGAAGTATTGCTATACGGCACAAGTATTGATGAAAAGGCGAATGCTGTTAAAGCCTTGTTGGTTTATTTTGGTGCAAAGGCTCAAAAAGAGAATGATTTGCGAAATAAATTTGACCAAACAACTTGGAAATTAGAAAAAATGCTCAAATGTGGCTCTTGGCAAATGAGGCGGTGGTTTAGGACTATTGCAATAAATAAAGACCGATTCGGCAAATTCGTTGAATGCTCTGAAACATTTGGATTGAATTATTTGGAAATCGCATAAAGGTAACGCCCCGTCTAACCAACGTGGCAAACAAAACAATATAGAATTATGGAAGCAACAATAAATCAAATACAGGAAATAGTATCAGTTCTGACATTAGACGAGCAGCAGCTACTTAAAGATACTATCAATTACGGAGCATGGGGCGATAGCGATTGGGAGTTTCTTGATGATAACGAGAAAGTGGAAACTGTTACAATGTATGGTTACTGCACCAATGACGCTAAGAGAGCTGGGCATTTCAGCGGAAGAAAGGTATCTTCTATGTTCCGTTCTATATATAAGAAGTTATGCCCAGTAAATCAAAATCAGATAGGCAGATACATTTCACATTGTAATGATTGGTGGGGTGACGGTAGTGGAGATATGCTGTTCATCAGAAAAGGCTACTATAATGCCTTTGAGGAATGGGCAAGTAATAAGTAAATAGACTAACAATGAGGCTTTTGCTCAAAATAAACAATCAATGGAATACACAATAGAAGAAATACAAACAATGCTGAATATTGTTTCGGCTGTACTTCACAATAGGCGTTATCAGCAAGGTAGCACATTACGCATATCAACGGTTTATAATATTGACGATTTCGACATATCGACAATGGAAAAATGGATTGCGTATTGGAAGCAAACAATAGATTCAACAAAACCGACTAAAATTAAATAATAATATGAAGAATAGTCTTTCCAACTTTACGACAAAATGCTTGATTTTTAAAAGATTCTTCTATTTCAAGATGGGTGTGACTACGCACGAAGTTGAAGACACTGAACAAGATATGTTTTCAGGAACTGTGTATATTAACCGACATGAATTTATCTGTGTTGAGAAGGAGAAAGACAAATATATGGTGTATATCAATAATCCAGACGGACACGATGGCGAGCAATGGGTTTTCGGATATTACGATGATTTTGAATTGGCTATACAGGTAATGGATGTTATCATAGATAGAGGAGAATATCCTCAGCCATTAGAAGTCTGGTGATGGTAATAAGACAATGAGGAAATGTGTTGCATATTGGAAGCAAACAATAGACGCAATAAAACCGACTAAGAAATGAAGAATTGATAATAACAATGTAAAACATACAGATATGGCAAAATTAAAAATGATAATTCCCAGATGGAACATTGAAGAAGAAACAGGCTGCAAACCTTTCACTACATTCTGGCAAGATTTCTCCATTGCTGACACATACGGCTTGCAAGCCATTCAAGACACGTTTAACCGTGCCTTTGATGAGTGGAAAGAAGATTACAAATACCTTACTGAACTTGTACTTGTTCTTAATCATAAGATTTGCTACCATTATGTTGAGAATGGCACAGATGAAGAAAATGATAAAGCTTATCTTTACAATAAACTTTGGAATGAAGCCAACGACTACGCATTAGAAAACTTGCAAGGTGAGCAAGCTGATTACTTCTATCACATAACAGATTAAGCTAAGAGAAACAATGAATGATAAAGAAATAAAAGTGCTGCGTCACATTGTAGCTGAATTGCTTAATAATGTGCAATATACGGCAGAAGAAAAGGTTATTGTCGAAACAGAAGACGGAGGATATAGCATCTGCGGAACGCTACGAACTGCAAAATCCAAAATCTATAGCCTTAGTATGTCAGAGCTGAATGTAATGCGAAAATTCGTTGAGCAATGAAAGTAAGACTATTGAAGATATTAAGAAAGCAAGCCTCAAAACTTCTTGAATTACGCGACTATGGAGCGAGGTATTCCAATATGGCAGGCAAATGCAGATATGTACTCGTCAGAAAAGATAATGAAGAGTTCATGGCCAACGGCAATAATATTGCATATCTTCTAAATGAGGCAGATAAGATAAAGCGCAATTACATCCTTTCTGAGGTAGAGGACTACAGGAAGAAATTGGGAATAACAAGGAAGGAATACAAAATCATAAAATTGGAATAAAATAAATCGCAATTATGTTTGTGGTTAGAAGTAAAAGTAGTATCTTTGTGGTGCTAAAACTTCATTTATCGACAAGTAATCCACATTACTTAAAAGAGTTACCATAACCCCTTAATCCCCAAATATGGGGATGTTATAGGCGGTATTGTACCCCCGTGGAATAGCTGTAATGGCTATCCGACCTACTTGTCGACCAGTAGTTTTAGCAGCGGGAAAGGCAATACCGCCTTTTTTATTGCCTAAAATGCTAAATATTAAATTAATTATGGTTGACTATCAAAAAATCACAGTGATTGACAGTGAGGTTATCTGTAATCAACAAGTCAATGTCTATGGCACAAGGGAAAATCCATTGTTTTTGGCTAAAGATGTTGCAAATTGGCTTGGTCATTCAAATCCATCAAGGATGTTATCAAAGATTGATGAAGATGAGAAAATGATTATTTATGCCAAGCTTAGTTTGCAAAATTCGGATATAACTAATAGTTATATCCCCTCAGAATCAGATAGTTACAAAGCCAATAACTACCTTTTCCTTACCGAATTTGGCGTTTACGAAGTCTTGATGCAATCGCGCTTGCCAAAAGCGAAGGAGTTCAAGAAGTGGGTGAAGGAAATCCTTAAACGAATTAGGCTCACAGGTAAATATGAAGCAGACACACATTCCGATGATGACCACTCCAGAGAATTAATAGAAGCTCTAAAAGAGAATAACGCTCTGCTGCGCCAAGCATTACAGGCAAGCACTAATACAAGGCAGCATGAGGCAAATAACCAATACTGCGATGATGCACCGAAAAACGGCCCTTTCTTCAATATAACAACGATAGCAAAGAAGTTGAAGACAACAGCCCAGTACTTGAACAATATGTTGTCAAATAACGGATATATCGTCAATATTGATGGCTCTTGGTATCCTACAGAAAAACTAACAAACTTTCCAGTGGTGATGTACTGCAAAAGGACGTATCACGTTTTTGGCGAAGACATCAAGGCGTATGTCACATGGAATCATCTTGGATTCAACTTTATCAATAATCTCTTCCGCATAGAAAATGGCGACAAGACTTTATTTGAGGATGAAGAATCGCGCCCTTTCTAAAATCCAAAATAAACAAATCCATCTTATTAATTAAACCACATAAAATTTCACAACAATGGCTGAATTTAACAACAAGAAAGCAAACGAGATTATGAACGGAGTTATCGATTTCAACACAAACGATTTCGCCCAGTGCCTTAACCAAATGGCTCTCGTAAGAGAAAACGTTTATCAGATTCTCAGTAAGACTTACCCCGAGGAGGAAGTTGAACACATGATGGATAATTTCAATTTTGATTACCACTTCGGCAAGTTGGTAGAATCGCTTGGCTCG